>Ga0299912_10005813_pt1 | contig 10136 bp, 5 predicted proteins | sample RVTome_2_FD_207667 | JGI IMG/M metagenome (GOLD analysis project Ga0299912, IMG submission 207667) | Soil microbial communities from uranium-contaminated site in the Upper Colorado River Basin, Wyoming, United States - RVT95D214 (version 2) ...
CTGAGGCAGGAATTCGAAGGTTGGCTGGACCTGCTCGTTCCCGGGCCCAATCCCAAGAACCGGGCGGCCATCGGCACCTTCCGGGCCGAGGAGGACAAGGTCCTGCCGGCGGTTCTCGATGTTCAGAGCGGCATCCAAAAAGGCAAAAGGCTTCTGCGCTACGACGTGATGAGAGTGGCGGGCGGCCTGCGCTACAGGAGGATCGAAATCATCCCCGAGCCGCAGACGAAAACTCTTTATTATCCATACTGGATTATCTATCATAGAAATCGGAAGGGCAAGATGGAGTTTACGGTCTTGGACGGGGTGACGGGAGAGAAAGAAAGGGGCTCGGTCCGACGATCCGTAGAGCTCGCCCTGTTATGGCATCACCACGGCCCGGCCGGCGCCGCCGTTGCGCACAGTGAAAATCATCCCGGAACATGGTGAAGATTGTGCCCCCTCCGTTTCTGAGGAGCGCTTCAGGAGGTCCAATGGTTCGGAAAAAAAATCGATACGCACTGGGGCTTGATTTCGGGACAAATTCGGTGCGGGCCCTGCTCGTGGACGTCCGCACCGGACGGGAGCTGGCAACGGCTATCCACGGATATGAATCTGGGCAATCGGGTATCATTCTCGACCCCAAAAATCCCAACCTGGCCAGACAAAACCCAGCCGATTATCTCAAGGGAATCGAGGTTACGGTCAGAAAGACCCTGGCCAAAGCCAAGAAGGCCGATAAAACCTTTTCGCCGTCACGGGTCATCGGGATCGGCGTGGACACGACGGGCTCGACCCCGATTCCCGTTGACCGGGACGGTGCGCCGCTTTGCTTCAAAAAAGAATTCCGCAAGAATCCCGACGCCATGGCCTGGCTCTGGAAAGACCATACGGGGTACGCGGAGGCCGCCGAGATCACGGCGCTGGCGCAAAAAGAACACCCCGAGTATCTGGCCAAATGCGGCGGCACCTATTCCTCCGAATGGTTCTTCAGCAAGATCCTTCACTGCCTACGGACCGATCCGGTAGTGTTCGAAGCGGCCTGGAGCTGGGTGGAATGTTGCGATTACATCCCCGCCGTCCTGACCGGGGAAACTCGGCCGGACAAAATCCTGCGCGGCCGTTGTTCCGCCGGCCACAAAGCCATGTTCAACGAAAAATGGGGCGGGCTGCCGGACAAGGAATTCCTGGCCAAGCTCGACCCCAAGCTCGGCGCGCTCCGAGACCGCCTCTACGCGAAAACCTTCACCTCGGATGTGGCTGCCGGAAAGCTCTCGCCGCAGTGGGCGAAGAAGCTTGGGCTCCCGGACGGAATCCCCGTCGCGGTCGGAGCGTTCGATGCCCACCTGGGCGCGGTCGGGGCGGGCGTTTTCCCCGGCAAGTTCGTCAAGATCGTCGGGACGAGCACCTGCGACGTTTGTGTCTGGCCCAACGACCAAGGCCTGGCGGACATCCCCGGCCTGTGCGGCATCGTGGACGGCTCGGTCCTGCCCGCCTATTTCGGGCTCGAGGCGGGCCAGTCGGCGGTCGGGGACATCTTCAATTGGTTCGTCGAGTCCATCCAGCCGGGCGGCCCGGTCAAGGGGTCTCACCAAGCGCTGACTAAAAAAGCGGCCAAGACAAAGCCCGGCCGATCGGGCCTGTTAGCCCTCGATTGGAACAACGGAAACCGGACCATCCTGGTCGACCAGCGGCTGACCGGCCTTCTCCTGGGCCAAACGCTCCACACCAGGCCCGAGGAGATCTACCGGGCGCTCATCGAGGCTACGGCTTTCGGGGCCTTGACCATCATCAAACGTTTCGAGGAATACGGAGTCCGGATCGACGAGGTCATCAACTGCGGCGGGATCGCCGAGAAGAATCCGCTGGTCATGCAGATCTACGCGGATGTCATCGGGAAGGAGATGAAGGTCGCCCGCTCCGCGCAGACCTGCGCGTTGGGCTCAGCGCTGGCGGGCGCGGTGGCGGCGGGAAAAGAAGGGGGCGGCTTTGCCACCTTCGCCGAAGCCCAGGCGGCTATGTGCGGAGTCAGAGGCAAGGCCTTCAAGCCGGATCCCGCGAATCACAAGGTCTACCAGGAAATTTATCGATTATACCGCCAGCTCCACGACGCCTTCGGGACAAAGGAGTGGTCTGGATCGATGTTCAACGTCATGAAGGACCTGCTCGAGATCAGGGACAGGCAGCTGGCGGCCGAAAAATAAGCCCTATCGTGATGAATCGGGAGGATTGAAAGTGCTCGAAGACCTCAAGGAACAAGTCTGGCGGGCCAACCTGGAACTCGTCAGACACGGTTTGGTCATCCTGACCTTCGGCAACGTCAGCGGCTTTTCCAGGGAGAAAGGATGGATGGCCATCAAGCCCAGCGGCGTGTCCTACGGTGACATGCGGACGTCGGATATTGTCCTGGTCGACCTGGACGGGAAAAAAGTCGAGGGCAGACTCAACCCTTCCTCGGATACGCCGACCCACCTGGCGCTTTACCGTGCCTTCGGCGAGATCGGGGGGGTGGCCCACGCCCACAGCGCTTGCGCCACGGCCTTTGCCCAGGCCCGCCGGGAAATACCATGTCTGGGGACGACGCACGCCGATCATTTCTTCGGCCCGGTCCCGATTACCCGGATGTTGCGCGAAAGCGAAGTGCGCAGCGACTACGAAGGGAACACGGGGAAGGTCATCATCGAGCGATTCCGGAAAGTCCACCCGCTGGACGTGCCGGCCGTGCTGGTGGCCGGTCACGGCCCTTTCACGTGGGGAAAAACGCCGGCGGACGCCGTGCGGAACAGCCTGGTCCTGGAACAGGCGGCCAGAATGGCCCTGGCCTCCCGGGAAATCAACCCCGGTCTTCGGCCTCTTCCGGGCTTCATACTCCGCAAGCATTTCCAAAGAAAACACGGTCCGGATGCCTATTACGGACAGAAAAAAAAGAAAGAGTGAAAGGAGCATCGATTCATGAGAAATGTGCCCAAAGTGAAATTGGGACTCGTGGCCGTGAGCCGCGACTGCTTTCCCATCGAACTGTCGAAGAAGAGAAGGATCAACCTGGTCAAGGAATGCCGCCTCAGGAAAATTCCGGTTGTCGAAATCCAGACCATCGTCGAGAATGAAAAGGACGCGCTCAAATCCTTGGAGGAACTGCGCCAGGCCGGGGTCAACGCGCTGGTCATATATCTCGGGAATTTCGGGCCCGAGGGCCCGACCACCATTCTCGCCCAGAAGTTCGGGGGCCCGGTCATGTATGCGGCAGCGGCGGAGGAAACGGGCCAAGACCTGATCAACGGACGCGGCGACGCTTACTGCGGTATGCTCAACACATCCTATAACACGGGGCTGCGCAGGCTCCGGCCGTATATCCCGGAATATCCGGTTGGAACGTCCGAAGAGGTCGCCGGCATGATCGCCGGCTTCATCCCCGCGGCCAGAGTCCTGCTCGGCCTCAAAAAACTCAAGATCTTCTCCTTCGGGCCGCGGCCCCAGGACTTCCTTGCCTGCAACGCCCCCATCAAGCCGCTCTACGATATCGGCGTCGAGATCATGGAGAACTCCGAGCTCGACCTGTACGACATCTTCCTCAAGGCCAAAGGCCAGGCGAGAATTAAGACCGTGGCCAGGGACATGGCCAAGGAGCTCGGCCCGGGCAACGCTTTCCCCGACCTGCTGGAAAAGCTCGCCCAATACGAAGTCGCGCTGACGGCGTTCATGGAGAACAATCTCGGCGCGTCCGAATACGGCATTTTCGCCAATAAGTGCTGGCCGTCCTATGAATCATATTTCGGCTTCGTGCCCTGCTACGTCAATTCCCGGCTGGCCACGAGGGGCATTCCTGTCTCCTGCGAAGTGGACATCTACGGTGCCCTGAGCGAATATATGGCGACCTGCGCCACCGAACTGCCGGCAACGCTCCTCGACATCAACAACACCGTGCCCTATGACATGTACAAGGCCTCCAAGAAAAGGGTCGGCGACTACAAGGCCAATGACCTCTTCATGGGCTTCCACTGCGGCAACACGTCTTCGGCGTGTCTGATCGGGGGAGGACTCAAGTACCAGCTCATCATGCATCGCCTGATGGAGCCCGGCAAGGAGCCCGACATCACCCGCGGCACCCTCGAAGGCCGGATTAGAGTCGGCGATATCACGGTTTTCCGGCTTCAGTCCACGGCCGACACTGTCCTGCGTTCATATGTGGCCGAGGGCGAAGTGCTGGACATCGACCCGAAATCGTTCGGAGGGATCGGCGTGTTTGCGGTCAAAGAGATGGGCCGGTTTTACCGCCACGTCCTGATCGAGAAAAGGTTTCCGCACCACACGGCCGTGGCTTTCTCCCATGCCGGCCGGCCGCTCTTCACCGCCGTGAGGATGCTGGGCGTGGAAGACATCGGCTTCAACCAGCCTTCGGGGATGCTCTACAAGACCGAGAATCCATTCGCCTGAGCGCAATGATTCGGCCGATCAGCTGATCGGAAAAGGATTCCCTGGGACAGGGTGTCCCTTTGGGGAACGTCCCCCCAGGAGGTCGAATGATGAAGGGCCTGTTCGCCGGGCTGGACGTTTCGACACAGGGAGCCAAGATCGTCGTTATCGACACGGCCGCGGGGGCGGTCGTCCATATCGGAGCCGTCAATTACGACGAAGACCTGCCCCTTTACCGGACGAAAAACGGAGTCATCCAAGGCCTGGGAAAGGGAGTATCGGAATCAGACCCCCGGATGTGGATCGATGCCCTGGAAAAGCTGTTGGGCAGCCTGGGCCGTTCCGGAATCCCGGCTGAAGACATCCTTGGCCTCAGCGTCTCCGGACAGCAACACGGCCTCGTGGGCCTCGATGTGGAAGGCCGTCTGACAAGGCCTGGCTCGAAACTCTGGAACGATTTTTCAACCCTCGAAGAATGCCGGATCCTGACCGAGAGCGCCGGCGGCCCCGAAGCCATGATCTCGGAGGTCGGAAACAGCCAGAGGACGGGCTATACGGCCGCCAAGATCTTCCACATGTTCCGGCATGAACGGGAGGCTTACGACAGGACCGCAACCTTCTTCCTAGTGCATAACTTCATCAACTGGTACTTGACGGGCGGCCCGAGCGGCGGTGTCCGTGTCATGGAGCCCGGCGACACTTCCGGCATGGCGCTCTGGAACCCGAAGTCGGGGCGTTGGTCCGAAAAAATCATGGGGACGATCGACCCGGGTTTGATGGATAAACTTCCTCCCGTCCGTCCCTCGACCGAGTCCATCGGGAAAATATCCAAGGCCCTGGCCGAAAAATTCGGCCTCCACCCGGAGTGCCGAGTCGATGCCGGCAGCGGAGACAACATGTATGGCGCCGTGGGCACGGGAAACATCTCTCCCGGCATCGTCACCATCAGTCTCGGCACCAGCGGCACGGCTTACACTGTGATGGACCGGCCGTTCATCGATCCCAGCGGAGAGATCGCCGCCTTCTGCGACAGCACGGGCCGTCATCTTCCGCTTCTCTGCGTATCCAACCTGGCCAACGGCTACAACGAGATACTGAGGGAGCGGGACCTTACCCATGAAGATTTCAGCAAAATCATTCTTAAGACCAAGCCCGGAAACGGGGGCCGGCTCCTCCTGCCCTGGTACACCGGCGAGCGGACTCCGGACCTTCCCCTGGCTGCTCCGCTCTATTTCGGCTTCGGGCCGGGCGATTTCTCGACCAACATCCTGTGCCGGGCGGTCCTGGAAGGGCATATCCTCAACCTCTATGACGGATTCCGCCGGATGCCGTTGACGCCCATCGAAATCCGGCTCACCGGAGGCCTCAGCAAATCCGAGTGCTGGTGCCAGACGATTGCCGACGTCTTCGAGGCGGAATCGATCCCCGTGGAAGGGGAGGGAGCGGCTTTGGGCGCGGCCATTCACGCGGCCTGGGTTTATTTCCAGGAAACGGGAGAGAGCGTCGAATTGTCCGATCTGGCCGGCCGTTTTATCGTCCTCGATGAAAAAAGAAGGAAGAAGCCCGTCCCCGAACGCGCGGCGGTCCACCGCCTGCAAAAAAGGCTTTTCCAGGCGCTGAGCAGCCGAGTCCGAGGCCTGCCCGGGGAGGACCCGTTTGCCTTAAGAACGCTGTTTCCGGCCTGATAGATAAATAACATCGTATATCGATTCAAAATGGGCGCAGCCCGAGCGGGTGGATGATGTTGAAGGAGGAATGTCATGAAACATAAGAAGAAGGGGTTCGCCGATTTATGCTTGATCCTGGTCTGTATCCTGATCTCCGTCCCTTTCCTCCCGGCGCAGACTCAGGCGCCCGGCGCCAAGAAAGTCTTAACCCTGGCGGATTATCCACGCTGGAAACACGTCGTCTCGACGGCCATCTCGGCCGACGGGAATTGGGTGAGCTATGGATTGAGGCCGAACGGAGGCGACGAAACGCTCTATTTCAAGAACCTGGCTGCGGAGAAAATCCACGAAATCGCCTGCGGCACCCGTCCCGCGTTCTCGCGCGATTCCAAATGGGCGGCCTGCCTGATCAACCCGCCAAAGGCCGAGGCGGAGAAGCTGCGCAAGGAGAAAAAGCCCGTTCCCTCCAAGGCTGAGCTCCTCAGCCTCGCCTCGGGCGAGAGATTCACCGTTGAAAACGCCGCTTCCTTCAGCTTTTCGAATGATGCGGCGATTTTTGCGGTTAAAAAGGCCAAGCCCGAGGCCGATTCCAAGTCTATCGGCACGGACCTGATCCTCCGCCGGCTGGACTCGGGCGCGCAACAGCTCATTGGAAACGTCGGTGAATTCCTCTTCAACAAGCCGGGACGCCTCCTCGCTTACACCGTGGACGCCGCCGATAAGAAGGGCAACGGACTTTATCTGCTGGAGCCGGCCTCCGGCCTGCTTACGCTGTTGGACTCAGCGGAGATGGACTACAGCCGAGTCGCCTGGGAGCGGGAGGGCACGGCGCTCGCCGTCCTCAAAGGCATAAAACAGAAGGGGCTGGTCGAGAAGGAGAATGCGCTCGTCGCCTTCATCGGCTTGGGCAAGCCTGCCAAAGCGGCCCCGGCCGGGCCCACCCGGGTCGAATATAATCCCTCGAAGGACGAGAACTTCCCCAAGGACATGGTCCTTTCCGAGAAAGGCCAGGCCGAGGGCCGGCGTCCGGAAGCGAGCGATGATGCGGGAAATCCCGCCTTGTCATGGTCCGACGACCTGTCCCGAATCTTCCTCGGCCTCAAGGAACAGGAAAAAGAGCCCGAAGAAAGCAAGGAACCCGTTGCCAACGTCGACGTCTGGCACTGGAAAGACGAGCGCATCCAATCCGAGCAGATGATCCGGGCCGAGAGAGACCGGAACTCCTCCTACCGGAGCGTCTTTCTCATCAAGGAGAAGAAATTCCTCCGGCTCGCCGACGAGAAAATGCGCACGGTCAGCCCCAGCCGGAACGGCCGCTGGGGGATCGGGCGAGACGATACGCCCTACCTCTCCGATGTCGAAACCTTGATGGCGGACCATTATGCCGTCGACACCGCCAGGGCCGGGCGCAAGCCCATCGTCCAGGGACTCCGCCGGCCGCTCGGCGAATCGCCGGACGGCCGGCATTTCCTTTATATGAAGGACAATCAGATATGGCTCTACACCCTGGACACGGGAAAGCAAATGAACATTTCGGAGAAATCCGGCGTCATCTTCGCGGACGAGGAGGACGACCATCCCGAAGAGAAGCCCGCGTACGGTGTCGCGGGTTGGACAAAGGACGGGAAGGCCGTCATCATGAACCACAAGTACGACCTCTGGCTCCTGCCCTTGAGCGGCGGCGCGCCGAAGAACCTGACCGCCGGACTCGGCGCCAGGGATGAAATCCGGTTCCGTTACGTCCGGCTGGACCCGGAAGAGCGTTTCATCGACACGAGCAAGCCGCTTCTGCTGTCCGCTTACAGCGAGTGGACGAAGAAATCGGGTTTCTACTCGCTCCAGCCGGGGCGCGAGCCGCAGCAGCTGGTCTTCGAAGACAGGACCTTCGGTGTCCCGGTCAAATCGCGCGACGCCGATCGCCTGCTTTACACCATAGAAACGTTTGTAGAATTTCCCGATAGCTATATCAGCGGCCCGGACTTTAGCGCTCCCAGGAAAGTCACGGAAGCCAATCCCCAGCAGTCCGAATACGCCTGGGGAAGTCGGGTCCTGGTCGATTATCAAAACAGCAAGGGGATAAGGCTCCAAGCAACTCTGACCCTGCCGGCGGGCTATGAGAAGGGGAAGAGGTATCCAATGGTCGTTTATATCTACGAAAAACATTCGCAGATGCACAATCGCTACTCCATGCCCACCTACGACGACCGGCCCCATATGTCCGCTTACGCCAGCGACGGGTATCTTGTGCTGATGCCCGACATCGTTTATGAAATCGGAAGGCCGGGCACGTCGGCCCTGGACTGCGTCTCGAGCGCGGTGAAAAAGGTCATCGAGCTCGGCCTGGCCGATCCGAAGCGCATCGGACTCCAGGGCCACAGCTGGGGAGGCTATGAGGCCGGCTTCCTGGTCACCCAGACCGACCTGTTCGCCTGCGTGGTGGCCGGAGCGGCGCCCTCCTCCGTGGCCATAGAGTTCAACCAGGTTTTCAAGACGAGCGGCAACAATAACCACTCTTATTATGAGCGCAGCCAGGGCCGCATGGGCACAAATCCCTGGAGGGACCCGGCCCTCTTCGACACCCAGTCCTCGATCCGGCAGGCGGAGAATATCAAGACGCCCTTTCTGCTCCTCCACGGCACCGAGGACGGCTCGGTCGACTGGATCGAGTCGCTCGAATACTACAACGCCGCGCGGCGGCTGGGAAAGCAGGTCATCTTTCTTTCTTATCCGGGCGAACCTCACCACCTGGCCAAGGAGGAAAACCAGAAGGATTTCCTGGCCCGGATGAAACAGTATTTCGACCACTATCTTAAGGATGCGCCCGCTCCGGATTGGATGACGAACGGCGTGCCTTTCCTGAAGAAAAAAAAGTAGCCGGCCCGGCGGAATTAAACCGGGCTGGCGAATTTGTCAAGACTTTTTTTTGAATATTTTTGTCGAAGCGCGAACCTTGCTGCCTGCGCCTGGGAATTCCGGCGGAGCCGGATCCATACGCCGGCAGCAAAATTCAGGCGCGGTTCCGGTGTTGCCGCCGTCCTTGATTTCATGATAATATGGCCGCACGTTCTCCAGGGGACGATCGTGAATTTCCAATGAAGAAGGGGGGGCGGAAATGAAGTCCGAACCAGACATGCGGCCGCAAGACGGCTTAAACGTTTATTCCGGAGCGGGCCCGGTATGAACCCTAAGACGCCTCAATGGATTTTGCTGATCGAGGACAATCCCGTTCAATCCCGGGTTATCCAGAGAAAAATCGAATCCGCGGGGTACGGGGTGGATATCGCCCTGACCGGGGATCAAGGGCTGGCCAAAGCGCTCGAGAGAAGCTATGACCTGATCGTCGTCGACTATTTCATGCCCAGCTGCACCGGGCTGGACGTCATGCGGTCGCTTTCTTCACGCGGCCCGCTTCCTCCGCTGATCATGGTCACGGGAAGCGGCAGCGAGCGCACCGCGGTCGAGGCCATGAAGCTGGGGGCAAAAGACTTCCTGGTCAAGGACCCGGATGGCCATTACCTGGGACTCCTCCCCGGCGTCATAGCGCGAATCGTCGAGGAGCAGCGCCTGCAGCGGGAGAAGCAGGAGTCGGAGAAGACCCTGCTCGAAACCCAGGCCCGGTATCGAAGCTTGTTCGAGAATATCCCCATCGGCTTGTATCAAACGACTCCCCAAGGCCGATTCATCGACGCCAATGACGCTTTCATCAAGATGGTGGGGATGAACAACCTGGAGGAGTTGCGCCGGACCGATGCAAGGCGGCTTTACAAGAGCTCCGGGGACCGGACTCGTTGGCAAGAGCTCATGGCCAGCCGCGGGATTGTCAGAAGCTTCGAGGTGGAGCTCCTGCGTCCCGACGGGATAAACGTATGGGTGGAGGACAGCGCCAGGACCGTCCGGGACGGTTCGGGGAACATCCTTTTTTATGAAGGTAGTCTCCAGGATATCACCTTCCGCAAAAATGTTGAGCGGGATCTGCAGCGGGCGCGCGATTTTTACCTGACGCTCTTTGCCGAATTCCCGGCCATGATCTGGCGGTCCGGCCCGGACGGGCGCCGCAATTATTTCAACCGGACCTGG
>Ga0299912_10005814_pt1 | contig 10135 bp, 9 predicted proteins | sample RVTome_2_FD_207667 | JGI IMG/M metagenome (GOLD analysis project Ga0299912, IMG submission 207667) | Soil microbial communities from uranium-contaminated site in the Upper Colorado River Basin, Wyoming, United States - RVT95D214 (version 2) ...
GACCCAGGTCTTCATCAACCCCGACGGCGACCACTTCGTCACCCGACTCACCCACACGCTGCAAGTCACCCAGATCGGGCGTTCGCTGGCGGTCACCCTCGGCCTCAATGAGCCGCTCACCGAAGCGATCTGCCTCGGGCACGACGTCGGCCACGCGCCCTTCGGTCACATCGGCGAAGACGCGCTCACCCTCTACGTGGCGGGGGAATGGCATCACGCCGCTCAGAGCATCCGGGTGTTCGAGGTGCTGGAGCCACTCAACCTCACCTGGGAGGTCCGCGACGGTATTCGATCCCACTCGTGGAAGATCGATCCCCCACCCGCCACGCCGGAAGGGATGGTGTGCCGCTTCGCCGATCGGATCGCCTACCTCACCCACGACGTCGACGACGCCGTGCGGGCGGAGGTGATCCGGTACCGGGATCTGCCGTCGGAAGCGACCGACGTCCTCGGGGAGTCGGGCAGCGAGTGGATCGGCTCGATGATCGAAGCGGTGGCCGGCGAGTCGGTGCGGACCGGAGAGGTGTCGATCGACGCCGCCCACCTCGACGCGATGAACGCCCTGCGAGACTTCATGTTCGACCGGGTGTACCTTCGCCCCGAGGTGGGAGATCAACGCGACGAGGTGATCACGATCATCCGCGATCTGGTCGACCACTACCGGGCGCATCCCGAGGAGGTGCCCGATTCGTACCGTCACCACGGTGCGAACGCGATGACAGCGGCCATCGACTACGTCTCGGGGATGACCGATCGGTTCGCCATCAGGGATCACCAACGGCTCGCCGCGACCTGAACAGATCCCCGAGAGCAGAGCCGACGAACACGATGACGGAGGCGCCCAGCGCCGTCCAGAGCGGCGCGGCCGCCGGCACGCCGGCATCGCCTGCCCACAGCCAGGCGCCGAGCGCCGCCGCCGCCACCGCGGCCCTGGCCAGGCGCACCCGTGCCGCCGACACCGTTCCGCCGTGGGCGCGATCCGTGGGTGCCGCCACCCGCCGGAGCAGGACCACTGACAGCCCCGCTGCCGCCACACCGGCGATGAACAGCACGAGGGCGGCATCGCCGGGAGTCGTCGGGCCGGTCGGGGAACGCCCCGCCCACCAGGCCGCGCCGGCGCCGGCGCTCGCCATGGCGGCCGCACCGATCAACATCCGGGATCTCGCCCGCGGTTCGTAGATGGCCGCCACCGCCACGCCGAGGACGGCGACGGCGGCGAATCCCGTGCCGGTGGGGCGTGCCGCCACCGCGGCCGTGGCGATCACCATGACCACCGCGTCCGCCTGGGTCGGCCATCGGCCCGTCGTGCCGGCCACCATCCTGACGGTGAGGAGGGTCAGCGCCGCTCCGAGCAGGTCGGGGGATCCGATGAGGATCAGCCAGGGCCCGAGCGAGGCGGCGACGCAGGCCGTCGAGGGACGGTCCGGGTCGAGTTCGCGGCCGATCGCCCAGGACAGGAAGGCCGCGCCGCCCCCGGAGACCCCTCGGCGCCACGCCTCGCCGAGGCCCTCTCCGGCGGCCATGGACACGACGCCCGCCACGACCCCCGTCAGCGGTGTCACGAGCAGGATGAATCGATTGGAGGCGACGCCCGAGTCGAACGGGCGGACCAGCGCTGATGCCATGCCGGCCGCACGGTATCCGGCGAGCAGATCGGCCGGGAGATTCCGGTCGAATGCCCCTGACTCCGCGGCCGGGCACCTCCTAGATTCCGTGACGGCATGGACCGCTCCTCCCGCACCACTTCCAGAATTCATCGGAGCCGCTCCGAGCGCATGATCGGCGGGGTGGCCGGAGGGATCGCCGAGCACCTCGGCGTCGACCCGGTGCTGATCCGTCTCTCCTTCGTCGCCCTCGCCTTCGCCGGGATCGGTTTCGCGCTCTATCTGATCGGGTGGATCGTGATCCCCGAGGACACCGGCCAGTCGACGGCATCGGCGGAACCGGCCCGTGACGACTCGGCGATGGCAGCGCGGTTCCTCTTCGGCAGCCTCCTGGTGGCGGTCGGGTCCCTGATGCTGATCGATCGGATCTTCCCGATCGGCCGATTCATCTGGCCGCTCACTCTGATCATCCTCGGCATCGGTGTGTTCGCCCTTGGATCGAAGCGATGACGGCCACCTCGGATCGCCGAACGCTTCGCCTCGGCCCGCTCGTCACCGGGGCTCTCCTGGTGGTCATCGGGATCCTGTGGCTCGTCGACGCCGTCGGGGGCGTGGACGTCCCCTGGGCAGTGCTCCTGCCGAGTGCCCTCATCGTCGTCGGGGTGGCGCTCGTCTACGGCTCGCGGACCGGACACCACCGCGGGTTGATCACCCTGGGCACCTTCCTCACCGCCGCGGTCGTTCTGGTCTCCGCCGTCGACGTCTTCATCGACGTACCCCTCACCGGCGGCGTCGGCGAGGAGAGCCAGCATCCCACCGGGCTGGCGGCCACCGAGTACCACTGGGCGATCGGAACGATGACGGTCGACCTGACCGACGCCACCCTTCCTTCCGAGCCGATCGAGGCAACCGTCGGACTCGGCCAGCTGGTGGTGATCGTTCCGATCGGCCTGGCCATCGACGTCACCGCCGAAGCGGGGATCGGGGAGATCAACCTGTTCGACCGGACCGCATCCGGGATAAGCCCGGACCTGGCGGCCGCCGATGAGGGTGCGACCGTGCACCTCGTGGTCAAGGTGGGCATGGGAAGGGTGGAGGTGCGGCGCGGATGACGAAGCACCCGGGAACCTTCGTCGCCGGCCTGATGTTCGTCGTCGTGGGCGTGATCTACCTGTTCGAGGTCATCGGAGCCTGGGACGTCGACGCCACCCGGCTGTGGCCGATCCTCTTGATCGCCGTAGGTGCCGTCGTGCTGATCTCCGGCTGGCGGCGCAAGGGTGAGCCTTCCGACACCGAGCCGGCCGAACCCACATCCGACGACGCCGCCTAGGCGACGTCGCGTTCGTGTCTGAACGGGAGCGAGGCGGCGGCGGCCCACGGCTCCCGGTCCGCAGACGGATGGACGACGCGGACCGGCTCGCGGTGCCGCGTCCTCACTGCCACGACGATCTCTCGCGCCGCGAGCACGATCCCGGCTGTGGCCAGAACGATTCCGGCGATCTCGATCGACCGCGCCACGCCCGCGGTGTGGTCGAGGGCGTCGAAGCCGGATGGCCCCAGGATGTGGGCCCAGTCGTGCTGGCCCCCACCGATGAGCGGCAGCGCCTGACTGACCGCGTCGCCGGCGTAGATGGACACGTCACGCGCCGACGTTCCGGCCCAGGCGAGGCAAAACGCGGCTGCGGCCCCGTCCCGACGGCGAATGCCGAAGTAGGCGGCCATCCCTAGCGGGAAGAGCACCTGCGCGCCTGAGCCCGCCATGAACATCATGAGCTGGGGCATGAACCCGGTGAGCAGGTGGCCGGTCTCGTGCACGGCGAGATCGAACTGGTCCAGGAACGGCACGTCGAGGTGAGCCACGAAGGCGATCGCCGAGATCCCTGCGGCGGCGATCAGGGCCGCCAACGGGCGCGCCCAACGGAGCCAGGAAGAAGCTGCCTGGGGCATTGGCTCCCATCGGCACCGGGGCGGTGAATCTTCAGCCCCCGTTGCCTGGGTCCGAGTCAACGGCACAACGCGCCGATGCGCCGCATCCCCTCCTCGGTCAGCGGTAGGGCATCAGAACCGCGGTGAGGACCACGATCTGCGAGCCCGCCTCGCTCACCTCGGTCTGCCATGCCTGGAGGCGGTCGCTGGTCGGCGCCACCACGGCCATGAGCAGGATGGCGGCGCCCGATCCGAAGATCACGTAGGAGCCTTCTCCGGCCATCCAGGACAGGAGGAATCCGACCGGCCCGACCGCCGCCGAAGCCAGGACCCTGCGCATCGTGATCGCGAACAGCCAGACCGCGAGATGCCCCTCACTGCGCACATCCAGCGGCTCCCTACCGGACACGGCAATCACCGATGCGGCGGCGATCACCGCCGCGCCCAGGACGATCTGAGCGGTCAGCTCGGAGATCCGAGGCTCCTCCGAACCCGCACTCAGGATGACTGCCACCACCGCGGTGATCGCGGCCGCGGCGGACAGGAACATGATCGCCGCTCGCATCACGATCAGGATCGAGCCCGATGGCCTGCGCAACCCCAGGATGCGGACCGCCACCGGGATCGACGGGCGCCACCCGGGATCCGCGGGCGTGGTCATCCGGTCGGAAGCAGCGACCTGAGCTGCAGGGTGACCTGCTCCACGTAGTGGACGTCGCCGATCCTGCTGGCGTTGGCGGTGGCATCGTCCACCTGCTTGCGCACCACCAGCGGCGTCCCGGGGAGCCGCCACACGTTGGTCGTGGTGTTGCCAATGGTCGAGCCCGACGTCGTCTCTTCGATCCGGATGTGGAGGGTCTCCACCTGCTGGCCGCCGATGTCGAGTGTCTCGGTTCCGACCACCGTCGCGTGAGCCGTCGAGGTTGACTCCCCGTCGGAGCATTCCATGGTCCAGGTCGTCTCACCCGCCGGCGGGAAGATCGGGCTCGTGCACGTTGAGACTCCCGTGTCCGGGATCCCAAACCACTCGTGGTAGCCCGTCGAGGTGGTCACCGCCAGGTCGGGCCCGCAGTGCTCCGATCGCTCCCACCGCTCGTCGAGCGCCAGCCATCGCACCACCGGCCCGCACGGCCCCTCCTCGATCACCAGGTAGGTCTCCGCGGGGTAGTCGTGGTGGGCGCCGCCCAGCGCATCGATCTCCTCGAACCCGGTGGTGTCGTACACGTAGATGCCCGGCTCGCCGGGGGCGTCACCCGCCGTGCCCGTGAAATCCAGATCGGCGGCGGTGACCGGTGTGGCGGTGTCCCTGAAGAAGAGGAACCAGGCCGCCACGAGCGCGACCACCAGCCCGCCGACCACGCCGAGGACGATCCAGCGCCGTTTCACGCCGGGGAGTCTGCCAGGTCGCGAGACTCTCCGGACGCGAGTCGCGGGCCCTGTCGGGCCCGCGCTCTCAGATCACGATCGGGTGGGTCAGATCCAGCTGCTGCCGTTGGTGGACTGCAGACGGGTGTCGCCGTTAGCCGGAGTCGAGTGGGAGTCGCTCGTGATCATGAGCGCTCATCGGCCCGAGCGGCCCGGTGACTCGAGCGTCATTGGTCGGAATGGCACGAACGGGCTAGTCCCCAGGCAAGTTGCCAGACACCAGTCGCCAGCTACCAGCAAGAAGGGCCGCTAGCCGGGACTCGCCTTTCGCCTTTCGCTCTCCACTCGCCTCCCGCTACCCGCTACCGGCGACCCGCAAGACGACCTCGGGCGAGTTTCGCCCATCGCCTTTCGCTCATCGCTCTACTCACTCCCCCGCCAGGCCGGATGCCATCCGCGAGCCACTGTCCCCGTGGGGAATGGACCCGGCGGCGAGCCAGGCACTGAGGTCGGTGAATCCCATCGGGCGGGCCAGGTAGAAGCCCTGGGCGACGTCACAACCGGCGTCGCGCAGTAGGAGCCAGGTGCCACGGTTCTCCACCCCCTCGGCGACCACCTGCATCCCGAGACTGTGCACGAGCGCCGTGGTGGAGCCGACGATCTTGGCCAGACGCTCGTCCACCGCCATGTCCATCACGAATGAGCGATCGATCTTCACCTCGTCCACGGGCAGGCTGCTCAGATACGAGAGCGACGAGTACCCCGTGCCGAAGTCGTCGATGGAGAGGGACACCCCTAGCTCGTCGAGTGCTCCCAAAACCAGCCGGGCCCGGGCGGAGTCGTTCATCATGGTGCCCTCGGTGACCTCGAGCGTCACGGCCTGAGGATCGACGTCGCACTCTCCGATCAGCCGTGCCACGAGGTCGGGGAACTCCTCGTCGTTGAGTGATGACGCAGCGATGTTGACGGCCATCGAAAGCCGGTGCCCGTCGGCGCGAAGCCGGTTGAGGTCGCGGAATGCGGTTCTCAGGACGTGCTCGGTCAGCGCGACGATCAAACCGGTGCGCTCCGCCAGCTCGATGAACTCGTCTGGGGCGACGGCGCCGTGGCGCGGATGGTGCCAGCGGCTGAGAGCCTCCACGCCGACCACCTGGCCGTCGGCGAGCCGGGCCTTCGGCTGGTAATGGACCCCGAGGGTGCCACCATCGATGGCGTCGCGGAGGTCGGCGGCCATCGCCAGGCGCCGGGTGCTGTAGCGGTCCCGCTGGGGGTCGTACACCTCGAAGGTCGACCCGGCGCGTTTTGCTTCGTACATCGCCACGTCGGCACGGCGAAGCAAGGTCGTGTCGTCGGTGCCGTGCTCGGGGGCGATGGCAATACCGATGCTGCCAGACACCTGGATGGCCAGGCCCTCATTCAGGAAGGGGCGGTGCAGGACTTCGTTTATCCGGCGAGCCCAGTCGATCGCTTCGGCGACTCCGGACACCTCCCTGAGCAAGACGCCGAATTCATCCCCACCGAGACGGGCGAGTTCTGCACCGCCGACGAAGTCGCTGAGCCGGGCCGCGAGCTCTTGGAGCAGCACGTCACCGCGCTGGTGCCCCAGGGTGTCGTTGATCTCCCTGAACCGGTCGAGGTCGATGAGCAGCACGGCGACCCTGCCGCCGCTGTCCGCTGCCTTGCGCAATGCCTCGCCGACCACAAGGGAGAACTGGAGCCGGTTGGGGAGGTCCGTCAGGGCGTCGTGGAGGGCCTGATGCTCCTTGTGGCCGACCTCGCGACGCAGCCGGTCGACGAGCCGGCCTCGCTCGAACGACACGCCGGCCTGACGGGCGAGGACCTCCAGGATGCGCCGCTCGTCGGTGGTGAACGGACCGCCGGCACGCCGGCCGGCGACCACGATCATGCTCGCCGTTCCCGACCCGCCCCCGAGTAGGGCGACCATCCCATCCTCGACGTGGCGATCCCGGTAGTGCGCCGCGACCGCCGCCGGGGAATCCCGGAGGGTGCTCACCAGGCTGCCTGCTCCGGCCGCCACGGCAACCGCCTCGGCGACCGCCGGAGGGGCGGGGTGACGGCTGATCCCGTCGCCGTTTCCCAGTGAGGTGACCGTCGAGCCGACCCCACGGGACATCACGACCTCGACCAGGTCGGCGTCGAACAACTCGCGCGAATGGGTGAGGGTCGCCTCGACCAGATCGTCCGTGTCGACCGATTGGTCCACCGCACTGGCAAATGCGTAGACGGCCTCGAGGTCCTCGAACCGCTGGTTGAGCGACCCGTAGATCCGCAGCGCTCCGTACACGGCGGCGGCGATGACCACGACTCCGACGAGAGCCAGAGGCTCGCGCCAAGCCACGGCGAGCGACCCCACCGCCAGGCCGGCGGATACGAGGGAGATCACCAGTCCCGCCACGAGCGATCGCATGACCGCCTTCATGGAGCGGCCGGGTTGGTTGACGGCGATCGCCACCGACACCATGGCGGCTCCGATGACCACCGACACGGTCAGGGCGAGAAGCCCGGCGCCGAGACCGGCGACGGACACCGGTGACCGGCCGGCGAGGCTTGCCCGATACACGGCGAGGGATGCCGCCGTCTCCAGGTAGAAGAGGCTGAGGTTGAAGACGAGCTTGTAGACAGGTTGATGGCGCTCGAACACCAGCGCGACCCCTGAGCCGGCCAGACGTCCCCCGATGAGTGATCCGGCACCGGCGGTGGCCATGCCCAGCATGAAGGGGATTTCACTGAGTGACACCGTGTGGGCGTCTCGGCGGACGTGGAGGTGGATGACGAAGCCCTCGCTGGCGACGAACCCGAGCGCCAGGCCCCACCAGGGGAGGTGGAACGGGGCCACCGGCCCGTCGAGAGTCAGGGCGAACGCGTGCAGCGGGATGGCAGCCGCCACCATCCCCCCGGCGATCGCGATGATCCTCCACTGAACGGCTCGGCGGCCGTTCGCATCATCCATAACGCCGATTCCCCTTCCGTGTCCCATCATGTCGGCGGGTCGGGCGGTCACCTGAAGGACTCCCGAGTACGCTCGGCCGATGCCCCCAGCCCGCATCTCTCTGGTGGTCAACCCCCGGGCGGGTAAGGGCCGCGTCGGCAAGGAGCTGCCCCGGCTCGTGGCGCTGATCGAGGCCAAGGGGGGAAAGCCCGAGGTGCTGACCACCGACCGCCCCGGCCACGCCGTGGAACTCGCCCGCGAGGCCTCCCGGCGTGGCGCCGACACAGTCGTCGCCGTCGGCGGCGACGGCACGGTCAATGAAGTGGTGAACGGGATGGTCATCGATGACCGGCCGGTGGGCCCGGCTGCCTTGGGGGTGGTGGCCGCCGGATCCGGGTGCGACTTCGCCAGATCCTTCGGCCTCCCCAAGGACGTCGACGACGACTTGGCCGGCATCGAGGGTCCGGGACGGCCTCTGGACGTCGGCAAGGTCCACTGTGCCGGGCGCGACGGCCCCCTCGTCCGGTACTTCGTCAACGTCGCCGAGGCGGGCATGGGTGCGGCCACGGTCGAGCGTGCCGCCCGCTACCCCCGCTGGATTGGCCGCACCCGCTACGTCGTGGCGTTCTGGCCGACCCTTGTTCGCTTCCGGCCGATCGAGATCCATGTGACCACTCCGACCGACTCCTACGTGGGAAGAGCCCACAATGCCGTCATCACCAATGCCCGGTACTTCGGAGGAGGCATGCACATCGCGCCGCATTCGGATCCGTCCGATGGGCAGCTCGACCTCCAGGTGAACGTGGGGCCCAAGCGGCAGGCTGTGACCCTCATCCCCAAGTTCTATCGGGGCACCCACCTCCCCGATTCCCGGATCGTCCAGCTCACCGCCTCCTCATTCGCGATCGAATCCGCCCGACCGATACCGGTGGAGGCCGACGGCGAGGTGTTCGGGGAGACCCCGGCGACGTTCACCGTGCTTCCGGGACTGCTCCGATTGCGGGCGTGAAGGCCGGCGGCACGTTGGGCCGGCACAGGAAATCGGAGGTGCTCTCACACGAGCCCTTGGCGGCGACTTCGGGTTGTCTTCAAGGCGAGACCATCTGCGGCCGATAGGACCGACATGGCCATTGCCGTGCCTAGGGCGGGCTTCCCTGGCGTCTGGGCGAGATCGAGCTCTCGCTGGCGCGCGACATGGCTGTTGACACCTCTCTGGATTCGTGTCACGTGGATACTCACCCTCGCCGTCGGGTTGACCGGCATAGTCGTCATCTGGGGGCAATTGGCCAGCGGCGATGTGCTCAAAGCGATCGGAGCGGTCGCCTACGTGGTGACACCGCTCGGCTCGGGCATTCTCATCACGTGGGCCGGCGTCCGCCTTCGCGGGAAGCGTCGATGGGCCTGGCTGACCATTGGCGCCGGGGTGGCGCTCTGGGGTGTCGGCGAGATCATCTGGGAGGTCTACGTCATCATCGGAGTGGATCCGTCGTATCCAGGGATCGCCGACGTCTTCTACTTGGCCGCCTACCCGACGCTCTTCGTCGGCGTCCTGCTGTTGCCCCAGATTCGATCCCACAAGTGGGAGAGGGTACGTCTCGGACTCGATGCAGCAGCCGGCACGGTCGCCGTCGTGGCCCTCGCTTGGACCACCTATCTCAGTGATGCCATCCACATGGATCCCGAGGCAGGGGTCTTGGGAAACTTCGTCACCATGGCCTACCCGATCATGGACGTCGTCTTGTTCCTTGCGGTCCTGATCCTGGCGACCCGACAATCTGCGTATCGGTTTGCGGGGCGGATCGTCATCCTGGCGATGGCGATGCTCGTCACCGCCATGGCGGACACGATCTACCTCTCCAAGCTGGGAGCAGGCACCTACGCCGACGGCGACCCCCTCGATGCCGTGTGGCTCGCGGGATACGTCCTGTTCGCCGTCGCCGCATCCTTCGTTGCCGCCCCCACAGAGGTCCGGGAACAAGCCGACCAGCCTTCCCGGCTGTGGCCAATGATCGCCCCCTACACGGCCGTCGCCATCCTGGTTGCGGCAACTGTGAAGGAGGGCGACGGCCACGCGACCCTCCTTCAGGCAGCGAGCGCGCTTGTCGCTCTACTCGTGATAGCCCGTCAAGGCGTCTCCATTCGCGAGAACAGAGAAGCGGTCGAGACGCAGCGAAACGATCTCGTCGCATCGATCTCTCACGAGCTTCGCACACCCCTCACCGCCATCGCCGGATTCATCGAGGTCCTGGATGAAGGCTCCGAACTCGATGAGGACGAGCGGGCGGAAATG
>Ga0299912_10005815_pt1 | contig 10135 bp, 9 predicted proteins | sample RVTome_2_FD_207667 | JGI IMG/M metagenome (GOLD analysis project Ga0299912, IMG submission 207667) | Soil microbial communities from uranium-contaminated site in the Upper Colorado River Basin, Wyoming, United States - RVT95D214 (version 2) ...
GTAAAGTCAATTGTCCTCCTTGTGGCATGGCATCTACAGCGTTGTCGATCAAATTAATGAAAACTCGCTGGAGTTGTCCGGAGTCGGCTTGAATTTTTGGCAGAGTTGGATCGAGCTTGATGTTTACGATGATCGATTGGTCTATGCCAAGTTTTTGTTTGATTTCGATGACGTTTTGCATCAACAAGTTCAGGTCAGTCGGTTGGGCGTTAACCTGATGCTGGCGTGCAAATTCAAGGAGGGAACCGACGATGTTCTTACAACGCTTGGTTTCGTTTACGATCATTTCCAGGTCCTCTTTCTGGGAGGAGTCTGGGGCGCATTCTTTTACAAGGATGTCGGAATAAAGTAGGATAGTTCCCAAGGGATTGTTTAATTCATGGGCGACACCCGCAGCCAGTTGACCCAAAGAGGCCAGCTTCTCCGACTCCACCAGATGATCTTGAGCGGTCTGTAATGTGTCCAACATCGAGTTAAACGAAGTGGCGAGCAGGCCTACCTCACCACCAGCTCGCACCGGAACTCGCACAGTCATATCGCCATCCGCCACTTGTCGATTGGCTTCGACTAGGTCTTTGAGCTGGTGAAGGGGTCTGGTAATCACCCCGGAAACAGGTGTGGCTATAAAGATTGTCACCAGAATTGTGCCAAGGGCGACCCATAAAACGCGTTGGTTAATTGTGTTAACCAGTCTAAAAAAGGATGACTGGCGGGCGCCTACGTAGAGGCTACCTACCACCTGCCCGTTATGATCACGGAGTGGGTCATATCGGGTGATGTAATTTTCATTAACCACAAATGCGGTTCCAACGTACTCTCGATCCTCTGTCAGGACAACCTGGCTCACTTCCTGGGAGATGCGTGTCCCGATGGCGCGTTCGCCCTCTAAAGTTTTGACGTTTGTCGATACTCTCAGATCGCCAAAAAAAATGGTAACGGTATCAATGCTCGCGACATCTTTTATGCGGTCGACCAGGGTGAAATCGTTGTTGAACAAGTGAAGAGCGATAGCAGCCCCAATCAGTTTTCCGCTCGAGTCAGAAATCGGAGAAACGGCGATCAGAGCCAATCCGGCGGTTCCTTCCCGTGGATCAAACAGTGTAGGAGAAGCTCTAGGCGTATCAATGATTTTGATATAGGCCTGGTCTGCCATCACTATCTGTTCGAGAAAATCAGCTGGAATTACTTCGGTAGCAGCCACCAGTTGTTTCGTTCTCAGTGCCTCTTGAACGATCTGAAGATCGAACCAGTTACCGCCAGATTGAATTGGTGACTGTTTCCCTCCTGCTTCAATCAGGCTTCCAGCTAATACATCTCCCTTTTCATTTAGAAGCCCGATAAAATGATTCCCGCCTAGAGCCAGTACGGACACCTTGCTGGCGATCTGCTTATCGATGATGGAAATTGATTCCGGCTTGTGAAGGTTGGCTGCCTGGAGGTTATCCACAACCAATGTGTCGAGCGCAAGGCGTTGGGCGATTCCATCGATCTCTTTCAATTTGATATCATAAAAAGCCAGAGCAAGCTGCATATCGCGGGCCACACGCTCGTTCATCGCCTCGGCCAGGTAATCACCAATAGTTTTTGAAATTACCCATGAGCCAACGGCGATGGTCGTGGCTGCCACCATAGAAAATGACACCACAAGCACCCATTGAAAGGGTGCTGAGAAAATGTATTTAATGTATTTAATAAAGGCTTTCACGGTGGGTAGCAGCTATTTTTTTGGAAGGTGTTTATCCACTTGCTTGATCAACTGGTCTGGCGCGATGGGTTTACTCAGGAAAGCGTTAATGTGAATATATTCGTCGGTAGGAAATAACTCTGCGTAATCAGTATTGGCAATGGATGTAACCATAATAATTGGGATTTTACGAAGCTCCGCTACATCGTGCAAGCGTTGACTCAACGAAAGACCATCGAGGATGGTATCCATAATCACATCCAGGATGATTATATCCGGTTTTTCTGCCTTAACTTTCTGAAAACCAGTTTCACCACTGGTAGCAGTGATGACCTCGTGATTGTTCCTCTCCAGGACTATTCTGGTCGCGGAAGTAAAATCAGGATCGTCATCGACAATCAATATTTTTGCCATTATAGTTCTCCTTTATTTATACCCCAGCTATCAAAAGATATTAGATATTCACGCAGGGCTTGGACACCGTTTATTTTGAATATGGTATTCGTAATCAGCTCGGAATTTGGCGATGGTGGAACGAGCTGGATTTACAAGCGCGGCACCCATTGGACAGAAAGTAAGCCCATCAATTCCCTGAGCCAGTTCTTCTACTTTTGAAAGATCATCTAGCCGGCCGCGGGCGTTTTCAATTCTGTCTAGAGTTTCGTAAAGTCTCTGTGATCCGATGCGGCAGGGGACACAGCGCCCGCAAGATTCGTGGGCGAAAAACTTGGTCAGGCGGCGTGCAGCCTCAACCATGCAGGTCGTCTCATCCATCACAATGATAGCGCCCGTGCCTAGCTGGGAGCCAGACTTTTCCAGGTCTTCGAAGGACATCGGGGTGTCTATTTGGTCTGCGGTGAGAACCGGGGTTGAAGCGCCTCCCGGAATGATGGCTTTGAGGTTGCGCTTGTTACGTATGCCGCCAGCGTGCTCGTAAATGATCTCCTTTAAAGGAGTTCCCAGAGGCAATTCGTAATTGCCGGGGCGGTTCACGTGACCGCTCACCGAAAAAATCTTAGGGCCTTTGCTCTGCTCAGTGCCAATATTCGCAAACCATTCAGGCCCTCGGTTAACGATGTGGGGAATACAAGCCAGCGTCTCAATGTTGTGAACCAGGGTGGGAAGGCCGAAAAGGCCAACCTGGGCAGGGTAGGGAGGTTTTCGTCGGGGATTACCTGGTTTTCCCTCCAAGGATTCCAACATGGCGGTTTCCTCACCACAAATGTAGGCGCCCGCGCCGCGGTGTACGGACATATCCAGATTGAATCCCGTGCCGAGGATATCTTTTCCGAGGTAGCCATTTTCGTAGGCGTCAGCGATGGCTTTGATCCAGCGTTTGACACCCAAAAAGAACTCGCCGCGAATGTAAACGTAAGCCCGGTTCGCTCCAATAGCATAGCTGGCAATAATGACGCCCTCGATGATTTGATGAGGATCGCATTCGACGATCTGTCGGTCTTTGAACGTTCCTGGCTCGCCCTCGTCGGTATTGACAGCCACGATTTTTGGAATATCTGGATCTTTTGGCAGAAACCCCCACTTGGTACCTGCTGGGAAGCCAGCGCCGCCGCGTCCCCTCAGACCTGACTTCTTCACAATCTCAATCAAATCCTCTGGCGAGTGCTTTGTCAGAGCTTTTCGAGCGGCCTGGTATCCGCCGTGGGCAAGATAGGTAGCGATTTTCTCTGAATCAGGCCGGTGAATGTTCTGGGTCAATATTGGTTCAAACATATGATTTTTCGCTTTTAATCTTTAACAGCCAGGAAATCAATAAGCTGGTCGATTTTTTCCGGCGTCAAGCGCTCATATAATTCGTCGTTAACTTTAAGCGCAGGAGCCAGGTCGCAAGCCGCCAGGCATTGAACCACTTCGAGAGTGAATTTCCCGTCCGGAGTGGTTTCACCGGGTTTGATGTTCATTTTTTTTACAATGTAATCGATCAATGGCTCTGCGCCACCAACCAGATAACAGGAGAGACCTTCGCACACCTGAATGTGAAAGGTTCCCAAAGGTGCAAGTCTGAACATGGTATAAAAGCTGGCAGTGGAGAACACCTGTCCGGGAGTTAAATCTAAACGGTCGGCGACGCGTTGGATGGCATCAGGACTAAGCCAGCCATATTGTTCTTGAGCAATGTACAATGCGGCTAAAAGCATTGCACGCCTGGCCGGGTTCAGATTCTTCGTCTTGTAAATGTTCTGGGTTTCGACCAAGATGCCTTCCTTTCAGGTCGTTTGGCAATGATAATACTTAGTTGATTATCCTCCCCATGGCATATTCGCGTATTGTTCGAAGGCTTGATCGTGGAGATGCTTGAAAAACGCTTCGTGAGCGCGCTCCCAATCGGCGAGCATTCTCAAAACCGTTTTCGCTCCCCCTTCGCTCTTACTAGCCGCCATTTCATAGAACTCCGCGAAATCACGTTCGATTAGGTAAGCCATGCGCAACACGGGTAAATCGGGGACCATTGCCTGTAGAACGGTCTGGTCAATCATTTCACTATCGGCCCTTTGAGAAAAGAAACCAGGTGCTTCCATCCTGGCAGCGGTTTCAACGTTTTGAGGTTGATCTTTTCCCAGTTTGTCTAGCTGGGCTTTTATAAACTCGATGTGTTTTTGCTCTTCGGCAGCCAGCCTTTTAAAAGCGCCAACGACAGCCGCGTGGCTCATACGGTCGGCGTTTTGCTCAAAAAAGCGTTTTCCTTCCACTTCCCGTTGCAAAGCATATTCATATATTTTTCGGGTATCCATTCGGTTTTTCCTGAGGTTCGCTGTTAGTGAGAGATTCTCTCAACCCTGGGTTCACAAAAAAATTGGAGTATCACCGCAACTACGCTGGTTCGACTTTCACTGCGCAGACCTTATACTCCGGTATTTTGGAGACCGGATCCAGGGCGGCGATCGTCAAATTATTGATAGACGCCTCTGGGAAGTGGAAATTGCCGAAAACCATTCCGGGAGGAATCCGGTCCGTTACCAAAGCCTCTGCTTCAATACTACCACGTCTCGATGATACTTTGACCCGTTTATTGCCGTTGATGCCCAACTTTTCTGCATCTTCACAGTTGACTTCAATCAGGGGTTTGCTGTATATCTCGAGCAATCCCTTTGCACGTCGAGACATTTCCCCACCATGCCAGTGATAAAGCACCCGGCCGGTGCTTAGGATCATGGGATACTGGTCGTCGGGTAGTTCGGCGGGAGGAACATGCTCGATGGGGGTAAATTTACCCAATCCACGGGCAAATTTACCGATATGGAGAATCGGTGTACCGGTGTGGGTAAGGTCTTTCACCGGCCACTGGAAGGTTTCACCCCGTTCGAGGCGTTCGTGGTTTACACCAGCGTAGCTAGGGGCTAGGGCAGCGATTTCCACCATAATCTGGGCGGTGTTTTCGTAATCCCAATGGGCGTGCACCCCACCATTGATTTTTCTGTTTCCTCCGGCGAGGATTTGCTTGGCTACTTCAGCGATAATACGCCAGTCTTCCCTGGCGTTACCCAGCGGTTCCAACGCTTTCCGCACCATCTGGATACGCCTCTCGGTGTTAGTGAACGTACCAGACTTTTCAGCAAAGCTGACACCCGGCAAGAGCACGTCAGCATAGGGGGAAGTTTCGGTTGGGAAGATTTCTTGCAGGACGATAAAATCGCATTCTTCCAGACAGTGGCGGAGGTGGGTTGTATCGGGATCGCTCATCACCGGGTCTTCCCCGAGAATGTACAAAGCTTTGATTTTACCATCCAGTATACCTGGAGTCATTTCTGTAACGGTCATGCCTATCTTGGGGGACAACGAAGCGCCCCAGGCAGACTCGAACTTTTTGCGGGCTTCCTCATTCGTCACCGGTTGGTAAGCCGGATATACATTGGGCAACCCGCCCATATCGCAAGCGCCCTGTACGTTATTTTGACCACGCAGCGGGTTCACGCCACCGCCTGGAATTCCCATATTACCTAATAACATTTGTAAGTTTGCCAGGCTCATGACGTTTGCTACACCGGTGGTATGCTGGGTGATCCCCATCGCCCAAAGGACTGCCATCGGCTTGATCGCACCCATGAGCTCCGCGGCCTGGTAAAGCTGTTCGATCGGCACTCCGGTGATTTCGGATACTTTCTTTGGCGTGTATTGCTGGACAACCGCCTTGAACTCCTCAAATCCTTCCGTTCGTTCGGCGATATGTTCCTTATCCTCACATCCTTTCTCGAGGATGATATTCATCAAACCGTTTATCAGGGCAATGTCTGTTCCGGGTTGGTGCTGAAGGTGTAATGTGGCAAAATCTGCAAGCGGGATGCGGCGTGGATCTGCTACAATGAGAACGGCTCCACGCTGCCTGACTGCCTGGCGAATGCGCATTCCGAGTACTGGGTGTTGCTCGGTCGTATTAGAACCGATTACGAAAAAGGCTTTGGCTTCCTCAACAACGTCGTCCATTGAATTGGACATGGCTCCAGAACCATAGGAAGTGGCCAGACCGGCCACGGTGCTGGAGTGTCAGAGACGGGCGCAATGGTCTATATTGTTCGTCCCAATCACCTGCCTGGCCAATTTATTCATTAAGTAATTTTCTTCGTTAGTGCACTTGGCTGAGGTCAAGATGCCAATCGTATCGGGTCCATGGTCATCGCGCGCCTGGCGTAATTTGTTAGCGGTAACGGCTAATGCCGTATCCCAATCTGTCTCAACCCATTCCCATTGTGGATCATTTTCTGACGGTTTGGGTTTGGCATTGCCCTCCATTAGATAACGGCGCACCCGGGGTTGGGTTAAACGATCAGTGTGATTGACGTAATCGTAACCAAAACGGCCTTTAACACACGTCCAACCATGATTAGCAGGGCTGTTTTCCCAGGCCGAATCGACTTTGACGATCTGGTTATCGCGGATTTCGAGCACGATCTGGCAACCCACGCCGCAATAGGAACAGGTGGTTTGTACGCGTTTAACCTGCCAGGGGCGGCCTTTACCGATGGACATTTTTGGCCACAGAGCATCGGTCGGGCAGACGGCGACACAGCTGCCACAAAACTCGCACGGGCTGTCAGTCATAAAACTATCTGCGCCGAAAGCAATCCGAGCGTTGAAACCACGATAGACAATACTGATCGCCTCCACGCCATTGATATAACTGCAGGCGCGGACACAACGCCGGCATAGGATACATTTGTTCCGGTCTACCTGGATGAATGGATTGGGATCGTCGATTGGATACTGGTGGTGCAAGCCTGGATAGACCTCAGTCTTAACCCCATATTCATATACCAGGTCTTGTAATAAACAATCCCCGGTGGCGTCACAGGCCATACAATCAAGCGGGTGGTCAGACACCAGCATTTCCAAGACGAACTGGCGCGCTTCGACAACTTTGGGGGAATGTGTGTGGACGACCAGCCCCTCGGTGGCAGGGAACGTACAGGCTGGTTGGAGGGTTCGTTGCCGTTCGATCTCTACCAGGCAGATACGGCAGGCTCCCTCAGGCGGCAATGCCGGATGGTGGCACAATATTGGGATATGGATTCCTGCCTGTTCGGCTACCTGGAGAATGGTTTGTCCGGTTTCAGCCCCAATTTTACGGCCATCGATGGTTAGATTTACCTTCATCTTATCCACTGGCTCCTTGTTCTAATTGACTTCAATTGCGTCAAATTTACACACAGTAGTGCAGATTCCGCAACGAGAACATTTTTCTATATCAATAACATGCGGTTGACGTTTGGCGCCTGTGATGGCATCGCTGGTGCAGTTACGGATGCATACCATGCACCCTTCGCACTTTTCGGCGATGATCGAGTAAGCGATTAGACCTTTGCACACCTTAGCAGGACATTTTTTATCGTATATATGGGCTTCGAATTCCTCGCGAAAGAAACGTAACGCCGCCAAAACCGGACCAGGGGTGAGCTGCCCCAAAGCGCAAAGGGAGGCTTCTTTCATGTTTCTGGAAATTCTGTCGATGTCTTCCAGATCCTGATCTGTTCCGATGCCTTCGGTGATGCGCGTCAGGGCTTCCAGCAAGCGTTGGCCGCCAATGCGGCAAGGGACACATTTCCCGCACGATTCTGCAGATGCGAAGGTCAGGAAATAGCGGGCGAACTCCACCATGCAGGTATCTTCATCAACCACGATCATGCCACCCGAGCCCATCGTCGCGCCGGCTTCGACCAGCGAGTCGAAATCCACGCGGGTATCCAGGGCGGAGGTGGGGAGACACCCTCCTAAAGGCCCCCCAGTCTGCACGGCTTTAAACTGTTTGTCGCCGGGAATTCCGCCGCCTACATCGAAAATGATTTCGCGTAGCGGAATACCCATCGGCACCTCTATCAACCCGGTATTTTGAATCTTACCGGTCAATGCAAAGATAGCCGTTCCTGGAGATTTCGGTGAGCCGATATTGCTGAACCAGTCGGCGCCTTTCAAGATGATTTGTGGGGTTATGGCATAGCTTTTTACGTTATTGACGTTGGAGGGCTTATTCCAAAGCCCTGAAGCAGCCGGGAAGGGCGGGCGTGGCCGGGGCTCACCACGCCGGCCTTCGACTGAAGCCATAAGAGCCGTCTCTTCGCCACAGACGAAAGCCCCGGCGCCTTCTTTGATGTGAAGCTCGAACGAAAAATCGGACCCGAGCATATTTTCCCCTAATAGCCCATATTCCTGCGCCTGGGCAATAGCAGTCTTCAGGTGGGAAATTGCCAGGGGATACTCGGCACGGCAGTAGACGTACCCTTCAGACGCGCCAATGGCATAACCGGCAATCGCCATCCCCTCGATGACGCTATGCGGGTCGCCCTCCAGAATAGACCGATCCATAAAGGCACCCGGGTCACCCTCATCGGCGTTGCAAATCACGAATTTGGGTGTGGCGCGAGACCGGCGGCAGAACTCCCATTTGATACCGGTGGCGAATCCTGCGCCGCCACGGCCGCGCAAGCCAGAGTCTTTCATGGTGCCGATTACATCGTCCGATGTCATCTCACCCAGCGCCCTGGCTAACGCCAGATAACCGTCCCTTGCGATATATTCGTCGATGTTTTCAGGGTCGATGATGCCACAATTACGCAGGGCAATGCGGACTTGTTTTTCGTAAAACGGTAAGGTTGTATATGGTAGCATGCGATTTACCATTCCGGCGGTACGTAACCGATTGCCCATTCTTCGACGACATTACCATTAATTACATGATCTTCAATCATACGTGGAACCATTCCGGGATTGACATTGACATAGGTGATGCGCGGCTGGCCTGCAAGCTGAATGTCAACCAGGGGTTCTTTGACACACATGCCGATGCAGCCAACGCTTTTCAATTGAGCGTTTACCCCACGCTCGGACAGCTCACGCTGGATGGCTTCCATTGTGTCGCCCGCTCCCGCTGCAAGTCCGCAAGTACCCATCCCTACATAGATCGTGACACCGGAATTCTGTCCCGCCTGCATCGTTTGTAAAGCTTGATCACGCCAATCTATTAGATCCTGGATGTTGTTGAATCTTGGCATAGACTTTTACTCCAGCTTTTTTAGTTGTCTTACGAAAGGTTCCGGCTGGGTGTGCCCAAAGACCTTGTCGTTCACTACAGCTACTGGAGCCAGGCCGCAGGACCCTACGCAATATACGATCTCAAGCGTATATTTATAATCCGTGGAGGTTCCACCGGACTGCATGTGGAAGGCATTTTCAATAGCCTGGATCGTTTTTTCTGAACCCCCAACATGACAGGCTGTGCCGTCGCAGACGCGGATTAAATGTCGGCCGCGGCGGGTTAACCGAAATTGGGCGTAGAATGTAGCAACCCCATAGAGCTGGCTGATGGGAATCCCTGTCCTCCTGGATGTAATCACCAGGATTTCCTTCGGCAAGAATCCATAGGCTTCCTGAATGCGTTGTAAGATAGGGATGACGACACCTTTATTATTTTTAAATTCATTCAGGATAGCATCCAGGGGTTTTAAGTCGAGTTGTTCCATACTTGCAGGAGCATCTATCTGGGTCTGAGAGTTTTGAAGCACAGACTCAGTGGTCACAATTATTCCTCCTGTTGGCGAATTGGCAGCTTACGAGGTAAATTTTAGCAAAAACCTCCTGGGGTATATAGCGCATAAAGTCATGAAATGCGGATACAATTTGTCCCTAATCGCTTTCTAAGCTTATCATAGAATTCCAAATACAACTACTATTCTCCGAATTGGATAAATGCACTTTTTTGTAGTGATTAATATCACTAGCATTGTCAATTATTGACAGGTATGATATGCAGTGCGAGATGTATTTCAATTTAACACCCTAGAATATCTTCGAAAAGAGGAGCAGATCGTGAGCCTCACCATCTTAAATAAAAAAGATTTTGTGGCTTTTGTCGAGAAACTCCTGCCCAACTATCGGGTTGTAGGGCCTATCCATTACAATGGTGGTTACGCCTTCGACGATGTGAGCAGCCCCTTCGATTTGGTG
>Ga0299912_10005816_pt1 | contig 10131 bp, 9 predicted proteins | sample RVTome_2_FD_207667 | JGI IMG/M metagenome (GOLD analysis project Ga0299912, IMG submission 207667) | Soil microbial communities from uranium-contaminated site in the Upper Colorado River Basin, Wyoming, United States - RVT95D214 (version 2) ...
GGCTCCATGGCGATCAGAACCTTGCCGGACGGGTCGGCTGCCTGCGGCCGGCCTTGAGCGTCGAGGCGGGGCCGTCCGGCGTCATCGACCAAGATCGCCCAAGGCCGGCTGACGTCGGCCGCCCAGGATGGAATCCGGAGCGCCAGAGTGAATGATCGGGGCTTGACCGCGAGGACGCGTACCCGGACCTTGTTCATCCTCGGGAAATCGCCGGAGATATCCAACCGTACGCCCCGTTCAGGCAGTGCGATCGCGGCGGCCCGAAATTGCCGTCCGGGCTTTGGTAGGGTAGGACGGCGTCGGCCAGAACGACGGGAGGCCAGGCCTGGGGCGTCCAGCCGTAGCCGTGGGCGACATGAACGACCGAAAGCCAGCGTCCGATTTGATCTCCGGGCCAATCCCACCAGAGCGCTCCGGGTCGTCCTGCCGCGCTTGCGACGAAGCTTTTGAGAGTGTAGAGGTCCGTCCAGGTGAGAAGGTGGGCGGTGGCCGCCGCGAAGCGGGTGCCCATCTCGCCTTCGAGCCGAACTTGCGAAAACGGGAGCGGCCTCATCGCAGGTTGCGGTCGATCGCCGGCGTCGCGCGGCGACCTGCATCCCGGGAAGCCGAAGAAGCAGGCTGTGACCAAAGCTAAAATTCCCGCGCCCGATTTGAGTGCGCGCGCGATTTGCGGTTTCATCGGTGGTGTCCTCATTTTTTATAGGCTTATTCAGCTTGCGACCCGGACCCAGACCTTGCGGGTTCGGGGGCCGTCGAACTCGCAGAGAAAAATGCCCTGCCAGGCGCCCAAGACGGGCTTTCCGTCCTCGATGATGATGCTCAGCGAAGTTCCGACCAGCGTCGCCTTGACGTGGGCCGGCGAGTTTCCCTCGCGGTGGCTGTAGGCGAGCGTGTCCGGAACGGCTTTTTTCAGCGCCATCAGAATATCGTTCCTCACGTCCCGGTCGGCGCATTCGTTGACGGCGACCGCGGCCGTCGTATGTGGGACGTAGACGAGACAGATCCCCTCGACGACGCCGGATTTCCGGACGGCCTCCCGGACTTCCGGGGTGATATCGATGAGTTCTTCCCGGGATTGTGTTCTGATTTCGATCGCTGTCATGGTTGGCCCTCGCTTATCCGAATGATCCGAAAAGAAATAAAAAAAAGATCAAGAAAAGTCTTGACAACGACAAAATTTGTGATAAATTCATGGATGTAACTACTACATTTAGTAGTTATCGGAAGTTGGGTCCACAATATATGGCAGTCGGCTGGTCCGGTTGCTCTTTTTATTCGATTGTTCAAAGCGAGGCAATTTTAACACGTGCCGGAGGGCTTTTAAAGCCCCGGCGGGGCTCTCGGAGGGAGGAGAGATCAGATGTTGACCACCATTGGCCGTATTAAGAAGCGGGACGGCTCAGTTGCCGATTTTCACCAGGACAAGATCACCAACGCGGTGGCCAAGGCCATGGCCGCCAACGGAATCCACGACCAGAGGGTCGCCAAGACGGTCTCCGACATCGCGACTTATATGGTCGAGGACCGCTTCGGCGGCTACACCATCCCGTCCGTCGAGCAGATCCAAGACCTCGTCGAGAAGGTCCTCATGAGGCAGGGCTACCACGAGGTCGCTAAGTCCTACATCCTCTACCGGGAGCGGCACAAGGAGATCCGGGAGGCCCGCGAGACGGGGGTCAACCTGGTCCGCCTCGTCAAGGACTACGTCAACGACCACGACTGGAAGGTCAAGGAGAACAGCAACGAGGGCGTCGTCAGCTTTTCGGGGCTCAACGCCCGGGTCTCGGGGGAGGTCCTCTCCAATTTTGCCCTCAACCAGATCTACAGCGATAAGGTCAAGAGGGCCCACGTCGAGGGCGATTTCCATCTCCACGACTTGTCCTACCCGATCGTCGGCTACTGCGCCGGCTGGTCCCTGGAGAAACTCCTCCGGATCGGTTTCGGCCACGTCCCCAATCAGGTCCACTCCTCGCCGGCCAAACATCTCGAGACTGCGACCCTCCATATGGTCAACTTCATCGGGACGATGCAGGGTGAGTTCGCGGGCGCCCAGGCCTTCTCGAGCGTCGATACCCTGCTCGCCCCCTTCGTCCGGTCCGACAATCTCGATTTCGAGCACGTCAAGCAGGACATCCAGAAGCTCATCTTCGGGCTCAACGTCCCCTCCCGCTGGGGCTGGCAGACGCCGTTTTCGAACCTGACCTTCGACTGGGTCGTTCCGCCCGATATGAAGGATAAGAAGGTCATCGTCGGCGGCAAGGAGCTCGAGACGACCTACGGCGACTACCAGGCCGAGATGAACATGATCAACAAGGCTTTCCTCGAGCTCATGGTCGAGGGCGATCACCAGGGCCGGGTATTCACCTTCCCCATCCCGACCTACAACCTGACCAAGGATTTCGACTGGGATTCCCCCAACGCCCGGATCCTGTTCGAGGCGACGTCCAAGTACGGAATCCCCTATTTCCAGAACTACATCGGGACGAACATGAACCCGGGCGACATCCGGGCCATGTGCTGCCGGCTCAACCTCGACCAGAGGGAGCTCATGCGGCGGCCGGGGAGCATGTGGGGGCCGGGCGATTCGACCGGCTCGATCGGGGTCGTGACCATCAACCTCAACCGGATCGGCTACACGACCCACTCCGTGGACGAGTACAAGGCCCGGCTCCGCGAGCTGATGACGCTGGCCAAGGACTCCCTGGAGACGAAACGCGAGGTCGTTAACCACATGCTCGAGAAGGGGATCATGCCCTACACCAAGGTCTACCTCGAGCACTTTTCCAATCATTTCTCGACGATCGGGATCTGCGGCATGAACGAGGCCTGCCTCAACCTGCTGGGTAAGGGGATCGGGACGCCCGAGGGGAAGGCCTTCGCGACCGAGATCCTGAATTTCATGCGGGGCGTCCTCAAGGAATTCCAGGACGAGACCGAGAGCCTCTATAACCTTGAGGCGACCCCGGCCGAGTCGACCGCCTACCGGCTGGCCCGGCTCGACAGGGAAAAGTACCCGAACATCATCGCCTCGGGAACGGTCAAGCACCCCTACCTGACGAACTCGACCCAGCTCAACGTCGACGCGACCCGGGACGTCTTCGAGGCCATCCAACACCAGGGCGACATCCAGCCCCTCTATACGGGCGGGACGATCTTCCACACCTTCCTGCCCGAGGCCATCGACTGGAAGACCTGCCGGAAGCTCGTCCAGAAGGTCGCCCAGACCCGGCTGCCCTACTTCAGCATCACGCCGACCTTCAGCGTCTGCGAGGACCACGGCTACATCAAGGGCGAGAACGGGGTCTGCCCGCAGTGCGGGAAGGAGACCGAGGTCTATTCCCGGATCGTCGGCTACCTGCGTCCGGTCCGGACCTGGAACGACGGCAAGCAGCAGGAATTCAAGGACCGGACGCCCTACACCAAGATCGCCTGAGAGAGCGCGCCATGGAGCACCTCCTGTTCACCCTGCCCGGCTGTCTCAAGTGCGACGCCCTCAAGAAGTCGCTGTCCGTCCGCGGCGCGGCCTGGCAGGAGTTCAACCTGGTCCACAAGGACGCCAAGATGAAACTGCGCGATTACCGGGAGGCCATCAAACGGGACGAAAGCGGGGCCGTCATCCTGCCGACCCTCATCCTGAGCGAGGGCGGAACGGCCCTGGCCGTCGTCCATTCGGCCGAGGAGTACGAGGCGTGGTCGCGATCAAGGGCTTAGAGAAGTTCGCCGCCAAGGACTACCCCGGTTACATCACGGCGACCGTCTTCCTGGGCGGCTGCAATTTCCGCTGCCCCTTCTGCCACAACGCGGACCTCGTCCTCAGGGCGGAGACGCTCCCCAACCTCGACTGGGCGGAATTCCTGAATTTTCTCGACGAGCGCAAGGACTGGCTGGAAGCCGTCTGCGTCTCGGGGGGAGAACCGCTCCTGTCGCCGGACATCGAGACGCTCCTCCGGGCCGTCAAGGAGCGCGGCTTCCGGACAAAGCTCGACACGAATGGGTCGCTCCCGGGACGGCTCGAGGAGGCCATCGGATCCGGCCTGGTTGACGCGGTCGCCATGGACGTCAAGGCCGCGCCAGGCAAGTATTGGACGACGGTCCGGAGCGAGGTCAGGGAAGAGGACATCGGGCGGAGCGCGGAGATCCTCCGCGGCTCGGGCCTCGAGCATATATTCCGGACGACGGCCGTGCCCGGCCTGATCGGCGAGGAGGACCTCATCGCGATCGGCCGCTGGCTGGAGGGCGCCGATCTGTTCCAGCTGCAGGTCTTTTCCCCCCGGAACACGCTGGACCCGGGATTCCTTAATGTCAAGCCCTACTGCAAAGAAACCATGGAGAAGCTGGCGAATACGATCCGGCCCTATTTCAAGGAAGTCCGGCTGGAAGGGGTGTGAGGCATGGAGCTTAGGGTCAAGCGCATTCATCCCGAGGCTAAGCTTCCCGTCCAGGGCCATCCCGGCGACGCCGGGCTCGACCTGTTCTCCTGCCGGGACCTGGATATTCCGCCCGGGGACCTGCGGGCGGTCCCGACCGGAATCCAAGTCTCGATCCCCAAGGGCTTCGCTGGCCTCGTCTGGGATAAAAGCGGAATATCGCTCAAGGGCGTCCACCGGCTGGCCGGCGTCATCGACGCCTGCTACAGGGGGGAGATCCAGGTCGTGCTGATCAACCTAGGGACGGTGCCTTTCCCGATCAAGGCGGGGATGAAGATCGCCCAGCTCCTTATCCAGCCCGTGTCCGAGATCAAGGTCGTCGAGAGCGAGACGCTCGACGACACCAGCCGCGGCGAGAACGGCTTCGGCTCCACCGGGTTGTATTAAAGAATTCTGTATTATTTATTGGGGGTAAACCCGTTGTTTTATCTTTTTTCAAATGGACATAGATTCATCAAGAATATTAGTTCAAGTTGGATGGATCAGTGATTAATAATTCAAAATTAATGGTCGTTTTCGTACTAATTGAAAGGCTATGATAAAACCAGAAAAAAAGGGGGTATAGATGTATATCAATGCAAGCAAAATTGAAGCATGGGCAAAAACGAAAGAAGCTCAAACATCGTTACCGAGATTAATCCGAAGACTCATACATGCTTCAGGATTTCCCGCAAAGATTAATTTTCCTGCCGGCGAATCAGTCGATTTTCCCGGCTGGGATGGAGAGCTTGAAGCGGAAAATGAAAGCCCATGGTATCCTCGTGGGAAATCCTTTTGGGAAATCAGTTGCCAGGCTAATATCGCTATAAAGGCTAGCAGAGATTTTAAGAAGCGGACAAGAAAAACTCAAGCAGCGATCAGAAAAAAAGCGGCTTTTGTTTTCGCTACCGCACAAAGATGGACCAAGAAAAGAAAGTGGGCCGAAGAAAAGAAAAAAAATAAGCAATGGAGAGACATACTTGTATTCGATTCGGATGATCTTGAACAATGGCTCGAGCAAAATCCCGTTGTTGCATTGAATTTTTGGGAAGAACTTGGACAATCCGGGCTTGGAGTTGAAAGCTTAGAAAGATACTGGCGAACTTGGTCTGAACAATCGAATCCAGTTATTACAGCTGAAGCATTTTTCGCGAATAGGGAAAGCACGCGTGATAGATTCCTTCATGAAATGAAAAGTAATCTCGATAAAGGACAGAATAAAATTCTTATAATCAAAGCGGATAGCGTAGAGGAAGCTACGGCATTTGTTTCTATAGTCATACATTCTCAAGCTCATCTCAGTTCAAATTCTTTAGTTATAAAGGATCCTAGCGGTTGGCAATTTGTGGATAAGAATCCCTCTATAAGAATTGCAGTTGTGGCAAGGCCAGAATATTCAAGGAGCCCAACCATTAGGAGCAACCTTATTCTTGTTATTCCCTACGCGGCAGGCGATATTGCTAGTTATTTCAAAGGTGCTGCCGGCAGAGAAGGCAACAAGGAAATAATCCTTGAACGACCTCGGATTGAAGCTTTTGAGAAAGCAATAATATCCTTAGGGATAGTTGAAAGTGAGGCTAAAAGGCTTGCTTCATCTATGGGGAGATCTTGGTCCGTCTTCCGCCGCCATTATGCTATTAATCCTGCTATCCGCAGGCCGAGGTGGATCGATTTTCCCCAAGCCAAAGTCCTTTCAACTCTTTGTCTTCTGGGCGCTTGGTCAAATGCGAATGATGAAGATAAAGCTATCGTGAGTCAATTGGCAGGGCGGAGCTACGAGGAAGTAGAGAAGGATCTTAATTTTCTGGCGCAAGTAGACGATGCTCCCATCCTGAGAATTGGTGGAGTGTGGAAATCTAAGTCTCCGCTTGAACTGCTTGATATTTTTGGCTCTCGAATATCCAGCGATGAGTTCGATCGTTATTTTGAAATAGTACGTAAGATATTGACCGCGCCAGATCCCTCATTGGAGTTGCAGGCAGAGGATCGTTTTGCTGCTCAAATCTTCGGAAAAGTAAGGCCTGAATCCGAAATTCTATTTTCGGCAATTTGCGATTCTATTGTAAAGCTTAGCGTCCGAGGAAGTTGTATGCCTTCACTTGAGGCGGCGAATATAGAAGTCCGTATAAATGCTCTAATAAACGAGCTTCTGTACGATGCTAATCCTACGAGGTGGCTTTCGTTAGCTAGCCATCTTCCTTCCTTAGCAGAGGCGGCACCTGATACATTCTTGAAAGCAATAGAACAAAGTCAATTAAAGGCGGATTTGCCGATAGCAATCTTATTTTCTGAAACAAAAGAATCGAGCATAATGGGAAGTTGCTTGTATGCTCCTTTGCTCTGGGCGCTCGAAAACCTTGCTTGGTCACCGAAGTGGCTGTCACGGGCTGTTCTTATTCTTGCGCGCTTATCTCGATTAGAAATAAAGGGAAATTGGGCAAATTCTCCGAAATCAACTTTAGTTGATATTTTCCGGGTTTGGATTCCTCAAACCGCAGCAGATATAGATGTGCGAATTGCAGTCTTGGATAGCTTAATTTATAAAGAGCTGGATGTTGCTTTTAGTCTTCTTGAAAGATTAATACACACCGGCTCCGACAGCGCGATACCATCATCTCGGCCGCGCTGGCGAGACGATGATGCAGGAGCTGGAAATGTAGTTAATCGTAGTGAAATAAATAAAATGCTCATTGCTGCAGCAGATAGGTTTATTAATTTAGCCAGGGGAAATGCGCAGCGCGTCGCTCGCCTATTTGAAAAATATCATGTCCTTGATAAAGCAAGGAATGAGTTGATATTAAGACTCGCTGAGGAATTTATTAACGATTCAACTTCAGATAATGATAAAGAAATAATTAGAGCAGCTGTAAGAGAGAGAATATTTTGGCATTACAATTATGATGATAGAAAAGGGCAAGAGTTAAAAGATGTTTTAATGCCATTGGAGGAGCTATATGAGAAATTAACACCTAAGAATGCTATAGTACGCCATAAATGGCTATTTCAATCAGGGCGACCAATGTTACCAGGGCGCGTAGTTGATGCTGATTTTAATAAGCGGGCAGAACAAGTTGAGACTCTGCGCTTAGATGCCGCCAGGCAAATTTATTCGGAACATGGAATTACGGGAATTGAAATGCTTGCTGAGGGTTGCGAAAACCCGCGCTATGTAGGGTATTGTCTCGGCAAGATTGAGCCTGATCTAAAAATTATCGAAGAATGGATCTTGTCGAAAGAAGATAATCTTGAAAGCAATCAAACATTGGCGAAAATTACAGAAGGATTGCTTAGTGCACTCTCTGAAAAGCATTTTGCGGAAATGATAAGTAAGGTAATAATTAGGGGGAAACAAAATGCATGGAATCCCAAACGATCCGCTCATTTGTTAACATTAGCTCGTTTTGAGCAGACAACGTGGGATATTGCAGCATCATTCGGATCTGAAATAGAACGCGAGTATTGGGCCTCTGTTTCAGTATATTGGTTTCGAGGAGATGAACTGGAGATTGGAAATGTAGTCAATCGGCTTTTAGAAGCGAAGCGCCCTCGTACGGCCTTTAAGGCAATAACTATCTCTCTCGAAAAAGTTGAACCAATAATGATAATAGAGATGCTTGAGCATAGCTTGGCTGGGGAAGAGCCAGAGGGGCCGATGCCCGAGTACTGGGATATTATTGAAGCTATTGACCGCCTCGAGTCATCCGGACAGATTAAATCGGATCGTCTCGCTCGTCTTGAGTTCTTGCTAGTTCCGATACTCGGCTCTGGGAATGAATGGAAGGCGAAGACTATCTATTGCGAGATCATGTCCAAACCTGAGATATTTACTGAGCTGATTTGTATGCTCTATAAACCAGCTCATGATGAATATAAAGAAGGGCGGGAAGAAAGCCAAAAAACGGCGGCAAGAAGCGCTTGGCATCTGCTTCATCATTGCAGGCGCTTGCCGGGTACTCAGCCAGATGGGTCGATTGATCCTAGTGAGTTTATTAGATATATAGACAAAACCAGAGAATTATGTCAAAAAGTCGATAGACTGAAGGTGTGCGATCTGACAATTGGTGAAATCCTTGCTCATGCGCCCGGTGATACTGATGGACTTTGGCCAATTAAGGCAGCTAGAGATCTACTTGATCGCCCGGAATTTGAAGATGTTCGGCGCGGATTCAAAATCGGCGTCCATAATAAGAGAGGAATTACCTCGCGTGCTTATGATGAAGGCGGAGATCAAGAGCGAAAGCTTGCTTACAAATACTATGAAAATGCAAATGCAATTCGTAGTTCACATCCAATCCTTGCTGCCGCGATAGATGATATCGCGCGTTCATACGAACTTGAAGGCAAACGCGAGGATATAGAGGTAGATATATTAAAGGAAAACGAATAGAACCCAGGTAATAGCTATTGATCTTCCAGATTCTGAGAAAATGAGCCCTTATATTTAAAGGCCAATAGCAATCGCAGAATTCTTTTGGGTATAAAAGAGCTGCGAAACGAGAACTAAAAGACGGGGGGGGACTTATTTAGATAATAACGCAATTTCCTTATTTTAAATGTGCCTTGAACTAGAGTATTATGCTACGCAGTTGATCGGCCTTAGCTCAAACGGATTGCAATAAAATTCGACAGAATTCGCACTCTCTGCCATAATAAGTATCGTTTAAATGGACCCACAGAGAAAAAATGCTTAAAATCATCATCGGCGTCGTGGCCGGGGCGGGGGTGGGCTATCTCTACTACCGGCTCGTCGGCTGCCGGAGCGGCGCCTGCTATATCACCAGCAATCCCTATCGGTCCATGATCTACTGGGCCGTCTTCGGTGGCCTTCTGGCCAACCTCATTCGCTGAACTAGGTCGTCGAAGACAAATCCCCATCAGTCTCCGCCGTCGCCGCCCCAACGGGGATCCCGCCCCTCGCCTTGTCGAATCGCCGCGACCCGGTTGAGCGCTTCCAGGAAGGCCCGCCCGCCGAAATAGATGGCACCCCATAGAACCATGACGGACCCCTCGAAGATCGCCCGTCCCCCCGCTCTGATCCCGGGCTTTTCCAGGAGGGAGGCTAAGAAGGCAAAGGGAAGAAATGAAAGGACCAGTGCGCCAAATGAGCGTCCTCCCCGGTAGAGGAAGCGGTTCCTCTCGATTGGCCCGCCCAGGGCCAGGAGGAGGTCGCGCCACTCTTCCATGAAAAAGACGCTGAGCAGGAGCTTGCGGGCGATCCATCGGTAGAGCGGGGCGTGGGCCGTCATCTTTCCGGCGCGCCGGCGAGCCAGCATCGGGCTCAGGATCCAGGACCCTGCGCCGAGCAGGACGGCGCAAATCCCGAATGGAATCTGGTTGGGACTGCCGCGGAATGTCATCAGGGCATCCAGAGGGCTCGGCCGGGCAGGGGCGGCGATAGGAGCTAAGCGTTCAGGCGCCAATTTGGCCTCCTTGACACCTTACGGTCCCTCCACCCATAATTATAATCGATCTCGTCGTCAAGGGAGGAGCATTCATCATGGCGAAGACGCGCGGACATCGATTCGGATCATTCGTTCTTGTTACAGCCCTCACATTTCTCTGTTCTTCTCATCTTCTCGCTCGCGTTGCCGAAGCCTTGCCCCTGAAAAGTGTTACCAAAGGCACGCAAAAGGCGAGCCCGACGATCTTTAACACGTACGGCTATACCGACGGCACTCGCCGGCCGGACAAGACCTACGAGGAAAGCCGGGTCATCAAAGGGCAT
>Ga0299912_10005817_pt1 | contig 10131 bp, 2 predicted proteins | sample RVTome_2_FD_207667 | JGI IMG/M metagenome (GOLD analysis project Ga0299912, IMG submission 207667) | Soil microbial communities from uranium-contaminated site in the Upper Colorado River Basin, Wyoming, United States - RVT95D214 (version 2) ...
CAGCCAGCGATTGAGCATCACATCCATCGCCGGATCCGGCGTGCTCACTTTCACTGCACCCAGCCGTTCATCCCAGGCCGCCTGCGCCGATTGCCAGGCCGCTTCCATCTCCTGTGGCTGACCCAACCGGCGCGCCAGCCACATTGCCTCGTCGCGATCAGCCCCCTGCCCGAGCAGGAAGTAGATCTCCTTGGCCTGGCCGGGCTCCAACTCCACATGCAGTTGAATGGCTGCGCAGGGATCCAGCCCGGCTCGCACGGTGCCCTCCAGGCCGACGCGCCCGAGCGCTGCCGGCCTACGCGGATCAGCCATGCGGCCGAGGAACTCGGTCCGATCGGCGGTCACGCCGTGGGGCGGCTGGCTGGCGGCCAGAAACGCATAGCATCCTGCGAACTCCGCCGAGTACGGGTTGTGCGCCAGCAGGGCGCGCACGTCGGGCTCGTACTCGGAGATGACGTAGGGCGCCGTTGCCTCGCGGCTCGTCCCCAACACCCACGGCGCATAGTACGTCGCCGTCAGGCGGCGCGAGCGCTGCCAGCCATTCTCCAGGCGCAGTGCGATGACCTTGACTGGCGACTCCGCGGCGGCGAACAGACGCAGATGCTGTCGCAGGCCGTGACTGTGGTGCTCGAAGATGGTGTAGCCGGCGCCGTGGCGAATCAGGTAGGGAGCGGCAGCGGGGGCGGGCTGAGGCGTTGGTGACCAGATCAGCGCCGTCTCTTCGTCGCGGAGATAGAGTGCCTCGCCTGGTGGATCGCTCACCGGGTCGTTCGACCACGGCGTCAGGCGGTTCTCGGAGCCGTTCCCGGCCCAGGTCGAGCCGGCACCGGTCTCCGAAACCGTGAAGCCGAAGCGCGGATTGGCGATGACGTTGATCCACGGCCGCGGCGTCCGTTCGCCGGGTCTCAAGTAGATCTGGTACTCGCCTCCACCCGGGCTGAAGCCCCCCAACCCGTTGTCTTGCCCCAGACCCGTCGGGCGCGGCAGATCGATCGTCGGTTCGACGTCTTCGGGCTGGCTCAAGGTTGGGACGAAGGCCGGCAGGCGAACGGGTTCTGCCGCCGGCTCACCCAATTGCGCAGCCAACGTCCCGCGCGATCCATCCAGTATGACGCGCGCGGCGGTCTCGAGCAGCACGCGGTCCTCGCCTGCCATCTGGTCGGAGCTCAACAAGTAGATGCCGCCGCGCTGATTCAGATAGGGGTCGCTGCCCATGCGAACCAACAGGCGGTACAGCTCTCCTTGCAGCTCCTGACCGTAGCCCGATTCCTTCTCGACCCGGATGACGACGTCGATCTGGATCCCGCGCCGGCGCCAGTAGGCATGGGCGCGCAGCACGTCGCGCACCAGCGACGTCTCCTCTTCGCTCTTCAACCGCACCAGCAGGATCGGGTAGTCGCCGGAGATGCCGAAGCCCCACAGTCCGTGCTGTCCCTTGCGATTGGAGGCCAGCGTCTCGGCCGGGGCGCGCAGCCCGGCGTTCGGATAGACCAAGGCGGAGAGCAGCCCGTCGAGCGATCGTAGATCCTGCGTGGTGAGCTCCTGCTCGCGCAGCTCGCGGGCAATCAGGGCGCGCGCCTGGCCGAAGGCCCGGTCGATGACGGGACGGCTCTGGTAGCGGCGCGCCACGGCCAGCACTTCGTCACGGCTCCTCCCGGCCAGGGTCAGAAAGTCGATGCGCCCCGTCGTACCCGGCGCCAGTTCGAGGTCCATCCCCAGCGACAGGATCGGATCGAGCGTCGCCCCGGTCGCGCCCGGAAAGCGAGGGGTGGTCGCGGTCAGCGACTGCGGGGCGCGCAGCGTGCCGCCGCGGCCAAGAAAGCGGCCCCGGTCGGTTTCGTAGACCAGCGCCGAACGGGCCGGCGAGTTCATGACCAGCATGTGGACCAGGTAGATGGGTTCTTCATCTGCCGCTCGCCGGCGACGGTGGAAGACCAGGCCGTTGAGGTCGGGCAGGAACTCGCTCTCGATGAACAGCTTGTTGAAGGCCGGGTGGCGCTCGTCGGCCTCCTGAGTCGCCAGGACGACCTCGCCATAGCTGGTCAGCCGCAGGCGGCGGAGGCGATCGCTGTGGTTGGTCAGCACCAGTTGGCGGATCTCGACGTCGTCCTCCGCCGCCACGGCGACTTCCAGTTTGAGGGCCAGGCCGTCCTCCTGACGGTGGAATTCGGCTTTGTACGGATAGAAGTAGGCTTGAGGGTCGCCCGCAGGCGAGGCGGTTGGCTGAAACGTGGTCGACGTCAGCGTGCCGCGGTCCAGGTCCTGCAGATACAGCCACGACCCGCCGTCCTCCAGCGTCGTATCGGCGCGCCAGCGCGTCAGCGCCAGGTCCTGCCACTGGCTGTACCCGCTCCCGGCGCTGGTGATCATCACACCATAGCGGCCGTTGGAAAGGAAGTGGGCGCGGGGTGCGGCCGATTGAACCGGCTCGCGCCAGGCCGTCAGGCTGACCTGCGCGCGCAGCAGGCGTTCGCCGATCACGGCTGCCGGCGGCAGTTCGGCGAGCGGCGCGCCGGCCGGAAGCTGCTCCTGCAGCAGGAGCTCGACCGTCTGCAGGCGCGGATCGGCGTGGAAGCGGCGGACCATGATCTCGTCGTGTAGGGCGTTCGTCAGGGCGACCATGCTCATGCCGTGGTGGTGGGCCATGTACGATCGCACACACGCCTGTGAATGGCCGACGGGTATGCGCGACGGCGTGACGTCCAACGCCTCATACAGCCCGAACAGCCCAACCATCCCCAGGGATTGGAAGCGCTGGTAGTTGTCGAGGACATCTTCGGCGGCCAGCGGCAGCGCCAGGAGCGAGGCGTAGGGCGACACGACCAGGTCGTCCGCCAGGCCGCGCTTCAGTCCCAGCCCGGGCACGCCGAAGGCTCGGTACTGGTAGTTCAGCCCGGCGTCGAAGGCGTAGTAGCCGGATTCGGAGATCCCCCACGGCGCGTCGCGGCTGCCGGCGTATTCCATCTGCCGCTGGACCGCCGTGCGGCAGCTCTGGTCGAGCAGCGTGCCGGGATAGGTGTGGGTGAGCAACAGGGGCATCAGGTACTCGAACATCGTCCCGCTCCACGAGAGCAGGGCCAGCGAGTCGTCCACCCGTGTCAGCGGACGCCCGAGGTGGAGCCAGTGCGAGAGCGGCACGTCGCGCTTGGCGATGGCCACCAGGCTGGCCAGCCGCGCCTCGGAGGCCAGCAGATCGTAGTGATTGTCATCCAGCTTCCCGGCGTCGAGGTTGAAGCCAATGTGGAAGACCTGCCGGCGCCGGTCGAACAAGAAGCTGAAGTCCATGGCCTGCACGAGGGCCTCACAGCGCTGGCTGATGCGCTGGTAGCCGATCAGCAGGCTGCCGGCCGCCAGGCGGGCCGACTGCAGCGCCTCGGCCAACTGCGCGCACCAGGCGAGTGCCATCTCGCGCGGTCGATCGGTCTGCCCGCCGGACGTCGCTGTCCCGACGCCTTCGGCCAGTAGACTCCGCAGGGACGCCAGCCTGGCCTCGCCGAGTCGACTCACGTCGGAGATCTCGCCCAGGCGAGGGGTTGCGGGCAAAGCGTCGATGACCGCGCGCAAAGCCGCCAGCAGCGGCGCATCCGCCTCGGTCTCGGTGAACAGCGCCGGCGGAGCCGCGAGGAGGCCCGCCCAAGGGACGAGCAGCTCGACCTCGCGCGTCATGCTCATCACGTGATGCCGCACGCGCTCTGAACACAGCCGTAGTCCATCCAACGCCTGTGGTGAGAGCGCGTGCGGCCGGACTTCGATGACCTCCATGAGTAGTCGGTCGATCTCAGGCAGCGTATCCCGCGTGAGGCTTACCAGCAGCTGCAGCCAGCGCTGCGGGTCTTCCTTCACCGCCAGCACCTCGCGCCGGATCCCGGCCAGGGCGGCGTGCAGCGGCGAGGGCTTGACCTTGTCGTCGGCGGCTTGCAGGCCCTCCCCGAGGAGCGCCAGTGTGTCGAGCAGGCCCTGCCAGCGCTCCCAACGGAAGACGCGCACGTCGGGCATGGCGAGGCACGCTTGTGAGAGCGTGATCAGGCATCCGGCCAGGTTGCCGCTGTCGACGGTCGAGACGTAGCGCGGCGGCAGGGGCGTCAGCGCACGTGTGTCGTACCAGTTCAAGAAGTGGCCGCGATGGCGTTCGAGGCCGTCGAGCGTGTCGAAGGACGAATTCAACCGCAAGGCGAACCCGAGCAGGCCGACATAGCCCAGGTCGCTGGCGGCCAACCCCGAAAGCAGCAGGAAGCCGATATTGGTGGGTGAGGTGTGGTGGGCGACTTGCCCGCGAGGAAACTCCTGGAAGTGATCCGGCGGCAGCCAGTGGTCCTCCGGCCCGACGAAGCGTTCGTAGAACAGCCACGTGCGGCGGGCGATGACCCCCAGCCGCTGGCGCTGCTCCGGTGTCAGCGGAGGTTGCAGCCGGCGGATCGGGCGGCTGATCCATTGGGCAACCTGAGGCGAGATCAGCCAGGCGAACAAGAGCGGCGCGGCGGGCGCCAGCGAGGCGGGCCGCAGGAGCCAGATCAAGAGAAGCGTCGCCAGGGACACGAGCGGCGCCGAGACCATGCGCCGCCAGGCCAGCCCGCGCGCCAGCCGCTTGCCCAGCGCGCGGCTGATGTGGGCGGCCGGTGTCCATTCCAGCAGGCGCCGGCGGGTGAGCAGCAGGCGGGCCAGCGTGACGCCGATGGCATCCAGCGCCAGCAAGCCTTCGAAGGCCAGCAGGCCGAGGGCCAGCACCCAGCGAACCAGGTCCATCCACAGCGGGCGAAGCTGCTCGAAGGACGGCACTGCTGGCCGTCGTAAGCGAAATCCCAGGGCGATGCCGGCCAGGATCGAGGCGCCTGGCGTCAGGGCTCCGACGGCGGTCCAGAAGAGGGCCGGGCCGGGGAGCCACAGCCACCCGGCGACCAGGAGTGCCAGGAGCGACGGCGCCAACAAGCTGCGGCGGAGGTTGTCCAGGATCTTCCAGCGATCGAGGGTGGAGAGATCGTTGGGGATCGTGCCGCCCTTCTCGGCCGGCACCTTTGGCAGGAGCCAGGGCAGGAGCTGCCAGTCGCCGCGCATCCAGCGATGCTGGCGTTCGGTGGAAGCCAGGTAGTGATCCGGGTAGTTCTCCAGGACGACGACGTCGGCCACCAGCCCGGCGCGCCCGACGATGCCCTCGAACAGATCGTGGCTGAGCAGGGCATTTTCCGGTACGCGGCCTTGCAGGCTGCGGCGAAAGGCGACCACATCCATGATGCCCTTGCCGACGAAGATCCCTTCCTGGAACAGGTCCTGGTAGACGTCCGAGATGGCCTGCGTGTACAAGTCCAGGCCGAGGTCGCCGGCAAACAACCGGGTGAGCACGGTCCGGTTGACGCTGCTGGGCTTGACGCGCACGCGCGGTTGGAGGACGGTGTAGCCGGCGATGAGCGCGCCGGTCTGCGGGTCGAAGGCCGCCTGGTTCAACGGATGGGCGAGCGTGGCGATCAGCCGCCGAGCCCCGCCGCGCGTCAGGAGCGAATCGGCGTCCAGCGTGATGACATAGCGGATGGGAGGCAACGGCACATCCGGGTCGGCCAGCGCGTACGACGAGGTCGTCGCCCCGCTCAGCCAATCGCTGAGATCCACCAGTTTGCCTCGCTTGCGCTCCCACCCCATCCACACCCCTTCGCTCGGATTCCATTCGCGCTTGCGGTGCAGGAGATGGAAGGGTTTGCTGCGCCCTTCGACGTGTTTCTCGTTCAGCCGGCGGATGCCGTCGCGCGCCTGGGCCAAGAGCGCTTCATCATCGGGCATGTCTTCGTGGGGCGCGTCGGCGAAGTCGGTCAGCAGGGCGAAGAGCAGGTTGTCGTCCAGGGTGCTCAGGTAGTGCTGCTCGAGCTGCCGCAGCAGCGCCTCGATCTCTTCCGGGCTGGTGAGGAGCGCCGGGATGGCGACGAGCGTCGTGCACTCGCGCGGAATGCCGTCCTGAAATTCCATCTTGAGCAGCTGGTGTGGAGGCGCGAGGTGAGGGACGACCGCATGTACCAATCCCACCGCCACACTGACGGCAGGCACGAGTCCGATCAGCAGGGCCATGCCCACTTGCAGGCTGGTCCCGCCCCAGGCGACCGTTACGGCCGCCAACGCGCCCAGGCCGAGGGCAGTCAGCGCGAGGATGCTGCCCAGGTAGCCCCATAGGGCGTGAACCCCGAGCCAGCGCCGCAGGCGCATCCCCGCCCGTGGGAAATAGCCCAGCCCGCCCTCCAAAGCCTGCAGCCCGCGATCGAGCAGGTAGAAACCCACATGGCCGGTGCGCTCGGCAAAGAGCGTAGCGAGGTCCGACTCCGCTTCGCCTGCCCGATCAGAACGCCGGCGCGAGCCCAACGGCCAACTGGTTGGCCGCAGGTGCGATCGTGGCCGCTCCGGGACCATTGGCTGGACTCCCTCGGCGCGCCGCCGGCTGTCGCTTGCGGCCAGGTCGATGGCCTGCTGGGCGACGACTTCTTCCGCTTCTCCTGTGGCCCAGGCCAAGTGCTCGATGACCTTGCGATAGCGATCGCGCGTCTCGAAGTCCATGCGGGCGTAGACCTGCGCCGGGTCCTGGCGCAGGATGTGCTCGACATGGCTGACATCCTCGAAGACGTCCTTCCAATCCTCAATATCGATGGCGCGCAGGTCGAGGATGCAGGCGGCGATCAGCGGCAGCTCGGTGCCCCCCAGGGGACGCTCATCGCTGATGGGCATTTGGGTGGCGTAGGTGGATCGAGCCAGCAAGGCCTCGACCGCCTGGCCGAGGCGGTCGAGTACCGCCAGGCGCAGCACCGCCGGCAACGCCCACAGCTCCCCGATGGTCAGCGGGGTGACACTTTGGAAGGCGACGACAAAGCGGCGGACGGCCTCGGGGTCGAGGTGGATCTCGCAGGCCGAGATCAGCTCGGAGGCCAGGGCATAGATGCGAGGTAATCGAGTGAAGGGCGCTTCGGCCAGCACCGGAAGCTGGCGGTAGAACCCTTGCGGCAGATCCTGACGCACCTGCTGGATGACCTGCTGGATCAGGTAGTAGTTGTCCAGCAGCCACTCGGCGCCGGAGGGGACCTCCATCTTCTGATCGGCCATGCCGGTGTAGCGCCGCTGGGTGCGCAGGAACAGTGCCTCCAGGTCACCCAGTCGATGCAGCAGGTCGACCCGGTCTGCCTGACGACCCAGGACGATTCCGGCGGCCAGGCGGCGCGCCAAATCCTCCAGGCCGAATGGCTGGAGTTCGGGCAATTGATCGAACGTGGACTCAGAGTCCGGGCTCAACGCGCGCTGGCTCAGCGGGAAGAATCAATGTCGACCAAATTCCCTGGCGGCCAATTCCGCCGCAGTGGGCTCGACCGCATGCCGGGGTAGATCCTGGACGATCAGCAGCGGCCGGTTGCCGTACAGGATGAAGGAAGTCGCCAGGCTGCCGTACGGCCAGCGAGTTTCTCCGGAATAGCCGTGGGCGCTGAGCACTACGAGGTCGGCCTTCTCCTCGAGTGCCAGCTGCTGCAGCGAGGCCGCCACGTGATCTTCGATCATCAGCCGCACATCGGCCGAGACTGGCAGGCGCGCTTGGACCTCTTCCAGATAGCGGCTGGCCTCGATACGATTTCGTTCGGTGAGTGCGTTGGCCAGTTCCTGATCCTCTCTGGAAGGCGGCGCACGGCGCGGAAGTTCGGGCTTGCGAACGGCCTGCACCAGAAGGACCTTCGAAGCGTAGTATGCCGCCAGCGCTCCCGCCAACGGCAGGACACACTCGGCGCGTTGCGATCCATCCAATGGCACCAGGATCCGCTCGTAGCGCAAGGCGCTGATCTCCGTCGTCGTTGGATGGTAGGCCGGGATGAGTAGGATCGAAAGGTAGGCGCGCGCCAGGATCTTCTGGACCACGCTGCTGACGTTCCAGCCGCTCAGGCCGCTCCGGCCGTGCGAACTCAGCAGGATGAGATCCGCGTGCTCGGCCTGCGCGTGGTCAATCACGCGCTCCGCCGGGTCACCTTGCAGGAGCACCTGGGCCGTCGGCAATCCGGCCAGCCGCAACCGCTCGCCGACCTCCTGCAGGTACGCACCTGCCTGAGCCTCGCTGTAGTGCCATTCCAGTGGGTCGATGGCGCTCGTTTGTCCGGCTGTCTCTGCTTGCTCCACCACCTGCAAGACCGTGGCGCGGGCGCCCAGCGCCCTGGCGACGGCCAGCCCATGGGGGAGGACACATTCTGCCAGCGACGATCCATCCAGGGGGATCAGGAGATGCTCGAACATCGTGCCCTCCTTTGGGAGGAGCCGATCAGCGCGGACGGGCGGCTGTCGAGCGACAGAGCGCGGGATGGCGACGAACGGACGTCTGATGGATGCCGATGGAGAGGGATGGCCCGCCGGAGCTCCCCGCACCCACATGCTCCAAGGCCAGCACCGCCCAGGCAGGATCCAGCCCTTATGGTATCACCTTGTGAGGCGGCGGTGTACATGGGAACGAAGGCCGCACGGTGGATGGCTGCCCGGGGATTGCACGGACCGGGCAATCCGCAGGCCGGATGGGACCATCCCTCTCGGCGGGCGGCGGTCCCACCCCCGCGCTGCTGGACGGAGAGCACGGGATTGCGGGTTCGCAGCAGGAATGAGGAGCCTGGCGGTGCGATCGACGACACCAGGCGCAGCCGCGCGATCCTGTGATCCTTCGGAATGCATCACCCCGCGCCATGCGGAGGTCCAATCTCCGCGCCGGCGCCGCCCGGAATCAACAATCCCCCGCGCTCCAGGACGGGGCACGGAGGATTGCGGGTTCGTAGCTGAAACGTACAGCCTAGCGATGCGATCGAGGGCGGCTGGCGCTGCTGGGCTTGCGGCTCGCGCCGTCCGGTTTACGTCCGCCTGCGCTCGGCCGGCGGCCGTTTCCATTCGATGGGCCGTGGCCAGCCTTGCCATTGGCGGGGGCTTTCGCGCGGGTATCGGGGTTGAAAGCCCCGTAGTTGAAGTCCGCCAGACGTCGCCGCTCGATCGGTTCGCCGAGCACGCGCTCGATCTGGCGCACCATGATCTCATCCTCGGGCTCCGCCAGCGTCAACGCCTCGCCGGTCTGCTGGGCGCGGCCGGTGCGGCCGACGCGGTGGGTGTAGGCCTCGGGCGTGTCGGGCATATCGAAGTTGATCACGTGGGCGATGTCGGCCACATCGATGCCGCGCGAGGCGACGTCGGTGGCGACCAGGATGTCGTACTGATTGCCGCGGAAACCGTCGATGGCGTCCTGCCGGCGATTCTGGGTCATGTTGCCCTGCAGCGCCTGCACGCGATAGCCCTGCTTGTCCAGGTCCTTCGCCAGGCCGCTCGCCCGATGCTTGGTGCGGGTGAAGATCAGCGCCCGACCGCTGGCACGCCGCTCGAGCATGGCCAGCAGCAGCTGCTTCTTGAGCCCGCCGGCGACCGGGTAGAGGGCGTGAGAGACCGTCTTGGGCGGCATGATCTCGCCTACCTGAACGGTGATGGGGTCGTGCAGGATGCTGTCCGCCAGCTTGCGAATGTCATCGGGCATGGTGGCCGAGAAGAACAGCGTCTGGCGCCGAGTCGGCACCAGTTTAAGGATGCGCCGAATGTCGGGCAGGAAGCCCATATCGCACATGCGGTCGGCCTCGTCAAGCACCAGCACTTCGACGCGAGACAGGTCCATGCTGCGCTCGCCGGCCAGGTCGAGCAGCCGTCCAGGGCAGGCGACGACGACGTCGGCGCCGCGTCGCAGCGCCTCCACCTGCGGGCGCTTGCCCACGCCGCCGTAGATCGACACACTGCGCACGCCCATGCGAGCGCCATACTGCCGGGTGGCCTGGTGGGTCTGTTCGGCCAGCTCACGGGTGGGGGCCAGGATCAACACCCGCACTCCCCGCCCTGGCTGGGTGGCCAGACGCTGCAGGATCGGCAGCATGAATGCCGCCGTCTTGCCGGTCCCGGTCTGGGCGATGCCGATCAGGTCGCGCCCGGACAGGATGGGAGGGATGGCCTGGACTTGGATGGGGGTCGGCGTCGAATAGCCCGCCGATTGGATGCCGGCGCGGATGCGCGCATCCAGAGGGAAACGATCGAAACTCAAGACAATGCTCCTTGGCTGTGTTGAGCCAAGTCGCACGCTTAGCCCTACATCAACAAAAATCGGCAGCCCTATGC
>Ga0299912_10005818_pt1 | contig 10130 bp, 9 predicted proteins | sample RVTome_2_FD_207667 | JGI IMG/M metagenome (GOLD analysis project Ga0299912, IMG submission 207667) | Soil microbial communities from uranium-contaminated site in the Upper Colorado River Basin, Wyoming, United States - RVT95D214 (version 2) ...
CTCATAAGTCAAATAAGGGATGGCCAGTATGACACCGCTGATGAGGCATACCCGCATCACGGTGCCAATCATTTCGGTCATCTCAACGAAAATGAGGTTGATGTCCCCCGCCGGATAAATCAGGATATCAAATATCTTCTGGTAAAAGATAAACGCGATTATGGTGGTAATGACTACGGCGATAACGCTTCTGGTCAAGCGTTTGCGGAGTTCCGTTAGGTGCCCGAGAATGGATAGCCTTTTTTCGCCGTTAGTCATTGCTCTGCCAGTGCCTCACTCATCCTTGGGGGGTTGTTTTTCAATCTCAGCAGATTTATCTGTGGTGGTATCTGGAGGCTGAGGCGATGGTTTATCAGTTTTGTCCTGGCCCTCGGCTTTAGGCTGGGATAGCTGGTTCTTTTCCACTGTGTTTATTTCTTTGGTCAGGGATGTGGTAAAATCGGAGGTGGCTTTGCGCAGGGAGCGACTCATTCTACCGAGTGTCCGGGCAATTTCCGGTATTCGCCCCGGCCCGAAGATAATGAGTGCCATAACAATGATGAGCAGTATCTCACCAAAGCCAATACCAAAGAAGTCCATTAAATCTGCCTCACGGTGGCTAATACCAGAATCAAATCATACCTCTCTGTCAACTGGCAGCGTATCCTAATTATAAGGGACTTAGCCTGTAGTCTTCAATAACGATGAATAATCCGGGGGTTGTTGGATAGACTGGTCAAGCGTTAGTCTATTTTGACTGAGCGGCGGGCGTCGTGTCACTCGGTTGTCCCAACCTGAGCCGGGGAGTGGCCAGGGTGGTAGCCCTTCTCCTCAGCCTGTCGGTCCATATCCAGGGTAAGGATGCGCTCCAGAGGCAGGGAAATGTCGGACGAAGTGCACCTCAGGTCAAGAGCCTTGATGTACTTGTGGCACTGTTCACAGACATAGAGTCGGTACAGGCCAGTGGCGTCGGTGAAATAGTACAGTGCATCCGGGTTCTGCGTGCGGCAGTAAGGGCACTGCAGGCGCTGGTAAAGCCACGGCGTATCACAGCGGGAGCATACTAACCAGCGCGACCCTCTTTCTTTATCCAGAAAGGCGAGGTCGGGTCGGCCGCCACAAATTGGGCAATACTCCCGGCGCCAGTATTCCTGGTCTACCAGGCCAGTGAAGGCTTTAGCCTGGACGATGAGGAATGGCTTGAGCGAGGCGTGAATGGTGGCTTCAAATAGCAGATACTCGTGAGTATCAGCGTGGGTTGCTATATCCGAGAGTTGCGTCGACTCAAACCAGGTCTTGGCTACTTCCTTCGGTAGTGAAGGGTGGGGTTGCATCTCCCTAAGGTTACGGGGCAGCTCGCCCAGAAGGTCGGAGTATTCGGCGAAGAGAGTCACCACCTGGGCCAGGATGTCTTGAAAGAGAGTCCAGTCAAGAGCGAGTTCGTCAAAGATTAACAGGGGCGAGCCGTTCACTAAGCGCTGTTTGGCTTCTTCTTTGGTCAAGGCTACTTTTGCTTGACCGATATGCGACTCAGCCCCTGATTGAATACTGAACAGCTTCTGATAGAATTCGATAAACCTCGCGGGAAATTCCCGGCGTGTTCCTTCTACCTCCAGTTTCTTCAGTAAAATTTCATTCTCTGTTTCAGGTGTCACTTCTTGTCTGCTTCCGGAGGTTTGGCTACCTCTTCTTCATACCATTTGGCATGGTGTGACTTGGCGTATTCTGCTGATACCTTACCGCGAGCCATCGAGCTCCAGGCACCGGTTCGCAGGGGGCGCATCAGCGGGTGGATAACTGACAGGTAAACATGCACGAAGAACATGGCCCCGGTGGCAATGAAGGCCACATCATGCAGAAAGACCATCCACTGCAGGAGCGGCGGCGGGGCGACGGTTTTTAGGGCATACATAACTATGCCGGTCAGAACCAGGACTCCACCCAGCACGATAACCATCAACCACCATAGCTTCTGGCCGGTGTTCATGTGGGGCTGCGGTGGCATGGCTTCTTCATCAGACAGGAAGTAATAGCGGGGGGCGGCTCTCAGCCAGCCGATATCATCTGCGCTCCAGTGAAAGGCTTCCTTAACACCCTTGATGGCGGCTTTCGGCCTCATAATAAGATAAATAATTGGCCCAACGATGAAGACCAGCGCCGCCACGCGGTGAATAATCCGGGTCCAGCTATCCTGGGCCAGGAGTGAGACTGGTGCCGGCAAGAACAGGATTAAACCAGTCAGGAACAGCAGAATAAAAGCGCTGGTGTGAACCCAGTGTATTACCCGGGTTGGCTTGCGATAGCGTTCAACTTCTTGTTCCATTCTACTCATCCTCCTTCTTCTTGCCACCGGGCAACTCTTTAGTCAGCTTGGCTTCGCGAGCGACGATGTAGTTGAGTCCCAGCCCGAGTATGGTCAGGCCACCCAGCACCCAGCCCAGCGGCTGAATCACATCCTGCCAGGCAAGGGTCACCCCCGAAATCTTGGGGTCACCCGGCAGGCCGTAGACGGCGGGAGCATCTTCCAGAACATAGAGGACATGTAGTCCATCGAGTTCGTTCTCGCCATAGAGGTAGGCATTTTTATAGCCTTTGGCCTGAAGGCTGGCTACCCGCTTCTTGCCCTCAATCAGCAAGGTATCACGGTCGCCGAACTGCAGGGCCTTGGGCGGGCAGGTCTTAACGCAGGCTGGTTCCCACCCCTGAGCAATACGGTCCAGGCCAGCCGTAGTGCAGAAGGTGCATTTATCAGCTTTGGCGATGCCGGTGATTAGATTGCGTGTGGACCTCGGTACATCGAAGGGGCAAGCTTCAATGCAGTAGCCACAACCGGTGCAGATATCCTTATTGAAGGTCACAAAGCCCAATTCATGGTGATGCAGGGCATGGGTGGGGCAGACCTTAACACAGCCGGCATCAGTGCAATGCATGCAGGCGCGCCTGGTGAACAACCAGCGAACCTTACCCCCAGCCTCTATTTCCCGGAATTCCATCTTGAGCCAGGTCTGGGGGGAGAGGTCGGGTGGGTTCTCGTAGCTGCCCCAGTTCTTGGCGTTAACTCCGTTTACTGTTGTAGGTATGAATTCATCGTTCTCGTTCCACTGCTTGCAGGCGGCCTGACAGCCCCGGCAGGCGGTGCATCTTGTTGGGTCGTATAAAATAGCTTTATCGGCCATCTTTTCCTCCAGCTAAGAACTCAATCATTTCGGCTACGCTTTACGGACATTGACCAGGAAGGCCTTGTATTCAGGTATCATGGTGTTGGCGTCACCAACATGGGGTGTGAGCAAGTTGGCGCTGTCGCCGGTGGCCAGACCGACATAGCCAAAGTGCCAGATTAAGCCTACCTGGTGTACCTTGCGCCCGTTCATCTGGAAGGGCTTTAAGCGCTTGGTGACGACAGCGGGCATTTTTACTTGGCCGCGGGCTGATTCTACAATTACCTTCTCGCCATTTTTAATGCCCTTCTCGGCGGCGAGTTCCTCGCTCATCTCCACGAAAGGCTCGGGCATCATTTCCACGACCCAGGGCAGGTTCCGGGTCATCTGCCCGGCCTGCCAGTGCTCAACGACGCGATAGGTGGAAGCGACAATCGGGAAACGGTCGGGTGTACCCTTTTCCGCTGGTCGCCATATCTTGAATATGGGATTACTTTGCTGCTTGGACATCTGGTTGGTTACTGGGCTTTCCCACGGTTCATAGAATTCGGGCATGGGACCGTCACTCATTCCCTGGCCAAAGAGGCGCGCCACACCCTCAAAAGTCATGATGAAGGGGAGCCTGGCTTTGGCTGGGTCTAGTGCCAATGGCGGGTAATTGCCATCAACTATGTCACCATCCCATCCTCCTGTTCCGCCTTTAGTCGGATTCCACTTAATAACCGGGTGCTCTTTGTCCCATGGCTCGCCATTCAGGTCGACAGAAGCCCGGTTATAGATGATTCTCCGGTTAACTGGCCAGCTCCAGGCCCAGTTTGGGTAAAGGCTGATGTTAAACATGTCGGGAGTGAGGTCACGCCGGCTGGCCCTGTTACCCGGAATGGGAGCAGTGGCTGCTGCGCCAGTCGGCTCAACATAGCTGCCGCAGTAGACCCATTCACCGCAGGCGGTAGTGCCGTCATCCTTAAGATTAGCGAAGCCATCTATCTGTTTTCCGGTGGCGACATCATAGCCATTGACTTCCTTGGCTACCTTGCGGACATCAGGCGGGTCACCGTAGTTCCACACCATGTTGATAATGGCATCAGCGTTGGGGCCACCTTCTTTGGCGTAGAGCTCCTTAAGGTTGAGCATGATTCTATTTATCATCCACAGGTCGTCCTCAGCTTCCCCGGGACCATCAGCCGCTTTGTACCGCCACTGCATCCAGCGGCTGCTGTTGGTAACACTCCCTTCTTTCTCAAAGGAACCAAGAGCCGGGAGAACGAAGACCTCGGTATTTATCGTGGCTGGATTCACTCCCGGGGCTCTCCAGAACTCCATCGTCTCGGTCATCCACAGGTCACTGGCTACCAGCCACTCAAGCTTGGCCAGCGCCTGTCGTTCCATATTGGAATTTGGCCCAGCAACCGCCGGGTTCTGTCCCCAGGCCAATAATCCCTTGATTTTTCCCGTGGCCATAGTCTCAAAGAGAGAAATCCAGGAGTAGTTTTTGCCAGTCTCAAGCTTGGGCAGGTAGTGGAAGCCAAAATCGTTCTCCTTCTTAGACGCGTCTCCATACCAGGCTTTCAGCAGGCTGGTGATATACTTGGGATAGTTCGATAGCCAGTTAGCGCTCAGTGGGTCGTTGTTCTTGGGGGTAACCCGTTCTAGGTACTTCTGGAGGGAGACATCCGCATCCGTGAACATGCCCAGGTATCCCGGGATACTGTCAAAAAGAAGACCGAAATCGGTGGAGCCCTGCACATTGGACTCGCCCCGGGCAGCATCTATCCCACCGCCAGCAACACCGATGTTAGCCAGAAGAAGCTGCAATACGGAATAGGCGCGGATATTCTCCGCACCGTTGGTGTGCTGGGTCGTGCCCATGGCATAGATAATGACACCGGCTTTGCCTACCTTCCCGGTAGCCGCAAAGGTGCGGCAGACTTCCAGGAAGGCTTCCTTGGGAGTACCGCAGATGGCATTTATTTTGTCCGGGGTGTAGCGAGCATACTGTTTCTTCAGGAGCTGAAAAACGCAGTTCGGGTCTTTGAGGGTCTTGTCTTTCTTGGGAACGCCCTTGTCATCAACCTGATACCCCCAGGTTGCTTTATTATATGTCCTCTTGGTGCCATCAGTTTCGTTTGAGGCGCCGGCATAACCAGAGAACAGCCCTTCGAGTTCAGCCGGCCCTTTGAAGCCGGTGTTAACGATATAAGCGGCGTTAGTATATTCGGTGATATAGGTTACATTATAGTTAGCCGGGTTAGCCTCAATATCATCCAGTACATATTTGACCATGCCACCGATGAAGGCGACATCAGTGCCTGACCTTAGCGGGGCGTAGACATCGGCCTTGGCCGAGGTCCTGGTGAAACGGGGGTCAACGCTGATTAGCTTGGCCCCCCTCTCTTTAGCAATGGTGATATGACCGAAAGCCGCCGGGTGGTTTTCCGCCGGATTGCTTCCAATAGCAAATATACAATCGCTATTAGCTATATCATTCCAGTGGTTAGTCATGGCCCCGCGACCAAAGCTCTGCGCCAAACTGGCGACAGTGGGAGAATGTCAGAGGCGGGCTTGATGCTCTAAGTACACTATCCCTAGCGACCTCGCTAGCTTGACGAGGAGGTAGCATTCCTCATTATCCAGGGCGGCACCGCCGATGTTGGCAATGGTTTCCGTGCGGTTTACTGTGTTACCTTTGCCGTCTTTCTCAACGAAACTGGCATCTCGGGCAGTCTTAATCTTGTGGGCAATCTGGTCGATAGCCCAGTCCCAGGGCTTCTCCTGCCATTCAGTTCCGCCAGGTGCCCGGTACAGGACCTTGCTCAAGCGCCAGGGGTTATCGGCGGCTAGCTGGCGCATGGTGGCCCCCTTGGCGCAAGCGGCGCCGCGGTTGACCGGATGCTCCGGGTCGCCCTCAATATTGACCACTTTGCCATTCTCAGCGGTGACCAGAAAGCCGCAACCAGACCCATCATAAGGACAGATGGTATATTTCTCACCAATCCGCTTCTTTAGAGGAATGGCTCCAGCGGCCGCACCGGGGCTACCTTTAGTACCGAATCCTCGGAACAAGAGAAGTGCCCCTACTCCCGTCCCACCAACCTTTAGAAAATCTCTCCGACTTAACTCCATGGACAACTCCTCCCCATAAATAGTACTTCAGGTTAAGGGACAATTTAATTGTTACAAAAATAGGAGAAAACCGAGGCTTATACTAACACAATCGGCTTTCCCCATTCCAAGCTAAACAGTATAAAGTATAGGAAAAACTTTGTCAAATCCTGTTCTTGAGCAATTTATGAGGAGACAGATTTTTCTGGCAGTTGGTTGCCAGAAGCTGGCATGGCCTTTCCAAAACCAACCGACTGAAGTATAATGTTGAGAAAAGAGGAGTGCGATGAAGGTCATTTTTCTGGAAGATATGCCCAAAGTGGCTAAAGCCGGTGATATAAAAGATGTGGCTGATGGCTACGGTCGTAATTTTCTCATCCCGCGGAAACTGGCCGTGCCGGCGACTCCAGCCGCCGTTAGTTCCTGGAAAATACAGCTGGAGAAGGGGGTCCACGCTCAGGCACAAACTGAGGCTGAATTGCAGGAACTGGCTGGTAAACTGGATGGGAAAGAAGTGGTATTGTCGGCCCTTACCGGGGGTAAGGAGCGGCTCTACGGCTCAGTTACCGCCGCCGATATTGCCGCCGAACTAGAACGCACCGCCGGATTTGTCGTTGACAAGAGAAAGATTGAGCTACCCGAGTCAATTCGCCAGGTGGGGAGCTATGAGGTAGTTGTTAGGCTGGGCAAAGACATTACCCCCAAGATAAAGGTTACGGTTGCGGAGAAGGAGGCGGGGTAGGTGAATGGCGAAAAAATACCGCCCTACAACAATGAGGCTGAAGAGTCAGTAGTCGGTTCACTGCTGATTGATGGCGCGGCCATTTATAAGATTGCCTCTCTACTGCAGCCGGCCGATTTCTACAGTGAACAGTGTCAGTTGGTCTATGGCACCTGTCTAACACTCTATCAGCGGAACGAAACGATAGACCAGATTACTGTTGCCCAGGAGTTGGACCGGCAGGGCAAGCTGGCAGCCTGTGGCGGTGCCGCCTACTTAAGTCACCTGATAGCTGATTGCGTCACTTCACTTGATATCGAGCACCATGCTCAGATTGTCTATCGCCTGGCCATAAGTCGGCGCTTGATAGAAGCCGCCCGCAGGATTGAGGCTATTGGCTATGAAGCTGGCCCTGATGTTGACACCAGTCTGAATAAGGCTGAGGATGTCCTCTTCAAACTGCGCCACGGGCAGAGTCCGCGCGATTTCATCCCCATCCGCCAGGTGCTCGATAGGTACTTTGAGCCGCCACCGGTGGCGGAAAGGGAAGGCTATCCGGCACTAATCACCCATATACTGTCTGGTTTCGCCGGCCTGGACGAGTTCCTGGGCGGGCTGCAGCGGTCGGATTTGATAATCGTCGCTGGCCGCCCTAGCATGGGCAAGACCAGCCTTGCCCTGAGTATCGCCAGCAAGGCGGCGATACAGCAAGGGGCTTGCGTGGCGCTATTCAGCCTGGAGATGGCGCGGGAGCCACTGGTACTGCGGATGCTGGCCAGCGAAGCCGATGTTGATTCCCGGCGGGTTCAAATTGGCCGACACGCCACTGATGACGAGGAAAAGCGAATTATGGATGCCATTGGCGTTCTCTCCGAGGCGCCAATATATATTGATGACTCCCCGCAACTCCGCGTGGTGGAGATGCGCAGTAAGGCACGCCGCCTGCACTTCGAGCGTGGCATAGACCTGATTATCGTTGACTATATGCAGTTGATACAGGGGGAGGCTCGGGTGGAGAACCGGGTTCAGGAGATTAGCTATATCTCCCGCTCGCTCAAGGCCTTGGCCCGCGAGCTGAATGTGCCGGTGATGACGGTTTCTCAGCTCAGTCGCGCGGTGGAATGGCGTGCCTCGCATAAGCCTCAGCTTTCTGACCTGAGGGAAAGTGGCAGTATCGAGCAGGACGCTGATGTCGTCCTCTTCATTTATCGTGACGACTATTATTATAATCGTGAAGAGTGGGAAAGTCAGTACCCGGACAAAGACTACCCGGCGGGCATTGCCGATATCATCATCGCTAAGCACCGGAATGGCCCCACGGGCGAGGTCAAACTACATTTTGTGCCGAAATCAGCCAAATTCACCGAGATTTCGCGTCAAGAGCCGAGCTTGCTATGAGTCAATTCGCCGGGTTTCCCGCCAGGATGCAATTTACGGCGCTACCCAATCTCTTCTTCAGCCATCTCCTGCCACAAATCAGCGATATGGCTGAACTGAAGACGACTCTTTATATTTTCTGGGTGATATATAACAAGCGGGGCTATCCCCGTTTTACCACTTACCGTGAGCTGGCTGGTAATCCTGGTCTGATGGCTAATCTCAGGGAAGTGGGTAGGTCGACGGATGAGGTATTGCGCCGTGCCCTGGATATGGTAGTAAAGCGAGGCACGATTCTCCATGTAGCGATTGAGAAGAATGGTGTAAGAGAAGACGCCTATTTCCTTAGCACCAGGTCTGACCGGCAGACAATAGCCAGGATTGAGAGCGGTGAATTGACCCTGCCGGGGTTTCAGGTTGAGGCGAGAGTCCCGGCTGAAGTCGAGACTGGTGACCTACCGGATATTTTCAAGCTCTACGAGGAGAACATCGGGATGCTGACGCCACTGATTGCTGACGAATTGCGTGAGGCGGAGAAGCTCTATCCGGAAGACTGGATACGGGACGCTATCAAAGAGGCGGTGAACCAGAATAAGCGCAAGTGGAATTATGTTTCGTACCTTCTAGAGCGCTGGGCAGCCGAAGGCAAGAGTGATGGAACATATCGGCGAGATATTAAGAAGACAGACCCGGACAAATACATCAGGGGTAAATACGGACACATGGTCCGGCGGTGAAAAGGCAGAAACTGAGCCGGGCTCAGTCTGCCCGCTCTGTAAAGGGGTAAGATTCGTTTACCCTCTTCTACCTACGGGCCAGCCAGACTACAGCCGTGTGGTGCCCTGTCAGTGCACCCGGAAGGAAGCGGCTGAAGGTCGGCAGGCACACTTACAGCGCTACAGCAATCTCGGCTCACTGACCCGTCTTACCTTTGCCAGTATTAGCTTGACAGGGAAGAGTGAGAGTTCAGCCAGTCAGGAGCAATTTAAGCGGGCTGGTGAAGCCGCCAGAGCCTTTGCCACCGCCCCAAAGGGATGGTTGGTGCTGGTCGGCCCCAGTGGCAGTGGCAAGACCCATCTAGCGGCGGCTATAGCCAATCACTGTATTGAGAACCGTCAGCCGGTTTTCTATATCACCACACCCGACCTCCTTGACCACCTGCGTTCTACCTTTGGCCCGAACAGTGAAGTGCCCTACGATGAGTTCTTTGAACAGGTGCGTAATGCCCCATTGCTCATCCTGGATGACCTGGGGGCTCAGTCCAGTACACCCTGGGCCAAGGAGAAGCTTGACCAGCTACTGAATCACCGCTTGAATAATCAACTGCCGACGGTGATTGTCTCTATCATCCCCGTTGAGGAGCTGGAGGAAAGAATACGCACCCGACTGCTTAACAGCAGCCTCTGCCAGATATACGAACTGGGCGAGAAGGCGGCGGCGCTCTCGACTTCGGGCTGGGCTCCGGGGTTTGAGCTCCAGAAGAGCATGACCTTTGAGAACTTCGACTGGAAGCGAGTTAACCTGCCGCCGGAGCAGCGCGAAAATCTGGCAGAAGCTTATCGCTTGGCCCTCAACTTTGCTAAATCCCCCGAGGGCTGGCTGGTGTTTCAGGGAGTTAATGGCTGTGGCAAGACCCATCTGGCGGCCGCCATTGTGAACTACCGATATAAGATAGGAAAGCCAGCGCTCTTTATCGTTGTACCCGATTTCCTCGACCACCTGCGTTCTACTTTCACTCCGGAGAGCAAGATTTCCTACGACCATCTCTTTGAAGCGGTGAAGAGCACTCCGCT
>Ga0299912_10005819_pt1 | contig 10127 bp, 10 predicted proteins | sample RVTome_2_FD_207667 | JGI IMG/M metagenome (GOLD analysis project Ga0299912, IMG submission 207667) | Soil microbial communities from uranium-contaminated site in the Upper Colorado River Basin, Wyoming, United States - RVT95D214 (version 2) ...
CCGAGTCCCAAAAAACCATGGAATAATTGAGTGCATTAGACTTTGTACAATTGGTTACCATCCCGACTGGCGCTTGCTCTCCGAATTTTTTCCTCTTGCGAGCTAGATCAAAAGCATAGCGTATTACTCTTTCACACCCTTTCCAGCTAAAAATGCTTGTCTGTAAAGCAAAAGCTTCGGGAGTTCCTAATTTGAAAAAACCACCTATACCTGAATATTCCCCTTCGGTATTTTCACGGATTATTATAATATCAACCGTCTCAGGTTTTATGTCCTTGATAGGGGTTTCAACCCCGGGGTAGAGTTTAATTGGGCGGAGGTTAACATATTGCTCAAATCCCTTACGGATTTTGAGGAGGAGGGTTAACGATATATGGTCAGGAACTTTTCTCGCGTCCCCGATGCAACCTAGAAATATTGCATCGAAACCCTTTAAGATATTAAGGATGTTCTCAGGGTACATTTCATGGTGTTTCAGATAATAGTCACATCCCCAAGGAAAATTTTCTATTTTGAATGCAAAACCATATTTGTCTGCCACTATATGCAGGATTTTCATTGCCTCTTTGGTTACTTCTCTCCCAACCCCATCACCAGGAATAACTGAGATATAATATGATTTCACTTTATTCCCCTTTTGCAAAAGTTAACTTCTAGCATCCTAAAGCTTTAATATCTTTCTGGTATTGGAGGGGTTTGCGATTTCCCTCCCGAGCTCCTTAGCAATTCTGACCACTCTCTCGACCAGTTGGGCATTGCTCTTAGCTAGCACACCTTTTGAATAGTAGATGTTATCCTCCAATCCAACCCTGACATGTCCTCCCATAACCATCCCCATCATAGCTATCGGGAGTTGCCCTGCACCAACCCCTATTACGGACCAGGTTGAATCTTGAGGTATAATTTCAGAGAGGTGAAGGAGTGACTTTGCAGTGGCCGGCATTCCGTTGGGTGTTCCTAGAACGAATTGGAAGTGGAGGGGAGGTTTAAGGAGACCTTTTTGTAAGTAATGCAGGCAGGTATATACCATTCCCACTTCAAAAACCTCCAGTTCAGATTTTATCCCCTTTGCCAATGTCTCTTTGGCCAGCGCATCCAGGAACTCTTGAGGATTGAGAAAAACATTCTCTCCCATATTGATGGATCCTGCATCAAAGGAAACCAATTCTGGAAGGAGGTTTAAGGGCTGGAGTCGGTCTGCAATAGGAAGGTTTCGTCCTGGAATACCGCTCGTCGTCAAACAGAGAATCGCATCGGACTCACTCCGAACACGATCCACGACCTCTTTGAAAATCGAAATATCCTGTGTCCCAAGGCCTGTTTTTGGATCTCTTACATGGATGTGAAGGATGGATGCACCAGCCTTCCAGGCCTCAATTCCTGACTTAGCAATCTCTTCGGAGGTAATTGGAATATAAGGTGTTTGCTGCCGAGTAATTCGAGAACCAGTAATACCGACCGAAATGATTATTTTATCCATCTATATCTCCAGAAAGATCTTCCGAATATTCGGCCATCTCCTCAGGGTTCTTTTGAAGTTTCTTGAGGCTAATTCTCGCAATTTTCACGATCCCCTTCCTCTCAGTTCCATAAATGTATTCTATAAAAAAATTTATCTCATACCTGACAAATCTCTATTAGGACCCCTTCTGTAGTGCTTGGTTCAAAGAAAGCAACCTTTCCGTGGCCCCCCACCCTAGGGTATCCTTCAGCAACCCGCAACCCCCTTTCCCGAAAATACTTTATTGCTTCTTCCAGATCGTCCACTTCGAAGCAAATATGGTTTATAGCCCCTTCTTGTTTCCTGACTATACTGGACCTATTTTGATTTGCTTCAGTGTAATGCAATAGTTCTACAAACATCTCGCCAACAGGTGCGAACGCAATATTAACACCAACTTCCTTCCTTTCTATAAATTCCGTAAAATTAAGGCCTAACGTTTTGTTGAACCTCGCAACGGCTTTATTTAGATCATCCACGACAATCCCGATGTGCCTTACTTTTTTGAGCATAAGTCCACCTCCTTATGACCACGTATCTATACGGATTCATGTTTGCAATAATAGATCGGGAGCTATCTCTTCAATACAAGGTTTCAAAAAAACTAGGCATTTCCTTAATGCGGCAAGAAAACTGTTCATTTCTTTCTCCGTAATAGAAGTAGAAATGTTTCCACCTCCACGTTTAGCAATAAATATGCCTTCATTGATCAAACCCAAGTGTAGTAAAGGCCTCAGTTCAGTGTTAGCTCTTGCTGCGGTTCGGTAGTCAAACACATCTTTATTGCTAAAATGTATTTGAAAGAGAGATCCCAGTCCTGTCACTCGAACCGAAGAATTAAATTCGGCAAATAGCTCAGCTACTTCTTTTCTCAACCTGTCGCCAAACGAGTTGATACGCTCGATAACCGAGGGTGTAAGCTTTCGCATCGCTGCCACACCCGCTGCCATAGTAATTGCATTACCATTAAAGGTCCCCGTATGAGTGATGGGATGTATAGAGGCGGGCGAAAAGAGTTCCATAATATCCCGTCTACCTCCAAAGGCTCCAACCGGAAACCCACCGCCAATAAATTTCCCGAAGCATGTCAAATCGGGTTTAATTCGGAAAATTTTCTGTGCTCCTCCATCTGAAAGTCGAAATGTAATGACTTCATCAAAGATCAGTAAGATGTCGTATTTTGCAGTGACCTCTCTGATGCTTTTAAGGTACTCCCTATGGGCAGGGATTATACCAGCAGCGTGCATGACGGGCTCAATAATAACAGCTGCTAAACGAGTTCGATTCTTCTTAATAATATCTACAGTAGCCTCAGTATTATTGAAAGGAAAGACAACTACTTGATTTACAATCTCTTTTGATATACTTTCATCTTCTCTCAGACTCCTGGGATGATCTATTGGCCCAGCTTGACTCAGCTTTGGAACAACACTTATTTCTACAGATTCATGGCTCCCATGATATCCACCTTCTGCTTTTGCTATCCATTGTCGCTTTGTGAAGGCTCTTGCACCCCGAATAGCCCCAAGTGTTGCCTCTGTCCCAGAATTACAAAAACGAATTCGCTCGACCGAAGGAACTCTTTTGCAAATAATCTCAGCTAATTCTGCAAGAGGTTCGCAAGGAGCACCGAAGACCGTTCCACGTTGAAGCTGATTTAAGGCAGTCCTCATAATTTCGGGATCTGCATGCCCATGGATCAGGCTACTGAAGTTGTTGATGAAGTCAATAAGAACATTTCCATCGATATCAATAAGAATGGAACCTTTAGCACTTCTGATGGAAGTAGGGAAGGGGTTGAAGAAAGTAACAGCTCTCGTATCCCCACCTGGAAGGAATTTTTTCATTCGACTAAACAATTCTCTTGACCTCGGTCTTTTTTGGGAGTAAATCGATTTAAGTTCTTTTAGATATCTATCGTATATTTTCTCCTTTGCATCCATTCTATTTCTCTTCACTCTGCCTCCTTAAAACACAAACTTTCACCGAGAATGTTATGGATATATAAACTCCAACCTCAACCACCTGGAAATGAATCTCACCAAACTAAATCAGCCACTCCCCATCTTTTAGTACGACTTTCTTATCGGCCTCTAGAGTCGGTTTCCACATTACAGCATCGAAGTGCATAGATGCCATAACCTCCCCACCGAGTACAATGCTTGTGCCTATTCCAATATGAGCGGTCCCATAAACGCCTTCATCGTCTAAAGTAAGACCTGACATTGAACATTTAGGATTTAAGCCGAAGGCGAGCTGAGCTATGTTATAGACGAGAGGATTGTTCTGAGCAGCCATCATATTGCTAATGGTTCTCGCTTGGTCCCCTCCCTCTATCTTGACAACTACTCCCTTTTCGATTGTAAAAATGACCGGTTCCCTTAAGACTCCAATCTGATAGTAAGGGATGCTTCCATCAGCTATAAAGACACCTTCGGCAGTCCCCTCCATTGGGGAAATGTTTGCTTCGATATCGGGGACAGTGGATGCTGTTCCTGGCTCTCGTGCTAAGCCAGTATGAGCATTACCTTTCCGTCCTTTCAAGCTCATGGTGAGGTTGGTCCCTCGTGGTGATGTCAATTTTACGAAATCGGTATCAGTCAATAGCTTAGCAACTTTCTCACATTTAGGTTTGACCTGTTCAAAGTCCGCCTCAATGCCCCCTTCACCCATCAATCCGTCGGAAATGTCGGTCAAAATGATCGCTCTTGCACCCCCACCGAGTGCAGACTTAAGGGCTGTAGTATGGGTTATTGAAACGCTAATCGGCAGTAAGATCACATCGGCTTTCTTCATACTCTCTGCCACAAGTTCAGGAGGTTCTTTCCCATGAACTTTTCTAGGAACAATAATAGTAATGATCGGTTCAGCCCCCGCCTGCCATACCGCCCCAGCTAAGGCCTGAGCATGGGGGAGCTGCTCCGAAAAATCAGTAATAATAAGCACCTTCTCTCCAGGTTTCACTTTTGCATTATATTCCACAATTCTCTTTGCTCCTCGCATTAGCAGAGCTTCTTTCATCCTTGTTCTCCTTTCTTCGATTTCAAAAGTTGAAGTTAAAGCCTATTGACTGTCTGTTCATATTAATTTTCTCTATTTTCTCGATAACTACCCAACAATTTTTCTTTGAAATAATTAGCAAAAGTTAAAATCTACTGTCTATTTTTACTCTAAAGTAAGTTCATAGAGATGCCATCAGAAGAAAGAACGTCTGAATTCAACAGTATATTTTGTGGTTCATGGCAAAAGATTAGCAAATTCAAAAATAGTCCTTCACGTGATTAGTGAGGGGCTAAAATAAAGTATAACCTTTTACATACCCTCGTCTACACCAAGTGCCAGGCGCTTTTTTCTAAGGATAAAAGGAATCAGTAAAATGAATATTGCTGCTATCAGAAACCCTAAAGAAATAGGCCTTGAAAAGAAAATGGCTAAGCTCCCATCCGATAGCATTAGGGACTGACGCAGTGCATTCTCAAAAATTCCACCGAGAACTAGGGCCAATATCAGCGGGGCACCTTCATAGTCTGTTTTTTTCATAAAATATCCAATAAGCCCAAACACGATCATGATAATGATATCCACGACGGAATTGTTAATACTATATACTCCAACCAAACAAAAGAGGATTATCAAAGGAAAAAGAATATGATAGGGAATCCGTAAAACCTGAACCCATATCCCCACAAGTGGGAGGTTTAGGATAACAAGCATCAAATTTCCCATATACATACTTGCTACCAATCCCCAAAAAAGATCAGGGTGGTTCTTTATAAGCAATGGTCCGGGAGTAATCCCATGGATCATTAATGCCCCAAGTAGAACAGCCATTACAGCGTTGGGCGGAATTCCAAGAGTCATCAATGGAATAAAGGAACCCTGAGCAGCAGCATTATTTGCTGCTTCAGGGGATGCAACCCCCTCTATCACCCCAGTCCCAAATTTCTCGGGGTATTTCGAAAGCCGCTTTTCAATTCCATACGCCGCAAAGGAGGAGAGAATAGCACCTCCTCCGGGGAGGATACCCAAGAAAAATCCGATTATTGTTCCCCGTACTGAAGCGGGAACGAATTTTTTCCAATCTTCCTTTGTTGGAAACAAATTTAGTATTTTATTCAAATTAACCTTCTGTCTTCCGCGCATCTCCTCTAAGTTCAAAAAAACTTCAGAAATCCCGAAAAGACCCATGGCCACGGGGACAAGACCAACCCCATCAAACAATTCCTTAATTGACAGCGCAAAACGGGTATTCCCGCTCACTGCATCCAACCCTATTGTGGAAAGGAAGAGCCCAAATGCAGCCATTAATAGGGCTTTCGCCATGGAGGTTTTTGCCAAAAAAGTTAAAATCATAAAACCTAGGATCGTCAAGGAAGTGTATTCGGGCGGACCAAACGAAAGAGCCACTTTAGCAAGGGGAGGTGAGAGTACCGCCATACCGGCTATCCCAAGGGTCCCTGCGATAAAAGATCCTATTGCAGCAACGGCAAGAGCGGGCCCCGCTTTTCCTTGCTTTGCCATTTGATAGCCATCCAAACAAGTTACGACTGAGGCAGATTCACCTGGAATGTTTACCAAAATCGAGGTAGTAGAACCTCCATACATCGCGCCATAATAGATCCCTGCAAGCATAATGATTGCCCCAACTGGACTGAATTGGTAGCTAATCGGAAGAAGCATTGAAATCGCTGCTACAGGTCCTAACCCAGGGAGAACTCCTACGAGGGTTCCCATAAGGCATCCAAGGAATGCCAAGAAAAAATTCACTGGTTGGACTGCCACCTGAAATCCAAGGAGGATGCTGTTAAAAAAATCCATCTAGAAATTCCTCTTTAGAATCTTAACCATCCCTTCGGAAGCTGAATTTTCATTAAATAGCCAAAAAGCCAATAGCAAGCTGCAGTTGCTATCACTGATTCAACCATTCCAATGAACCAACGGGTTCTGGCAACTACCGTGAAAATGAAAAACAATACGATAAACGTCGTAAGGTTAAAACCTAAATGTTCCAAAAGAAATGCATATGCCAAGAGTATAATAACGAGTACGGAAATATTGATTAACGATCGATCTACAAAAAAGCCTTTTTCTACAACCTCCTTCTCCTTTTTGGGTGCTTGAAAAAACACAATGATCGCCATACAGGCCATAAAAATACCACATAACAAGGGTAGGAATCCTGAACCGGGGTGTTTCAGGGTTCCTACCCTTAATGTCATGGATGACCAGAGGGCAATTCCTACCCCTGCCAGAAACCATATCACGCTTGTCAATGAATCGTAGCGGTTCATTTATTAAACCTTAACTACTTAGTAATCTTTTTTATCATATCACCAATGCTATTAAATCCTTCTTCAACAGACTTGGTAAATTGCTTTCTATCCTGATAAAAAAGTTCATGAGAAACTGTCTTCGCTGCATCCTTAAACTTTGGAGTATCTGCAGCGTATCGTATTGCATTCTCAAGTTTTTGAAGAATTTCCTCAGGGACACCTTTGGGGACTCCAAGTCCATTTAGGCTTGCGCCACCTAAATAATAGTTGAATCCCACCTCGTTTAAAGTAGGAAGTTGTGGAAATTCCTTGACGCGCCTCTCAGTTAAAAGAATGAGGGGGCGTAACTTGCCTGCATGTGCTTGAGGGACCCACGCCATGGCAATTCCAGCAACCGGGACATGCCCCCCTAAAATAGCCGGTGCCAGTGCACCGTCTCCTTTGTAAGGAATGGCCACCCAATTAATTCCGCGGTCTTTTGCAACATTTTCCATTATTACATGGTCGTAGCTATTGGGTCCGTGATTCCCATATTTGATTTTTCCAGGGTTCTTTTTAGCATAATCGAGAAGTTCTTGGAAATTCTTCCAAGGAGCATCTGTTTGGACTACAATTGCGTAAGGTTGCATCAGCAATCCTGCCAAATAAATAATATCCTTCAGCGGATTGTATTCCAGTTTCTCGATATGAGGAGAAAACAGGACGGGCGATGGTGAGATAGTGAATAGGGTATACCCGTCCGGCTTTCTTGTACAACCCAGCGCTGTACCTAAAGTACCTGCAGCGCCGGGTTTGTTGGTTACCACTACAGGTTTTCCCAGAACCTCCGACATTCCGGGTGCCAATGTCCGTGCCATTAAATCCATCCCTCCCCCTGCTTCCCAGGGACAAAGGATCTCAATCTCCCGAGTGGGAAAAGGCTCGGCTGCGAATGTTGAGGAAACTAAAATGAATAAGAAAAGGGATGCTAAAGCAAAAATTTTTCTTGACATGATAACCACCTCCTTGTTGGATTGCCACATTCATGTGGATCAATGTTATGGAATCAAGTTCACTAAACTATCGCAACAGGTCGACAAGGAGCACCATCTAGATCCTGTAGTTTTATAGGCAGAGCAAATACTTGGAATCGTGGAACTTTAATTTTTGATAGATTGTTAGCATATTCTAAATTCAAAACTCCATTGCGTAACAGGATCAAATGTACAGTAAAACCCTCAGAAGGTGCATGACCTTTCCTAGTAAAATCCCTAACGATAAAGTCTTCAATAAAATCATATCCAGCAATCCTTGCCTTCAGTTTAACTAACCAGTCTGCTGCATCGTCTGTAAGATAGGGTGATTCAATGAACTCTTCTTTACCCCACATCTTTTCTAACCACCCAGTACGAATAAAGACAATATCCCCGTCTTTGCAATGTTTCCCAGCTGCCTCAAGATCCTTACCAGTTACCGGTTCGCTCTTTCCTCGAGGCACATCGATAAGAGACGCTTCCCCAATGAAATAATCGACAGGGTAGTCAGTGATTGATTTCGTGGTGGGCCCTGCCATATGAATCGGAGCATCAAGATGTGTAAATGCGTGAGCTGATATGCTGTAGGCGCTGCTTTGCCTCCCTTCTTTCTCATAAGTTCGATCCTTTTTGAAATCAATTTTGTATCTAAATTTCCCATCAAAAGGTAAAGATAGATCGATATACTGTGTCATTTTGAAGTCCCCCTTTCTCAAATTTTAAATTGATAATTTTCCAGAAGCACTTTACCATCCAGTTCGATCTTTGGACTATACATGATAAAATCAAAATGTGTAGCTGCCTTGATCTTTCCTCCCCAAGTTATGTTCGATCCGACTCCAATGTGAGCTGTTCCAAATACGCCTTCATCTTGAGTCTGAACTCCTGTCATCTTGGCTTTTGGGTTTAATCCAATTCCCAATTCAGCCACATTAAAGACCATAGGGTCATTCATAGAAACCAATAAATCATTTAACTTCCTGGCCTCTGCTCCCCCTGTGATTTCGGTTACCATTCCGTCCGTTACACGGGCTACAACTGCCTCATTAACTAGCCCTGGCTTCAACAAAGTTATACTTGCATCGCATACAATTGTTCCTTGCGCTGTCCCCACGTTTGGTGAAGTTGAGGCTTCGAGGATCAGAACACCAAACTGACCCGGTTCGTAACATAGGTTATTTAACCCCACCACTCCTTCTCTGCGACCTCTGAGATCGAGATAAAGATCGGTCCCAGCTGGAGAGGTAATCTTGGCTTCGCTGGCCTCCCGAAGTTTTTCAACTACCTGTTCAATCAAATCTTTTGTCTCAACAAAGTTAGCTTCGATTGCCCCCCGAAACATATCATCTTCAGTAAACTCAGTAATGGAAATACCCCTGACACCGTTTTTTGCCGCTTGGACTCTGCTTGGGCTGTGGAATATCGACCGACTGCAGGCCATAAATATAACATTTGCGGTCTGCATAGCATGAACAATGGGAAGTGGAGGATCATTCCCTTCGACTGGTCGGGGACTCATCAGTGAGATCATGACCTCCGCCCCTCTTTCACGAGCAGCCATAGCGATAGTCTCAGCAATACTGAAGGGCATTCCAGTGTCCGTAATAATTAGAACCAATTCACCTCCTTTCACCTTGGTACAGTCATCAACAAGCTTCCTAGCACCTTTAATCATCTCAATCTGTTTAACACCCATTTTCGTCTCCTCCTGTGTTAATTTGCCACAATTGAAATCATGAAAATAACACTGATCCAGTTTGTTTACTCGATAAGAGATACACCCATCGAAGAACCTGCTAATTCTATCCAAGCTCTACTGTCTTCAAAAGACATCTTGGAGCTTCTTTTTGATTGTTCTTAATGTCGCATTTCGTATAATAAAAAGCCTGCCCATCTTCCATGATTTGAAACCAAAGTCTTCATTGAATGTCTTTCTCTATCTGGGTAAATATCTTTTTAAGGATATCTATGATCTCATCAATCTGATCCTCCTGAATGATCAATGGCGGACCTACCATCACCATGTCCCCATTTACTCCATCGACAAAACCCGTCCCAGGATAGAGAATAAGACCTTTCTCAAAGGCTAAGTCAACTATTTTCTCTGTAAATTTGGCCGATCTTGGGAAAGGTTCTTTAGTCTTTTGATCTTTAACAAATTCGATACCTGTCATCAAACCTTTTCCCCTCACATCCCCTATGAATTGAAAGCTTTTCAATTCCTCCAATCTCTTTAAAAGATATTCCCCTCGGATGACGCACTGTTGAACAAGGTGGTTCTTCTTAATATATTGAAGAACTGCCAACCCCACTGCACAAGCAATTGGATGGTGGGAGAAT
>Ga0299912_10005820_pt1 | contig 10125 bp, 6 predicted proteins | sample RVTome_2_FD_207667 | JGI IMG/M metagenome (GOLD analysis project Ga0299912, IMG submission 207667) | Soil microbial communities from uranium-contaminated site in the Upper Colorado River Basin, Wyoming, United States - RVT95D214 (version 2) ...
CAACAGGTTGCTGATCTGAATGGGTGTAAAAAGTAGGGGATAGCGCACGAGAACAGTCCTCTACCTGAACTTCTTAGCGTACGACGCGGCTTCGAGACCGGCCATGCAGCCTTGTCCTACAGCAATAGCCATCTGCCAGGGAGGACCGGTGATGTCTCCGGCAGCATAAACTCCGGGAACATTGGTTTCCTGTTTCTTGCTGGTGGTGATGTACTTGAACGACTCAGGGTCCAGAGCCACCCCGAGATTGCCGGCCAGCTCAATCGCCCCCTTCGCCCCCAGTTCGATGAAGACGCCTTTCACCCTCAGGGTCGTACCATCGTCAAGGAGCAGCCCTTCCACGCCGTTTTCACCGAGGATCTGCTTGACCGTGCGTCCCTCGTGGAGGTCAATCGGGCTTTCCCTGATTTGCCGGGCAAGCGCTTCCGTGGCTTCCAGTTTCCCGCAAACGAGATGGACCTCTTTCGTATAAAAGAGGAGCGTGAGCGCTCCTGTCAAGGCGGCGCTTTCAGAGCCTACCACGGCAACGGGTTCTTCGCGGTAGAAATTCGCATCACAGTCCACGCAATAGCTGACCCCACGGCCGAGGAGTTCTTTCTCACCGCGCACATTCAGCTTGTTGCGGAACACTCCCAGGGCAAAGATGAGAGCACGGCACTGGATCTCCCTGCCGCTTTCCACTTTGAGATGAAACCAGGAATCTCCCTGCTTGATCTGGACGGCATCCTCGTCCATGAACTGAGCTCCGAAGTGCTCTGCCTGTTTTCTCCCATCCTGGAGAAGGGTTTCGCCGTCCACCTTGGACAGGCAGCAGTAGTTTTCAATGTGGGCCCGGTACAGACTGCTCTTGTGCTGCCTCCCGAGCACCAGAACGGACACCTTGGAGCGCACCGCGTGGATGGCCGCCTGAAGCCCGGCCGGTCCGGTTCCCAGGATAATGACGTCATAGGTAGTCGTGGTCATCTTTATCCTCCCTTTAAAATATTAAGAGCATCGACAGGCTAATTCAAGGAGTTCCTTGAGAGGAGGCAGTCGGTTTCATTTTTATGATGAGAAAAATGGCGAGTCCGGAGATCGCGCAAAGCCCATACCAGACCGAAGTGTAACTGCCCAGGGTATCAAACGCCCATCCTGCCAGGGTGGGGCCGATAATTCCTCCGATGGATGCGGACCCGAGTACAATGCCGAGCATCTTCCCGAAGGAAGCCATTCCAAAATACTCTTGAAGCATTGCCCCCCGCAAAACCATGCTCCCACCAAAACCCGGTGCGAAGAGAAGAATAAAGAGCACGAGGACCCAGAAGGACTGCACATAGCAAAAGGCAAACACCCCCGCGCTCATCAAGAAAAAAGTTGTTGCCAGGACAATTCGTTTATCGTAGCGGTCACCCCACCAGCCAAAACCGAATCTTCCTACAATGCTCACCAACGGCAACGCTGCGGCCACGGCACCGGATGCGGCTCTCGACATACCGATACTGCTGAGGTAGGGCATGAGGTGGGTGACCACGGCGGTGACCGCCATCATTCGGACTGTTTCTGCAGCATTCAGGTACAGGAAAGACCTTGTCTTGATCATTTCAAGGAAAGCCCCTTTTGTTTTCTCGGAACTTTCCCCCTGGCCGGAGGTCGTCGATGATTCCGTAACCGTTCCATCCGGACCCCACCCAAGTTGTTCGGGCCGGTCCCGCACAATGAGGGACAGGGGAATGCCTAAGAGCCACATCCCCGCTCCCAGGATCACCAGAGTGAATCGCCAACCGGATGCATCAATTAGGAAAACGATGAGGGGAATGATCAGTCCTCCAGCCCCAAACCCGGATGCCATGATGCCGAGCGCCAGTCCCACGTTCTTCTTAAACCAGATCGCCACAGCCGTCATGGTGACCACACTCGTGCACCCGCCCGCGCCCAGGGCGATGAATAGGAAGCACAGGTAAAACATGAGCAAGGATTGAGTGAAGCTCAGAAGAACCAGGCCGATGCCGATGACGATCGTCCCGCCCAGGAGCAGTTTTCTTGAACCGAATCGGTCAACGAGGAAACCCACGATAGGCGCAAAAATCCCCATTTCGAGCCCACGGAGGCTTGTGGCAAGTGAGATTTGAGTGTAGCTCCAGCCGAACTCGTGCTGGATGGGTTCAAAGAAAGCGGTGAAGCTGAAGAAGATGACGCCGCCCACATAGAAGTTGATGATGAAACAGGCAAGAACGATCCACCATCCGTAATATAGGTTCTTGAACATGAACATCCGCCGAATAACAAACCCCCTTGCGTACCTGCCGGGGGTTGAGAATACTATATTGAAAATTCTTACCCCACATGCCGGGGGATTGCAAGAAGGAACTCGGGCCATGGGGTTGACCCGACGAGACGCACCGAGGGGTTTCACTTGACAAAAAAACCCTGTTCAGTCTTAATAACCTCGATTTTTTCAGGAAAACAGGTCTGCTCCCTTTCCCTTGCGAGAATGACCGGTCAGGGATTGATTGGAAGGCAGAACCCAGTTCACAGCTAGAAAAGAGAGGGTTTATGTACCGTAATCTTCGAATCGTACCGTACCTCATTTTTGGACGGGGCAGCTACGCCCAGCTCGGTGACGTTCTTCGCCCCCGGCGTACCGGTTCACCGATGGTTTTCATGATTGATGACGTTCATGAAGGGAAGCCTTTCATCCCCAAGCTTCCGAAGGAGCAGAAGGACCTTCTCCTTTTTGTGAACGTTGATGTGGAACCCAAAACCAAGTACGTGGATGAACTGACGCAACGGGTGCGGTCCTGGTCCAGCCGCCAACCGGACGCTCTCGTGGGCATCGGGGGTGGAAGCACCATGGACATCGCAAAGGCTGTGTCCCTCATGCTCACAAATCCCGGGTCCTCGGCGGAGTATCAGGGCTGGGACCTGGTCAAGCATCCGGCCGTGTATCATGTGGGCATCCCCACCTTGGCAGGAACCGGCGCGGAGGTTTCCCGTACCGCGGTGCTGACCGGCCCGGTGCGAAAACTTGGAATCAATTCCGACTACACGCCTTTTGATCAAATCCTTCTTGATCCGGATCTGCTGGAGGGGGCTCCTGCAGATCAGCGGTTCTACACGGCCATGGATTCCTACATTCACGGCACCGAAGCCCTGCGCGGGACGTTTATCAATGAGTACAGCCGAGCCTATGCGGAGAAGTCGATGGATCTTTGCCGTGAGGTTTTTCTGGGGGGCGTGAACGAAACCGCAGCGGATGAGAAGCTCATGATCGCTTCCTACTTTGGAGGACTCAGCATTGCTTACTCTCAGGTGGGAGTCTGCCATGCCTTGGGGTATGGCCTGTCGTATGTCCTGGGCGCGCGTCACGGCATGGGGAATTGCGTCATCTTCAACCATCTCGAAGAATACTACCCGGTGGAGGTAAGGGAATTCAGGGAAATGGTGGCTAGCCACCACATCCCTCTCCCCCGCGAGCTCACGAAAGGGCTTGACGAGCATCAGATGTCGGAGATGATTCGCGTGGCCTTGAGTCTTGATCTTCTCTGGCAAAACGCGCTGGGTCCCGACTGGAAGAAAGTCATGACGCCGGAGAAGGCCAGGGAGCTTTATCTCCGCATGTAAGCTGCCTTTAGGTCCCTTCTAGGACGGAGCACGGAGTTGGGGCAAACCACGCTTGGACCATGAAGATCCTGATTGTAAAACTGAGTGCCATCGGCGATGTCATCCAAACCCTCCCCGCCCTCACGGCACTGCGCCGCCACTATCCCAACGCCCAGATTGATTGGCTCGTTGAAGACGCTGCAGCCGATCTGGTTCAGGGGCATGCTGCCCTGAGCAGAGCAATGGTTTGGCGCAGAAGGGAGTTTGTCAAGCTTCTGAGGGCCGGGAAGCTCTCCTCTGCAGTCAGGCTTTTCTTGAGCCTGCTTCTGGCACTGCGCGATACCCGCTACGACCTGATCATTGATTTCCAGGCATTGCTGAAAAGCAGCCTATGGATCTTTCTCGCGAGAGGTCGGCGCAAGGCGGGTTTCGGTCAAGGGATGGCGCATTCTGAAAACAGCCATCTCTTTTTGAACGAACGGATTCCCGCTGTTTCCATGGAGATGCACGCTCTGGATCGAGGGTTGAGGTTGCTTCAAGCCCTCGGCATCCCCGACACTCAAGTCCTCTACGACCTCCCCCTTGGAGAAGAAGAGGAAAGAGCGGCTGAACAGATCCTGGTTGAAAACGGGATCCGGTCGGATCAACCCTTCGTCGCGATCAACCCCGTGGCCAAGTGGCCGACCAAGCTGTGGGATGCAGAGCGTTTCAGGGAGCTTGCTGAGTGCCTCTTAAAGAAGGGTTTTCAGGTCGCTTTCACGGGGAGCAAGGAGGACCGCCCTGTCATTGATGAGATTGCTTGCACGCTCAGCTCCCCGGTGGTTCGTCTTGATGGTCGAACGAGTCTGAAGGTGCTGGCCGCCGTGTATCGCTCCGCCTGCGTCGTGGTCACAACCGATACCGGGCCGATGCATTTGGCTGCGGCAGTGGGAACGCCGGTGGTCGCTTTGTTCGGTCCCACCGCGCCCTGGCGTACAGGGCCTTACGGAGAAGGCCACGTGGTTCTCCGCGCGAGCGTAAGTTGCAGCCCATGTTTCAGCAAATCGTGCAAGACTACAGTACTCGAGCCTATGGCCTGTATGGACGGAATCACGGTGGAGCAAGTGGTGGAAGCAGTGGCCCGCCTGGCCGCCGAAAAGAAATCAAGGGCAGGCTAGGGTGAAGGAGAATAGGAAGTAGGGTCTATGAGCCTCCGAAGGGATGAACGGCTTTTCCTGGGAATGTATCAGTTCGGAATGAATGTTTTCCTTCCGATCGGCCTGATTGCTCTTTCCCCCATCCTTTTATTAAAGAGAAAACGACGAACCACCCTGTTCCCTCGGCTGGGTTTCCAACGTTTTCCGGAGGCAGTCTCTTCAAAGAGTGGAACGGCCCAAGGGAATGAAAAGGTTCTCTGGATCCATGCCCTCTCGGTCGGCGAAGTGCTTTCCGCTGCTCCACTGATCAGGGAACTCCATTCGCAAATCAAACCGGCAAAGCTCTATGTCTCGGTGTCCACTCTGAGCGGGTACGAGACAGCGGGGGTTCAGCTGAAGGGGTCTTTGGACGGTTTGTTCTATTTTCCTCTGGATCTCCTTTTCGCTGTGCGCCGCTGCGTGGCCAACGTGCAACCGTCCATGTTTGTACTGGTGGAAACTGACATCTGGCCTGGGTTCATGGCTGAGCTTCGGCGGCGTGGGATACCCTCGTTTTTGGTTAACGGACGGTTGTCCCCTTCTTCTTTCAAGCGATATGGTCAGGCGAAGAGGCTTTTCTCTCCGGCGCTGAACACCTTTTGGCGCGTCTATCCCCAATCGTCCTCTGATGCCGAATCCTTCAGAAAACTGGGAGTGAACCCGAAAAAATTAGCAGACCCCGGCAATCTGAAGTTTGACGCGGCAAAGACGGCAAGCTCGCCGGCGCGGCTGGAGCAACTCAGGGCGAAACTGGCGATTCAAAAGGGGGAGAGGGTGCTGGTGGCGGGAAGCACCCATGAAGGTGAGGAAGAGATCCTCAGGACGGTGTTCTTCCAACTCCGTCAATCCATACCCCGATTGAAGCTGATTGTCGCTCCCCGGCATCCCCACCGCGCTGAAGAAGTTCGCCAGGTGTTTATCCGTGATCCGTTCCAGGTTTTTTTCTATTCCTCACTTCCGCAGGAGAGCTTTGATGTGGCGGTGGTGGACGAGTTCGGCGTGCTCAGCTCTCTGTATGAATTCGGAGACCTCGCCTATGTCGGCGGAAGCCTGGTCCCGAAAGGCGGCCAAAACCCTGTGGAACCTGCTGCGGCCGGAAAGCCGGTTCTCTTCGGGCCGGACATGAGCGATTTTCCGGACATTGCCGATTTGATGCTGAAGGAGGGCGGGGCGATCCAGGTGAAAAACGGGGAGGAACTCACCGAGCAGGGCTATCGCCTGCTTTCGGATAGTGCCCTCAGCGCCGATCTTGGCGCGAAGAACAAGGCCTTGGTGGAGCGGCACTCTGGGGTGACCCTAAAGATTGTAAAGGACATCCTGGAATGTTTTCTGAAAGCCTGACTTCTTTTCGGGCAACATTTCATCGGGGCGAGGCTTCCTGGTTGCCAGGGGAATGGTGAACGAAGATCGGCTGAAATTTTGTTTTCTCCGCTATGAGCTTCTTGTCTCTCTCTGCAGCCGGGACCTCCCCGTAGGGCCCAAGAACAACGCGATACCACGTGCGGTCGGTGATTTGGACCGCTTCGACCCTCGGTTCAAAGCCGATGCGCCTGCACTCTTCGACTGTGGCGGCGGCCCTGCTTTTTTCGAGGAATGAGGCAATTTGAATGTCCACGGATAAGGGGCCCCCAGGGGACGCAGCCGGCTCAGGAATTTCAGCGACCAAGTCTCGGCTGATTCTCTCGATGAGGTCAAGCGTCCTCTCTCTCTGCATGTGGAGGCCTGACCTGACCGTGGCAGACAACAGGCTCCAGACCTCGATGGGGATCCCTCCGTCATGGGACCGTTTGGTTTCCGTCTTCCACCAGACGCCCTTTCCATTCCTGCACTCCACCATCTCAACTTCGACAGTCAGAACAATCTGGGAGTAAACTCCGTAATAGAGCTTCTGAAAGTCTTTGACTTTTCCGTACATCACATAATCGGTATGCAGATATTTCCCGATGGTTTCAGGGGGGACCTCCCGCCATGTTCCTGCTTGCGTTCTCTGAATGGACTCCAGGGCTCGGTCCACCGTGCTCAGTTCAATATCTCTGTAGTTCTTGGAGCTGAAATGGTTGTACAAACTCTTTCGCACCAGCGTCCCCATCTCTTCGTCGGAAGTCAGATTGTCGAAAGGCATAATTGCCACACTTGGCGTGGGACCGTCCTTAGGAAGCCAGTCCGGGGAAACGGAATCGATCGCCCGCTGGGAGCTGAAGAATGAGCAGGACAGGATGAAAGGGAAGAAGCAAGCGGTTGTGAGAAGGGTTAAAAGACTTTTAATGAAACAAGGCAAGGATGCGCCCCTCGTGTGAGGCAGGTGAACGAAAGCCGGATCATGTCATTGCTTTAAAGTATAAAAGAAAGGCGAGAACGTGTCAACGAATTAGCATAGAGCACAGAGCAAAGAGCTCTCTGCTCCTAGCTCCCTGCTCTTTGCTCTTTGCTCTGTGCTCATCTCAATGGAATTTCCGTGTAAGGGAGATCAAGTTTCTTAGCGAGGGCTTTGAGATCTTCTTCAAGGCTGATCACCTTGCCGTCCTCTTTCTTCACCGGCGTCGCCTTGTCGCCAACCACTACGATCTGAAGCCTGTGAGGATCCAGGAATTTTCCGGAAAGAGACACAAGCTCTTCCTGCCTGGCTTGGATGTAAGCCTCCTGGATTCTGTCGAGAGTGTCCAACGGTTCTCCACGCATGTGGTAGCGTCCATAGGTTTCCACCAGCTCGTAAGGGGTATCCACGTTGAAGACAAAACTATTGAGGACGTCCATTCGCTTCTGTTCCAGTTCTCTTGCCGGGACTTCCCGATGAAGAGAATCCATGATCTTCACGGTCTCCTCAAGGGCCTGTGAAGTCTTGTCCCCCTTGCAGCCGATATATCCCAGGAGGGTTCCTGCCTTCCACTTGTAGGACTGGGTGAAGAAGGTGGCATAGACAAGGCCCAAGTTTTCCCTCAGCCTTGTATAAAGCAAGGAGTCTCCCCCGCCGAACAGGTTCACGAGAAGACTGAGCTTCCAGAAATCCGGATGACTTCTCTGAACGCTTCGCAGGGCAAGACTGACCTGAGATTGAACCTGGCCGGGCTTATGGACCAGAGCAAGCACAGGACCTGTTTCAGGGGGCTCAGCGAGTTTTCGTTCTTGTGTACTTCCTTCGGGTAAGGAACGAAAAAGCCTTTGCAGGGATCCGAAGACCACGGTTTTCTCGATATCCCCGGCCACGGCGACAACCATGTTGGAAGGGACAAGATACCTTGTCAAGAATTCTCTAAGCTCATCCCGTGTGATGCCGGGAACGGTCGCCAGGGCTCCAAGTGGGTCACGTCCGTACACATGTCCTTTGAAATGCCACATCATGGCTTCGCGTCTGCTGACGGTTCGAGCATCCTCGCCCTGCCGTTTGAGTGCGGTGAGAAGCTGATCTTTCGACACCTGGACGACGCGCTCCTCGAATTTCGGACGGGTCAGAACATCCAGGAGCAGAGCCAAGCCCCTTTCCCAATCCTCTTTCAGCACAGAGAGCTTCATCACCGTATCTTCCTCATTGACCGAGAAGGACAACCGAATGGCGTTCTCATCCAGGGTCATGGCGAGTTCCTGAGGGGAAAGCTCTCCGGCGCCACCGTGGATCAGCGTGTCGTTCAGAATCTGGGTCAGTCCCAGCTTTCCATCGTTCACATCCACGCTGCCTGCTCTGAACAGAAAGGTGAGATCCACGAGAGGAAGACTGCGGTCCGGCAGATAAAACACCGGCACTCCTTCCACGGTTGAAAAGTCGGCTTTCTCGTAAGGAATCTTGCGGGGCTCGCGCTCAAAGGAAAGAGGATGTTTCCAGCCCTGAGGGGTTGGATAGTTGGAGATGTTCGTGAAGTGCTTGGGCTTGAAGTCCATCCTGGCGGAAGAACCGCTGAGAGATCGGACTTCTTCATAAGTCTCCGGAGGCTTTTCCTGCTTTCCGCCGGGAATGACGTAAACCGTTGTCTTGTTTTCTTCCGTGACGGTTCGATTCACCGCCTCCTGAATTTCTTCAGGGGTGACCTTGTCGATTCGATCGAGGTAGGAAAGCAGATAAGGCCATCCCGCCTGGATTTCCGTGGTGGCAAGAGTCATCGCGAGAGATTCATTGGTTCGCAGGCGTTCCATGAAATCGCGGTAGTTCAATTTCTTGATTCTTTCGAGCTCCCGGTTGGAGATCGGATCTGTTTTCAATCTCTCAAGCTGGGCCAGCAGGGTCTTCTCAAGATGGTCACAGGCCCGGAGGTAAGCCTGCCGCTCCTCTTCATCACTCAGGCCCTCCTTCTTAAGTTCTTCCGGTTCGTTCGGAGAGCCTCCAAGAATGACCATGCCCGCGTAGCGGTTGTCCAGATTGTGTGCCCATGCCTCCACGGCAAGGCCTTTGTTGACGATGTCCTGCGCCATTCGGGCCCCGCGACCGTGGCTTAGAACCATGGCCATGGCATCGAGGGCATCGAAATCCCTTGTTCCCATGCGGGCTCCATGAAAACCGATGAGAACGCTCGGCGTTCTGGCTCCTTTCAGAAACCGGACCGTCTTTCGGGGGCCGTTCTGGGGAGGCTCCTGTGTGACGGTTTCAGGCGCTGCCCTTCCGGCGGGATACCGTTTAAAATAAACCTCAGCCAGCTGTTTCGCTTTCTCCACAGAGATGTCACCGACGAGCACGGCGACGGCATTGGCCGGATGGTAGTAGGCGTTGTGAAATCTCATGGCATCTTTCGTGTTGAATTTTTCCATGTCGGATTTCCAGCCGATGGTTGGATTGCGGTAGGGGTGAGCGGTGTAGGCCGTGGCATGAAGATCGAGCCAGGCGGCGCCGTCCGGGTTGTTCACGTAACGAAAAGCCCACTCGCGCTGGATCACTTCTTTTTCCACATAGAATTCTCGCCAGGCCGGCTCAAACAACTGCTCGCTGACCATGGAGAACCACTGTTCGACCATGTCCGAAGGAACCGACATGAAGTACTGAGTTTCATCCTTGCTGGTGAACGCGTTCACACGCACCGCTCCGTTCATCCCGAGCTGGGATGAGAACGCCTGGGGGACGTAGATTTTTTGCACCTGGAGGCGCAATCGCTCCATCTCCTTCCGCTTGGCCTGAATCAAGGCACGATCAGGATTTCGCTTCCTCTCCTCGGAAAGGATCACTTGGTAGGCTGCCTCAATCTGGTCCTGCAGGGCTTGATCTTTGCCCGGATCCATGGTCCCAAAGTTCTTTGTGCCCTTGAACATCATGTGCTCAAGCATGTGAGCGGTACCGGTCTTCCCCGCCTCCTCCAGCGCGGATCCTGCACGTATGGAAAGATGACAGGCGACCTGCGGGGTGGCGTGCCGTTCAACAACGAGAAAGAGCATGCCGTTCTTGAGGGTGAAT
>Ga0299912_10005821_pt1 | contig 10125 bp, 9 predicted proteins | sample RVTome_2_FD_207667 | JGI IMG/M metagenome (GOLD analysis project Ga0299912, IMG submission 207667) | Soil microbial communities from uranium-contaminated site in the Upper Colorado River Basin, Wyoming, United States - RVT95D214 (version 2) ...
AGAAAAGCAATTCAACTATTCTTAATCACTGAGCCAGCTTAGCACCTGCAAATGGAAGGCGGCGGGATTGAGACCTTCCACTTCAGAAAAGGCTCCAAGAAAATCCATCCCTTCTAAGAGATAAAAGTAGTCCTTGAAAAAAAGAGAGACAACCAATCCTGCCCCTGATTCCGGGTGCATGCCTTTATATTTCAAATACTTCACGAGATTCGGATAAACCTGTTCCTTCATATACTCCCAGGACTGATTTTCTTGAAGCACAATTTCATAAATCGAGAACAAGGTCTCTGGATTTTCATCCCGCAACTCTTGGGATACGCGGTTGTATTCTGTCCCGTGAACGATCTTAAAGGCTCTGGCTAAAAGAAAGTCTCGATAACTATCCATTTGAATTTATTTTAACATGAAAGGTTTTGAATAAAAAATTAAGAGGATAGTCTAATTTATTAAGAATCGTTTGAGGGGTATGGAGAGGAAGAAGACGAAAGCGCATTTTATTGTGTGGACTTTAGGAACATTTTATATTAATTATTGGTTATTGTTAAGGAAATATCTATGAAGCCGGTCATCGCCATTGTGGGTAGACCCAATGTTGGTAAGTCTACCCTATTTAACCGAATCGCGGGGGGAAAGAAGGCGATCGTAGCGAACGAGCCTGGAGTGACCCGAGATCGAAATTATGCCGACGTGAATTGGGACGAGAGCAGCTTCACGTTGATCGACACCGGCGGTTTCGAACCGGTTTCAAAAGACCGGATGTTCATCCAGATGCGAGAGCAATGTGAGCTGGCTATTGAGGAAGCCAATGTTATCCTCTTCGTGATGGACGGGAAGGAAGGTCTGACCCCTTCGGACAAGGAGATCGCCGATATTCTGAGGCGGCAGAAGAAATCGGTCTTTTACATCGTCAATAAGATTGATGGGCCCAAGGATGAGGAGAAGGTTTTTGAATTTTATGGTTTAGGTGTAGAGCCGATCCACTCCGTTTCGGCAGAACACGGACATGGTGTGAATGGATTGATGGATGAGGTGATAGAAGTCCTTCCCGGATCAACGGAAGAGAAATGGGACAGGAAAGCGACAAAGGTGACCGTTGTAGGGAGGCCGAATGTGGGCAAGTCCTCTCTGATCAATCGTTTGTTGGGATATAAGAGGGTGATCGTTGATGAGGCCCCAGGCACAACCCGGGATTCGATCGATACCCACTTTCAGAGGGACGGGAAGAGATACATCCTCATCGATACCGCAGGCATCCGGAGAAAGAGCCGGATCAGCTTAAGGCTGGAAAAGTACAGTATTGTGGGGGCGTTCCGAACCATCGATCAATCGGATGTCACCCTTCTCTTGTTGGATTCGAAAGAGGGGGTCACAGACCAGGATGCCCGGATCGGTGGGTTCATCCATGAAAAGGGGAAAGGGTGCATTCTCGTGGTGAACAAATGGGATCTGATCGAGAAGGATTCCCAAACGATGGTTGCCTTTCAAGAAAGAATACAGAGCAATCTGAAATACCTCTCTTATGCTCCCATCCTCTTCATCTCTGCCTTGACAGGTCAGAGGGTTCCGAAAATCCTGGATGTGATCGATCGTGTGGCAGAGCAGACGAAGAAGAGAATTCCTACTTCTTCATTAAATAAGCATTTCGGACGGTGGGTGGAGAATTCATCTCCTCCTCTTTACAGGAATCGAAGGGTGAAATTGAATTATACCACTCAGGTCTCTTCGTCTCCTCCCACTTTTCTGGTCTACACCAATGCTCCGGACGGCATCCATTTTTCTTATGAGCGTTATTTGATCAATCAAATTCGAAAGACCTTCGGCTTTGAGGGGGTTCCGATTCGTCTCCATTTTAGAAAGAAAGGAAAGGAACGGAGGGATGGCTAACCGAGGAAAGAAGTATCTCATAACGATCGCGATCATCTTTATCATCATTCTGGTCGGAGGATTCCTTATCTACAGGGTCATCGGCCAAAAGGGATCAAACCAGAATTTCCGGACGGTAAAAGTGGAAATGGGGGAGATTAGCACAATCGTGACCGCCACTGGGACAATCAATCCCGTCGTCACGGTTTTAGTGGGGAGCCAGGTTTCCGGAACGATCAAAGCCCTCTACGCCGATTTTAATTCACGAGTCACGGAGGGGCAGGTGATCGCCCAGATCGATCCGGCAATCTTTGAGGCCCAGGTCGAGCAGGGAAGAGCCAGTGTGTTGAACGCCCAGGCCAATCAGAAAAACGCCAAAGCCAATCTTGAGAATGCCAAGGCCAATCTCGTGAAGGCAGAGGTTGCTGTGTTGGATGCGAAGAGGACTCTTGATCGGAACCGGCCGCTGGTGGAAAAGCAGGTCATTGCTCAGGCCACTATGGACACGGCCCAGGCGAATTATGATACAGCAGTGGCCCAGACAGGTGTGGCCAAAGCCCAGGTGGAGTCGGCCGCGTCCCAGGTGGAATCCTCAAAGGCCCAGGTGGAGCAGGCCAGGGCTGCCCTGAAGGTGTCAGAGACCAACTTGCGGTACGCGACCATCCGGTCTCCAGTTAATGGAGTTGTAATTTCGAGAAATGTCGATGTTGGCCAAACCGTGGCGGCCAGTCTCCAGGCGCCCACCCTTTTCACCATTGCCAAAGACCTGACCCAGATGCAGGTGGATACGAATGTGAGCGAGGCCGATATCGGACGAATTGCCGTAAGCCAGGAGGCGATTTTTACGGTCGATGCGTATCCGGAAAAGACGTTTCGAGGGAGGGTGTCAGAAATTCGCAATGCACCGACCACGATCCAGAACGTTGTGACTTATGATGTCGTCATCCAGGTCGATAATAGAGATTTAAAATTGAAGCCGGGCATGACTGCCAATGTCTCCGTTTTAGTCGCCCATAAAGAAGGGATCTTGAAGATACCTAACTCTGCCCTGCGGTTTCGGCCCGAATCTGCCAAAAGGGAGGGGGAAGGAAGCAAGAGGGGTGGAACATCCCCACCGAAAAGTGGAGCCACCTCTCCCCAGGCAGAGGAAAGGAGACCGAGTAAGGTATGGGGCCTTTCTCCTGAAGGGAAAGCGGTCCCGATTTCCGTTGTTCTCGGAATCACGAATGGATCGTTCAGCGAGGTTCTATCAGGGGATCTTAAAGAAGGGGTGGAAGTGATCGTCGAAGAGATCTCAAAGAAGAAAGGCCAGACCCAGGCCGGCGGCGCGCCACCCTTGATGAGAGGGATGGGAAGATAAGGCTGATTCAATGCAAAATGAACAATTAGCAATGGAAAATTATCGTTTTTGGGGTAGATTTTCAGTGCTATGCTAATTGAGTACTGCTAATTTTGCAATTTGCATTGATTATTGGAGAAGATGGAGTCTTTGATTCAAGTTCAAGAATTGGTGAAGATCTACCGTTTTGGCGAGATGGAAGTTCATGCCCTTCGGGGCGTTTCTCTGTCGATCGGACAGGGTGAATTTGTGGCCATCATGGGAGCCTCTGGCTCCGGGAAATCAACCTTCATGAACATCCTGGGATTTCTGGATCGACCCACCAGCGGTCAATACCTTTTGGAAGGAATTAATGGTGAGCATCTCTCAAGAGATGAATTGGCAGAGATCCGAAATCAGAAGATCGGCTTCGTCTTTCAGGGTTTCAACCTATTGGCTAGGACATCGGCCTTGGAAAATGTTGAGCTCCCCTTGACCTACGCAAGGGCCTCAACCCATAAACGAAAAGAAATGGCCCACAACGCCCTTTCCGAGGTTGGGTTGAAGGGGAGGGAGCACCACCATCCGAGCCAACTCTCCGGCGGGGAGCAACAGCGAGTGGCCATTGCGCGGGCCCTGGTCAACCAACCCTCCATTCTCCTGGCAGATGAACCGACCGGCAATCTCGATTCAAAGACGAGTGAAGAGATCATGGGAATTTTTCAGCGCCTCAATCGAGATCTGGGAATCACCATTATCATGATCACCCATGAACCGGATATCGCCCTGTTTGCCAAACGAAACATTCACTTCAAGGATGGAAAGGTGGTGGACGATCGGGAAAATCCATCTCCGGCCGTGGCCGTGAGGGATCAAGGATAGATGGCAACTCTTCTTGCCAGTCTCCGGATAGCCCTGAGGGCCCTTTTGGTCAATAAGATGCGCTCCGCCCTGACCATGCTGGGGATTATCATCGGTGTGGGTGCCGTCATTGCCATGATTGCCGTGGGTGAAGGGGCAAAAAAACGAATTGCCGAGCAGATCGCCAGCATGGGATCGAACCTCCTGATCGTCCTCTCGGGAAGTTCAACGAGCGGTGGAATCCGATTTGGGATGGGAACCGTCCCCACACTCACCGCTGACGACGCAAAGGCCATCGGAACGGAAATTCCAGCCGTCAAGTATGTTTCTCCCAACCTTACCGGGATTGCTCAAGTCGTCTATGGAAACCAGAACTGGTCCACTGTCGTCAACGGGACAACCCCCGAGGTCCTCGATATCAGGGATTGGCCCCTCGCTTCGGGTCGTCCATTCACCCAACAGGATGTCGATGGAGCGACCAAGGTTTGCCTTCTTGGAAAGACGGTGGTGGACAACCTCTTCGGAGGGATCGATCCGATTGGCCAGATCGTCCGCATCAAGAAGGTTCCCTTTACTGTCATGGGTGTCCTGGCCTCCAAGGGCCAATCGACGTGGGGGCAGGATCAGGACGATACCATCTTCGTTCCCCTGACCACTGCTCAAAAAAGGCTTTTTGGAATGCAATTTCCAGGGATGGTGAGGGCGATTGCAGTCCAGGCAAAGGAACCGGAGATGATGAAGGAGGCGGAAGACCAGATCACCGAGCTTCTTCGGCAGAGGCACCATATTCAACCCAACCAGGAGAATGATTTTTCGGTAAGGAACCTCACGGAGGTGATGTCGAGCGCCGAACAGTCGGCCAGGGTGATGTCACTCCTTCTGGGCGCCATCGCCTCCATCTCCCTGATCGTCGGGGGGATCGGGATTATGAACATCATGCTTGTTTCGGTCACGGAGAGGACAAGGGAGATAGGGATTCGAATTGCCGTGGGCGCAAAGGGCAGGGATATCCTCCTTCAGTTCCTCATCGAATCTTTGGTCCTCAGTCTTGTCGGAGGAACGTTGGGGATCGGGATTGGAATTGCAGGAACCCTGATCCTCGCTGCCTTTACCCAGTGGCCTGTTCTCTACTCGATCAAAGCGATCCTTTTGGCCTTTTTCTTCGCCGGCTCCGTGGGCGTATTTTTCGGATTCTATCCGGCGAGGAAGGCGTCCCTGCTCAATCCCATCGAAGCCCTCCACTACGAATAAAAAACGCATGGAGCAAAGGGCATAGAGCATAGCGAAATGATAAGCATCAAATCCCAAGCACCAAATACCAAATAAATTCCAATGACCCAAATTCGAAGTTCGAAGCAGGATCGGTTTTGGTCATTCGAGATTGGGGATTGGAGTCTGTTTGGGGTATTGAATTTTTGATCTGAGATTTTGAACGCTATGCGCTATGCTCGTTGCCCCTTGCGATTTTGGTAAAAGAGATGACACTCGTCGAATTCTGGCTCTTTGTCGCAGTGGGATGTTTGACCGGCTTCCTTGCCGGTCTATTCGGTATTGGCGGCGGATTACTCATGATCCCTATCTTGATTTTTAGCTATGAACATTCGGGTGTCTCTCCCTCTGTGTTGACTCATATCGCTTTTGGCACGAGCCTCTTCGTGGTCATCTTTTCTTCGCTCTCGAGCGCTTATCAACATCGCAAACAGAGAAACATTGACTGGCGATCGGTCTTTGTGATTGGGTTTTCGAGTGCCCTCACGGCTTTAGCGACCACACGACTGGCTGCGGTTCTAAGCGGCAGATATTTGCGAGCTGCCTTCGCGCTCGTCGTCATTACTGCAGCGGTCAGGATGCTTACTGAAAGCAAAATACGCGCTCAAGAGAAACTGGAATTTTCCTCAAAGCCAAGCAATCCGGGCCTTATTGGGGTGGGACTGAGCGTAGGCATCTTGTCCGGTCTGGGGGGTATCGGCGGCGGGATTTTCAGCATACCGATGATGTATCATTTCCTAAATATGCCGTTGAGATTGGCGATCGGGACATCGAGCGCCACCGTTGTGATTACGGCCTTATTCTCAGTCGCCGGTTATGTCTTGAATGGGATGGGCCGGGCGGATTTGCCTGAGTGGAGTTTTGGGTTTGTTGATCTTTCACGCGGAGTGGCTCTGGCCCTCGGCAGTCTCCTGACGGCAAGGACCGGGGCTTCTGTTTCTTTAAGGATACATCCGTACCGGCTTAGAAGATTATTTGCCTCCTTTATGATCCTTGTTTCTGTTTACATGCTTGTGAAGTAGGTCATCTCAGCCCTTGGCACATCGTCCATTTTACAGGACATCCTGTGAGATTCCGTCAATTCATATTTTTATAACACTTGGCGATAGCCTCTTTTAACCTCTGCCGGGCCAATGGAACGGGCAGGGTGGATCGGTAAGCAAAAAGTCGTTCGGCCTTTTCTGCACTTAACTCCCAGATATCGGATAAAAATGTTGGCCCTCTCCACTCACCTGCAGGGATGACTTCGAGTGGAGAGGAGGAATGGGTCATCTCGATGATCATCCGAGCGACCTCCTCCCAACTGAGATAAAGCGTGGAGAGGTTAAATATTTCCCCAAAGGTATTCTGTTTTTGTGCGGCAAGGAGTGTGGCATTCGTGAAATCATCGAGATGGAGAAAGCTCCCACCTGCACCTTCGGGTACCCTCAGCGGTTCCCCCGCCAGGGCAAGCTTGATCAGGTCACGAAGGTGTCTCCCGCCGATCTCTTCACCGTAGGCCCACCAGAATCGAAAAATAGTCACAGGCAGCCCTTTGGTTGTGAAGTAAGCCAATGAAAGTTTTTCTGCCGCCAGTTTGGCAATTCCGTAAAAGGGTTTTCTTGCTTCTTCTACCAGACAGGAATCTTCTTCGGTAATAGGGGATTTGATAGGTTTGCCGTAAACCACCGCAGTGCTTGCATAAAAGAAGTGAGAGATTTTCTCGGCGACTGCTGCATCAAGCAATAAAATATGTCCCTTGAGGTCCCCGGTTAAAAGCTCCATGGGGTCGTCAGAAAAAGACCAAGCCAGGTGGACGATTACATCGATACCATTGACCGCTTCTTTTACGGTAGGTTGGTCCTCTATCTCCCCCGCTATCAATTCCAGGTCTTTGTGTCCCAAGGATTGGAGTAGGTCAGCCCTCTTATCCAAAACCCTCACCGGATGCCCCTTTTGCAAGAGAGATGAGGTGAGGGTTTGACCTACTGATCCAGCCCCACCCGTAATCAAGAATTTCATGATGGGACTCCTGTAAATTTAACTTTTTATATGGTTCAGTCTAAGAACTTCCTTCTACCTCTTAGATTTGATCGGTATTCACCTCAAACCTTAACCTTCTTAGGTCTTCGTCTCCTTTTTAGCAAATAATTTCCCTTTCCACTTGAAGAGGGTGGGCGAGAAGAAGAGGAAGAGGGCCAGCAACATCAGAGGGAGTGCGATCGGAGGCCTGAAGAAGATCAGCGGATTGCCGCGACCCATAATGAGGGCTTGCCTTACGGCTGACTCGGCCATATTCCCCAGAACCAAGGCAAGCACCATCGGAGCCATGGGGTAGTCGAGTTTCTTGAAAAGATACCCGACGACTCCAAAGATGATCATGTAGTAAATATCGATCATCCTGTTATTGACTGCAAAAGCACCAATGGCACAGACGTAGATAATGATGGGCATCAAGATGCTAAACTTGATTCTCAAGATGGCTGCAAAGGCCGGAGCAAAGGCCATCACAAGGATCAGGCCTAAGAAATTAGCCACCCAGATGCTGCCAATAAACCCCCAGACGAAATCAGCGTGTTCTTTGAAAAGCATTGGCCCGGGTTGAAGACCCATGATCATCAACCCCCCCATGATGACGGCCATGGTGGGTGAACCCGGAATTCCGAGGGTGATCATGGGAAGTGTCGCGGCGGTCCCGGCGCCGTGGCCCGCTGCCTCTGGAGCAATGATACCGGACGAAGCTCCTTTCCCGAATTGATCTTTGTCGGCTGCTGAACTTTTTGCAAAGCCATAAGCCATGAAAGAGGCTGGTGTTGCTCCGCCTGGCTGAATGCCCAGCCAGCATCCGATCAGGGAGCCCATGAGGAGTATCTTTCGGAATCGGAACAACTCCTTTAAGCCTTCTGTAATGTCCTTAAGGGTCACTTTGGCTTTGACCCCCTCCATCTTGAGGCCTTCTTCCACGGTGAGAAAAATCTCTCCAATGCCAAATAGCCCGATGACAGCAACAATGAAGTGAAACCCTCCCATCAGAGGCACTGTGCCGAAAGTCATTCGGAGTTTTCCACTCACGATGTCCATTCCCACAGCCGCCAGAATGAATCCGAGGAAAATGGCGACCAGGGACTTCAAGGCGGACTTTCCACCCAGTCGGGTCATCGCACTAAAAGTGAGGACCATCACCGCAGCGGTTTCAGGAGGCCCAAACTTTAAAGCAAACTCTGCAATGATCGGAGCAAAAAAGGTAAGCAAAATGACACCTATAATCGCCCCAAAACCATGGGATAAGAAAGACAGGACAAGGGCCTTTCCTGCCCGTCCACTCTTCGCCATGGGGTATCCGTCAAAAGTAACCGCCACAGCCCAGGGTTCGCCGGGAATATTAAACAGGATGGAACAGATGCCGCCACCATAAAGCGCCCCCCAGTAGATACATGCCAGCAAAATCACAGCCGACGTAGGACTCATGGCAAAAGTAATAGGGATCAGGATAGCCACTCCATTTGCTCCACCCAGACCAGGCAGTACCCCTACGATAATTCCTAAAATGATACCGACCACGGCGATCATAATATTGTAGGGTTGTAAGGCAACGCTCAAACCCATGATCCAATTAGAAAGAATATCCAATGTCGTTCCTCCTTCCGGTTTAGCAGATGGAGCCCCACAGGGAAGTCCGTGGTACTTGTCCTTACGCTTATGTGGGGCGACATCCCGACCCTGATAAAGCCCTGTAGGGATTAAAAGGGTATAAGAGCCATAATATTTTTTCCCAACACACCTTCAGGCAAGGGGATCAGAAATATTCTGTCAAATAAGACATAGATGACGAGAGGGACCAAGAGGCTCAAGAGGATCACTTTGCCCCAATGTATCCTTCCCACAACTCCCATATAAAATGCAAGATAGAGCACAGTGGCCAAATGGAGCCCGAGCAGTTCTGTTAATAGAACCACCCCGATGGCAGGGAGTAACACCCAGAGAATCTGAGTCGTGCCTCCTTTCGGGACCAAGGGTTTTCCGGTTCCTTCTTTCTTGTAAATTCTTATGGCCCTCAGCACGATGAAGAAGGTGCACAGGACGATCCCCAAACCCATATAAAATGGGAAAAACCCTGATTCGGGACCGCTCATTCCCCATCCAAAGCCCAGTCTCACGGCATCTCCAAGCGTCAGAAGCCCAACCACCATTAAACCTAACGCCACGATAATGTCAGCCTTTCGCATCGTTCCTCCTTAGCTTCAAAATCGCAGAGCGCAAAGCGCACAAGGCATAGCGTATTTAACCAACAAGTGCTATTCATGAGCCTCTGCCGGTAGGCAGAGGCTCCTCCACAGATCGTGGGTTTTCCTTCATAGGGGTTCTTATTGTTTGATCAAGCCTCCCCCTGTCATGAGCTCTTTATGTATGGTTTCCTGTTCTCCAACCCATTTGATATAATCAGACCCTGAGAGGAAGGCTGCCTTGAGGCCCATGTCAGATACATATTTCTTCCATTCTGGAGTTTCGGTGACCTTCTTTAGACAGTCCACATAGAAATCTTGTTGTTCTTTGGCAATCCCAGGGGCTGCGAAGATGCCACGAAGCATCATATAACTCAAATCCGCACCTGTTGCTTCCTTCATAGTTGGAATCTTATCCCAATCAGGAAGAGCAATCCGGTCGTGGTCAATGACGGCCAAGGGTTTCAGCCGGCCTGCCTTCCAGTGGCTCACAGCCTCCGCAGGGTTGTTGACCGTCGAATTGACATGTTTTCCTACAAGTTCAACGGCTACGTCTCCGCCCCCCTTGAAGGGGACATAGGTAAACTTTATCCCGAAGGCCTGCTCCACCAT
>Ga0299912_10005823_pt1 | contig 10123 bp, 7 predicted proteins | sample RVTome_2_FD_207667 | JGI IMG/M metagenome (GOLD analysis project Ga0299912, IMG submission 207667) | Soil microbial communities from uranium-contaminated site in the Upper Colorado River Basin, Wyoming, United States - RVT95D214 (version 2) ...
CTCACCGACCTTTATATCATTCGCAATTTGGGCTGATTTGCTTATTCTATTCGACATACTCCCTCATTAATCTATCTCGTTTACCTCGACAGGCACGCCGCCTTGCTTTAAAGATCGCTGAGCCGCTTGTAATACCGATAATACTCTTAAACCATCCCGTCCATCCGACCGAGGCTTGGTACGATTTCGCACACATTCCAGAAAATGCAAACACTCCAGTCTTAATGGTTCACCGCCGGGCACATGAGGCAACGTGATATCGCCCACTCGCAGATTCAGGTATTCACCATAAGTCGCGTAATCCATCCTGGCATCAACTCCTTTATCGTACAGCCAGACTTTTTCGGTTGCCCGGGTATCATCGAATACGACCATTTTTTTCGAACCGACTATCGTGAGCTTGCGCTCTTTATGGGGATCAAGCCAGCTGACATGCACATGCGCCATGGTTTTGTCGGCGAAATGCATAGTCATGAAACTGACATCCTCAATATCCGTCTGTAAATAATCTGCCCCGGTGGCAGTCACACGGCAGGGATATTTATCTAAAAGAAACATGATCAGCGAGATATCATGAGGCGCGAAACTCCACAAGGAGTTTTCGATATCTCTGACTTTGCCCAAGTTAATTCGCGATGAATATAGATAATAAACCTCGCCCAAGATGCCGTCTTCAACATACTTTTTCAGAAACAAGCTAACCGGATGGTATTCCATTATATGGCCTACCATCAAAATCCTGTTCTTGCTCTCGGCTGCCGCAACTAATTTCTTGCCATCTTCCAAATCGAGCACGAACGGCTTTTCCACGAAAACATCCTTGCCCGCCTCGATAGCCCGCATCGCCAATTCATAATGCTGGGCGGGAGGAGTAGCCACAACCACGGCTTCAATTTTATCATCATCAAGGATGTCTTCATATTTAGTCGTAAGGCCAATTCCGCGAAACATCTCCGAAACCCGCGCGCAAGTCATATCATCGGAATCGCAAGCCATCCGCACATGGCATTGGTTAATTGCGTTAAAGTTGCGCAGGAGGTTTTTCCCCCAGGCTCCGAGACCGACCTGGCCGATTTCAACCGTTTTAGCCATTACCACTTTTTTTAGAAATAAATAAGGACCTGATCGCAAAGAAATCGTGCTTGATAGATTCCATCATGCTTTCAAGATGATGGTAAGTCGCGCTATCCGCGGCTTTATTGCGGTCGATAAATTCTTTACCAAAAATCGCCACACAGGAAAATAGTAAAGCCAGTATGCCCGCCATCAGCGACATGGTAGCTCTTTTAGGCCGGCTTTTTCTTTCCGGAACTTGGGGCGGATCCAGGACCTCAACCGTCGGCGTATCGCGTTTCTCCTGGATTTTGGCTTGTTCATATTGCTGGGTTAATAGCTCGAAAATAGCTTCCTGAATTTTCAGTTCACGGGTAAGCCGAACCAGCTGCATGCCTAAATCAGGAGCTTCTGACAACGGAATAGACAGGGGGTTGTTTTCCTTGATATCAGGCGAACCCTTTTCCAATAATTCTAATTGTTTTTTTATTTCAGCGATTTTAGCTTTTTGCTGTACTACTTGAGTGTGGGTCGGAAGAAACGTCCTGTTTAAGATGCCTAACTCGATTTCCGCCAGGACTAATTGGCCCTTGAGTTCCGCCAGGCTTCCGATCATGGCGTTAACCTGGTCGGGTAGCGAGATGGCATTATTTTCTTCCTGGAATTTCCTGTATTCATTTTCCGCCGTGATTAAATCCAATTTGGTCTGATCAAGCCGGTCCTCAATAAACTGCCGAGTGGCAGTCGCCTTGCCGATACGAACCTCGCTGTTCACCCGATTTAATTCCTCGATAAACGAGTTGACCAAAGTTACGGTCCTTTGCGGATCTCTGTCCTCGCAACTGATACGAATTATACCTTCAGGTTCGACTAAAACCGATAGGTGCCCAGCCAGCTCTCCGAGGGCTTTCTCTCGGGATTCTTGGCCGTAGACATCCATAAGATTGTTCTTATCTAATACGCCCTCAGCCACAACGCGGCTATGCAATATTGAAGCATAAACATCTGATAAAGTCGCGAACGCCGGTAACGACATGCCTGAACCGGAAATCAGTGAACCCAGACCGCCACCCAGCAATGATGAGGCGAAACCAAGACTGCCGGAATCTTTTTCCGGAGGAAAAAGCGCGGCGCTTGAAGAATACCATTTGGGCAAGAATGAGGCCACAATAAAAGTAATAATACCGGCAGCTACAAAATTAAGCGCCAGCAGACGGCGCCATTTCATTAAAACCTCGATAACATCCCAAATGCCCGCTTTATTTTTATTTAATTCAGCCATGATTTTTACTTGCTGGCCTCCCTGACTACAAGATACACAGTGGCAGCGTTAGCTGAAAATGCCATGATATCCTTAATAGTATTGATGTAATTACGTTTCTTTTTTTCCGGCACAAGAATCGTATCGCCGGGTCGTAAAAGCGTATCATTTTTAGCTTTTTTCCATTCCCCGGTGGTACCTTTAATAATTCTTATTTTCCCTTTGTTGGCCCGGAAACTGAATCCGCCGGCGAGTTCAATATAATCCTGAAATTTATATTCAGGATTATAACCCAGAAGACCCGGATTGGCTACTTCGCCGGACACATTCACGACTTCGCTCACGCGAGGGATATTTATGACATCGCCGTTTCGCAGTTTAATATCATTCTCGTTTTTTTGATCATATAATTCCTGGAAGTTAACCGCTACTCGTCCCGGCTTTTCCCTGGATTTGACTTTAAAATATTCATACTCCAGGTCAGACATATCGGAGATTTCCATCAGCTGAAGTCTCTCGAATTCTCTATCCGCGATTTCCTTGTCCGTAAACCTGGTCATTTCCGCTTCGGCCAAGGATGCCAACGGAGTAAAACCTCCTGTCTTTTCGAGTATCTGGCTAAGATAGGTGGAATCCGGGTCAATCGCGTAAAAACCCGGACATATCACTTCGCCAAGTACAAGAACCTGATTTTTCTCGTTGAAGCTGTTACGGATATTAATAAAAAACCGATCATCAGGAAGCATTTGTATATCGGGTATCTCCCGGGAAATGATTTTCTTTAAGTCTATCTGAATCTTGGTTATTGATTTGCCATCCGAATCAAAACGGACTAATTCAGCCTTTGAGGAATCCACATCCAGTGTCAAACCGTGCGCCAAACTGATTAAATCCCGCAAAGAATCACGCGGTGAATATTCAAAGTAGGCCGGGTTTTTCACGCCTCCGAAAATCCCGTATAAATTTATATTCTGCTCTTTTAAGGGAACAAAGATTTCATCACCGTCGGTCAACTTGAAATTATATTTCAGTTCGCCGGCCTGTTCAAAAATTAACACGTCCGCGATATCTATATTGCCGTTCGTGTGTTTCACCATAATATTGCGATGTGAGGCTGTACCAACCGGTAATACCACAGGCTTATTTTTATCCAGAGGTCGCAGAAGGATTTTTTCGTCCCCCTGAAACCCGCCGGCCTTGGCGATAACTTCGGAAACCCTGGTAACACAGTTGGCATTGTAAATTCCCGGAAAATTAACCGCTCCACCAACCGATACCCTGAAAATACGCAGATCGATTAAATCGGCCGTGACTTCTACATTTTGAAATCGCTTTAATATTTTTTCAGTAATTTTTATCTTGGCGTCGGTCAGAGAAAGGCCGGAAACATCTACCGGGCCGACCATGGGGATTAATAGTTTCCCTTCCGGTGTAACAGCCAAATTGTACTGGGCCTGGATATTTCCCCAGATAAAAATTGATAATTTATCGCCTGGGCCAAGTACGTATGTCAGGGGATCAATTGGTCGATCAAGCGATATTACGTTTTCGGGCAATCTGATGCCCATATCCATGTAATTTGATGGTATTTCTGTCCTTTCTTCTTGCTGGCAAAATCCCCTATCAGCCAACAAAAGAATCAAACCAACCATAATCAGTTTTTTAAACCGATATATAGTTTTGATAACCCACGGCGATTTTTGGCATTGTATTTGTCCGAATATCAAAGTTAACCTTTCACTATCAATTCTTATTACCAATCTTCCAAATAAAACTCAAATTGCTAATATAAATTACTCCTTCTTTTAGTCAAGATAAATCAGGCTTTATCAGCTTGAATCCTATATTTGCCATTGTTTTATCTTTACCGCATAATCTTTTAAAGTGCTCTTGGTTCTAATCTCCGACTTTGATTCGACTTGAAGGAGAAAAGATGCTTTATAACGATCAGGTTTGATAGTTATATAGGAATTATTTTCAAAAAATCTGGCTCCATCCACCAAAATCCTTTTCTTTTTAGTCGTATGCTCCATTAGCCGGCGCATAACTAATCCCTTTTTTGTCCAACTGCAGGGGACCTCTTTGGTCATGATTTTAAAATCAGGCCATGTTCTTTTTACCTGGCCAAGATGTTTGCCGGTCAGCACCATTATTTCCAATATCTTGGCGACTGCGAACATAGCGTCACAGCCGACCTGGAAGCCGGGGAAAATAAAACCACCTTTGGTGCCGCCGACAAAATCCGCGCCATTTTTATGAAGAGCATCCATCATGGCCAGATGGTTATCGGGAATCCGCTCAACCTCGATGTTATGCTTTTCAGCTAAATGCTCCACGCCCGATGAGGCGATTACGGGCACCGCGATTTTCGAACATTTTCCCAATTCCAAATAAAGCGATAAAATATCACATAAAAGCACTTGGCTATCTATAATTCTTCCATTTTCATCGACAACAGTCAGTTTTTCAGCCCCTGATCCGATTAAAAATCCGGCGTCCGCCTTTAATGATTTTACAATGGCCGAAAGTTGCCTCTGAGCTTTTTTCTCTTGTAAACTATAGCTGTAGATCCGATCGGTATCAGGGAAAGAATTAACGGCGATCACCTCTATATCTAAAGCCCCCAAAATCGCGGGCAAGATTATTGAAGCGCCGCCAAATCCAAAATCAATGACAACTTTAAAATTAGATTTGCGAAATTCTTCTATTTGCAACGCCCTTAAAAAGCCTTCTCTATAGTACTCGATAACTCTTTCAGGGAATTCGATTTTACCGGTTTTATCCATGCTCGCGCGGCGGAAATCCTCGCGCAGAAACAGCCTTTCAATTGATTTCGCTTTGGAAACAGAAATGTCATAACCGCCGGAATCAAAAAAGACAATATCCATTTTCTGATTGCTTTGAGACGAAACCCGAGCATAAACACCCCCAGCTTCCATCTGAAGGCTTAGCAAATAGCGCAGAACTGGTATCGGTATAGTCCTCAACTCCGCCACATTTGTCCCGGTCGAAATTAAGCCGGCAATTAAAGCTCTGGTTAACATCCTGGATGTCCGGCTGCCATCACGGCTGACAATAACGGTCTGGTTGTCGCCAACCATCGCGCCATAGGCGGCCCCAAGCTTGGCGGCCAATTCGGGAGTCATTTCGACATTGGCAATACCGGTGATTTTCGAATCGGTGAAAAGTTCTTTCGCCCAGCGCTCGCCCCAGACCAGGCTGGATGATAAAATCGCTCCTGATTCGACCTCTTTTCGCGGCCATACCTTGACATTCGCTTTTACTCTGGCCCCATCTCCTACAATAGCGTTGTCCGAAATGATTACATTTTCCTCTAAAATCGCTTCCTCGTTGATAACCACGCCATTGCAGATTATAGCCTCTGAAGTTTTGGCGCGGGGACCGATTGAGACATTATCCCAGGCGACAGTGCGGCTGATAACGGCTTCGCGACCGACAATAGAATCGCGGCCAATCACCGAATTGAATAGCTCAGCACGCGGCCCGATTTTAGTCCTGTCGCCAATAATTACGGTACCCCTGAATACGGCTCTCGGTGAAACCTGCGTATGCTCGCCAAGCCAGACTACCGCGCCGTCCTTTTCAACTTTTTGACCGAAATCGCCAAGCTTAAGTGATCCATCCAGAAGATTCTGATGCGACGCTGAATATTCGTCGGTATTGCCGATATCCCGCCAATAACCATCGGAGATATAACCGTAAAGGCGCATATTCTTAGTCAGCATTTTGGGAAATAAATCCTTGGAAAAATCAAATTCCGTTTTCGGCGGCACCAAATCGAGTACTCGCGGTTCCAGTATATAGATGCCGGTATTAATGGTATCGGAAAAAACCTGCCCCCAGGATGGTTTCTCTAAAAACCGTTTAATCCGCCCCGCTTCATCAACAATTACTACGCCATAAGCCAGAGGATTTTCGACTCGGGATAACACCATGCTGGCCAGCGCCTTGTTATTAATATGAAATTTGATCGCGGCCGTCAGATCTATATCGGTGGCTACATCCCCGGAAATTATAACAAACCTTTCATCGAGAAATTTTTGAGCGTTTTTTACTGAACCGGCGGTGCCAAAATCAGCTTCCGCCATCACATAATTTATGTTAACTCCCCATTTTGAACCATCACTGAAATGATTTTGAATTTGATCAGCCTGAAAATATAAGAGCGCGGTAATGTCGGAAATATTATGCTTTTTCAGAAGCTTCACCAAATGTTCCATCACTGGAATGCCACCGAGCGGCACCATCGGTTTGGGCATGTTCAATGTCAAAGGCCTTAGCCTGGTACCAAATCCCCCCGCCATAATTACTGCTTTCATGCATATCTCCTTCCCCATGCCGAAAATCTATAATTAAACGGGGACGATGTCAATTAATACTCACAGCAATCGGCGTTTTTGACCAGCCGGTCAAATTCCCGAATGATGTCAAAGAAATCGTTATACTTGATATAGGGCTTATTGATTTTATCAAGATAATCGGCCAAATGGCTTTTCGCGAAAACCAGTTTGGCCTGCAGGGCGCCATGATTATCGGAGTGGCCATCGCCAATGAATATGGAAACTTCATCCGGTGATGATAGCTCTTTGATGCGTTCTCCCTTACAATTGGCGCACTCAGAGCAGACTTTTTCATTAAAATAAACAAATTCAGGGTAAATCCGGCCATTTTTAATAAAAGTAGGGGTGGATAGCACATCAAGTTGATTAAGGCCATGATGGTCTAAGATTGGTTTGATATAAAAATCAAAACCGGCTGATAATATTGTAAGCTTGATATTCTTCGATTGGCAAAAGTCGACAAACTCTTTAAATCCGGGAGAAACCATTTGAGCTTTAATAAAATCTCTGACTTCTCGCGCGGGCGCCGGATACGCATTATATATGTCGCACTCGGTTTGCAGACATTGTACGGCACCGATTTCGCCCCGATGATACTTCTGAACTACCGGCTCGGCCATGCCTTTGGCAAAATGCTTAAAAAAAGAATAGCCGACATCATTCACGGTAACCGTGCCGTCAAAATCAACAAAGACATGATACTTCAAGCCAGCATCCTCCAGATAACCGTAAAAGCTAATAAAATTAGAAGTATTATAGCGCAAATACCGTACTTTGTTTCATGTTTTTTAAAGAGCATTATCATTATCACTATCACACCCATGACCGGTATGGCGATAGCGAGACATATTCCCAACTGAACCACTAATATACTGGCATTTGTTCCGGCTAAACCAAATCCTATAGCAGCGGCGAATATAGCCGCCATCGTCAAACCGGCGATACTAAACAACCGGGCGATTATTTTCTCGATATTCAAATTAACTCCCAGCCCAGACCTTTAAAACCTATTTGCAGAGCGGCATAGATTAAGGCGACTATAAAAAGAATTTTGATAAACCGCGCGTTTAATTTGCTCGAAAAGGCAGCCCCCAAATTTGAACCTGTCAATGTTCCGATGACGAGCGCGCCTATCGCCTGATAATCTATTAACGGGTAATCGACCTTTCCCATGACTTGACTCAGAAAATAAACCAGGCTGCCGGCGGCGGCAGTGATACCGATCATATAAGTCGATGTCGCTACGGCGGCCTTGATTGGGTACCATAATATAAGATGCAAAATGGGGACCTGAACGACTCCGCCGCCGACTCCCAACAAGGCGGATACCATACCGGCCATTGATGATAATCCGAGGGCTATATACTTTCTGACTGAACTGATTTCGCCGCGCTCATTACCATTGACAGATATTTCGGGTGAACGGAGTTTTACTAACATATTGGCTGATGTGTATAGCAGCACGACCGCGAAGGCGACGCTGATTATTTGAGGATTGATCGCTAAAGCCATAAGGCTGCCGGTAATCGCGCCGACAACCGTCGTTGTTTCCAGAAACAAACCCATCCGAAAATCGACAAGCCCCTTTTTAAAATATCTGGCGGTCCCGCCAATCGAGGTGGCACAAACGGCGCACAGGCTGGTAGCCACCGCAGTTTTAATCGGTAAATCGAAAATGAGATTTAATACAGGCACCATTATCACTCCCCCGCCCAGGCCAACAAGCGAACCAAACATACCGGCGCCCAAGCCGCAAACAAATATTATTATAATCTCCATGCCCGGCAAAATAACGATCGCGGCCTAAAATAGCAAGGAAAGATAGCCTTTTCACATAAACTGACCAAAAGACCTATGGCGCATTTTTAACAGCACTAATAATTTTAATAAATGACTATATCTCAATTTATGGAAACATAATTCTAATAGCCGACCAGCAAATTGCCATAGGTTTCGGGATTCTTTAGCACCAGCCCGGCCCTGACCAGTTCGGGATCCTGCTTTTGGTAGACCAGTTCGAAAGCTTCCTTTTCGCCTAAATTTATGGTGATAAAGTATTCATAAAGCAGTGCTTTGAAATTTGATTTCATCGATAGCATCTCGTTGCGGGACCTGGCTTCGAGAATTTTGTCGATGGCCTCGACATGATTTTCCATGCGATTGTTTTCGAATTGATCGCCGTTTCGCGAAACGAATTGATTAAATAAATCGTAAGCCGGATTGCAGTAAACATAGCCCCGGTCATTAATATATGCTATAAAATCATCAACTATTTTATCATCAACAGCAAAACTATTATCGATCATCATGTTGTCGCTTTTTTCAGTTATGAAATCGAATAAATAACCACGAGTTATGATCTCATCGATTATGGGTGGGCAACTAAAGGGTTCAACATAAACATCAGGAATAATCCCGCCACCGCCGAAAACCGGACGTCCCGATTTGGTATAGTAAATAACCTGGGGGTCTGATGACTCTTTCTTAACCAGTTCATTTTCTTTATTATCTTTCTGAATGCATCTTTCCGACGGAGTGTAATATTTGGCCGTGGTCAGTTTTAAGGCCGAGTTATCGGAAAATTGGAGTATCTGCTGAACCAGTCCCTTGCCATAGGAAGAGGAGCCGACTATCAGCCCACGGTCATTATCCTGTATAGCGCCGGCCAGTATCTCGGCCGCGGAAGCAGTCTGATTATTGATGATTACCACAAGCGGGCCTTTATTATATATGCCATCCTCCCTGGCAGTATAGGTTCGAACGCTTGATGAACCCCGGCCGCGGGTTTCGACAATATCATCGTTAACATTTAAAAACAAAGCCGCGGTTTCCACCGCTTCATATAACAGTCCGCCCGGATTATCGCGCAAATCAAGGATAATCCCATTTATTCCCTTACCCAAAAGCAATAATATGATCGATTTAATTTCATACATACTGCCCTCTGAAAACCTGGAGATCTTGATATAGCCGTTATTATTGTGATCGACCCCCCAATACGGAATCGGTTCGATATGGATTTCTTCGCGAATTATCCCCAGTGCGAGGCTCTTCTGCAAGAGCGGGCGCCAGAGTTTAATTGTCACCAAAGTGCCATTATCGCCCCGTAAAAGTTTTCGGCATTCCAGCGAAGATTTGCCGATGACATCGACAGTGTCAAGCTTTAAGATTCTATCGCCGATCCTGATGTTGGCCCTTGATGCCGGACTGCCTTTAATTACCGAACTAACCCAAAGCGTATCGCTGTGGTTTTCCAGTTCGATACCGATACCATTGTATTCGCCCTGCGTCTCTTGCAATAAGTAATGATAATCCTGATCGCATAAGTAGCGGCTATACGGATCCAATTCTTCCATTATAGCGTCTATGCCGGCATTGATAAGCCTATTGGGATCAATATCATCCACGTATCGGTCAGAAACCGTGACAGCGATTCTGTCGAAAAGCC
>Ga0299912_10005824_pt1 | contig 10122 bp, 8 predicted proteins | sample RVTome_2_FD_207667 | JGI IMG/M metagenome (GOLD analysis project Ga0299912, IMG submission 207667) | Soil microbial communities from uranium-contaminated site in the Upper Colorado River Basin, Wyoming, United States - RVT95D214 (version 2) ...
GTGCTTATTACAAAGGGTGAACAGGGCATGAGCCTTTTCGAGAAAAACAAAATAGCCCATATCCCTACAGTTACAAGAAATGTATATGATGTAACAGGCGCAGGGGATACAGTAATAGCAGCTTTCACCATTGCTTATGCAGCAGGTGCAACCTTGGAAGAGGCTGCTGTTATTGCAAACCATGCTGCAGGCATTGTTGTGGGTAAGATCGGCACTGCAGTGGCAACTCCTGATGAAATACTGAAGTCATTAAGCACAAACCGTGATAAATTCGCTATCCGTTATACAATGCGTAATGCGTGATGGGTAATCCGTAATGAGTTTAAAGAAGGATTTTTTACCTATTACTTGTTGCTTGTCAATCGTAACTAATTTATGCCAAGAGCAATAGCATTATTCTCAGGAGGCCTTGACAGCACCCTGGCAATCCTTACAATCCTTAAACAAGGTATTGAGATTCAGGCATTAAAATTCCTCACCTCCTTTGACCATGAACCCCCTAAGGGATTTTTCTGTCCTGAAAATCTCTTTTCTGTTGGACAGAAGTTTGGATTCGAGGTCAGACTCATCGACCTTTCGGATAAATTTATAGAGATTGTTAAGAAACCCAAGTTCGGATATGGGAAAAACATGAATCCATGCATCGATTGCAGAATCATGATGTTGAAAGAGGCAAGGGTTTACATGGATAAAATAGGGGCGGATTTCATTATTGCAGGAGAGGTGCTTGGCCAAAGACCTATGAGCCAGAGAAAAGATACTCTTTATTGCATTGACAAAGAGGCAGGAGTTAAAGACTATGTACTAAGACCTCTCAGTGCAAAACACCTGAAGGTCACTATCCCCGAGACTAAAGGAATTGTCAACAGGGATATGCTCTTTGACTTTAGAGGTCGTTCAAGAAAGCCTCAAATAGCACTTGCTAAAGAATTTGGTCTAACAGAATACCCTGCACCTGCCGGGGGATGTTTTCTAACAGAACCTAATTATTCACATAGGCTCAAAGACTTGCTTACTTATAAACCTCACCCAAGTCTCGATGACCTGAAACTCTTGAAGATAGGCAGGCATTTCAGGTTTTCCCCTTCATGCAAGATTATTATAGGAAGAAATAAGGATGAGAATGAGAAAATATGGTCGTTATCAGAAAAAGGCTATTTTTTGAAGGTTGAAGGCTGTGGAAGTCCTACAGTATTGGTCGCAGGAGAGACTACCGATGAAGCATTAAGGTTTGCAGCTTCTCTCTGTGCAAGATACTCTGACGCAAAGAATCTTTCTGAGGTGGAGGTTAGTGTGTTTAAAAATGATTTTAATTATTCGATAAAAGCACAACCTGCACAAGATGACATTTTGAGAGAATATAGAGTAGAGCTTAACAAACCTGCAGGTAAGCAAATAACTAATGTTGTATAGTAGAGATTACAATTTAACCCCAGAAAATACCTGTGGGGTCTTCGTTTATCTCTTTTAGAAGTTTATCTACATCCTTTGTTGGTTCGATATCATAATATTCATGCCACTTATCATTCCTATCAGCGCAATAAAGAGTCCATTTCCCTGTCTTTTCATCATATCGAATTTGAGCAACTGGCACAGAAGTCCATTCCTTAATTTCTTTGTTCCATGGCGGCCTGTTTTCGAAAATGGTAACGCTATTGCCTCTGAATTTATATGAAAGCCTCACCTGGTCCTGAGCATGCTCAGTAACTCTCCTCTTGCAGTATTCATCAAACTTCTTTTCAACGAGAGCTTTGATTAATGGTGGGAGTGACATATAACACCTCTATTAAGATTTATGTCTGACGAATTTCATTGAGCAGCTATTGGAATAGATATATCTTTACTCTCAAAAATTTTCAAAACATTTCTTTGGGCAATATCAATAAGATAATCGCAGTATAGCCTCCAGATGGCCTGCCATAGTTCATCAGTTTTAGAAATGAACTCTACTTTAAGTCCGATTTCATTAGTAGCTTCATTAACGTCAATTACTATTCCATGTGAGAGGTATTTCTTGGTATCAGCTAACTTTTCAGCAACCGTCTTTGCTTTATCAGGATTATCTTTGAACATATGCTTTGCAAGCCACTTTTCAGCAAATGTTTTTGACCTTTCAATAGATTTATTGCAATAGTCTATCAAAGCTGGATCAAGATGCTCAAGCAAAGGAAAGTACACCGGCGATAAGCGACCTTCTTCTACTACAGCTCGTTTAATTTCCTCTAAGCCATCAAGAAAAGACTGAGCAGGTCTCTGCATCTCTTTTCCGCTTGCTGTAGTAACAGTAACTTGTGGGTCGATAGGTCCCAACTCAGAAGTATATCCCATCACTATAGAGTCTGCTCCTAACGTTATGAGGGTAGCTGCGCTTTTTGCGCTTTCTGGTACTATTACCCTGAAGCTTTTAGAATTGTTTCTACACATATAGATGATTTTTTCAGCTATATCTATATCCCCACCCGGGCTTTGAAGAAGTAAATCCAGATCAACATTTTCCAGATTCTGTAATAGATCTGCAAACGGAGCAATATCGTCTCTATTAATAAATGCCAGTGGATGTCTCATATTGGTAATGTAAACAATCAGTTTTCTGCCTGTGAGATTCTCTATTTCAACAATCTTCTCTTGACGTGAATATCTGTCTTTCTGGATAGATCGATAAAGCGGAGATTGGGGAGGGACATCCATTATTTATACTTCACTCCATAAGTCTTTGACTTTTGCTCTTTAATGATAGAACTTTTGGCAGCTTCATATTTTTCCTTATCATTAAGATATAGCTCAAACTGTTTTTTAAGGTCAGGATGTTCTTTTCTACTTTCTTTTATAAACTCAGATAGTTCTTCGAAAAGATAATCTTTTTCTCTCATGTGAACACCTCTCTCTTTTGGTGGAATTTTATTATATTATACGTAAAATAAACCTGATTATGTCCATAATTTGACATATCTTATTGATAAATTTAAATTTATTTTACATAAAACTCATAAACAGCCCATAACCCTCTACAACGTAAAGCCTTTCCACAGCCCAGTGGACAGCAAGTTCGATAATATCAAGGCAATCGGCGGGAATTTTTTTGTCATTACTGATGTGCAAAGTATATTTGATATAATCCGTTTATCCATTTAGCCAATCCTTCTTTCGCTGTATTAATATCAGTTAACTCCTTTTCCTGATGTGCAATATAGTTATTCCTGAAGTCTGTTATAGCTCTTACAGCCTCGCATAGATCCGTATCGCTGAATTTTGCGAAGTTTTTCTTTATTGCTTCAAAAACCCCACCCACTTCATATTTAGATATTTTGCTGTAATCTAAACAGAACAGCAGAAGACCTGAAGGCCACAGTCCATTTTTAAAAACAAGCGTTCTCCTCAAATTGCTGGCATGTCTGTTGAGCCAGTCAATATCTCCCTTTTTCAATGTCCCATAATATGGCTCAAAAAAGGCTTTTTGTTCTGCAGGTGTGCTTGGCATTAAAGGCAATAAAAGTTCATTAATAAGCCCTTTTGCTGACTCATCAAGCGGTCCAAGAAGAGGAGTAAATACCGGGGCAAAGGTCATGCCCTCTTTTTTCTCAAAGAACTGGAACAAAGTTATAGCCTGTTCTATCGCTTTCTTGTATCTTGAAGGTAATTTTTCAAGGTAAGTTGATTTTATAAATTCTTCTATACCGGTAACTTTCCCCTCAACATATTCTCCCAGCGGTAAAGATAATTGTGGCAGAGCCTTTTCCCTGATTAGCTCTTCCAGAGATGGCGCACATGTCCTTGCCAGATCATCTATTCTATTAGAAGTAATGCCACTGAATACTGCTTGCGTTACATAAAGATATTGCCATTTCACTTTTCTTGAAGATGCTGCCTTGCACCATGAAACAGAGGCCGTTGCCTTTAAAGGCACATCAATGTCTTCCCGCCCTTTCGTTTCAACAAGTAAATAATTTCCATCTTTTTTCTTCACCATAAAGTCAGGGGTATAGAAAGAAAGCCTTCCGGAACCTGACAGATAATCAATCCTGAGCGACTGTGGTCCTGCATTTTTGCAGAATGATTGGACATCCGGTGCACGATTGAGAAATGTTGTCGTTGCAACTTCCAATTCCCTGTTGCACGGGACAAGATTAAAGGGGGTATTTTCTGCCGGAAGGGTTGGCCGGTTTTCAGAATGTGTTACCTGAAAAGGCTTCCAGGTGCAAACAGACACTGCATCTGCCTGTTGTATACGTTCTTCAACTAATGTAGTTTTAGACAAAATCAATGGCACAAAGGTTGCCTTGATATGTTCCCGGACATCAGCATCAGCAAGACGGCTTACCAGTTTTTCATCATAAATGCTGACCTGTTGCTCAAATAATATTTCCTCAAGAAATGTTTGTAAGAGTGATGCAAGTATATGGTGAGTTCCCCTCAGTGAAGTTTGCCTTTCGAGTTCTTCCCTGTAAAAAGAAACCGCGCCTATTCCGCTTTGAAGTAAAGGGAGTTGCACCTTCATCTTTTCAACGATTTCATTAGTAAAAAGATGTCTTCCCTCATAATCAATCTCTGTTTTCCGCACTTCACCAAGTGGCAAGGACGTGAATCTGGAAAAAGCCTTTTTTACATCATCGATGGTAATATCTCCGAGTGTTGGAGAGCGCTTATAGCCTGCACTGAGAGGTGGTATAAGGATATCGAGATTTTTAAGGTCTTTTGTTTGATCCGGATAAATGGTAACGGTCGTTCTGGGAACCTTGTCTACATCAACAACCTCAATGGGCAGGCCTTCCTGACTCAACTGGGTTTTATAAAGGCTCACAAACGCCTTGTGCTCGACTACTGTTACAACCTCCGCTGCCTGGCCTGGCGGTGTCATGCGCCTGAGGCCTCTGCCAAGCGTCTGCTCAGGCAGGATATTGGCTTTAGAGCTATAAGGTCGCAGAGGGACAATAGTTGTCACATTGCGCACATCCCAGCCTTCCCTGAGCATCAATACAGAAACTATGCAGAGATAGGGGCTTTTATTGGAGTCGAGCTCTCTGGAAAGTTTTCTCAGTTCCTTTAAATCCTCATCGCTGATCTCTTTTACGTTTTCAACAAACTCATAATATACGTTTTCACCTTTACCGCGTTTCTTGAGTGATCCTTTTAAATTGGTGTGAAGGTTTATTGTCTTGCCGTTAAGCTCTTTATACAGGGGGTCTGAATTCAGCTTATTTGCTATCTGGCTTGCGTCTTCAGTATCTTCTGTCATAACAAAGAGGAGCGCTTTTTTACCGCTCTTTTCCCATTCCTCTTTTGATCTCAGCCACCGTAAATATCCCATCATAAGGTGCTGCTGATACTTGATTGAGGCGTCATCACTAGTCTGCTCTATTAATTTCTCGCCTTTCCCGATTATCGGGGATTTTACGATCCCGGCATCTACAGCCTCGCCGAGCGGCGCATCACAGATAACGTGCTTGAAAATGTTGCCTTTATTGTCTTTTGGAGTGGCTGAAAAATCTAACTGTGCACAAATACCATCGCCGCCCCTTTTCCTGATCGTGTCATTCAGATAAATTATCGCCTCATTCCATGCAGAATCAGGGTCCCATACATGATGAGCTTCGTCATTAATAACCATCACACGTTTATGCGATGTTATCCTCTCGCGGAGTTCCTCTCCTGTATCCAATACCTTTGCCTTTGATACTGAAGGCCCCATCCAGTCATATGTTTCGGAATCCTTTTTCCCTTTACGCTTGCTCGTGTCATAAAGCCTGTGGATATTCGTGAGGTATAAGGTACCGCCTGTCGCCGCTCCAGTTGCCTCATCCTGAAGCACAACAGAAAGGTTCCAGTCGCCCCGCCATGCAACAGGAATTAATGGGTCTTTATCAAATATTATTCCGTCGCTAAAATCTTCTTTCAGTCTTTCAAATACGGTTATATTGGGCGCTACAACCACAAAATGCCTTGTCAGAGGAGAATACGATTCCCTCAATGAATGGAAATAGCTCCACACAACAGCAAGACTCATAATTTTTGTCTTCCCTGCGCCGGTTGCAACCTTGAAAGCATACTTCGACCATTGATCTTCCTGCGGGTCTATTCCCAGCGCTGCAATTTCGCTGTTCTCCCCGCCAAATTCAGATACAATGCCCGACAGTGTATCGAGCCCCCGCAGTTCTCTCAGATAAATAAAGGTTTCAATTGCTTCTCGTTGGCAGAAATAATATTTAAAAGGAATAACATCTCCATCGTTGCTGTTAATGGTATGATCTCTTCCAAACCAGTGATGAAGCAGTTCTCTTGTCGTATCGGATGCCCCTGCATAGTCGGTCTCTCTCCATTCTGTAACGTATCTTCTGAGGTTCTGGGCAATGATAATATCACTGGTTCTGCGGCCTTTAACTTTCTTTGCCGGATCTCCCTCTTTCTCCGCCCTGACTCTGTGATGTGTCGGCATTTCATGAGGGAGATATAATGGTTCAAGTGCTGATAAGTTTATGATAGGGCTTGTCATCCGGGTTTGTTATGCCATTTCAGATGATAGAGACTTCAAGGGGGATGGAGCGGATATCCTCGGGGTTATCTTTTTTCAGATAGTTTATCTTTTCAAATCCAATTATCTCTCCGTTTTCATCTTTCTTGATGATCACGCCATTACCTACTTCTTCGTTGATGCAGGGTTTAGGCTTCTCGAACCATACATCGAGAGTATTTCCGACTTTATCAAATGTTATCGTTATTTTTTCCATACTGCCTCTCCTTCCTTTATCTTATCAGTTATATATGCCGTGACTATAAAACCGTCGCTGTTTAAATGTCTCGCCACTACACAGATAAAGTACTTTTCAAATGGTGCATAATATAAGTATACATTAGAATCTTCGGAACTTCTCCTGATTTCCATTGGCTCAGCAAGACAAAGTTTTACTTCTTCCTCTTTTCCCTCAATCTCAGGATGCTTCACCTTTGCAATAAGTTCCCAATGACTCCGGGTCGTCCTTATGATTTTTCCTGTCTGTGCCTTGACTTCAAGATAAACTTCCATAAACCTCAATACTCCACATCTACTGTAATACTCGTATCGCATCCAAAGATGTCTATCACCTTCACGCAAACAGTATACTTGCCCTTTTTCGGATATTTATCGAAACTGAAGTCGGATACTATCGGCAAAGAGCGATCTTTTCTTGTGCGGTATGCCTGCCAGTGATGTTCAAAGGGCTGGCTGTCCTGGTAGTCGAAATCTACTGCCCAGAAGTCTATGAAATCAAAGCCGCTCTTTACAGCCCTTTCCTTCAGGGCTTCAAGCTCTTTTGAGGGGACTTCTGCAAGGGACGGGACAAATTTCTTCAGCTTGATATCAACCACCTTTTTCCCGTTAATAGTTTTATAAACCGGTTCTACCTCAAGAACAGCGACTTCAAGGAAAGGCGGTGGGCTTGTCCTATTCTTTTCCATTATCTCGCGGGGTATTGGAATAAGTTTTATCTTGATGTCATCCGCATGTTCAATCTCATGACAGACGAGCCTTAAGTCCATCTCGAATTCCCATGCAAGGCAGTGAAGCTCTTTTGCGCCTGCTTCTTTTGCGGCCTTTGCAACTGCTTTCAGTTCATCGCGTGTAAAGAGGCCGTCTATGCTGTCAACATGGCATAAGGCACTTCCTTTTCTTCCGTGAATCAATGGTGAAGGCGGACTTTGCAACACCTCTGCTTTATAAAATTCAAGCACGACTCTTCTATGTTCCTCATCCGCACCTTTCAACCTTTCCTTCTGCCACCACTGCCGTTCATATCTCCCGAGGTTGTATACGTCAAAGGCACGGTAGGGTTTGTCTTCCTCGTAAAGCTTTCTCTGTAGCTCAATCATCCGCTTGCGAGTGGTGTGAATCGCAAACCTGCCGAGGTCTGCCATAATCCAGCGCCTTCCATTCCTTTCGGCAACTGCACCAGTCGTTCCGGAACCACTGAAAAAGTCAGCCACAAGTCCGCCTTCGTTGGAAGAGGCTTTGATAATACGCTCTAAAAGAGGTTCGGGTTTTTGAGTAGCATAGCCCAGCCTCTCGTCTGACTGTGCGCCGATGGGAAGAATATCATTCCAGATAGACCCGACTTCTACACCTGGACTCTCGTCCAAATACCGTTTTTGTCTAGGTACTGCACCCGTTGCAGCCTGTACTATGCGGCCTTCCCGATAAAGTTGTTCCATCTTGTCTTTGTTATAACGCCAATATCTTGTAACACCAAGAAATTCAAACCGAGGATTACCTTTTATCCCTCCATCAGTTACCGTCAAGTCACCCATGGAATAACGTCTACCAGTTCCTTCTTCTATGTGTTTGTAGGATTTCGTAATATGGTCTTCTGAATGGCTACTGTAAAGTTGGTGCCAAATCCTCCTGCTCGATTTGCTGTAGAAGAATATGGTGTCCTGTATCCTCGCAAAATGTTCAGTACCTTGAGCGGCGTGGCTATGAACATTAGTCCTCTTCCAGGTAATTTCATTTATCGCGTTTTCTCGTCCAAACACCTCATTCAATATAAGTCTAATTGAACTATTAACTCGCCAATCACAGTGAACATAGATACTTCCAGTTTCACAAAGCATCTCTCTCATAAGCATTATTCTTTCGTACATTATATGCAAATAACTATCTGTTCCCTTGCCCCACATATCACGGTAGGCAACCATCTCAAGTGTTGACTGATCTTTGTAGAGAGTTTCCTGCTCGTCTCCAATGGAAACATTCATTGTAAAATCAGCGCCAACATCAAAAGGCGGGTCTATGCAGATGAGGTCTATTTTACCCCTGAAGTCTTTGAGCAGGCTTGCCATGACGAGCTTGTTGTCGCCCCAGATGAGCATATTGCGGAAGTCGTCCTTGTGAGCTTTTTCTGAGTCAAAGAGGCCAAGTGGTTTTAAGCGACTGGCGGGTTCATCAATCGTCTCTATCTTTTGCATCGGCATGGCACATCCAGCAATATCAACTTCCCGCCGGTTGCCATACTCATCATATTTCCCTTCCCAGATTAGCTCCGTCTTCCGTATGCTTAACGGATGTGGATTATCCGGGCCGTATTTATGATTATTGTCAGCCATGCTTTTGTACACTATGCACTGCCAGTTTACTACCATGTCGATTATGACTTAAAGCCATATTTCTTTTCTCGATTCTCAAAAGCCTCTTTCCCCCCATCTAATATCCAAATATATTTCTCTCTGTATTCAATATTTTCTATAGTAGATGGGATAATCTTTGTTTTTTGTCCATCACCTTCTAAAATATGTATCAATTCTACGTCCCCGCCAATTACGATGTTTGCGTCACGAGTAACCAAGATAATCTGCCTATAATGTTTTCGTTTTTTTATAAGTGGGACCAGTACAGTTGAGATAAATTTACCATCAAGATTATCTTCTGGCTGATCAATCAAAATCGGGTTTGTACCAGCAACTAAAACAATGGAGATAACAATCCCGCACCTTTCACCAAAGGAAGTATTTTGCAAAAGCTTCTCGCCGAGTTTTGTCTGAACCTGTATATTGTCAATATCGTAGTGGTCTCTCCAGAGACGCAAGTACAACTTTTCAAGAAAAATCGGATTATTAACAAGCTCTTGGAGTACTTGTTTATGCAAAAATGTTTTGGTAGATTGATTAATATAAGTTCGAATTTTCTCCTTATCGTCAAGATATTCATTAATATTGCCAACATCGAAGAGAACAGCTTGGATATCATCCGCTCTTAACGGAACCTTAACTGGACTACTTTGCTTTACGAATCCAACCGCAGCGTCTCTCAGACGTTGTTCATTTGTTTTTGGGGCAAAACTTATTTCATTGCCAAAGAAAGGTAAGCCTTCCAATTCTTTTTGAAGATGGGCAACAACCTTAAAAAATCTCTTGTGGTAAGCAAAGTATTTTTCCTTATATTCTTTAAGGCAAACATTTCTTTCGCTATAATTTTTTTCAAATGGAGTTTTTTGCTTCTCTAATAATCTGATTTCCTCTTCCATCTTCTTTATTTGTTCTGATGCGCTGGTAAGCTCTTCTATGTTCTCTTCTGCAAGACCCTTTTCTATCAAATAATTCTTAAGCTGTAGCTTTTTCTTTACGAGTTGTTCAGAATATTTTTTTGTTTCAAATTGG
>Ga0299912_10005825_pt1 | contig 10122 bp, 11 predicted proteins | sample RVTome_2_FD_207667 | JGI IMG/M metagenome (GOLD analysis project Ga0299912, IMG submission 207667) | Soil microbial communities from uranium-contaminated site in the Upper Colorado River Basin, Wyoming, United States - RVT95D214 (version 2) ...
CTCGGCGCTGGAACGCGTTGACGGACCGGACGGCGTCTGGGGCTGCGACACGGTCTTCCGCTGCAACGACATCTGCCCCAAGGATGTCCGTCCCGCCGACGGCATCGAGGGCCTGAGGAGAAAGATCATCGCCGGAAAAACGAAACGGCTCTTCAGGCGGAAACCATGAAACTCCTTTATTCCCTCTTCTCGCGGCGCGCTTTCCTGAACAGTCTCATCGGGGGCTGGCTGGCCGCCCTGGGCGCGGCCTTCATCAGCCCGCTCCTCAAGTACATCGTTCCCCCGACGCGGGAGCCCGACCAGGTCTCGGTGCCGCTCGCGGAGGTCCAGGACTTGGCCGCCGGCTCCGTCCAGGGATTCGCCTGGGGGAACAAGCCCGGCCTCCTCAAGAAAGCGGAAGACGGGTCCTTTATCGCCTTCGTCGGCGTTTGCACCCACCTCGACTGCAATGTCTCCTTCGTCGCCGAGAAGCGGCGCTTTTATTGCGCCTGCCATGAAGGCTGGTACGATGAAAATGGCATAAACGTCGCCGGACCGCCTCCGGCCCCGCTCCGCCGGCTGGCCGTTTCCGTCGAAGGGGACGCCCTGATCGTCAAGAAACAGGGATGAAACCATGAACGTTCTCCGCGCCTGGATCGAAGAGCGCCTGGGCCTCCGCGCCGTGGCCGCCTTCTTAGAGAAAAAGGAGGTTCCCCGTCACAAGCACACGATCTTTTATTACACGGGGAGCTCGATCCTGTTTTTCCTGGGGATCCAGATCGTCACGGGCGTCCTGCTGGCGTTCTATTACCAACCGACGCTGGCCGAGGCCAACGCCAGCGTCGCCCGGATCGTGACGGAGATGCCGCTCGGCTGGCTCCTCCGTTCCGTCCACAGCTGGTCGGCGACGTTCATGATCGCGATCGTCTTCGTCCACCTCCTGGGAATCGCATTCACCAAGGCCTACCGCAAGCCGCGCGAGGCGACCTGGATCACCGGCGTCCTGCTTCTGGCCGCGTCGCTCGCCTTCGGGTTCACGGGATACCTCCTGCCCTGGGACGAGCTCTCGCTGGCGGCGACGAAGGTCGGCACGAACCTCCCCAAGGCCATCCCGGTCGTCGGGGCCTGGCTCACCGGGGTCATGCGGGCCGGGGAGGATGTGACGGGGGACACTCTCTCGCGCTTTTTCATCTTCCATGTCTCCGTCCTCCCGCTCGCCGTAATAGCCCTCCTGGGCGTTCACCTCTTCCTCGTCCAGCGCCACGGGATGAGCGTTCCGCTCGAAGAGGAGCGGAAGGGCGCCAAGGGGCCCGTCATCCCCTTCTGGCCGAACTTCGCCTATCGCGAGGCGGGGGTCTGGCTTATCCTCCTGGGACTGCTCGTGACGATCGCCGTCTTTGCCGCCCCCGGCCTCGGACCCCAGGCGGATTTGATGGCCCCGGCGCCGGAGGGGATCAAGCCCGAATGGTATTTTCTGTTCCTGTTCCAGACGCTGAAGCTATTCCCGGCCAGGATCCTTGGCCTCAACGGCGAGATAGTCGCGGTCTTGATCATGATGGCCGGGATGGGCCTCTTCGCTTTTCTGCCGTTCATCGACAACCGTCCCGCCGAGCGCAAGGGCAAGGTCATCGCGGGACTGGTCTGGGCGGGCCTCGCTTACGCAATGGGGATGTCGATCTGGAGCCTGTTATGAACGAGCGGCGGAGACTGGTTTCGGTCCTGACGGTATTGGCGCTCGTGCCTTTTCTGCTGGCCGGGATCCTCGAGGCCCGGAATCAGGACGCGCCCAAGGCTCCGGGCGAGCAGGCGGCGGTCAAGGCCCCCGAACAGGAGACCGCGGCGGTTCCCCGGCCGCCCAAGGAGCGGATGGCGGTCTACGTGCTCTTGGCCTGGGTCTGGCTCTCGATCATGGTGCTTTTTTGGCTGCTCCGGCTCAGGGTCCGGGAAGCGGATAGGGTCTTCCAAATGGGGCTCCGCCGGACCGCCGGGAAAACGCCCGAGGGCCAAGGACACTGATGGCCAAACCGGGCAAGACGATCGATGCGCACATCCTCTGGACACCCGACTATTGTAAGCACTGTTCGACATGTATCACGATCTGCCCGGTCAAGAACCTGGAATTCCGGGACGACGAGATGACCTCCTTGGGGAAGTGCACCCAATGCCTCCTCTGCACGAAGTATTGCCCCGATTTCGCTATCGAGGTCGAACCTAAAGAAAAATGAGAAACCTGATCATGGGCAACGAAGCCGTGGCCTGCGGGGCCCTGAAGGCGGGCATGACTTTTTTTGCCGCCTACCCCATCACCCCGGCCTCGGAGATCATGCACGAGCTGGCCGAACACGAGCCCGCGATCGCCTTCGTCCACGCCGAGGACGAGATCGCCTCCATCCACATGGCGATCGGGGCGAGCCTGGCCGGGCGGAAGGCGATGACCAGCACCTCGGGGCCCGGGATGTCGCTGAAGCAGGAAGGGATCGGCCTGGCCCACATGATGGAGGTCCCTCTCGTCGTCGTCAACGTGCAGCGGGTCGGGCCGAGCACGGGCATGCCGACGCTGCCGGCGCAGGGCGATATCCTCCAGGCCGCCCACGGCAGCCACGGGGACTACGTCCCTCTCGTCTTTTACCCGTCGTCCGTGGATGAGTGCTACCGATACACCATCGAGGCTTTCAACGCCGCCGAGGAATCCCGGAGTCCGGTCATCCTCCTCCTCGACGGATACCTGGCCCACCTCCAGGAGACCATCGACCTGGACGCCGTCTCCGTCGATGTCAGGCCCCGGACCCTCGCCCCGCTCGGGCAGGGCCGCAGACACTTCACCGGGCTTCTGGCCAAAGACGGCATCCCCAAAACCAAGGACACCGCATACTATCGGGAATGGTACGCCCGATCCAAGGCCAAAATGCTCGAAGCGGCGGCGCATTATCGCTTCTACGATTATCACAAGAATCCGACCTCCCGCACGCTGGTCATCGCCTACGGCATCACGCACCGGGTGATCACGCCGCTCCGCGGCTCCTATTCCCTGTTCAAGCCGATCCGGATGTTCCCCGTCCTCGAGGACGAGCTCCGGGCCGCCGCGGCCGAACATGATAAAGTCGTCGTCGTGGAGATGAACGACGGCCAGTACCGGGGGGAAGTCCAGAAGGTCCTGAGGCGGGAGATCTTGGGCATCAGCATTCTCGGCGGGACCATCAGTCTGAAGGAAATCCGGGAGCGGCTCAGTGAACTTTAAAGACTACATCAAGTGGGACAGGATGCCCACGACCTGGTGCCCGGGGTGCGCCATCGGGACGGTCTTCAAGCAGACGGCCTTCGCCCTGGCCGAGCTGCGGCTTTCCCCCGAGGAGATGACCGTCGTGTCGGGCATCGGCTGCAGCGGCCGGGCGGCCGGGTATTTCAACGTCGACAGCGTTCACTCCACCCACGGCCGGGCCCTGCCGGTGGCCGAGGGGATCAAGAGGGCCAATCCCCGGCTCAAAGTCGTCGTCTTCAGCGGCGACGGCGACCTCGTCGGCATCGGCGGCAACCATCTCCTGCACGCCGCGCGGCGGGACGTCGACCTGGCCGTCATCTGCATCAACAACGCGACCTACGGCATGACGGGTGGACAGATGGCGCCGACGACACCGGCCGGAGCGAAAACCCTGACCTCGCCCCACGGCAGCGCCTACGCTCCCATCAATATCCAGGGGATCGTCACCAGCAACCGCCGCCACTGGTTCGCGCGCGCCTCGACCTTCCACATCGTCCATCTCCAGAAAGCCATCCGTGAGGCCGTGGAGTGGCCGGGCTTTGCCTTCATCGAGGTCATGGGCTTCTGCATCGAGAATTGCGGGCGGAGGCTCGGCTTCTTATCCGGCCACGAGATGCTCATCAAGCTCAAAACGGACTTCAAGCTCAAGGCCGGCCCCGAGGGCCCCCTCGGAGAATTCGAACTGGGAGTCGTCAAAAATGACGGTCAGATTAGCTAGGCCCGAGGATTGCCACGCCGTCAACGACATGATGGTCCGGCTCATCGACGAGATCTACGGACGGGAGTCCGAAGAGATCCGAAGGGTTCTCAAAGCGAACTTCACCGAGGGAGCCCTCACGGAACTCTGCGGCGAGGAGCACGCCGTCCTCTACGTCGTCGAGGTCGAAGGGCGGGTCGTGGCCTTCCTCTACGGCTGGTTTTTCCGCTACGTCCTCACGATTTACTGGATCTACAGCCTGAGGGAATTCCGGGGGAAGGGGGTCGTCCGGGACCTCCTCAATCACGCCGAGACGGAGCTCCGTGCAAAAGGCTGCTGGAAGCTCGAGATGTACGCCTATGCCGAGAACAACCGCTTCCTCGACTTCTGCGCCAAGCTCGGTTTCACCAAGGGCGTGCTCATCGAAAAAAGCATGTTCGGATTCAAGATCCAGAACATCTTCAAAGTTCTCGAGGAGCCGGACGCGGAGAAACGCGAAACGAGGATCAAGATCGTCGGCGAGGCCGGCCAGGGCGTCAAGCTCCTGTCCTACACCCTGGCCCAGATCCTCTCCCAGCTGGGGCGCGAAGTCTCCCTCAGCCTGGCCTACGACGCCTCGGTTCGGGGAGGGACGATCAGCGCCGACCTGATCTATTCCATCCAGGCGATCGAAAATCCGGTCATCGACGAGGCCGACGTCCTGATCAAGTTCACCCGGACCCGGGACTGGTTCCCGGCCAAGACCCTGGTCATCGACGAAAGCATGTGCCGCGAGGCGTCCGTCTCCTGCAGCCTCCAGAGCAACAAAGGCACCATGTACGGGTTCGAGGACGTGGCCGTGTCCCTTTTCGGAAGCAAGATCTACATCAACATGATCGCCCTCGGGCGCATCCTTCGTCACATCGGGATCAATATCCTCCTCCTCAACATCAAGGACATCCTCCCCGAAAGGGCGATCGAGAAGAACCTCGAGGCCATCAAGTACGGCTTCAGCTACAGGGATGACGTCTGAGGAGGCTGGAAATTCCGGTCAAATTGACATTACGGGGGCTTTCTGTTAAATAATGGTAAATGTACAAGTGGATTTCCCGCAAACTCTTCGGCTCCGATAACGAGCGCACTCTCAAAAGGATCCAGCCGCTCCAATCCCTGACCGACGGGGAGCTCCGGGCGAAAACCGCCGAATTCAAGGAAAAGCTCGCCCAGGGCGCTTCCCTGGATGACATCCTGCCCGAGGCCTTCGCCGTCGTCCGGGAGGCCTCCCGCCGGACGACACGGATGCGCCACTTCGACGTCCAGCTCGTCGGCGGAGTCGTCCTCCACCGCGGCAAGATCGCCGAGATGAAGACGGGCGAGGGAAAAACGCTCGTCGCCACCCTGCCCGCCTACCTCAACGCCCTCGACGGCAAGGGCGTCCACATCGTCACGGTCAACGACTACCTGGCCAAGCGCGACACGGAGTGGATGGGGGCCATCTACAGGTTCCTGGGCCTGACCGTGGGCACGATCCAGCACGACATCGGAGACGCCGAGCGCTATACCGCCTATCGCGCCGACATCACCTACGGCACGAACAACGAGTTCGGCTTCGACTACCTCCGCGACAACATGAAGTTCCGCCTGGCCGACCTGGCCCAGCGCGAGTTCAACTACGCCATCGTCGACGAGGTCGACAGCATCCTCATCGACGAGGCCCGGACGCCGCTCATCATCTCCGGCCCGACCAACGAGTCGACCCAGCTCTACACGCGCGTGGACGCCATGGTCCGCCGCCTGCAGAAGGACAAGCACTTCACCCTCGACGAAAAGAGCCGGACCGTTTCCATCCAGGAGCCGGGCGTCGCCGAGGCCGAGCGTTTCCTCGGGGTCACGAACCTCTACGACCTGGCCAACATGGAGCTCGTCCACGCCACGAACACGGCCCTCAAGGCGCATCACCTCTTCAAGCGCGACGTCGACTACATGGTCCAGGACGGCAAGGTCGTCATCGTCGACGAGTTCACCGGCCGGCTCATGCCGGGCCGCCGCTACAGCGACGGCCTCCACCAGGCCCTCGAGGCCAAGGAGCGCGTCCGCGTCGAGGAGGAAAATCAGACCCTGGCCTCGGTCACCTTCCAGAACTACTTCCGCATGTACAAGAAGCTGGCCGGCATGACGGGCACGGCGGCCACGGAGGCCACGGAGTTCCGGCACATCTACGGCCTCGACGTCGCCGAGATCCCGACGAACAAGCCCCTCATCCGCCTGGAGAATCCGGATGTCATCTACCGGACGGGCGAAGAGAAGTGGAACGCCGTCGTCGAGGAGATCGTCGACCTCAGCAAGAGGGGCCGCCCCGTCCTCGTCGGCACGATCTCCATCGAGAAGTCCGAGCACCTGAGCACGCTGCTCCGGCGCAAGAACATCAAGCACGTCGTCCTCAATGCCAGGTACCACGAGCAGGAAGCCCAGATCATCGCCCAGGCGGGCCGCATCGGGGCGGTGACCATCGCCACGAACATGGCCGGCCGCGGCGTCGACATCCTCCTCGGCGGCAACCCGGAGTACCTGACCCGCGAACAGCTCAAAAAAAGCGGCGCCGACCCGGCCAAGGCCGCGCCCGAGCAGTTCGAGAAGGTCATGAAGGATGTCGTCGAGGTCACCCAAAAGGAACACGAGGCCGTCGTCGCCCTCGAAGGCCTCCACGTCCTCGGCACCGAGCGCCACGAGGCCCGGCGCATCGACAACCAGCTCCGCGGCCGCGCCGGCCGCCAGGGCGACCCCGGCTCGTCGCGGTTCTACCTGTCCCTCGAGGACGACCTGATGCGCATCTTCGGCAGTGAGCGCATCTCCGGCCTCATGGCCCGGATCGGCATGGGCGACGGCGTCCCCATCGAGCACAACATGATCACCCGGGCCATCGAGCGGGCCCAGAAGCAGGTCGAAGGCCAGAACTTCACCGTCCGCAAGCACCTCCTCGAGTACGACGACGTCATGAACAAGCAGAGGGAGACGATCTACGGCCAGCGGCGCAAGATCCTCAAGGGCGAGGACCAGCACGACTACTTCGTCGGCCTCATCGACAGCCTCGTCGATTGGATGCTCGACACCCACGCCAACAAGGACAAGCCGCCCGAAGAGTGGGACCGCGAAGCCCTGCGCCAGGCCGTCCTGGCCCAGTTCGGCCTGGACATCGAGACGCTCAAGATCGACTGGGACGCCGTCGTCCACGACGAGCTGAGGGACGCCCTCGTCAAGGGCCTTCTCGCCGCCTACGAGGCCAAGGAAAAGCAGCTCGGCCCGTTCATGCGGGAATTCGAGCGGATGATCCTCCTCCAGGTCATCGACTCCCAGTGGAAGGACCACCTGCTCGAGATGGACCACCTCAAGGAGGGCATCGGCCTGCGCGGCTACGGCCAGAAGGACCCCCTGATCGAGTACAAGAAAGAGGGCTTCGAGATGTTCCAGTCCATGCTCGACCGGATCGAGGAGGACGCCGTGCGTTACCTCTTCCTCATTCAGCCCGTCGTCGACGCGCCCGCGCCGGTGCGCCGGCAGACGCCGGTCTATTACCAACAGCCCCAGGGGCCCTCGGGACAGAGGGCCAAGCAGGCCCGGGGCATGATCCCCGGCAAGCGCCGGATTCATTGAGCGAAGGAGGAGCCATGCTCGACGACAAGATCAGGGAAGCCTTAACCTTCGACGACGTCCTCATCCTCCCGGCCAAGTCGGACGTCGCGCCCTCGGGGGCCTCGGTCGCGACCCGGCTCAGCCGCAACATCTCGCTCAACATCCCCATCGTCAGCGCGGCCATGGATACGGTGACCATGTCCCGGATGGCCATCGCCCTGGCCCAGCAGGGCGGCATCGGCATCATCCACCGCAACCTGACCATCGAAGGCCAGGCCGAGGAAGTGGACAAGGTCAAGCGCCACGAGAGCGGCATGGTCGTCGAGCCCATCACCCTCCGGCCCCAGGACAAGATCTCGCGGGCCCTCGAGGTCATGAAGGAGCACCGCATCTCGGGCCTCCCCATCACGGACGAATCCAACAAGCTCGTCGGCATCCTGACCAACCGCGACATCCGCTTCGAGAGCCGCCTCCACCTGCCCATCCGGGAGATCATGACCCGCAAGCTCGTCACCGTCCCCGTCGGGACCTCGCTCGAGGACGCGGAGAAGGTCTTCCACGAGCATAAGATCGAGAAGCTCCTCGTCGTCGACGACGGCTACCACCTCAAGGGGCTGATCACCTACAAGGACATCCTCAAGAGGATCCAGTACCCCGACGCGGCCAAGGACAGCTTGGGCCGGCTGAGGGTCGGCGCCGCGGTCGGCGTCGGTTCGGACTTTTTGGACCGGACGCGGGCCCTCGTCGCGGCCAAGTGCGACGTCATCGTCGTGGATAACGCCCACGGCCACTCCCAGAGGGTCCTCGACACGGTTCGGACTCTCAAGAAGGAGTTCCCGGCGCAGGAGCTCATCGCCGGCAACATCGGCACGGCCCGGGCGGCCGAGGAGCTCATCGACCTCGGCGTCGACGCCGTCAAGGTCGGCGTCGGGCCGGGCTCCATCTGCACGACCCGGATCATCACCGGCGCCGGCATCCCTCAGATCACGGCCATCGCCGACGTCTTCGAGGTCACCCGGAAGCAGAGCGTCCCGCTCGTCGCCGACGGCGGCGTCAAGTACTCGGGCGACGTGACCAAGGCCGTCGCGGCCGGGGCGGATTCCATCATGCTGGGGAACCTGCTCGCCGGGACCGAGGAAGCGCCGGGCGAAGTCGTCATGTACCAGGGCCGGGCTTATAAGCTCTACCGGGGCATGGGCTCGCTCTCCGTCATGAAGGAGGGCAAGAGCCGCGACCGCTATCAACAAGATACGCAGACGAGCGAGAGCAAGCTCGTGCCGGAAGGGATCGAGGGCCGGGTGCCCTACAAGGGGAGCACCATGGTCACCATCCAGATGCTCGTCGGCGGGCTCAAGGCGGGCATGGGCTACGCCGGCTGCCGGACGGTCGAGGAGCTCAAGACCAAGGCCCGGTTCATCAAGATCACCCAGGCCTCGCTCAGAGAGAGCCACGTCCACGACGTGGTCATCACCCAGGAGGCCCCGAACTACCACCTCGACTGAGGACGGGAGGCGGACCATGTCCGATTATCTGATCAAATCGCTCCTGGGAGTTCTCCTGCTCGGCGCGGGACTCACGTCCTTCCTGAGCATGATGGCCCGCTTCGGCAGGCCGGGAGACGAGGTCCGGGCCGCGAGACTCCGTAAGGTCCACAAGGTCGCGGGCTATGCGTACATCGCGCTTCTGGCGCCCCTGGCCTTCTTCGGGGCCAAATTCCTCGTCGAAATGGGCGACGGGCTTTCGGTGAGAGGGACGTTCCATTTCGTCCTGGCCATGACCCTCCTCGCCGTCCTTGTCCTCAAGTTCCTCACGGTCAAAACGCACAGGCAGCTGCTGAAGCATGCGCCCGTGCTCGGCATGACGCTCTTTTCCCTGACCCTGGTCATCTTCCTGATCACGGCGGGCTTCTTCTTCCTTCAGACGGCCGCCGGGAAATAGCGGCCCATCCGCCCCGCCGGTCCTTACTTGACCTCGGCGATGCGGTTGCCCTCGTCCATCAGCACGATCTTCGGCGCAAAGCGCTCCATCTCCGCGTCGTCCATGTAGCCGTAGGCGGCGACGATGATGATGTCGCCCACGGCGACTTTGTGGCCGGCGGCGCCGTAAACCCCGATCTGACGGGAACCCTTCTCGCCGCGGAGGACATAGGTCGAGAAGCGCTTGCCGCTGGTGACGTTCCAGACCTCGATCCGCTCCAGGGGCCGGAGGTCGGCGGCCGTCATCAGGTCCTCGTCGAGAGACAGGCTGCCCTCGTAATCGATATCGACATGGGTCACGGTGGCCCGGTGGATTTTGGAGCGCAGGAATGCTCTGAGCATGGATTCTCTCCTCAAGCGTGAAGACGGACGTTGTCGATGAGGCGGGTCGAGCCGGCGAAGACGGCCAGGGCGATGAGGGCCTCGCCGCGGATCTCGCTGACCGGCTCGAGCGTCTCCGGGTCGACCGCCTCGACGTAATCGATCCGGGCCAGCGGCTCGGCCTCGAGGACCGACCTTATGCCGGCGATAACCTTGGCCGCGTCCCTCTCCCCCGCCGCGACCGCCCGCTCCGCCCAGCGCAGGCTGATCGACAGGACGAG
>Ga0299912_10005826_pt1 | contig 10121 bp, 9 predicted proteins | sample RVTome_2_FD_207667 | JGI IMG/M metagenome (GOLD analysis project Ga0299912, IMG submission 207667) | Soil microbial communities from uranium-contaminated site in the Upper Colorado River Basin, Wyoming, United States - RVT95D214 (version 2) ...
CCCACGAGGTCTTCTTGGGCGTGAAGTCGGTCGGCACGGGGCGCAGCACGCTGAGGTCGGCGGGCGGTTCCTGCGCGGCGGCCAGGGTCGGGCCAACGAGCAAGGCCGCGACCGCGGCGACGGCGGCGATGGCGCAAGCCGCCGTGGCGCTCAGTGATGCGAGACCGTGACGCCTCATCAGGTTGGTTCCTCTCCCAGCGTGTTCTTGCGTTGTTGTCTATGGCCTTTTCCAGGCGCAGGCCAGGGGTCGCGATCGGGGACCGGCGCGGCCCAACCCGGCATGGTCCGACACGCCGATGATCGCGTCGTCTTTCGTCATGGCGTTACGGCGAGCCTCCCTGGCGTCAGGGTGAGGCAATCGAACGCCACGCTCAAGTGGCCGCGCCCCGGCGAACGGGCGGCATTTACAACGTTCGCCCCCGGGGCCTAACCTCCGCTCCACAAAGCCGACCGCGCAGGCGTGGTCGAGCATAAAAAAGTCAGTGGGAGGACTCCATGAAGTACGCCGTGTGGTTCGTGCGGCTGATATTCGCGGCGTGGATGATTCCCGCCGGCCTGAATCATTTCGTTCCCCTGTTCGCGCAGCCGATGGGCAGCCAGCCCCTCAGCCACGAGCTGATCGTGGCCCTGCTCGACAGTCACCTGTTCGACATCGTCAAGGCGGTGGAGCTGATCGTCGGCATCAGCGTGCTGACCGGGGTCTACACCCCGCTGGCGCTCGTGGTGTCCATGCCGGTCTCGTTCAGCGTGTTCTACTGGGACATGCCGCTGGAGGGGCAGGGCAATCCCTTGGCGCTCTCCTCGATCTTCGGCGAGGCGGTGCTGCTCGCCAACGTTCTGCTGTGCCTGGCGTACATCAAGAGCTACCGCGCGATGTTCACCCTGCGCGCCCAGCCGTGGACCTTCGGCGCCGCGCGCGCGCCGGCCGCGGCCCAGCCCGAGGGGGCCTGACCATGAAACAGCTTGTCCTGATCGGGCGCGTGATCTTCGGCGCCTGGATGCTCGCCAACGGCGCCAACCACTTCTTCGGCCCGTTCTATCCCGAGCCGACCGGCCACGAGCCGCTCGCCATCCAGCTGATGGCCGCCCTCGTGCACAGCCGGCTGTTCGACGTCGCCATGGCGATTCAGCTGGTGACGGGCGCGCTGATCCTCACGGGCTTCATTGTCCCGGCGGCGCTGTGCGTGGTGGCGCCGATCTCCGCCTGCGCGGTCTACTGGTCGGTGGTCCTGGAGCGCGAGCCCCTCGGCGCGGGCCTGGCGCTCGCCGCCATCGCGCTCAACGGCCTCTTGATGCTGGCCTACATCGATTACTACAAGGGCGTGCTGCAACGGCGCGCCCTGACCCTTGGCGAAGCGTGAGGAGGGCGTCGTGAACTTTGAAACCCTGTTCGTGAACCCGATGGGCCGCACCGCGCGCGGCCCGTTCTTCGGCGCCCTGATCCCCCTCTTGGCCGCGGCGGCGTTCTACTACTTCCTGGTGAAGGGCGTGAACGGCCAGGACTGCCTGGTGGTGCTGGCGTTCCCGGCCGTGGTGCTGCACGCCCGGCGCCTGCACGACATGGGCAAGACCGCCTGGCTGCTGCTCGCCCCCGTGGCCCTGGCCGTCGCGGCCCTGTGGCTGCACCTCACCCGCCCCGGCGACCCGCTCGAAACCCCCGTGAGCCTGGCCGCGATCGTCGTCAGCGCCGGCTTTGTCCTGTGGGGTCTGGTCGGCAAGGGGAAGGGCTAGGCGGAGCGGTTCGGGGCGGCGGCGGCGGCCTGGGCCCCGCGGGGCGTGGTCCGACACGCCGATGATGGCGTCGACTGTCGTCGTGGATTCGTTGCTCCCCCCTTGCCGCCGCGCGGCCAACCTCCCCGCCGCCAGGGTGAGCCAACGGGCCGCCGCGCTCAAGCGGCGTTGGCCCGGCGTGCGGACGGCGGGGAGGATAGAATTAGGTTTTGCTCGTGCCTCGACTGCTAATCCCATATGCGCTACCAGGGCGCGTATATTATGCGCCAGAGCGGGAGGACTCTCGATGAAGCTGGGCGTGTTGGTGCTGACCTTGCTCCCGATCGTCGCGCAGACCGGCTGCGCCGGGATGCTGCTGCAGCTGACGAACCCCCCGATCACCTCGGACCACCTGGACAAACTGTCTGATAAGTCAAAGTTGAAGACCGTATCGGGCGATCGCAGATTAGTCCGCGTCTCCGCGCTTAATGAAGCTGAAAGTAAGTATAGCCCTCTAGAATCCCCGTTTATGATCTGCGCAGAAACCCAAGCAGACGCAATCAGCGCACGCAGCGCTAAGAGCGCCATTTCTGCGGCCCTTAAAGAATCTCAAAGTGGATCTCTGACAGACGAGGCGGCTGAAGCGCTTACGCTCACCTACCAGCGCACTGAATTGTCCGACGTTGTGCGGCAGTTGTCTTGGCAGTTGTGCAATGCGCGGATGAACGGCGACCTAGACCGAACGCAATATCAGGGCGAGCTTGATAAGCTTGTGACAGGCGCCCTGGAGGCGCTCAAGGTTCGTCCGGTCGCTGACAATAGAGGCGACGGCACAAGAAAGCCTGACGACACAAAAAAGCCTGACGGCACAAGTGACAAGCCACCGCCATCGGCAGGTGGAACCTCCAAAAAGCCCTAATGGGTCGGACGAAGACCGGCGCCGGCGATCCGCGACGTCCGCGACGTCGCTGGGGACAGGTGTTCCTGTCCCCGCATATTCGCCCGCGTTCGAGGCGGGCGGTGTCTGAGCGCTAGGCGCCTATTAGCGAACTCGACCTCAGGTACTTCGTGCCAGCTATTTTACGAGTCGAGGTCGCTGATCATCGTCGCGGAAAGTGAAATAGCGTGGGCTTGGGGCCCATTTTCCATCCGGTAGTTGCACGAAGAAGCTCGCAATTTTTTTGCGCCGCCGTTTGAACATCTGTGCGGTGTAACCGCGTGCGGGTACTTCGGCGTTGAGGCGCTTCGCGAGCGCCTCGGGATCAAACTCAATGGGGCGAAAGCTGGGGTACCAGACGTAAACTAGAAGATCGATGACCATACCGATCGCTTCCGCGCCCGCCTCGTTCGCGGCCATGGCGTCAGTGTTGATGTAGAAGAAGTCCTGAAACGGCTTTTCAGTCATCAGTCGCTCCTAGTTACCTGACGCCCAAGAGACGGCCGACAAGGTCGAAGATCGTGTAGAGCGCGGCGATGAGGAACCTCCCCCTAATGCGCCTCGTCCCAGTTCCCCGCCGCGCGCGCCTCGACCTCCAGCGGAACCGATAGCGCCACGGCTGGCTCCGCCGCTCGGCTCATGACCTTGCGGGCGAGGGCGCAGACGGCGTCGGCTTCGTCTTTAGGGGCCTCGAACACCAGTTCGTCGTGGACCTGCAGCAGCATCTTTGCAGTCAGCCCGGCGCTCTTTAGAGCGCCCGGAATACGTATCATGGCGCGGCGCATCACATCCGCCGCCGCCCCTTGAATAGGCGCGTTGATGGCGGCGCGTTCGGCGAACTGGCGCTCGCCGACGGACTGGGAGCGCACCATGGGGATGTTGATCTTCCGCCCGAACAGGGTGGAGACGAAGCCGTGCTCGCGCACCTCGGCGCGCATGCGGTCCATGTAGTCGCGGATGCCGGGGAAGCGCTCGAAATAGGTGTTGATGTAGGCGGCGGCCTCGCCCTGGCCGATGCCGAGCTGGTTGGCGAGACCGAAGGCGCTGATGCCGTAGATGATGCCGAAGTTGATCGCCTTGGCCCGGCGGCGCACGTCGCTCGGCATCCCTTCCACCGGCACGCCGAACATCTCAGACGCCGTCATGGCGTGGATGTCCAGGCCCTCCTTGAAGGCGCGCTTCAGCTGGGGGATGTCGCCGATGTGGGCGAGCAGGCGCAGCTCGATCTGGCTGTAGTCGGCGCTGATCAGCACGCATCCAGGGTCGGCGATGAAGGCGCGGCGGATCTTGCGGCCCTCCTCGGTGCGGATCGGGATGTTCATCAGGTTCGGGTCTGACGAGGCGAGCCGCCCGGTGGTGGTGGAGGCCAGGGCGAAGGAGGTATGCACCCGCCCGGTGCGCGGCGAGATCGCGGCCACCAGGTTGTCGGTATAGGTTCCCTTCAGCTTGGAGAGCTGGCGCCAGTCCAGGATCACGCGCGGCAGGGCGTGGCCCTGGGCGGCCAGGTCCTCCAACACCTTCACGTCGGTGGAGGCGGCGCCCTTGGCGGTCTTCTTGCCGCCCGCCAGGCCCAGCTCGCCGAACAGCAATTCGCCGATCTGCTTGGGGCTGCCGAGGTTGAACGGGCGGCCGGCCAGCTTGTGGGCCTCCGCCTCGAACTCGCCCATGCGCACGGAAAACTCGTTGGAGAGCCGGCGCAGGCGCTCCGGGTCGATGCGCACGCCGTCGCATTCCATCCGCGCCAGCACCGCCGGCATCGGACGTTCCAGGGTCTCATAGACGGTGAGCAGGCCCTCGGCCGCAAGACGCGGGTAGAGGCGGCCCCAGAGGCGCAGGGTGACGTCCGCGTCCTCGGCGGCATAGGGCGTCGCCTTGTCCAGCGGCACGTGCTTGAAGCTGATCTCGCCCTTGCCCGAGCCCGCCACCTGCTTGAACGTGATCGGCTCGTGGCCGAGCCACAGCTTGGAAAGCTCGTCCATGCCGTGGTTGTGCAGGCCCGCCTCCAGCACGTAGGAAACCAGCATGGTGTCGTCGATGGGCGAGACCTTGACGCCGTAGCGTGACAGCACCGCCATGTCGTATTTGGCGTTCTGGGCGATCTTGAGCACGGCCGGGTCTTCCAAGAGCGGCTTCAGGCGCGCGATGACCAGATCGAGGGGAAGCTGGTCGAGGTCCAGCGCCGCTTCCAGCGCCAGGCCGTCCGGCCCCGCGTGGCCGACGGGGATGTAGCAGGCCTTGCCCGGCGCGGTGGCCAGCGACACGCCCACCAGATTGGCGTTGGCCGAAGACAGGGCGTCCGTCTCGGTGTCGAAGGCGACGATCCCGACCGCGCGGGCCTCGGCGATCCAGCGGTCCAGCGCCGCCTCGTCGCGCACGCATTCGTAGCCGTTCGTGTCGATGGGCGCCTCGTCCGCCGGCCGTTCGGAGACGGGCTGGGGCGCGTGGCGGGCGTCCATCACTGGTGCGTTCATTGGCGCCTTTGGCGCGGGCCGGGCGGCGCCATGCAGGCCGGCGCCGGGCGTGCGCTCGGCGTGGCCGCCGGCCACCCGGCGGGCCAGGGTGTTGAACTCCATCTTTTCCAGGAAGGCCGCCAGGGTCGGGCCGTCCGGATCGTCGATGGCCAGCGCGTCCAGCGGGCGGGGCAGGGGGGCGTCGCAGGTGAGCTTCACCAGCTCGCGCGACAGGCGGATCTGGTCGGCGAAGTCGATCAGGGTCTGGCGGCGCTTGTCCTGCTTGACCTCGCCGGCGCGGGCCAGCACGGAGTCCAGGTCGCCGTATTCGTTGATCAGCAGGGCGGCGGTCTTGATGCCGATGCCGGGGGCGCCGGGCACGTTGTCGACGCTGTCGCCGCACAGGGCCTGCACGTCCACCACCCGCTCGGGCGGCACGCCGAACTTCTCGGCCACCTCGGCTGGGCCGATGCGGAGGTTCTTCATGGTGTCGAACATCGACACCCCCTCGCCCACGAGCTGCATCAGGTCCTTGTCGGAGGAGACGATCACCGCCTCGCCCCCGGCCGCGCGCACCGCGCTGGCGTACGACGCGATCAGGTCGTCGGCCTCGTAGCCGGCCAATTCGATGCAGGGCACGCCGAAGGCCTTGGTGGCCTCGCGCACCAGGGGGAACTGCGGGATCAGATCCTCGGGCGCCGGCGGGCGGTGGGCCTTGTATTCGGGGTAGAGGTCGTTGCGGAAGGTCTTCTCCGAGGCGTCGAAGATCACCGCCAGGTGGGTGGGCGCCTCCGGCTCGTTGCGCATGTCGCCCAGGAACTTCCACAGCATGTTGCAGAAGCCCGCCACCGCCCCCACCGGCAGGCCGTCGGACTTGCGGGTCAGCGGCGGCAGGGCGTGATAGGCGCGGAAGATGTAGCCCGAGCCATCCACCAGATAGAGCCGCACGGCGGGCCCGTCCTGGGTGTGCGGGCGGTCCAGGCCCCCGGGAGGCGAGGGGGCGTCGGCGATGTCGGCGTCGGTCATGGGGGGAGGATAGAGGAATCCCGCCCGCTATGGGAGAAGGAGCGATGATCCGACTTCACGTCCCCGGCGACCTTGGGCCGGGCGCCGAGATCGCGCCGGCGCCGGCCCAAGCGCACTACCTCATGAACGTCATGCGGTTGAAGGCGGGCGACGAGCTCCTGCTGTTCAACGGCCGGGACGGGGAGTGGCGCGCGCGGCTGGCGATGACGGGCAAGCGCGGCTGCCGGCTGGAGGTCGAGGACCAGACCCGGCCCCAGGCCGCCTCGCCGGACATCGAGCTGATCGTCGCCCTGGTGAAGCGCGCGCGGCTGGAGAGCATCGTGGAGAAGGCGGCCGAGCTGGGCTGCCGGCGCGTGCGGCTGCTCCTCACCGCGCGGACTAACGCGGACCGGACCAAGCTGGAGCGGCTGCAGGCCATCGCCACGGAGGCGGCCGAGCAGACAGGCCGGCTGGACGTTCCCAAGGTCACGGGGCCGGACAAGCTGGACGCCGTGTTGGATGCGTGGCCCGAAGGCCGGCGGCTGATGTTCTGCGACGAGGCGGGGGACGATCCAGACGCCGAGTGGGGTGGCCCCTCTGGCCGCGCCTTGCCGGCGCTGGAGGCGCTGGGATGCGTGGTTCGAGACGCGGACCTTCGGTCCGCTCCTCACCATGACGAAGCCAATGCCACGCGCAAACCTCGTCATCCTGAGGAGGTCGCGCAAGCGGCCGTCTCGAAGGACGCAATGAGCTCGCCCCAACCTTGGTCCGTGCTGATCGGCCCCGAGGGCGGGTTCAGCCCCGAGGAGCGGGCCCGGCTGAGGGGCCTCGACTTCGTTACGCCGGTCACCCTGGGGCCTCGGATCCTGCGGGCGGACACCGCGGCCATTGCGGCCCTGACCTTGCTCCAGGCGGCGGTCGGCGATTGGCGGTAGTCTGGCCCTTGAGCGGGCCGGGCTTGGCGCCCATCTGCTCAGCCAGTACAGGAGTCGACGACGGGGAAGGGCCGCCCCGATTACAACGCCGAGGGAGGGCGAATGGGGCGGGCTGTGGTTGATGACGCGCCTTTGACGCTGGAGGCCATGACGGGCCATCTGGCGCTCGGTTGCAAACCCGCGACGGCTTGGCGCGTGGGCGCCGAGCACGAGAAATTCCCGTTCCGCATGGGCACGCTGGAGCCCATCCCGTACGAGGACCACGGCGTGCGCGCCCTGCTCGAAGGCCTGCGCCGGTTCGGCTGGGAGGACGTGCGCGAAGGCTCGACGCTCATCGCCCTGAAGCGCGGGGAGGCGAACGTGTCGCTGGAGCCCGGCGGCCAGTTCGAGCTGTCCGGCGCCCCGCTGGAGACCATCCACGACATCTACGAGGAGACCGTCCAGCACCTGGCGGAGTGCAGGGCGGTAGGGCAGGAGCTGGGGATCGGCTTCCTCGGCCTCGGCTTCATCCCCACCTGGACCCGCGCCGAGGTCCCGGCGATGCCCAAGGGCCGCTACAAGATCATGCGCGCCTACATGCCCAAGGTCGGCGGCCTGGGGCTGGACATGATGTTCCGCACCTGCACGGTGCAGGCGAACCTCGACTTCGCCTCCGAAGCCGACATGGTCGCCAAGTTCCGCACCAGCCTGGCGCTGCAGCCCATCGCCACGGCCCTGTTCGCCAATTCGCCCTTCACCGAGGGCAAGCCCAACGGCTTCCTCTCCGCCCGCGCCAACGTGTGGACCGACACCGACCCGGACCGCACCGGCATGCTCGACTTCGTGTTCGCGGACGGCTTCGGCTTCGAGGCCTACGCCCGCTATGCGCTTGACGTGCCGATGTATTTCGTCAAGCGCGACGGCCGCTACGTCGACGTCGCCGGCCAGTCGTTCCGCGCGTTCGCGGCGGGCGAGCTGGAGGCCCTGCCGGGCGACCGGGCGGGGCTGAAGGACTGGGAAGACCACCTGTCCACCATCTTCCCCGAGGTGCGGCTGAAGCAGTACCTGGAGATGCGTGGGGCGGACGTGGGCCCGCTGGACCGGCTCGCCGCCCTGCCGGCGCTGTGGACCGGCGTGCTCTACGACGCGGCGGCCTTGGAGGCGGCCTGGGACCTGTGCAAGGGCTGGACGAGGGAAGACCGCGCGAAGCTGCGCGCCGACGTCGCCCGCGTCGGCCTGAAGGCCGAGGTCGCCGGCCGTTCGGCGCGGGACGTGGCGCGCGACCTTCTGGCCATCGCCCGCGAGGGACTGAAGGCCCGCCGGCGCGGGCGCGAGGGCATGGCCGACGAAGCGGGCTACCTCAATCCGCTGGACGAGATCGCCGACAGCGGGATCACGCCGGCCGAACGCCTGCTGGAGCTTTTTCACGGGTCCTGGGGCGGTGAGGTGCGCAACGCCTTCGACGATTTCGCCTATTAAATTCGCCTATTAGCTGTCGCCGATATTTCGTCACGAATTTTGCTCACTATATAGGCGCTGACGATCCGCGGAGGCGTGAGGGAGCATGTTTGGTAAGAGCCTGGCCGGCGTAATTGGCCTTGCCCTGGGACTGACGCTGGCCGTTTCCAGCTTGGCGCAGGCGGGCGCCGGGCTGCGGACGGGCGACATCTGCGGGGTGTGGCAAGCCCAGTCCCGTGGCGCGCGGGTCAGGATCGACACCTGCGCCGACGGCGTCTGCGGAACGGTGCTCTACGCCAAGCCCGCCAAGTCCAATCCCCTGCTGCTGGACGTGAACAACAAGGACCCGGCCCTGCGCGGCCGGCCGATGGTGGGCGCGACCCTGATCGCCGGCTTCACCGGCGGTCCGGTGAAGTGGACCGGCGGCCGGCTCTACAATCCCGGCGACGGCAACTATTACCACGGCAGCCTGACGCTGCTCGACGACGATCACCTGCAGGTCAAGGGCTGCGCCCTGATCATCCTGTGCAAGTCGCAGACGTGGACGCGGGTGGATTAGGGTTCGGCGGCGGGCCGAAGCGCGTCTAGCTCAGGCCGCTGCGCCTCCAATCCCGTCATTCCCGGCTGAAGCGCGCAGCGCGCAATGCCGGGAACCCATGAACACGGACTTGCCGGAGAGTGCTGTGTGCATGGGTCCCCGGGACGAGCCCGGGGATGACGTGAGGGGTTCACAAGGGCGCGCAGGCGCCCTCCAGCCAGGCGCGCACGTCGGCCAGGACCAACGGCCCGATCTCGGCTAGCACCCGCGCGTGATAGGCGTCGACCTGGGCGCGTTCCTCGGCCGTCAGCATCCCGACCTCGATCAGCGCCCGCTCATGCGGGGCCAGGGTCAGGGTCTCGAAGCCCAGCATCTTGCGCTCTCCGCCCGCGATGTCGGCCGCCTCGGTGACGACTTGCAGGTTCTCCACGCGGATGCCGTAGGCGCCGGTCTTGTAATAGCCGGGCTCGTTGGAGACGATCATCCCCGGCTTCAGGGCGACCTTGTTGTCGGTCTTGGCGATGCGCTGCGGTCCCTCGTGCACCCCGAGGTAGGAGCCCACCCCGTGGCCGGTGCCGTGGTCGTAGTCCAGACCGTGCGCCCACAGCGGCGCGCGGGCCAACGCGTCCAGCGCCGACCCCGTGGTCCCGGCCGGGAAGCGCGCGCGGCCCAACGCCAAGTGACCTTTCAGCACCAGGGTGTAGTGCTCGCGCATCTCAGCGGAGGGCTCGCCGAAAGCCACGGTGCGGGTGACGTCGGTGGTGCCGTCCAGGTACTGGGCGCCGGAGTCCACCAGGAGCAGCGAGCCCGGCTCCACCCGCCGCGCGGTGCGGCGCGTGGGGCGGTAGTGGACGATGGCGCCGTTCGGCCCGGCGCCGGCGATGGTGTCGAACGACAGGTCCTTCAGCGCGCCTGTGGCCTCGCGCAGGGACTCCAGCTTGGCGACGATCTCCAGCTCGTCGGGCAGGCTCGCCTGGGCGTCCGTGGCCAGCCAGCAAAGGAAGGCGCACAGGGCCGCGCCATCCCGAACGTGGGCGTGTTTGGCCCCCGCGATCTCCACCGAATTCTTGCAGGCGCGCGGCAGGACGCAAGGATCGGTCGCGGCGACC
>Ga0299912_10005827_pt1 | contig 10121 bp, 8 predicted proteins | sample RVTome_2_FD_207667 | JGI IMG/M metagenome (GOLD analysis project Ga0299912, IMG submission 207667) | Soil microbial communities from uranium-contaminated site in the Upper Colorado River Basin, Wyoming, United States - RVT95D214 (version 2) ...
CATCACATGATGGGTTACTTCAAGGAACGCCTCTCTCCTGATGAAAAAAAGGAGTTGCTCGAAACGATCGAACTCTATCGTAAGGAGGATGTGCCCTTGATTGTTCCGATGACCTTAATAAAGCATTACGTGAGAAAATACGACGAGCCTTACCTCAAAGAGCAGGTCTATCTCAATCCTCACCCCATCGAACTCCAATTGCGCAATCATACGTGAGGAGGGACGAATCACGTGAAGGCACTGATTCCGAATCACTCATAAATCTTCTCTTCCTCGCCTTCGGGGTCTCCCGCATCTCGTTCAATGTCCCTCGTATCGCTCCTCTTCTCGAGGACCTCTTTGTAGAACTCATGCTGGATAAGAAGGTCCATGATCTCGTTCGTTCCGGTCCAGATCATCTGGAGCCTGGCATCCCGGAAGAAGCGCTCAATCGGGTAGACACTGGTGTATCCGATGCCGCCCATCACCTGCATCGAATGATTCACGACCTCCCAGAGCATCTCGGTCGAAACCTTTTTTGCCTCAGAGACAAGCCTTCTCGAATCGAGACCCTCATCCACGTGCTTCGCCGTCACATAGACCAGGCTTCGGGCGGCGTCCAGCTTTGCAATCGAATCCGCAATCTTGAAACTGACCGCCTCAAACCTCCGGATCACCTCCCCGAAAGCCTTCCTGCGGTTGGAGTACCTTGTCGCGATTTCCAGACAACATCGTGCCATTCCAAGGGCACCCGCCGCCGTGGTTAACCTTTCGGGGATCATCATCGTGTTAAAGATGAAAGCGCCCCCGTTCTCGGGGCCCACAAGATTCTGGGCGGGCACTCTGGTGTCATGGAAATAGAGCCGGCCCGTCCCCCCGCCACGGGAGCCCAAAAGGCCATAGACGTGTTTCACCTCCACGCCCATTTCCCGTTCAACGATGAAACAGGAAATCGACTTGTGAGGCTCGGCCTCCGGGGCTGTTTTGGCATAGACCAGGAAGTAGTCCGCACCCTCCGCGCCCACTACGAAGCGCTTCTGACCATTGAGGGTGTAGTGATCTCCCTCCTTCTTGGCGATAGTGGTCGCCCCAAAAAAATCGGAGCCGCCCCGCGGTTCTGTCAGTGCCTCTGAGCAGCAGAGTCTCCCTTGCAGCGTAGGCTTCAGATATCTCTCCTTCTGCTCCAGGGTGCCAAATCGATGGATCGCTTCCCCCACAATGCTCACAAGCGAGAAGAGACAGGTGATCCCCGATCCGAGGGCCCCGATCTCCTCAAGGGCCGCCACCTCTCCTGTCCACCCCGTCCCTCTTCCACCCCACTCCCTTGGGAACCGAAGACCTAAGAGGTTATGAGCGCCCAGCTTCTCGATGAGTTCTTTGGGGTATCTCACCTCGTCGGCATCCATTGCCCGGACCAGGGAACTCGGGACCTCGTCCCTGACAAACCTCTTGACCTCCTCCTGCAGCTCCTTCTCTTCTTTCGAAAGAAGAATCTCAAACATGGATCTCCTCCTTTTCGGTTTCGTTCTCGATTCTTTATCAAAAACCTTACAGAATCAAGAAAAAAATCTCATTTCTCCTTGCAACGGGACCCCCGCCCTGAAGGGGGGGATAAAACCGTAGTTCCAAAGATCAAACTGGCCAAATGGAAAGGGTCGGGCCGTTGACGGTTACCCTGAAGTCCTGTTAAAATATGGACAATTTTGAGAAATTCTTGATGAGAGGAAACGAATAACACGAATGAGTCGGGACGAATCGGAACGATTGTCGTATCGACACTGTCGTACCGACACAGCGAATGAATCGGACCGATTGTCGTACCGACACACGAATAGGTCTTGTTCGTGAAATTCGTTATCATTCGCGGTATTCGTTGTGATGGAGATGAATATCTATTTTTTTAAATTCGCCTCGCTTTTCTACTTATTGGCTACGCTTGCCTACTCCGCTTTTGTCATTTTTCTCAAGGATCTTTTTTCCAGAATTGCCGTCATCATTCTCTCGGTCGGCTTCGCTTTTCATACCCTTGCTCTTGTCACGAGATACGTGGAAGCGGGCTATACGCCGGTGACGAATCTCCACGAATCGCTCTCCTTCTTCGCCTGGATGATCGTGGGGGTCCTTCTTATTGTCCATCTGAAGTACAAGGTCAATGTCCTGGGATCCTTTCTGACCCCGATCGCCCTGATCCTCATGCTCTTCGCTTTCGCCCTTCCAAAGGAGATCCTGCCCCTCGCCCCGGTCTTGAGGAGTTTTTGGCATCCCTTCCATGTGGTTTTCGCTTTTCTGGGCAATGCCATCTTCGCACTGGGATTCTGTTGCGGGGTGATGTACCTCATCCAAGAGCGTCAACTGAAATCCAAAAAGATGGGAGCCATTACCAAGAGACTTCCGGCCTTAGAGATATTGGACGATCTGAACTACCAGTCCCTTACCTTCGGCTTTCCGTTATTGACCCTTGGAATCGTCACGGGGGCCATCTGGGCAGAATACGCCTGGGGCCGATACTGGAATTGGGACCCGAAGGAGACATGGTCGCTGATCACATGGTTTTTCTATGCGGCGATGCTTCACCAGCGCCTGACCGTCGGGTGGAGAGGGCGGAAGGCCGCCATCATGGCGATTGTCGGCTTCTTCTCGGCTCTTTTCACTTTTCTGGGAGTCAACCTCCTTCTCCCCGGACTCCATTCCTATTCGAATTGGTAGATATGGAGAAGGTTAAGGTTAAGGCTGAGGCTGAGGTTGAGATTTTAGCATTGAGTTTTTCTTCCTTGAACAGGTGCTCTAGCAGAACCTTTGTTTGGGTTCTCTGGTCTTAAGCTTAACCTGAACCTTAGCTCTAATGTTTGTTTGGGTATTTCTGATCTTAACCTCAACCTGAGCCTTAACCTTAACCTATGTAATCTATGGACCTTATTGTCGTCGGACTGAATCACAAGACGGCTCCCATCGAAATTCGGGAGAAGCTTGCTTTTCCGGACGAGGGGATCGAACGGGCCCTGTGTCAAGCGAAGGCCTTTCCCTCGCTCAAGGAGAACATGATCCTCTCGACCTGCAATCGTGTGGAGATCTATGCAGCGGCCCGGGAGCCCGAGAACGCCATGCTCGATCTGAAGAAGTTCCTCTCCGACTATCACAGCATCTCCGTGGACGAATTCGAAAAGAGCCTCTATCTTTTCACGGGAGAAGAGGCGGTCAGGCATATCTTTCGGGTCGCCTCAAGTCTCGATTCCATGGTCGTGGGCGAACCTCAAATACTCGGCCAGATCAAATCGGCCTACAACATGGCAACAGAGGCCAAGAGCTCCGGGCTCGTTCTTCACCGGCTTCTTCATCAGGCGTTCCACGTGGCAAAGAGGGTGAGAACGGAGACCAAAATCGGGAACAGCGCCGTCTCGGTCAGTTTCGTTGCGGTCGAATTAGCGAAAAAGATCTTCGGGTCCCTTGAGAAAAAGATCGTCCTTCTGATCGGCGCCGGGGAGATGTGCGAACTCGCCGCACGACACCTCATCTCGAGCGGGGTGGAGAAAGTGCTGGTGACGAACCGCACCTTCGAACGGGCACTCGCTTTGGCCCGGGCCTTCAAGGGAGAAGCCATCCCGTTCGAAGAGATCGCCCGGGGCTTGAGGACGGCCGACATCGTGATCAGTTCGACCGGATCGCCTCAATACCTTCTCCGCCGCGAGCAGATCCTTAGAGTCATCAAGGACCGAAAACAGAAGCCCATCTTTTTCATCGACATTGCGGTCCCGCGGGATATCGAACCGAGTGTGAACGATATCGAGAATGCCTATCTCTACGATCTGGACGATCTCCAGGAGGTGGTGAACGCCAATATCCAGGACCGGGAGAAGGAAGCCGCGAAGGCGGATAAGATCATTCAAGGCGAGGTAGTGAAATTCGTTCATTGGTATCAATCCCTGGAGGTGACGCCGACCATTAAGGCCCTTCGGGAGAAGTTCGAAGAGATCCGGAGGAGCGAATTGGAGAAAACCCTCTCCCTTCACCCCGGTCTCTCGGAAAAAGAGAGACAATCTCTGGAAGCACTCACTTCAGCCATCGTCAACAAGATCCTTCACAGCCCCCTCACCCACCTCAAAAGGGGGGATGAATCGGCTGACCGATACATGGATACCCTCCGGATCCTTTTCGGATTAGCGGATCAAAAGCCGGAGGACGAAGAGTAGATGACGTCAAAAGAGTTGAGGATCGGAACGCGCGGAAGTCAGCTTGCCCTCTACCAGGCAAACTGGGTGAAGGATCAACTGCTTCGAACCCATCCGGACCTCAAGGTGACATTGGTCAAAATCCAGACGACCGGGGATAAAATCAAGGACGCCCCCCTGGCCAAAATCGGAGAAAAGGGCCTTTTCGTCAAGGAGATTGAAGAAGCCCTCATTCGAAGAACGGTTGATCTTGCGGTTCACAGCATCAAAGACGTTCCCGTGGAATTCCCCGAAGGTCTTCATCTTTCCGCCATTACGAAGAGGGAAGACCCTCGCGACGTCCTGATCTCAAAAAAGGACCTGCCTTTAAAGGAGCTCCCGCCCCGGGCAAAGATCGGAACGAGCAGCCTGAGGCGACAGGCCCAACTCCTTCACTTTCGGGGCGACTTCGAACTGATCTCGCTACGGGGAAATTTGGATACCCGGCTGAAGAAGCTCCAGAAAATGGACCTGGATGCGATCATTTTGGCCTTCGCCGGCGTCAAGAGATTAGGCCTGGAGAAAAAGATTACGGAGATCATCTCTCCGGAAATCTCCCTCCCTGCGGTTGGACAGGGCGCATTAGGAATCGAGACGAGGAAGGGTGACGAAGAGGTCGAGGAGAGAATCCGCTTTCTGAACGACTCCTCCTCAGCCGTTGCGATCTCCGCAGAGAGGTCGTTCCTCAAGGAACTTGGAGGAGGCTGCCAGGTTCCGATTGCGGCTTTCGGCCAGATTCTCGGCTCGATCCTGCGAATCGATGGAATGGTGGCGAAGACCGACGGGACAAGGCTGTTCCGCCATCGCCTGGATGGACCGGTTGAGAATGCCGAGCCCATCGGAAGGGAACTCGCCAGGATTCTTAATGAAAGAGGAGCCCGAGAGATCTTGGAGGAGGTCTACAGGAAGGGGACGCCTTCCCATCCGGTCGTATGAAAAAACTTTCCCTTACCGGAAGAAAAATTCTAATTACTCGAGCCCGGGACCAGGCCTCTCAATTTTCCGTCAGACTCAGACGCCTCGGGGCGGAGGTGACTGAATTCCCGACGATCGAGATCGTTCCGCCTCTCAGCTGGGAGTCGGTCGACCGGTCCATCGATCGGCTTCATTCCTATGATTGGGTCATCTTCACGAGCGCAAACGGCGCGGACTTCTTTTGGCGGAGGATGAAAGAAAAGGGGAAAGCATTTCCTCATCGCTCTCCCAAAGTGGCTGCGATCGGGCCCGCGACGGCCGAGAGCTTGAAGAGAAGGGGACTCCGGGCAGCCTATACACCCAAGGAGTTTGTGGCAGAGGGAATTCTTAGAGGATTTGAAGAGATGGGGATCGAGGGGAAACGAATCCTTCTGGCCCGGGCCCGGAAGGCAAGGGATGTCCTCCCGGAGGGCCTGAGAAGGAAGGGCGCCCTGGTGGATGTGGTCGAGACCTACCGAACCGTCAAGCCGAAGGGGGGCTCGCGGAGACTACGGCAGCTCCTGGAAAAAGGGGGACTCGATGTCATCACCTTCACCTCTTCCTCCACCGTCAGTCATTTCGTCGAGCTCCTTAAAGGGACCGATCTCAAAGGGCTCCTGGGAAAGATCACCATCGCTTGTATCGGACCGATCACTGCGAAGACGGCAAGCGATTTTGGGATGAGCGTCCGCATTCAGCCTGAGGAATACACGATCCCCGCCCTGGCCGAAGCGATCGCTATTCACTTTGAGAAAAGGATCCCCGTTAGGAAGGACGGGGCTTTCTAATCGGGTGAATGATTTTGGAATGCGCCGTGTACCACGTGGGGTACACGGCTGCCCTGCACCCAACGTGGTGCAGGGCGGATTTCGGAATGCGGAACACAACCACTCCAGTTGAGGTCGTCCTTTTCGATCTGGGCAATGTGATCCTCCCCTTCGATCACCAACAGATTGCCGAAAAGCTCTCCCGATTCGCCGGGCAAGATCGAAGGGATGCCCCCGGATTGTTCCGTCACCTCTTCGATTTTGAAAAGGGCGCCGTCAATCTCTATGAAACCGGAAAGATATCCTCTGAAGCCTTCTTTCAATCCTTAAAAGAGTCTTTTCATCTCTCCCTCTCCTTCGAGGCATTCGTCCCCATTTGGAATCAGATCTTCTCTGAGAACGAGGAGGTCTCCGAGATCATTCGCTCGTTGAAGCGAAGACTCAGGCTTGGCCTGGTTTCGAATACCAATCCCCTCCATTTCGACTACATCGTAGCGAGATTTCCGATCGTCCGGGCATTCGACAGGTGGATCCTCTCGCACCAGGTAGGATTCAAGAAACCCGCCCTTGAGATCTTTCAGCGGGCCATGGAGTGGGCTTCCGTCGATCCTCGAAGGATCGTCTTCATCGACGATACGGAGACGCACGTCGAAGCAGCAGCGGCATTAGGGATGCAAGCGATCCGTTTCACTTCTGCCGGTCAATTGCGGAAGGACCTGAACGAATCCTGCGGATGGAAGGAAAACGGCGTCCGAGCGGGAGGCTGAAAGACGGCTACCCCGGAAAGAGCTTCAGGATTCCCGTGATAAGAATCGCCGTGATTCCGATCACCACGATCCAGATTGAAAAAAAGACTTCCCTCTCTTCATTCATGTTCATGGATGTCCTGGTTCGCTCCTTCTTTAAAATTAGCAAGGATCCGTCTGGAATGACAGTAGGTCAATGATGTATTCTCGCTTTGAAGAGAGTGTATTTTCCCCGGATTCGCGGAAGTCTTAGCCCGGGATCCCTTCCTTCTTGAGAAAGAGGGCCCCGAGAGGGGGCAAAACCAGTGAGAGTGAGAAGTGCCTTCCATGGGCCGTGATCGGGGCAGCCTCCACGCCTCCCAAGTTTCCGTAGCCGCTGCCGCCATACACCTTCGCATCACTGTTCAGGACTTCTTTCCAGAAGCCGCCCCTCGGAACGCCGATCCTGTAATTGCGTCTGGGGACAGGAGTCAAGTTGCAAACGATGAGAAAGAGAGTCTCGGGATTCTTCCCCTTTCTGAAAAAACTGATGATGCTGTTCTCCCAGTCATGGAAATCGGCCCACTCGAACCCCTCCTGACCAAAATCGAGCTCGTAAAGGGACGGCTCGCTCCGGTAAAGTCCGTTGAGGTCCTTGACCCAGCTTCGAATTCCTTGATGCAAAGGATACTGAAGAACGTGCCACTCCAGACTCTCCTCATGGACCCACTCCCTCCATTGTCCGAATTCCCCTCCCATGAAGAGCAGCTTCTTGCCCGGATGGCCGTACATATAGCCGTAGAGGAGCCGGAGATTCGCATTCCTCTGCCAATCGTCTCCCGGCATCTTTCCCAGCAACGATCCCTTCCCATAAGTCACTTCATCGTGCGAGAGCGGAAGAATGAAATTCTCAAAGAAGGCATACCAGATGCTGAACGTAAGCTGGTCGTGGGAATACTTTCTGTAAAAAGGGTCTTTCGAGAAGTAGTCCAGGGTGTCGTGCATCCAGCCCATGTTCCACTTCATCCCAAAACCCAGTCCCCCCACGTAAGAGGGTCGTGAAACCATCGGCCATGCAGTCGATTCCTCGGCAATCGTTTGCACATCGGGATGGGCTTGATAAACCGCTCCGTTGAATCGTTCGAGCAAGGAGATGGCTTCGAGATTCTCCTTCCCGCCGAAGACGTTCGGAACCCACTCCCCTTCCTTTCTCCCGTAGTCGAGATAGAGCATCGAAGCAACAGCATCCACCCGGAGGCCGTCGATGTGGTACCGATCCAGCCAGAAGAGGGCGTTGCTGATGAGAAAGGCCCGCACCTCGTTTCTCCCGTGATTGAAGATGTAACTCTTCCATTCCGGGTGAAAGCCTTTCTTCGGATCGGCGTGCTCATAGAGATACGTTCCATCGAAATAGACCAGGCCGTGCGCGTCGTCCGGAAAATGAGAAGGCACCCAGTCGAGAATGACTCCGATCCCATTCTGATGGAGCCGGTCGATGAGGCACATGAAATCCTGAGGCGTGCCGTACCTCGCGGTGGGGGCGAAGTAGCCTACGGTCTGGTAGCCCCAGGACCCGTAGAAAGGATGCTCCATCACAGGCAGGAATTCAACGTGCGTGAATCCCATCTCTTTAACATAGTCCACCAGATAGGATGCCATTTCCCGGTACGTGAGGAATCGATTCCCCTCTTCCGGAACCCTTCTCCAGGATCCCAGATGGACCTCATAGATGGCAAAGGGGGAATGGAGGCTGTTCCTTTCGCCCCGGGCCTTCATCCACTCGGCGTCTCCCCATTCATAGTCCAAGTCCCACACGACTGAGGCCGTTTTGGGAGGGCACTCCCAACGGAAGGCATAAGGGTCCCCTTTGTCGCCCTGATAGTCTTGGTGGTTGGAGACCAAATGGTATTTATAGGAGGTCCCTTGAGGGACACCGGGAATGAACCCCTCCCAGATCCCGGAGCCATCCTCCCTGACCCGGAGCGGATGAGAAGTCTTGTTCCAATCATTAAGATCCCCCATGACAGAGACAGCCTTTGCATTGGGGGCCCAGACGGAAAACTGCGTGCCTTCGACGCCGTGCACGGAAAGAAGATGGGAGCCCAGCTTGTCGTAAAGTCTGAAATGGCTCCCTTCTTTGAAGAGGTAGATATCATGTTCTGTGAAAAGGCTGCTCTCGTAATTTACGTCTTCCACCGTCAATCCCCTCCGATCGGATAAAAAGCCATGATCGCGACCCTTACATGAAATAGTGAAGCTTCCCGCCCACAGGGCGGGGCTTCCCGGCAAGGTATTATCATTACATATTGTGCCCCCCGTGGTCGGGTCTAATCGACTTGACCCCGCCTATCCCGCTTTGGCGGGACGGGGCACGTTCCGGTCAAAACTGACCCCTTTCCTCAATCGCTTCCTCACAGCAAAGATATTAGCAGGTAGAACGAACGGGTTCAACTCCACATCGTTCCTCTCTCCCTGCCAGATAGACCTGTCATCGCTCAGAATCCGGATCCTGTCAAGTCGTGTAAAATACCGCAATCCTTTCGGAAAACCTTCCTGAGGCGATTGGAAAATACAGCCTCCCCGGCGGCAAAATACAAAATCCCCCCCATTTACTTGCGGTGCCCCCTTTTTAGAGAATGGAGGGTACGATCGCAGATTGGCGTTTTTCAGCAGCCTGACAGGAAAAAGAGGGAGGAACGGATGGTCCCATCATCTATCAGTTCGGCCATGGCGATGGCCGAGCAGTACAGGGCCCGCATAGGAGATGTTGTCCGCGTTGCCCAATAAGGTCCAGCCTTCCAGGGCCGTAAATGAGATCCGTCGCATTCTGTGCGGAGTTCTGAGGGGCCAAGGGTGAAACACACCTGGCCCCTGCGTTTCTATGGCACAAGCTGAAAACGCGGATGACGGACGGGTGAATCGCTCGACTCCGCGGCCCATTTCAAAGGGTCTCAACTTTGATCAGGTTGGTCGTTCCGGGAGTGCTGATCGGGACGCCGGCAATGATGACGATCCTGTCCCCCTCAAACGCCAGCCCCATTTCCTTGGGCAGTTTTTTCGATCTCTCGAACATATCGTCCGTATCCTTCCACTCCGGAACGGGAACGGGGCGGACGCCCCAGCAGAGGTTGATCTGCCTCAGGACGGAAGGATGGCGGCTGAGGGCCAGAATAGGCTGCCGGGGACGCTGTCTTGAGACCCAGCGGGCCGTGCTGCCCGACTCGGTGGGCGTGACAATCGCCGCGGCCTTGACCGCCTCCGCCAATAAAGAGGCGGCACAACTGATCGCCTGGGGAAGATCGGTGTTCCCTTCCAGACCTCTTTGGGAGAAATGATCGAAAGGAAACTCCTCCTCCGCTGCCCGGGCGATCTTAGACATCATCATCACGGACTCAACGGGGAATCTGCCGATGGCGGTCTCCTCGGAAAGCATGACGGCGTCGGTGCCGTCGTAAACCGCGTTGACCACGTCGGTCGCTTCTGCCCTCGTC
>Ga0299912_10005828_pt1 | contig 10120 bp, 7 predicted proteins | sample RVTome_2_FD_207667 | JGI IMG/M metagenome (GOLD analysis project Ga0299912, IMG submission 207667) | Soil microbial communities from uranium-contaminated site in the Upper Colorado River Basin, Wyoming, United States - RVT95D214 (version 2) ...
CTTCTGAGGACACGACCTTGAGACGCGTTGTTGTCACCGGATTAGGCATCGTTTCCAGCATTGGAAACAACAAACAGGAAGTGCTGGACTCCCTGCGCGCAGGGCGTTCCGGGATCACTTTCAGTCAAGAGTATGCGGATCTCGGCTTTCGCAGCCGGGTCCACGGGGCTGTTACGGTGGACACCGAGGCTCTTATCGATCGCAAGCTGCGCCGCTTTATGGGCGATGCCGCCGCCTTCAATTATCTCGCCATGGCTCAGGCTATCGCGGACGCCGGGCTCGACGAGGGCCAGGTCTCCCATCCCCGCGCCGGGCTCATCGTCGGTTCGGGCGGCGCTTCCACGCAAAACGTCGTGGAGGCCGCGGACATCCTGCGTTCCAAAGGCGTGCGCAAGGTGGGGCCGTACATGGTGCCGCGCACCATGGGCAGCACCACCTCCGCCTGCCTCGGCACGTCCTTCCATATCAAGGGCGTGAGCTATTCCATCAGCTCCGCCTGTTCCACCAGCGCGCATTGCATCGGTAATGCCTACGAGCTGATTCAGATGGGCAAGCAGGACGTGATGTTCGCCGGCGGCGGCGAGGAACTGCACTGGACCCAGTCCGTGCTATTCGACGCCATGGGCGCCATGTCTTCCAAATACAACGAGACGCCGCAGCGCGCCTCGCGTGCCTACGACGCGGACCGCGACGGCTTCGTCATTTCCGGCGGCGGCGGACTGCTGGTGCTCGAAGAATTGGAACATGCCCGGGCGCGCGGCGCCAAGATCTACGCCGAACTGGTGGGCTACGGCGCCACCTGCGACGGCTTCGACATGGTGCAGCCCTCGGGCGAGGGCGCGGTGCGCTGCATGCAGCAGGCGCTGTCCACGGTGAAAGGTGAGGTGGATTACATCAACGCCCACGGCACCAGCACGCCGGTCGGCGACACCCGCGAACTGAACGCGGTGCGCGAGGTGTTCGGCGCCAAGGTTCCCCGGATCAGTTCCACCAAGTCGCTCACCGGCCACGCGCTGGGCGCGGCGGGCGTCAACGAGGCCATCTACTCGCTGTTAATGATGGAGGCGGGGTTCCTCTGTGTCTCGGCCAACATCGAAAACATCGATCCGGTCGCGGCGGACATGCCCATCCTGCGTGAGCGGGAAGACAACGTTCGGCTCAATACCGTCATGTCCAACAGCTTTGGTTTTGGCGGCACTAACGCCTGTCTCGTCTTCCAACGTTTCCGCGACTGACGGGATCTTCATGTCGGATAATCCGGTCATCAATCTGGGCAAGGCCAAGGGACGGCGCAGTCTCGACAAAGTCGATGGCTTCGCCACCAGCGTCGGCCCCGAAGCGCATTTTACCGGCAGCATCGGGGGCAGCGGCCATTGCATCGTCTACGGCCAGGTGCAGGGCGAGTGTGATCTGTCGGGCACCCTGGTAATCGGCGAGGGCGGTGTGTGGCGCGGCGATATCATCGCCCAGAACATCCTCATCGCCGGGCGCGTGGAAGGCTCGATCATGGCCCGCGAGAAGCTGGAGATCATTTCCACGGCCCGCATTCAGGGCAGTCTTTTAAGCCCCGTCATCGCCATCGCCGAAGGCGCTATCCATGAGGGCGACATTCACATGGGGCAGGTGCAGCGCTTCGTCGGCCGGCGCGAATCGGACTGACCGCGCTGCGAGATGCTCTCCCGCGCCCGGCTAAGCCTTCTCAAGGACATTCTGTCGCAACCCACCGCGCCCTTTCGTGAGGCGCACGTGGCCCGCTGCGTGGCGGCCCATCTGGAACGAAACGGCGTTCCGTTTTTCGAGGACCCGGCCGGCAATATCGTGCTGGGCGTGAAATCCCAGAAGGAATATGCACGGCTGCTGCGCGCCCGCGGCGACGAACCCGTGCGTTTTTTCATCGCCCATATGGACCACCCAGGATTCCACGGCGTGCGTTGGCTGGACGAGCGGCGCCTGGCGGTGCAATGGCTGGGCGGCTCGCCCGTGAAACACGTCAACGGCGCCCGGGTGTGGCTGGCGGATAGCGACGATGTTCGCGCCGAAGGTCGGCTCGCCAAGGTGACGAAGGTGAAAGGGGGCTGGGCTATCGACACGGCAGAGGTGCATTTTCCTCGATCCGCCGTTTCTCCTCGCGCCGTGGCGGCGAAAAAACTCTTCGGCGGTTTTGCCTTTCGCGCGCCCTGCTGGGCCAGCGGCAAACGCCTTTACGCCCGTGCGGCGGACGATCAGACGGGTGTGTTCACCATCATCAGCACGGCGATCGATTTGTTCCATGCGGGCCGTTCCGGCGAGACGCCCTTCCTCGGTCTCTTGACCCGCGGAGAGGAAGTGGGCTTCGTCGGGGCTATACGGCATTTCGAGCTGGGCTGGCTGGCATCCGCCCACCGTCCGGTGGTTTGCATCAGCCTTGAGGCCTCGCGCAATCTGCCCGGCGCGGTCATGGGCAAGGGGCCGATAGTGCGCTTGGGCGACCGGCGCACGACTTTCGATCCAGGGGCTTTGCGGGTGTTGTCGGATCTGGCCGAGAAACTGTTGCCCGGCCGTCACCAGCGCCGGGTCATGGACGGCGGGACCTGCGAGGCGACGGCCGCAACGGCCTGGGGCTACACCACTGTCGGCCTCACCCTGCCGCTGGGCAATTATCACAACCAAGGCCTGGACGGTGGCGTCGATTGCCCCAAACCGGGGGGGCCAGCGCCGGAGTTCGTGCATCTCGATGACGTGAATGGGATGCTGCGTTTGGTCGCCGGTTTGATGAACCCTGGCCTGCCTTGGGAGTACCCCTGGGCGGCCACGCGCGATCGCCTTCTCCAAAATGCCAATCGCTATAAAGGCTGAAAAAAGATAACAGGGATTTGGAAAAGGGAATTGATTTCCCCGTTTGAACAGCAATCCTTTGAGTGATGGAAGTCACCGCCAACAACTCCGCGCATGCCGCTCCCGTATCGCGCGTGCTCGAACAGCTCGTCAGCCATCTCAATGGCCTTACCGGCGCTGAAGCACGGCGCCGGCTCGAACGTTACGGACCCAACCGGCTGTCGGAACGGCGTGGACGCGGGCCGCTGCTGCGCTTCGCGCTCCAGTTTCACAATGTGCTCATTTACGTGATGCTGACGGCGGCGCTGGTCACGGCATCGCTCGGGCATTGGGTGGATACCGGCGTTATCGTCGGCGTGGTGGTGATTAACGCGCTGGTCGGTTTCCTCCAGGAAGGCAAGGCGGAGCAGGCGCTGGCGGCGATCCGGCACATGTTGTCGCTCAAGGCGACGGTGCTGCGCGACGGGCGTCCGCGCATGCTTCCGGCCGAGGAGTTGGTGCCCGGCGACGTGGTTCTGGTGCAGTCCGGCGATCGTATTCCGGCGGATTTGCGGCTCATACACGTGAAGAATTTGCGTGTGGAGGAAGCAGCGCTCACCGGCGAATCGGTCTCCGTGGATAAACATACCGAGCCGGTCATAGGCGACACGGCGCTGGGCGACCGGCGCAACATGGCGTACTCCGGCACGCTGGTGTCGTATGGGCAGGGACGCGGCGTGGTGGTCGCCACGGGTGATGCCACCGAACTGGGCCGCATCTCGCAGATGCTGTCGGCGGTAGAGCACATCGAGACGCCGCTGTTGCGCAAAATTGCCGCATTCAGCAAATGGCTCACGCTGGCCATTGCGGCGGTGGCGGCAGCGGCGTTTGCGCTTGGCGTAGGTATGCATGATCAGCCGGCGGCGGACATGTTCATGGCCGCGGTCGGACTGGCCGTGGCGGCCATTCCCGAAGGGTTGCCCGCCGTCATCACCATCACACTCGCCATCGGCGTGCAACGCATGGCGCGGCGCAACGCCATCGTCCGCGTGCTGCCGGCGGTCGAGGCGCTGGGCAGTGTCACCGTCATCTGTTCCGATAAGACCGGCACCCTCACGCGCAACGAGATGACGGTGCAATCAGTCGCAACGGCCGAGCATCTCTACGGCGTAAGCGGGGTGGGCTATGCGCCCGACGGCGCTTTTGTGCTCAACGAACAGCCGGTTGATGTTGAGACGCGCCCCGATCTCGCCGAACTGTTGCGCGCCGGTCTGCTGTGCAACGACGCGCAGTTGCGTAACGAACGCGGCCAATGGCTGGTCGATGGCGATCCCACCGAAGGCGCACTGGTGGTGGCTGCGCTCAAAGGCGGGTTCGACGCGCGGCTGGAGGCGGAACGGTTGCCGCGCGCCGATGTGATCCCTTTCGAATCCGAACACCGCTTCATGGCCACATTGCATCACGACCACGCGGGTCACGGTTTTATTTATCTCAAGGGCGCTCCCGAACGCGTGTTGGGCATGTGCACGCTTGAACGTTATGCCGGCACGGAGAGGCCGCTGCGCTATGACGACTGGCACGCGTGTATCGAGCATATTGCGGCACAGGGACAACGCGTATTGGCGTTGGCATTTCGCACCGCCACAGCCGGGCAACGCGAATTGCGCTTCGACGATGTGGAGAATGGTCTCACGCTGCTCGGCCTGGCCGGCATGATCGACCCGCCGCGCGAGGAGGCCATCCGCGCCATCGCCGCCTGCCACGCCGCCGGCATCGACGTGAAGATGATCACCGGCGATCACGCCGCGACGGCGACTGCGATCGCGCTCCAACTCGGCATCGGCGATGGCCGCACGGCGATCACCGGCAAAGAACTGGCGAAACTCGACGCGGAGGGCTTGCGCGCGCTGGCATTGCAGGCAAGCGTCTATGCGCGCGTCAGCCCCGAACACAAACTCAAACTGGTCGAGGCGTTGCAGGCGCAGGGTGAAGTGGTGGCCATGACCGGCGATGGCGTGAACGATGCCCCTGCGCTCAAGCGCGCCGACGTCGGCGTGGCGATGGGCATGACTGGCACCGAAGTCGCCAAGGAGGCCGCCGAGATCGTGCTGGCCGACGATAACTTTGCCTCCATCGTCAACGCCGTGGAAGAGGGGCGCACGGTATACGACAATCTGCGCAAAACTATTTTGTTCATCATGCCGACCAACGGCGCCGAAGCTGGCACCCTCTTCGTGGCCATCGCACTGGGCCTGGTCTTGCCGATTCTGCCGGTGCAGATCCTATGGGTGAACATGGCGACTGCTGTGACGCTGTCGCTCGCGCTCGTTTTCGAGCCCACTGAAACCGATACCATGCGGCGACCGCCGCGCGCGCCGGATGCCGCGCTGTTTTCCAGCTACTTTGTCTGGCGCACGCTGTTTGTAACGCTGCTGGCCGCAGCCGGTGTGCTGGGCATGTTTTTGTGGGAACAGGCGCAAGGGGCGAGTATAGAAGCGGCGCGCACCGCCGCCGTGAACACACTGGTGGTGATTGAAGTGTTTTATTTGCTCAACACGCGGTTCCTGCTGGCGCCGGCGTGGCCGCAGCGCGCTCTGATTGGCAACCGCTATGTGCCGCTCAGTATCGCAGCAGTGCTTGTGATGCAGTCGTTATTCACATACGCACCGTTCATGCAGTTGCTGTTTCACACTGCTGCGTTGCCTGCCGAAGTATGGGGGCGTATTGTGCTGATCGGCGCCATCGTCTACGCCGTCGTGGAACTGGAGAAGTGGTTGGTGCGCGTTCTGGGACTCAAGGGTGTGTGATGGGGAGTGTGATGGCATCATCCTGCCAATTTCTACGTTTCTCTCTTTGTTCAGCTTTCATTCAGTTACCCGCCTGTATCTTACCGTCCATCAAGTGATTAATAGGTGGAGGTTCACGATGAAATCAGTTGTTCTCGCCCTGGGTTTGACCGCCATGGCCGCTTCCACAAGCGTGCTGGCGGATCTTGATTTGGCCAAGAAGAGCGGTTGCCTGGCTTGCCACAGTGTCGAGAAACAAATCGTCGGCCCCGCCTGGAAGGACGTCGGCGCCAAGTATAAAGGCGATGCCGGCGCCAAAGCGGCCTTGATCGAGAAGGTGAAGAAGGGCGGCAAAGGTACCTGGGGTACCGCGCCCATGCCTCCTTACTCGCCGCGAGTCCCCGACGAGGATATTGAGAAGCTCGTAGATTTCGTGCTGTCGCTGGGTTAATCGAGCTTACGTTTACGGGACAAGGAAGAGCACCTCAACCCCCTGGTGCCAGTCCCACATTTTCACCACCCCCCTGGTGTCCGGCGGAGCGGGCGTAATGCCCGCTTTGTTCGGTTTCCTCTTTCCAAGCCCAATTCGTATGGTTACCCTTGAGAAATCTCAGCCTTTGAGCTGGCAGCAGATTTTCGGGAAATGAATCACCCATGCGTGTCCTGGTCATCGAAGACGAATTACGGTTACGCGAACAGTTGGCCGCCCGCCTGCAACTGGAAGGTTATGTGGTGGATGCGGCAAAAGACGGCGAAGAAGGCCTGTACTTTGGCCGCGAATATCCCGTCGATGTGGGTGTGATCGACCTGGGATTGCCGAAACTTTCCGGTATTGACGTGATTCGCCAACTGCGCAGTGCGGGCAAATCTTTCCCCATTTTGATCCTCACCGCGCGTAACCGCTGGCAGGACAAAGTCGAGGGCCTTGATGCCGGGGGCGACGACTATCTGGTCAAGCCGTTTCAGATGGAGGAATTGTTGGCGAGGTTGAAGGCCTTGTTGCGGCGTTCCGCCGGCTGGAGCCAACCGGGTCTGAGCTTCGGGCCGGTGTACGTCGATACCGGCTCCCAGCAGGTAAAGCTAAACAATCAATCTATCGAACTCACGGCCTACGAGTATCGGGTGCTGGAATACCTGGTGCTGCGCGCCGGGCAGGTTATCTCCAAGACGGAGTTGACCGAGCATATCTATGATCAGGACTTCGATCGGGACAGTAATGTCATCGAGGTCTTCGTCGGCCGTCTGCGCCGCAAGCTGGACCCCGACAATCGATTGAACGTCATCGAGACCCTGCGCGGCCGTGGATATCGATTTGCTTTGGAGCCCACGTCCGCGGCGGGGCCTCGCTGATGTTATCCCTCAATGCGCGTGTGTTGATCGCGGCCAGCGCCGTGCTTTCCAGTTTCTTCGGCCTGGCGGGCTTCACCCTGGATCGGACCTACCATAAGAGCGCGGATGGAGCGCTCGTTGAGCGTCTGCAAGATCACGTCTACGCCCTTATTGCCGCGGCGAGCATGGATGAGTCCGGACGGCTTTCCATACCCGCGGCGCTGCCTGACCAGCGTTTTTCCGATGCCCAATCTGGCCTGTTCGCCCAGGTGACGAGAAATGACGGCGGCTGGATTTGGCATTCGCAATCTACCGAAGGGCTGGATATCCCTTTTTCCCAGGGGTTGTCGCGGCAGGACAGCGTGATGCGGGATATTACACTGGCCGATGGACGCCAACTCCGCCTATATAGCTACGGTGTCGTGTGGAGCGACACGGAAGCGCAAGATCCTTCTCTGGCGTACACGTTCAGCGTGGCAAAGGATATGGCGGATTTGAATGCCGAGTTGGCGACGTTTCGCCGCAGTCTTTGGGGTTCGCTGGGCGGGGTGGCCCTGATGTTGTTGGCGGTGCAGGGAACGATTTTGCGTTGGGGTCTGGCGCCGCTGCGACGGGCGGAAAATGAATTGGCGGCCATCGAATCCGGGCAGCAGCCCCGCTTGAAGGGAAAATATCCGCCGGAATTGCGGGGGTTGACCGGCAACCTCAATGCCTTGTTGTCGCATCAGCAGGAACATCTGGAACGCTATCGCCGCACCCTGGGCGATCTCGCCCACAGTCTCAAAACGCCTCTCGCGGTTTTGCAGAGTGCGGCCGAAAGTGCCCAGGACTCAAGAGAATTGCAGGTCGTGGTGAAAGAGCAGGTCGCGCGCATGAACCAGCTCACCGGGTATCAGTTGCAACGAGCCGCCACTTCCGGTTGGACCGTGTTGGCGGCGCCGGTGGATGTGCGTGCCATTTCCCAAAAAGTGCTCGCCGGGCTGCGCAAGGTCTATGCAGAAAAGGCCGTTGCCGCCGAATTGGTGGAGGGGGAGGTGGCCGTTTTCCACGGCGACGAGGGCGACCTGATGGAGGTCGTCGGCAACCTGGTGGACAACGCCTTCAAATGGTGTGATCACCGGGTGCGGATTCGAATCGAATCCAGGACGATCCCCAAAAGCGAGGCGGTGGATCTGTTTATTCTTGTGGAAGACGACGGCCCGGGTGTGGCCCCCGACATGGTTCGCTACGTGATGCAACGGGGCAGGCGGGCGGACTCCCACACACCCGGGCACGGCATAGGCCTGTCTATCGTCCGGGATATCGTACAGCTTTATGGAGGTTCGCTAGAGATCGGCAACAGCGAGCTGGGTGGTGCGGCGGTTCATGTCTGGTTGCCGGCGCGGCCCAAAGATCTGCCGATGTTGCAAGGGGCATGACGCAAGAGGAATGAACAGAAGGGTGGTGTCCGTGCAGACACCACCAGGATAGGGGGCTATTTGTGGTCGTTGTTCGTGTAAGGGCTGTTGCTGCTATAGATTTGCTTCACGAGATAAACCAACAAGACCAGTCCGACCGCTGAAACGCCCGCTATCATGTAAGTCAGTAGATCAATCATGTATATCCCCTCGTCAAATTGATTTATTGGCGTTCGTGCGCCATTTGTGCGTGGCGGTCCTATGGTGCCCCAAGCAGCCGGGGTACAGCAAGCCTCAAATGGTTTTCTCCTTTTCCCCTAGACGCCGGCGGCGAGTTTACACAGGCAGACGGTAGACATATAGTGTAGCGGCGTTATTCAAGGGGTATCCCTAAATCATCTCTCCCTTATTGTGTTTTCATGGCCATAGAAATCAGGCAATTGGCGCAGCATTTAAAGTGGTTGCCTGAAGTCGGCTGGCGTTGGTTTTGCGGGTAGGTTTCGTTATGAGCGAGAAAGGTTCCAACGACGATTTTAAGATGAGTCCTTCCGACTCGGAATCCACGTCGAGAATTGCCCGGCTCTGCTATGTGGACGACAGCAAAACGTCGGCGTTCGTGGTGCGCCGCGTGTTGGAGCCGCTGGGTTACCACGTCGACCATTTCGCCACCGCTGAACCCGCTTTCGTGGCCTTGATACAGAAAGACTACGACCTCCTGCTCACGGATTTGAAGGTTTCTTCGACGGGCATGGACGGCGATGAGTTGATTCGGACCGTGCGTCAGAGCGGCCATCCCAAGATCAGTGCCATGCCGATCATCGTCATCACCGGGGCAACCGATGCCGAGGTGTTGCTCAATGTTTACAACGCCGGCGCCAATCAGGTCATGAATAAACCCGTCGATGGGGTGGTACTGGACGCACATATTCGCCGGTTGTTGTTTGAAGGACGGCGCGTTGAACCGGCGGCGACGGCTGCAAAGAAAACGGAAGCGAAGGTTGTTTCCATTGCGTCGGCAAAGCGTGACTCCGTTAATGCGAGTGCCAGGCCGATGACGCCCCCTCCACCTGTTATCGAGGAGAAGGCGCAGGATATTCCCGTGCTGCGCATGGTCGAACCCGCCCCGGAAATGCCTCAAATAACCCCGGTAGCCGAACCGGCCGCCGCGCGCCCCGCGATGGAGGATAAGGCGAGACAGGCACGCGCAGAACAAGCCGCTTCTGCGGCCCTCGATGAAAGCATGATCGAACGCGCCATGAAGTCGAATTCGGACTCCGCCCGGCAGGTCGATGATAAAGACACGGACGAGGATTTTATCGACGACGAAGTGGTCATCATCGACCCCGAGGAGAGCGCCCATAAAAGGCGACGCCCGCAGCCGCTGGCCGTGCAACAAGTCGATGCCAATATCTTGTATGAGATGGAAAAGTATTCCCTCGTCCATGGCCGGCGGAGCGGAATGTTTAATATGTCAGGGCTGATGTCCGGGCTGCATTCGCTTCTCGAATATCTCGGTATGCGACGCCTTTTACTGCGCGCGGCGCTTCTGGTCGTTGTGGTTGCCGTCGGCATCGTGGTCTGGAGCAGCTATTTCGACAAGGGCGTGCCGGTTGAAACAGCAGTGGTGGAAACGGGCGAGATATTTCAGTCCATCACGGTGCCTGGGCGCGTGGTGAGCAAGCACCACCTGAATGTCAGCCCATCCCAATCGGGACGTCTGATAAAGATTCTCGCCAAAGAGGGTGACAAGGTCGAAAAGGGACAATTGCTGGCGCAACTCGATGACCGCGAGCTGAGCAGCCGGCTCACCCGGGC
>Ga0299912_10005830_pt1 | contig 10120 bp, 10 predicted proteins | sample RVTome_2_FD_207667 | JGI IMG/M metagenome (GOLD analysis project Ga0299912, IMG submission 207667) | Soil microbial communities from uranium-contaminated site in the Upper Colorado River Basin, Wyoming, United States - RVT95D214 (version 2) ...
AACCAGCCAGCGCCCCAGACCCAAGACCCCTGGATCGGGTAGATGATGGCGGTCAGCACGACCGTGAAGGCCATGAACGGCCACAGTTTGATGCGCTCGGCCAAGGTGCCCGATACGATGGACGCGGCGGTCGCCACGAACACCATCTGGAAGAACCAGTCGGAACCGGCGGAATAGCTGCCTTCGGTAAAGCCGTCGGCGGTGATGCCGGGGTCTTCCGCGCCCCATACGGCGAACGAGCCGATCCAGCCGCCATCGACGCCCGAATACATCAGGTTATAGCCGACCAGCCAGTACATGATGCCCGCCACGGAATAGATGGCGATGTTCTTGAGCATCTGCATGGAGGTGTTTTTGGTGCGCACCAAGCCGCCTTCGAGCATGGCGAAGCCCGCCGCCATCCACATGACCAAGATGCCATGCAGCAAAAACGACAGGGTGTTGAAGATGAAGGCCGTTTCGCCGGACACTTCAGCGTGCGCCGGAGCCGCCAAAAGTGCTAAACCAGCGGCAAGGCCCGGGATGATCATTAGTTTGCGGTTCATAATCCGATCTCCTTACAGAGCCTGGTCGTCGGTTTCGCCGGTGCGGATGCGCACGGCTTTTTCCAGATCGACGACAAAAATTTTGCCGTCGCCGATCTTGCCGGTGCCCGCCGCAGCGCTAATCGCTTCGACAACGCGTTCGGCTTGATCGCCGGCGATGGCGACTTCGATTTTAACCTTGGGCAGAAAGTGAATTTCGTATTCGGCCCCACGGTAGATTTCCGTTTGACCCTTTTGCCGACCGTAACCCTTGACTTCGGTAACGGTCATGCCTTCTACGCCGAGCCCGGTGAGGGCCTCGCGAACGTCATCGAGCTTGAAGGGCTTGATGATGGCCATGATGAGTTTCATCGCACTGTTCCCTTATTGCTAACGTCCTAAGCAAAAGCGCCGGACGACCAAATTGGTTTCCAGCCGGAATGAGCCCGGCCTTGAGCTTCTACTTCAAGGGTCGTGCCAGACTCCCAAGCAGCGTAGATTTTCTTTATTTTTCAACGAATTGCATGAAAATGAGGGCGCGCAACAGGGGAAAACCCAGGGCTTAAGCTGCCAAATATTTAAGCAGCTAGCGCAATATGCCTAAATAATATGCACAGGCAAGCCATGATCGGGGCTGGACAAAGCCGCAACGACGGAGGAACCTAAGGCAGAATGAACAAACGGCCATGAGCGGGGCTTGTGGCGAAAACCTGCGAGGGCGCGCGCCATGACCGCTAAATCAAGCCAAAACAAAGAAAAAAAGACCAAACATCAAGATCGGCCGTGGGTCGAGGTCGACGTTTTGGTGACGGGCGGCGGTCTGGCGGGCGGCACGCTGTCGTTGGCGTTGGCGCAGAACGGCTTTCGCGTCGCCACGGTGGATCTGGAAAACCCCGCCGAGTGGTTGGATCGCGGTTTCGACGGCCGCGCTTCGGCGATCGCGCTGTCGTCGCAACGGGTCTTGCACGGCGTGGGCATTTGGGACGTGATCGAGGCCGAGACCGCGCCGATCAAGGATATCCGCGTGGCCGACGGCCATTCGCCGCTTTATTTGCACTACGATCACGCCGAGCTGGCGACGCCGGGCCAAGCCGCCGAACCGTTCGGTTATATGGTGGAAAACCGCTCGATTCGCAAAGCGCTGAACGTGCTGGTGCCCAAAACGCCGAATCTCACGTATTATGCGCCCAATGTCATGACCGCGCTGGAACGCACGCCCGAAGGCGCGTTCGCCACCTTAAAAGACGGCACGCGCATCAAAGCCGCCCTGGTGGCGGTGTGCGAAGGGCGCAAATCGCCGACCCGCGACCAAGCCGGCATCAAGATCACCAAGTGGGATTACAAACAAGCCGGCATCGTGTGTACGGTCGAACACGAACGCCCGCACGATTTCTGCGCCCAGGAACACTTTTTGCCGTCCGGCCCGTTCGCCATTTTGCCGCTGCCGGGCACGGCGGAAAAACCGGGCTGCCGCTCTTCTATTGTATGGACCGAGCGCGCCGATTTGTGGCCGCTGATGATGGAATTGGACGACGACGACTTTTTGGAGGAGCTGCGCCTGCGCTTCGGCGACTTTTTGGGCGAGGTCAAGATCGTCGGGCCGCGTTTCGCTTATCCGTTGGCGCTACAATTCGCCGAACGCTACACCGATGCCCGTCTGGCGCTGGTGGCCGACAGCGCCCACGGCATGCACCCCATCGCGGGCCAGGGTTTGAACATGGGGCTGCGCGACGTCGCCGCGCTGGCGGAAGTGCTGCTCGACGCTAAGCGCGCCGGACAAGACATCGGTTCCGAGGCGGCGCTGGAGGCCTATGCCCGCTGGCGGCGCTTTGATAATGCGCTGATGTTGGCCGTTACGGATGCGCTGGTGAAAATGTTCTCCAACCGCAACGAACCGTTGCAGGTGGCGCGGGATGTCGGCCTAGCTGTCGTCAACCAGCTTCCGACCCTGAAACGATTTTTCATGCGCCACGCCATGGGCACGGTGGGCGAGCTGCCCAAATTGATGCGCGGCGAGACGCTTTAAACCCGCACCTAAGCGTTTTGATCCCGCCCCCCTTTGGAGCGCCCGATAGCCGCCACAGGGGGATGGGTTACGGGCCAAGCATCGGGGCCAAGCATCGGGGCCAAGCATCGGGGCCAAGTATTGGGGGCAGGACGGAACGGCCCAAAAAGGTAAGGATTTTGCAAAAATCGAAGGGACAAAGGAAAAAGGCTATGGCTTTTATCTTAATTCATAAGCCCATGAAGCAAATTCAAAATTAGATTAGAAAAAAGCATCCATTCAAAAAACGCCATATTTATATTTATTTTCAATATATTAAAAGAAAAGGCCGAGACGCGCCCACCGGTGGCGGCGAAAGTTCGAGGTTCAAAATTAAGCGCAGAACGATAGGCTTAATCTCAAAATCGGACTCGAAATGAAAAAAGCCCCGGGTTCATCGCGGTTCCGATCCGGTTCCGGCCCGGTCTTGCTAACCGTTTGTTGCGCAGCCGGAAAGCCCGGTGCAACGGCGTTGGCGAACGGGTGGCCCGGCCCGAAGGGGGCCTCAAGAATTCATTTCGGATCGCGACTGAGTCCGGCGGCGTCGAGCGCCTTGAGGTATTCGGCCCACATGGCGTCTTGATGGGCGCCAAATGCGTACAGCGTATCCCAGGTGTAAATGCCGCTGTTGTGCAGGTCGTCGAATTTAAGCGCGACGGCATAATTGCCCACCGGGGTGATTTCCAAGATGGCGACGTGGCGGCGGCCGGCGACCACGGTTTTTTGGTCCGGGCCGTGGCCCTGCACCTCGGCGGATGGGCTTTCCACCCGCAGCAATTCGGCGGGGATGGAAAACTTGGCCCCGTCGGTGAAGGCCACTTCCAAGGTTTTGGCTTCGCGGTTGAGGCGAATTTCGGTCGGGCTGTGCGTTTGGCCGAAGGTGCGGGTCGCGGGGATCATGGGCATTCCTAAAATCAAGTGAGCCGTAGCGGCAGACCCGAAGGGGTTGCCGGGCAAGGTTATATTAGAACATGCTTCATTTAGAGTTCCCGGGCCTCGAATTCAAGCATGATGGGAATGCCGTCGCGAATGGGATAGGCTAGGCCCGCCTGTTCGCTGATCAATTCCTGGGCGTCGGCGTCGTAACGCAGCGGCCCCTTGGTCACGGGGCAGACCAAAATTTCCAGCAATTTGCGGTCGACTTCGGCCATCGCGCTCGGCGTGTTGGACATGCTCTTCCCTTTCGTCGGTGTTTAGGGTCCGGACCCTAATGTTTAAAACCGCTCGGCGTCACGGGATTTTCGATGCTGACTTCAAACAACGATACCAGCATGCGCGCGCGCTCAAAGTGATTTTTGCACTCTAGCAGCGCTTGTTTTTCGCCCGGCTCGAACGGACACGTCATCACCAGCGACGAAATCAGCGCTTCATAAGGGGCTTCGGAAACCGAATCCCAATCGGCATCGATTTCTTTGTCGGAAAAATACTCGCGCAACAGCGCCAAAATACGCGCCCGTTCGGGGCCGTCTTCGAGCTGGGTCGGTTGAAGATCATCTTGAAATACGGAAAAATCGGCCACCACGCTGCGATAGCCTCGCGCGGCGTCGGGCTCGATCACCGATTGAATGCGAAACCGCGCCAATCCTTCGAGCGTAATATGATAACGCCCGTTGCCGGGATCGGCGAAGCTGATGATGCGCCCGGCGGTGCCGATGTCATAAAGGGCGGCGTCGTTTGGCACCGGATTGTCAAAGGGCAGGCGCGGCTGGGCCAAGGCGATGATGCGCGATCCGCCCAACGCGTCGTCGATCATGTTGAGATACCGCGGCTCAAAGATATGAAGCGGCAAATGGCCGAACGGCATCAGCACCACGCCAGATAAGGGAAAAACCGCCATGCGCTCAGGCAATTGAAAGGGGTTGCGGGCAATAACCATCACTGTCGAGCCTAGCTTTAAGAAAACAACACCGCCGATAAACGACGTCGGGCGTCTTGGGTGAGCGGATCGGCAGCGCCCAAGACATCAAAAATTTTGAGCAATTGTTTGCGTCCTGCGGCATCGTTCCAGGTGCGATCCAAACGCACGATTTCCAGCAGTTGCTCGATGGATTCTGGCGTTCTTCCTTGAGCGAACAGCGCCAGCGACCAATCGAAGCGCGCGCTTAAGTCCTTCGGATTGGCGGCGACGGCGGCGGCCAAGGCATCGATGGCGCTGGGGTCGATGTGCGCGCTTTGCCGGGATAGTTCCAGGGCCGAAACGGCTTTTTCGATGTCGGCGCTGGCGCGGGTTTTGGCGTCCAGTCCGTCGATCAGGCCTTGCGCGCGGTCAAACTCGCCTTGGGCGGCAAGGGCGCGAAGCGTTCCGCCCAGGGCGGGCAAGTACGTTGCGTCAGCGCTCAAGATGGCGGCATAGATGGCTTCGGCCTGCACGGCGTCACCCGCCGCCAAGAGCTGGTCGGCTTGTTCCATGGCGGCTTCGATGGGCGGCTTGGCGTCGCCGATCAATTTTTCGATGAATTGGTGCAGTTGGTGTTCCGATTGCATGCCGGCAAAGGCATCGACGGGGCGGCCCTCTTTGAAGGCGAACACGGTGGGCACGCTTTGCACGCGCAATTGCTGGGCCAGGCTGGCGTTCTGTTCGGCCTGCACCCGCACCAGGCGCACCAAACCGCCCGCGCGCTTGACCAGCTTTTCCAACAGCGGCGTCAACACCCGGCAGGCATCGCTGCGCGGCGACCAAAATTGCACGATCACGGGAACCGCTTGCGAGGTTTCGATCACATCGACCATGAACCGCCCGGTATCGCTATCGACGACGAGGTTTGCCGCGGGCGCGGCGGCGCCGACGGCGGGCTGATTGGGGCCTAAATCGAGCTTCGGCACGGCCCCTTTCGGCGCGGTGGGTTGATTGGGGTCGATGATGGTGTCGCTCATGGGGCGCCGTTTCAAAATTCGAAAAAAGAGTTAAGCCAAAAATGGCGGGAAAAAAGAGCCAATGCAAGGGGCAATGCCCCTTAGACCGACGGTGCGGCGACGGGGGACGTGAAATCGACGATGAGGGGATCATGCTCTAAGGCGCTGAGAAAGGCCAGCAGCCCCGCCCCGCTGACGGTGGTGGTCTGCGCATTGTCGAGCGGGTGAAAATTGGCTAAGGCCGCGTTCGCCAGCCGTGCATCGAGCACCACGCGCACTTGTCGTGCAGGATCGTTGATGGCCGCGAACGGTGTCACCGTGCCGGGCGTAACGCCCAACACGTCCATCAACACTTCGGCCCTGGCGAACGACAGATTGGACACGCCTAACCGCTTGCGCAGGTCTTTAAGGTCGATGGGCTGATGTTCTTCGGCCACCACCAGCCACAACGCGCCCTTTTTATCCTTTAAAAAAAGATTCTTGGCGTGCAGGCCTGGGATCGGACCGCGCAGGGCGCGGCTTTCTTCGACCGTCATCACCGCCGCGTGGTTATGATTGAGGTATTCGATGTTTAAGCGCGACAAGGTTTCGAACAGCATTTGCGCCGTCGCCGGGGCGGGTTTGGGTGGGGGCGTCGTCACGGTTTAACTCCTGGGTGGAAGCTGAAGGAGAAGCTTGCGGATAGGAAAGCGGAGTGCGGAAAAAAAGTCAAAACAGGGCTTGCAAAGCCCCGTTGGCTGGGTATTATCCCCCCCGCTTAGAGTGCGATCACAATAGGCGGCCTCAGGAAGACGGAATGCGGGCGTAGCTCAGGGGTAGAGCATAACCTTGCCAAGGTTAGGGTCGTGAGTTCGAATCTCATCGCCCGCTCCATCTTCCACAGTATTCCCTTGTTTTACCCCTTGGGGTGAAGCCGATCATCAGCAAAAAACCGGGCTTTGGCCCGGCTTTTTTGTGCCCAATTTAGACCGGCGTGTAACGCCGCCCTTATCCCGTTAATTCGCTGGAAATCAAAAAATAAACCTCGGGCGCGGTTGTTTTTGGGGCCATATGTGGTACCATATCGGCCCATGAACAAAAAACGCAAGCGGCTGGAACGCATGGCGGCCAATCCACAAGGGGATTGGACCATTGATGACGTGAAGGCGGTGTGCAAGGGCCACGGGCTGGCCTTTCGCCACGATGGCGGCAGCCATTGCACGGTATCGCAACCTCGCAGGCGGAGATCTTGACCATTCCAGCCCACAGACCGATTAAACCCATCTATATTAAGAAGTTGGTCGCTTTTGTAGGCCAGATCGACGGGAGCGAGGACGATGAATAAAGATTATGCGATTATCGTGAAGCCGCTTTCCGAGCAAGAGGGCGGCGGTTATGCCGCCGTCGTGCCCGATTTGCCGGGTTGCATGTCCGACGGTGAAACGGCGCTCGAAGCGCTCACGCATGTTCAAGATGCCATCGCGGCATGGATTGCCACGGCGCGGGCCGAGGGGCGCAAGGTCCCTACGCCTGGCGCGGGCCGGAGTGAGTTCCGCCAGCGCTTGCCGCGCACCCTTCACGCGACGCTTACGGAAATGGCGCGGACCGAAGGGGTGAGCCTTAACACCTTGATTGCGACGTTATTGGCCGAAGGCGTGGGGCGGCATGAGGCGGTTCGTCCAGCAAATGATGGGTTGCGGCGCCCCAAGGCGTGCTGAGGCCGACATTAAAATCAATAATCCAATATGTGTTATTCGATGATCGCGCTTTGCGCCACCAGCATGGCCAAAGCGAGAAAGGCGAACACCGTCGATACGCCGATGGTGAACATGATGTTGCCGACGGTGACCAGGGGATAGGTTTGCCGATCCGCGCGCAGGCGATCGGGGCGGCGGCGCTCTTGGCCCGCGACGATGGTGAAATAAAAGCGGCGGCGGACAAACGGCATCGAAAGCCGAATGTCGATGGGATGGCTCACCCACGTGGTGGGGTTTTTGTCGCCGCTGAGCAATGCGGTTTCTTCACCGTCGCTGGTGCTGGTCATGCTCGCCTCCTCCCTAGACATTAACGTCTTATTAACGTCTCACAGGCAAGCGCCTGGGTCAATGCAGGGCGATTGAAACGATTTTGTTTTGATTTTCCAAGGGGCTTGCTTAAATGCTATGATGCAAACGCTATGGATGTGGGGGCGTCGTAGTGGAGGGTATGGTGATGGTGCGGCGCAATGTGCAGGGCAAGGCGCAGGCTGGGCGCGCGCAGGCGCTGGCCAAGATCGTGGCGCACGCAGAGGATTATGCCGACACCGCAAACGTCAATAAAGCTGGCGTCAATAAAACGGGCGCCAATAAAAAAAGCCCCGGCAAGGCGGTTGCCAATAAAAGAAGCCCCAGCAAAGCAGGCGCGAACAAAGCGGTTCGCGCGCGCGCCGTTGCTTTTCTCAAACAATATTATGCCCACCTGGCCGAAGATGACCTAACGGCGTTCGAGCCCGAAGCCTTGGCGTGGCTTGCGTTGCATCACTTAAAAATCGCCCGCAAGCGCCATCCGGGCGCGCCGCTGGTGCATCTGTTCAATCCCGATAAAGCCGATGCGCCGTGGCGCGTCGGCCATACGGTGGTGGAAATCGTCACCGACGATATGCCGTTTTTGTTTGATAGCGTTACCGCCGCCATCAATGGCCGGGGCATCCGCGTGCATTTGGCGGTGCATCCGGTGGTGCGCGTGCGCCGCACGGCGACGGGCCAGATCAGCGAAATTTTGGAACCGGGCATTTTGGGCGCGGATAAGGACGCGCGGGCGGAAAGTTATATTCATCTGCACATCGACGAACAGCCCGTAGGGCGTCTTGACGAAATTCGCAGCGAGCTTGTGGACGTGCTGGCCGATGTGCGCCAAGCGGTCGGCGATTGGCGCGCCATGCGCGAAGAATTGATGAATCTGATCACCGAAATGGAAAGCCTGACCCAGGAAATGGCGCTCGACGACATCAGCGAGGTGCGCGATTTTCTGCGCTGGGTGCATAACGATCACTTCACGCTGCTGGGCTATCGCGAATACGAATTTTCCGGCGCCGGTTCGCGGGCGCGCGTCACGGTGGCCAAGCACAGCGGCTTGGGCGTATTGCAAGACGACAATCGGGTGGTGTTCAAGGAACTGCGCGATGTGGCGAAAATGCCGCCCGACGTGCGCGCGTTTATCGCCCGCCCCGAATTGCTGAAGATCAACAAGACCGACGTCAAGTCGCGGGTGCATCGTCCAGTGTTGATGGATTCGATTTCCATCAAGCGGCTGGATGCAAAAGGCCGCGTGGTGGGGCAGCGCACCTTTGTCGGCCTGTTCACGGCCAGCGCGTATAATCGCAGCGTGCGCGATATCCCGCTGCTGCGCCACAAAATCCAAAATACCTTCGACGCCGCCGCGCTGCCGCTATCCGGCCATGACGGCAAGGCGCTGCTCAACATCTTGGAAACCTATCCGCGCGACGAGCTGTTCCAGATTTCCCAAGAACAATTATTGGAAATCGGTCTCGGCATTTTGCGGTTGCAAGATCGCCAGCGGGTTGCGCTGTTTTTGCGCAAGGACGATTTCGAACGTTTTTATTCGTGTCTGATTTTTGTGCCGCGCGATCGGTATACCACCGATCTGCGGCGTAAATTTCAGGCGGTGCTGGAAGAAGGCCTGGGCGGTTGCGTCACCGCGCATTATGCCCAGCTTGGCGAACAGCCGTTGGCGCGGCTGCACGTGGTGGTGCAAACGACGCCGGGGAAAATTCCTGCCTTCGATCGCCACGCCTTGGAATCGCGTATGGCGGAAATGGCGAAATCGTGGAGCGACCGCTTAGGCGGGGCATTGATCGATGCGCACGGCGAATGGGAAGGCATGCGCCTGCTGGACAGTTATCAAGATGCGTTTGGCCGCGGGTATGAAGATCGCTTCAGCACCGCCGAGACCCTGGACGACATCAAAAAAATCGAACTGACCTATGTGTTCGGGCGTTTGGGCCTGCACTTATATGAATTGAAGGCGCCCGAAGGCCCGCCGCTGCGCTTTAAGATTTATCACCCCTACACGCCGGTAGCGTTGTCGGATGTGTTGCCGATGCTCGAACATTTGGGGCTTCGCGTGATGGAAGAAATCCCCTTTCGCGTGCAGCCGAAAGGGCGGGACCATAAAATCATCATGCATGAATTCGGCCTAGAGCCGCGCGGCCCCATTCCCGGCGCTGCTGAGGATGTTCGCCACCGCTTTCACGAAGCGTTCGATCGCGTCTGGGACGGCGCGATGGAAAGCGACGGGCTGAACGCGCTGATTTTGATGGGCGGCTTGGATTGGCGCGAAGTCACGGTGCTGCGCGCCTATACCAAATATCTGCGCCAGACCGGCATCGCGTTTTCCGAAGACTATATGGCGCGCACGCTGTTGGAAAATGCCGCCGTCGCGCGCGCCGTCGTCGATTTGTTCAAGACGCGCTTCGCGCTGATGAAGACGGATGGCGAACGGGCCAAGGCTGAACGCGCGGCGGCGAACCTGACCGACAAACTGTATAAAATGCTCGATGACGTTTCGAGCGCCGATCAAGATTTGATTCTGCGGCGCTTCATCAATTTGATGAACGCCACGCTGCGCACCAATTTTCATCAGACCGATGCCGAGGGCGAGCCCAAGACCTGGCTGTCGTTTAAGCTTGCCAGCGGCGATGTCGAAGGCTTGCCGCTGCCTC
>Ga0299912_10005831_pt1 | contig 10119 bp, 7 predicted proteins | sample RVTome_2_FD_207667 | JGI IMG/M metagenome (GOLD analysis project Ga0299912, IMG submission 207667) | Soil microbial communities from uranium-contaminated site in the Upper Colorado River Basin, Wyoming, United States - RVT95D214 (version 2) ...
GACGACTTATGTGTAATACACAGGGCTTCTGCAGCGTCGTGCCAAGATACATCAGTCGGATATCGCCCATCGAGCGGATTGGTTCGAGATAATTCACCTGCCCCATCATGTGATGGTTCAGCAGCAAAGTACGCGTCATCAGGCCTATCACGACTGGATAGAAATACAGCGAGTATTCATCGCGGTTTCTTGCGTTCAACTATTTCAATCCGACGCCGATGTCACCATCTGGCCGGCGGATTGACGTTGATATAATTCCATCTGAGCGTGTCATTGCCCTGAGACGCTCAGTGCAATGATTTGTGTTATATTCGCTTGTCGTTCACGGCTCATTTGTTATACTCGGGAATAATCAGTCTTATGTAAGACTGGCTTTGCATCGTTGAAAAGCAAGGAGACTTCGCTATGAGCAATTATTTGAGTCGCCGGGATTTTTTGTGCACGACGGCAGGTGGAGCAGCATTATCCGTTCTGCATCCGGCAATGTCTCTCGCCCGGAACCTTCCGGACGGCCGTGGCAAATTGAACGTGCTTTTTATCGCCGTGGACGACCTTCGCCCGCAGTTAGGCTGCTACGGCCAGAAGCAGATTATCTCGCCGAACATCGACCGCATGGCTGCACGAGGCCTATTATTTGAGCGGACGTATTGCCAGCAGGCGGTATGCGCGCCATCGCGCGCCGTTGTGCTGAGCGGCGTCCGGCCTGATACTTCCAAAATATACGACCTTAATACGCCGCTCCGCAAGGCCATGCCGGATGTGCTCAGCCTGCCGGAGCATTTCAAGAACAACGGCTACGAAACAATCTCCATCGGCAAGATCTACCATCATCCCAAGGACGACCGGCAGGGCTGGACTGCCGAGCCATATCGCGCGGGGACCTTCCCCGAAGGCGCCTGGAAGGGGCGAGGTTATCTTACCAAAGAGGCCATCGCCCTGATGGAGGAATACAACAAAGCCGATCCCAAGATGCAGGGCAGAGGCCCCGCGTTCGAGTCCGCCGACGTCACAGATAATGCCTATCCCGACAGTTGTAATACAGACTACGCTCTCAAGGAGCTCGACAGGCTCAAGGATAAGCCGTTTTTCCTCGCCCATGGGTCTCTACAAGCCACACCTGCCCTTCAATTCGCCAAAGAAATATTGGGACATGTACAAGCCCGAAGATATCAAGCTGGCCGACAATCCCTTTATCCCAAAGAACGCCCCGACCTATGCCACGACCAACTGGGGCGAGCTGCGTAATTACCACGGCATTCCCCAAGAAGGCCCGTGCCCTGATGAATTATCGCGGCAACTGATCCACGGCTATTACGCGTGCGTTTCCTACATCGATGCTCAAATCGGGCGGCTGCTCGACAAGCTCGACCGGCTCAATCTCAGTGACAAAACGGTAATCATTCTCTGGGGCGACCACGGCTGGAAACTGGGCGAGCACGCCGGCTGGTGCAAGCACACAAACTTCGAGCTCGACACACACGTGCCGATGATTCTTAGCGTGCCGGGCATGAAAACCGCCGGCCGGCGCACCCGGGCACTGACCGAGTACGTCGATATCTACCCGACCCTTTGCTATGCGTGCGGCCTGACGATTCCCGCCCACCTGGAAGGCCGTAGCATGATGCCGCTTCTCGACGATCCGCAGCGCCCCTGGAAAAAGGCCGCTTTCAGCCAGTATCCGCGTGGTAAAATAATGGGCCATACGATGCGCACGGAACGCTTCCGCTATACCGAATGGCGGGACAGAAAGACGAATGAACTGATGGCACGCGAATTATACGATCACGAGAAGGACCCCCAGGAAAACGTCAACGCCGTAGATCAGCCGGAATACGAAAAGGACATTGAACGTCTGGGCCGAATGCTCGCCCAGGGATGGCGGGCCACAGGGTCACAGTGACGTTTCGATTCCGGGCACAATAAGAAAGCGTGATGCCCTTTGTATTGCATCACGCTTTCACTCATCCTTTGAGTTCTATAAATCACGCCGGAGGATTAATCACCTAAACGCTCCATCTATGTAAAGACTTATTATTATCTTGCTCCGTACTCGAGAAGCAATTCGACAATGCCAGTGTGGCCTCTGCGTCTGGCCAACTTCAAAGGAGTCTGTCGCTGCATGTCTCTTGCGTTTATATCAGCACCATCGTCAAGTAGAACCTTTACTGTATCGCTGTGGCCTTCCTCGGCAGCGTCATGTAGTGGCGTACTGTCGTTCCAATCTCTCACATCGACGTGTACACCTTTGGTGATAAGCAGTTTCACTACTTCGTGGCGACCTGCAGAGGCTGCCCTATGCAAAGGCGTATCTCCATGCTCATCTTTAGCGTTAACATCAGCTCCCTTGGACACAAGCAACTCTGCCACTTCCCGACTGCCGACTTGAGCCGCTTGATGTAGCAGTGTTCTATTTTGTGCCATCTTTACATCAAGTCGTGCTCTATTGGCAATAAGAAAGTGAATAATGTCAGACTGACCTGTCGATACCGCCCAGGATAAAGGCGTCCAGCCGAGATCATCTTTTATATCCACGTCTGTTCCATGCTCCACAAAATGTTTCACTTGTGCCAAATCCCCGACACAAGCAGCCAAATGCAGACCCGGAGCCTCGGCACCTCCTGCAATCAGTAGACGAGCAGTATTCTTGTACCCATAGAATACAGATCCATGCAGTGGCGTCCAGCCATAGCGTGACTTTGCATTTACATCAGCACCGTTAGTCAATAAAAGTTCAACCATATCCTCTTTCCCGAAGAAGGCAGCCTCGTGGAGAGGCCCAACACGATTGTCGTCCATTGCGTTAACGTCGGCGCCTCTGGAGATAAGCAATTCGGCTACACCGATGTGGCCTCGCACAGCTACGAAGTGTAGTGGTGTGCCGCGCACGTTGTCCTTCGCATTTACGTTCGCGCCACTGTTCACAAGCAGCCTCACCAAATCGAGGTAGCCATCTTGAGCCGCGATATGAAGAGGAGTCATGCCGAATTCACCTTCCGCCGTATCAACGTCTGTGCCGTTGTTCAGGAGGCTCTCGACTGTTTTCAGGTCCCCAAGGTAGGTGGCTGAGTGGATGGATATCTCGGCACCAGCCACAATGAGCAGTTCGGCTATATCCTTGCGTCCTCTGGACGCTGCAATATCGAGGGGGGTGCGTCCTGAGTTGTTCTTCGCATCCAGGATAGCTCCGTTAGCAACAAGCAGTTCCAGCACATCCCTGGGTCCGAACTCAGCAGCAATATGGAGGGGTGACATACCCTTCATGTTGCTTGCGTTGGCATCGGCACCGTGGTCGAGAAGCAGTTCAACGATACTCTTGTAGCCTTCGAATCCTGCAAAATGAAGTGGTGTATTGCCGAATTCACCTTCCGCCGCATTGACGTCTGTACCGTTGTCCAGGAGGCTCTCGACCATTTTCAGGTCCCCAAGGCAGGCAGCTGAGTGGATGGATATCTCGGCACCAGCCGCAATGAGAAGTTTGGCTATATCCTTGCGTCCCCTGGACGCTGCAATATCGAGGGGGGTGCGTCCTGCGTTGTCCTTTGCATCCAGGATAGCTCCTTTAGCAACAAGCAGTTCCAGCACATCCCTGGGTCCGAACTTAGCAGCAATATGGAGGGGTGACACACCTTTCATGTTGTGTGCATTGACATCGGCACCATGGACGAGAAGCAGTTCAACGATACTCTTGTGGCCTACAAACGCTGCAATGTGAAGTGGCGTATAGCCCTTATATCCTGCATTGACATCAGCACCTTCTGCAATCAAAGCTTGCACAAGTTCGACCTTGCCTGTTGCGATAACTTCGTGCAATGATGTTGTCTTTCCGGTTGGCTCTTTCTTGCATCCGGCCGCCGGAATGAACAACGCCAACAACAAGCAGAATAGAAGTCTCCTTATCACTCCAATCCAGTTCCTCTGAGTAAACAAACAGTACCCCTGTCCCACCACCAGTCCGGCAGCGACCGATGGACTCGGCAGAACGAACCAGTTTGGAGGATAATCCTTTTCTGTCACCATTTCTGCAGTATACTTCCTCAAGTAACAAGAAAAGCTACAACAAACCGACATTTCCCATTTGACTTCGTTATCGGTTCGTCCGGCGTTTGATTACGATTGCTCCGAGCGTTGTTTCTCCCTCTGCTCTTTATGCTGCTTCTCCATCAGAGGAATAAACTTCTTAAATGCAGATTGGATTTCCTGCAGATGCTTCTTCGGCAGTACCATTTGTAATTTCATTTTACCGTTTTCGGTAGTCCGGCCGGCAAATGCAATGCCGCTTTGGGTCGGAACTTGATCAGGGGAATCCGCACCTTCGGCAACAAAGCGGCTTACCATATTGAGCGCGCGGACATAATTGAAGGTGCCGACGACATCGGCTTGTCTGCTTTCGGGAATCGCGTCCATCGCGGCCTTCATCTCAGCGCCGATCTTTTTGGGACCGCCGGCCTTTACCTGGTCGATCAGCTCGCGGATCATCTTGTCCGCATCGCCGCCTATCGAATAGACGCAATTGTTATTCACGAAAGCCCAGCAGTAGTCCAGTCCGTCGCCCCACATTTTCTCGATCATCCGGCTCTGTATTGATTTCTCGCTGATCTTGAAATTCACTTTGGCCGCGTCGATTGTCACTCCTTCGTAGGTGCCGGCACCGCGTTCGATCTTGACATCCATTTCCATCCCGAAGCCCTTGTACATCTTGCCGAAAACCCCGTCCTGCATCATCTGTAGCTCCTTTTCGAGCACTTCTTTGAATGCCTTTTCGTCCTTGACCTCGATGACATACTTTCCCCAGAATGGCGTAGAGCCCTTGCCATTGACTCCTACCGATATAGCGATCGAATCACCCAGGGAATTGACTGCCTGAGTCGTAAGAGTTTTCAGTTCTTCGAGGTCCGCTTCGGACATGCCCCCAGCCATCATCTGGCCCAGCAGTTCGAACAGCTTCATGTAAGCCGTCTTCAAACTCGAACGGTCAACTTTGGCACCCAGATTTATCATGGCACCGTCGTCGAGATAGCCCAGCTTATTGCCGATGTCCCCTTCTATGGGACTTCCGATGATCGCAGCCATCTCCGTTTCGGGCACAGCCTTGACGCCGACCGTCATGCTGCAAGAGTCGGATGCTGGTGCGAGACCAAGCATGACATAATCCGTTCCATCCAGCAGCATTTTGAATATGCCACCGTAGAAATTGATAATACCGGAAGGATCGACCATCATCGGGGCCTCGCCGCTTTCCTTCATTTTTTGCAGTTGGCCTTTCATTTGTTCGAGCTTGCCGAACAACATCGGCCCGATCAGCTTTGAGCCCTGCTTTACGTTCAGGTAAATCCAAACCGGTGAACTCGCAGCCTCCTTACGTTCGTCCGGATTAAGACTCCTGCCCAGACTCTCTCTTCTCTGGGCCAGCATTTCCTTGACCTTTATCAGGTTCTCGCGGGCGTTCGGCGGACAAAGCAGGGCAAACCGGCGGAAATTCGTCGCCAGACCACGAGGCTGGCCGTTGACTGTTATTGTCGAAATGCCCTCGTCATCAGGCTCGCTGCAGTTGGGATTGTTGGAAATGAAATTCTCGTACTTCGTGACCGGCAGCAAAGCGCCGATGAATATATTGCCCATCGGGCCGCGAGCTGCCGACTCACTCGGAACCTCCACGCCGAAAATGGCAATATTGCCCTTCTTATTAATCCCTTTTAAATCGTTATCTCCGAGCACAGAGCCTAATTTGGAGAATATTGCTTTTTTGGCATTGAAAGATTCCGGCGCAATGTCTTTCAAAAACTCATTTGTGGCACCCAAAGTACCATCAAAATTGTTAATGCGTATGCAGAATAGACTTCTTGCCGGGATTGCTCCCATCATCCCGGTGGCCTGACGCTTCTCTGACGCCTCACTCGCCCACACACCACCGGCAGCCAATATAGCCACTATTGCCACTACGACCGAGTTTCTCAAACTTCTTGAATTGAACATAATCGCTCCTTTCTAAATTGACAGAAATTTTCTGTTTTTCCGGCTACTATAGTAATAACGCACGGCAGGCCTAAATTTCACATTTTTTTTGAGAATTCGAAAAAATTCTGCTTCTTGCCCGCAAAAACGCTAATAGACAGCTCCACAGCGGATAATTAATCATAATCGCCGCCTCGAAGCAATACAATTCTCAGCGAAAGCTGGGCCGTTTAATAAGGTTGCTATTATGCAGAGTAGCATAGTTGCCCCGTTTGAAATTGGCTTTGTTTTTCCGGCCTCCAAAAGTGCTCATATCCCCATAACACCTTGTTGTAATTGGCTTTGCGATCATTTTGGCCTTTTAAAATTGGCTTTGTTTTTTCAAATTCCTTTTCGCAATACGCATCATGCAGTACTCAATACGAAATAGATTGGCTTTGTTTTTTCAAAAAGACTATCAGCCACGGAGGCTCTAAGGCACAAAGGTGTATAAAAAATAAGGTAAAAGTAAAAAATTAGAAGGCAAAATACTCCATATGCTATCCGCCGTACGATAATACGCTATTTATAATTCTCCTTTCAAAACACGACTTAACTTTCGCACTTTTAATAAGCATTTAAGCTGCTGAGGCTAATGCTTCTATTAAGAACTCTAATTTTTTATCATGTACGACATTTGTCCCGAACATGATTTTAATTCTTTCCCGCCAAAGTACGCTGCGAAGGCAACTCAACGCATCGGCAAAACTCGGAGCAAGCTTGCCCGGATACCACGGATGGATAACGAAGGATCTCTGCTCGGTTTTTCTTCGAAGGTACCAAAGCCAGATAACCGAAGACAACCAAAAACTTATCGCCGCAGCGCGTTCGGGACCTCGGCCCTTCCACGTCTGAGGCTCCTGGCCGCCGATAAGCTGTTTGGTGTTCTTGAAAGTATCCTCGATGCTCCATCGTCCCGCAAAACATCCAATGACTTCGGCTGCGGCAAGGCTCAAATCCGTAGTAAAGAGAAAGTCGTCCTTCTCTTTGCCCGTCGGGTCTCGACTGATAACCAGCAGCACGGGTTGCTGCGATACCCTGTACCAGACAACTTTTCTGGCATAGACAAGCCGTTCCTTGTTCTTGCCTTGCTCGCAGGTTTTGACCAGCCTGAAGTTGCGAATTCTTCTGGCCATCTGTTCCGGCGAAAGAAGCTTCTTGCCTTTCTTTCTGGGTCTGCCTCTTCGTATTTTTCTTTTCTCCGTCAGCACATCGTAAATAGTTGCGTCCCGACGCATTCGGGAGATTATATACGTATTGGGGATTGTATGTCCGGCCAGAGAAGCGAAGAAACCGTCGCAATGGCACAGAAATCGCCTATCGGGAAGCCAAAGAGCGACTTCTGTCAGCATCTCTTCGGCCAGTTCGGTCAGAGAAAGACCATTCTTTCGGTGCAGTCGCATGTTTATAGGCAAGCCGAGAGGTCTGTCGCCCCAGGGGGGATTGACTCTCAAGGTCAGAACGACCAGATTCAATCCCCAGGCAAGAACGACCTTTGTGCCACTCGAACGCACCGCATCCCGCCACCATCCGGCTCCGTCGACTTTTCTGCCGCTGTGGTGAAACAACGTATCGTCCAGATCGGTGTGGATGCTTCCGGCCGGATAGAATATTCTGACCAGCAGAATCGTCAAATATCTCCACAACTTGCTCATTGACCAGGAAGCATCCGGGAAAAACCGGTGATACGCATCGTGGGCTTTCTGTCTGTCCAGCTCGGCGAACGGCAGAATTCCGGTGATGGTATGTTTGGCGGTACAGAGAACCCATCCGGATACGAGATTCAGAAATATCTTTGCCGTTGGTGCTGTGAATATCGGAAAAAAGTATTGAATTATATCCGTCCATGCCGAGATAATATAAGTAGTATCCATACCAATCTCCCTTTTGTATTTGTTTCAATACAATCATCGGAAGGTTGGTATGTTTTTGATTACAGCCCATTGAAATTAGACGCCCAAAAAAGTGCGAAAGTTGAGAACACGACATACTACATATGTATGTTATATGAATATTATATTATATTATATAACATATTTAATACCAAGTAAACTTTAGAAAAATCTCCTTAACTCGTTTCGCTTAGAGCGGATAGTTTTCGTAGGGTGGGCCTTGGCCCACCGATCAATCATATCCATTAACCGGGGAGACTTTTTTTCTTTCTATTCGGGATTTGCGGATTTATAATTTGGCACCAAAGGTTAAGAAAGGAACGATATGTCACTTATAGAATGTCCGGAATGTAACAACCAGACATCGGATAGAGCCGTGATGTGCCCGAAGTGCGGATTTCCGATTAGTGGTCGAGGGATGGGCTACGAGTACCGTTCCGAGGCAAGCCTTTTCGGCCTTCCGCTCGTGCATATTGCCTCCGGCCTCGATCCATCGACGGGAAGACCTCGCATCGCTAAAGGAATTATTGCGATTGGAAATGTCGCCGTGGGTGGTCTTGCGATTGGCGGGTTGTCTTTCGGCGTTGTTAGTTTCGGCGGATTGACGCTGGGTCTGATTGCGCTCGGAGGGGCAGCTATCGGATTACTGCTGGCCCTCGGCGGCATGGCAATCGGCCTGGTCGCAATAGGCGGAGGCGCTATCGGCTATTACGCTCTCGGCGGAGGAGCATTTGGTGTGCATCCTCTCGGCGGAAATGTCCAAGACCCTCAGGCCGTCGAGTTCTTCAAACGTTTTCTCGGCTCCTGGATCGAGCAGTTTCAGCATGCCGGCCGGCGTTAAACATTATCTTTTACGCTCTACGTCTTATTGCGAACGATGATTCAATTCTGGACGGTGGTATCGTACCGAACACCGTCGGGCACGGGGACGGGGACCGCAACGGTTATGCCATGGTCGCCGGCGGTCTTCCGGGAAGAATCGACGGCGATGAAGGCCGTGTACGCCGACATCAGGCCGTATTCGAGTGCCACCTGCCTGATCTCGCCGGGCAGGTCGGGGTTGGTGTCGTAAGTGGTTTGACTGCCCAGCGTCTCAATCTTTTTCCTCGCCCACACGCAGGCTATGCCTGAATGTGTGGCGGCAGAATCTTCGAGGTTAACGGCGATTGCGATGTCCTGAGTCATATCGCCAACTTTACCTTTGACGTGAATAGTCGTGCTGCTGCCGCCTTTAAATCTGCCGGTAAGGATTACAGGCCGGCCGACGAAAAGGTCCGGAATCCGGCTGGGATACATATCCGTAACCTGCATATCGCCCCAGTCAATAGTGACATCCGTCAGGGCCGGGTGGCTGATGCGGTCGTAGAACAGGTCGACAACCTCTCCGGCACTGTCGTCCAGGCCGATATAAGCGACGGCGCCTTTTCCGAGCTTGGCCATCCGGTCGAGCAGGTATCGGTTGACGGCCGAGCCGACGCCGAAGCTGAAGATTCGGCTTTCGCCGAGCCGCTGGTAAATTGCGGCGAGGATTTCGGTCTCGTTGCCGATGTAGCCGTCGGTCATAAACGAGACCAGGCGAAATCGCTGCGGATCGTGCGCGAAGTCCAGGGCAGCCTTGATGCCTTCGATCATCATCGTGCCGCCGCTGCCTTCCAGCGACTCGACATAAGCGAGCCCTTTGTGGATATTTTCAGGAGTTGCCGGTACAGGATTCGGCCCGAGCTGGGATGCGTTGTTTGAAAAGCGGATAACCTGGAAAGTATCGTTCGGCTGAAGTTTTTTCAGAGCACGTGCAATCGCCTGTTTGGCCTTGGCGATGGGTTTGCCGTTCATGCTGCCGGAGCAGTCGAGGACAAAAATCATCTCCATCGGGGCACGTTTCAGATACGAAAGATTGTCCGGCGGATAAAGCATGAGCGTGAAAAATCCGCCCCGCTGGTCGCGATGTGTCACCAGGGCAGACTTTACGGTTTTACCCGCGACTTTATAGCGGAGCACGAAGTCCTTGTTGGGAATGCTGTCGAGGCTGCTGAGCTTGACCGAAAGTTTTTCGGGTGCCGCTGCGCTTTTGGTTATGGCGTGACTGGAGCAGGCGACCTCTTCGATAGCCACGCCGGCGTCGATATCCACGGCCAGCGAAATATCATGCCCGCTGCGCTGCCCCGGTTTGAGGTACTGGACCTCGGTCTTCTGGCCCGAGATGCCTGTTTTGCCGCGTGCTACGGCACCGACTCCA
>Ga0299912_10005832_pt1 | contig 10117 bp, 7 predicted proteins | sample RVTome_2_FD_207667 | JGI IMG/M metagenome (GOLD analysis project Ga0299912, IMG submission 207667) | Soil microbial communities from uranium-contaminated site in the Upper Colorado River Basin, Wyoming, United States - RVT95D214 (version 2) ...
AAATGAGAGGGTGGTTATGACAGTATGGGCAACGGAAATTGCAATAGGAAAGGAAAAGCACAGAGCAGATCTTCCCTGGCCAATCCACAAAGGAGGTCTCCAAAAATCCTTTGATCTCGGTCATCATCAATAGACATCAATTGAGAGAAAATCCTCTTCAGGAAAGACCTCTGAAGAGATATTGCTTCACCTCTTGGAGGGTCGGGACCACCCCTCTCCAACTCACCACTTCCCTCTCCTCCTCATCCTCAATGATGACGGAAGGGGTGGAGAGGATGCTGTAAAAGGAGGCCTCGGCCAGACCATCAATCGTGTCCAGATCGTAGTGAAAAACCTGTACGCCCTCCTTCTTTAACTCTGTTCCAATATCCTTCGCCGCAGGACATTTCGGGCACTTCGCTTTGGTAAAGATTTTTATTAACCCCATCGGTCCTCCTATAATGAATCAGTGTTAAATGCAAAATGATCATTGCCCACTGATCATTGATTATTGATTATACCTCCAGTGCCATCTCCTCTCCGCTCTCCTTCAGGAAGGTCTGGTTCCTGTACCGGTTTCGGAGTTCCCCAATCTTCCCCTTGTTCCAACTGGAGATTTTCGTGAAATAGCCGGTGATCCGGGTGATGCCATCCACATCCTCAGATCCGCAGTAAGTGCAAGAGGGATGAAGGCCGCGGCTCGTCTGGTGACAGAGATTACAGGTGGTAAATTCCGGGGAAAAGGCAATCTGGTCATTTTGAGTCAGTTGAAAGGTCTTGATCACAAAATTGGCGAGAGAGAGCCTAGAGGGCCTTGCCTCTCCCAGCCAGATATGGGTCAACGCACCAGCCTCGATGAGTGGGTGGAAGAGCCCTTCCTGCCTCACCCGCTCAATGGGATTTAACACTGCAGAATTGTTCATGTAGGTGGAGTTCGTATAGTAGACTTCTCCTCTTGAGATATCTCCTTTGACAATGTGACCCGATCTCGGAGAGTGATATTTGAGGTCCAATTTAGCAAAGCGATAGGCAGTCGATTCAGCAGGTGTCTGTTCGAGAACGAAGCGCATCCCATAACGTTGGCTGAACCGATCAACCACAAGCTTCATATGGGCGATGACCTTCAGTCCAAATTTGAAGGCCTGTTTTGATTGATGCATCTCCTGGCCGGTGTGAATTTGAACGAGTTCATTAAGCCCTACCATACCGATTAAAAAACTGGCACGATGCATCCTCAAGTAAGGAGATCCATCGCGGTCCATAGCAAGGAGGGATAAGGGCCCTTTTTCCCCCAAGGAGAGAAGTTTTTCAATGAAGAGTTTCTTTTCGAGATGGGCCTTCACAGCCATCTCGACGAACTCAGTAATTTTTGAAAAGAGCTGGGTATCCTCTCCTTTGGCAAGGTAAGCGATTCTTGGAAGGTTGAGCGTCACATTCTGCAGAGCACAGTATCGCATCTTCCAGGGTTGTTTGGCATCTTCTAAGTCAGTCTGTTCGAGTTTAAAGCTGAGGCGGCAACATTCAGAGATCTTGGCCGTCTCACCACGATCGAAGACAAAGTAGGTATTGCCTTTCTCGGAGGCCACGTTACAGATGTGGTAGAGAAAATCCATATGACCAGGGGTTTTAAAGAACTTCTCCGTGATATGAACCAGGGGTTTTGGGAAGAAGAAAGGCCTCCCGGATCCATCCCCTTCCTGGTAAACGTTAAAGAGGGCCCAAGCAAAGCGTTGTGCTTCCTTCAAGTAGTCACTGTAAGTCTTTCCCGTGAATTCCCCGCCCGGTCCGATCGCAGGGACATCCTCAAAGTGTTTAGGGATCTCCCAATAAAGGTTGAGGTCGGTGAAGATCGCCTGGCCCCCTCTGGCCACCGCCTGTTGGGAGAATTCGAAGATCATCATTTGAGCCAGCTGCTCCACTTCTTGATCCGACATCCCTACCAGGTAGGGTGCAAAAAAGAGATTCACGGAGTCCCAACCAATCGCTCCGGCAAAATGGCTTTGAAGGGCTGCCGCGAATTTCACCACGTGAGCCAAGAGTACTTCAGGATGTTTGGCAGGCTTGGCCATGGCGATTGAGTTGGGAAGGCTCAGGCCAAAGCGTTTGATGTATTCAAGGGATTGGCCGCTGCAGTAGGGGCGATCCACAAAGCCAAGATCGTGAAGATGAATATCTCCACGTATATGGGCATCAGCGATCTCTTGTGAAAAGACGGAGAGCAGGGCATATTCCTTCTTGATCTTCTCGGCCAAGGTGAGATTGGTGGCCTCAGGTCCGTGAGGAACATTGGCATTCTCTTTATTCGGATGGAGGATGAGCTGGTCCACATCGTACAGAGGCATTCCTAAACGGGTGTGCATCTTGCGGGCCTGTTCGAGTCCTCTTTCGATCAGTTTGGTATCAACCAGTTCACGGATGAGAGGTGCGGTGATCATTTTGATCTTCGAGGTAGCGATGAGATCCTCTACCTCCCGCGCGATCTCCTTTGCCGTATCAAAATCAACATAGGTTTCTCGAATAAGGGCATCAACGATTCTCTGGCGATCCCAATCAAGCATCGATTCGTCAGAAGTGCGAACAAAGAGAGCCATATCCGTAGTTTCGACCTCTTCCTTAAAATCTTGACGTTCCCCTTTCATCTCAATCACAGTTGACATTCGATCTCACCTCAATTATTTCATTAGATTGATGGACCTCAACGTTGCAGAAAATAATAATCCGCTAGGCCACCCTATTTCACCCTTCCTTTGAGGGTGGGGGAAGACCATCTTTCAATTCGATGGAATCAGCCTGTGTTAAATATTTTGGTCAATTTTTGTGCAACACAAAATGAGCCTGATAGGCTTTAGGAATGGCCATATTTAGTATCTGTTTCTACCATTACAACAACATGTTGATATTTGTCAAGAGAAAACTTGCTTTGTGAAAAAGATTTTTATCTTCTAATTTTTCTAAACTCCCACCTCAAACCAGTTTTCTATTTAGGCAAAGAAGTCTTTTGAAAAGGCCTCAGAGGTGTTTCAAGTAAGCGCTTGATGATCCCCAAGAAGCCCTCGCCCATGCTCTTAATAGGGATGGCCTCGATCTTCGGATTATCCAAATCTCCCTTTACCTCATAGATAAAGGAGAGGAAGGCCTTTTCCTTCCCCGTGATGATATAACCAGCAATGGGGACGTTGCTCAGTACCGTATCAAGAGTGACCAAGGGATGAATTCCTATCTTCGCATCGATCAAGTGCTTCCCCACATCGAGCTTTCCAAAGAGGGTAATTTTCATGGCATCGCTATCGATAACGAGATCCTCTGTCGAAGCGATTCCATCCTTGACATGAATGTCCGCTAAGATCTGGCGATAAGGAAGTCCTTTAGTCGTCAGATCCGGGAGCCTTCCCTTGAACAACTGAGAGACATTGAGGATCGAAAAGATTTTTGATAGGACATTGAACCTTTCGATCACCCCGTTCTCCATTTCTAACCTTAAGCTCCCGTTGAGAGATCCCTTCACCTTTTGGAAATCCTCTCCCTCTCCTTCCAGCTTTGCTTTATCGATGGAGACCCTTCCAGTCACTACCACCTTCTCCTCTCTCCCTTTTTGTAACAGGGCCCGAAGAAAGGCCTCCACTTCCATGTTGGAAAATCGGGGTTTGATCTCAAATCGGATTCCTCTCTCCGTGGGTTCTATCCATCCCTCGCCCCAAAGGTCACCTCCAGCTCCTTTGAATTGAAAAGGATGAAAGAGCAATTTCCCATTGACGGTCTTCATCTCCACCTGCAGTTCCTGGCAAAGGAGACCGTGATACCTCGCTTGGTCCGCTTCCACCTTCCCTTCGACGCTCCAACGGGCTAACCAGTCCCCGATTCCCGCAAAAGAAGTGGTGGTGTCTTCCTTCTTTTTGGGAAACAGCAGGTCGAGATCAAGGTCTGGAGAGGAGATCTGAAAACTAAGCTGTCTACCCCCTGACTTGAGAGATTGAGATCGGGGCATTACACCGGAGACAGTGAACAGAGAGTCTCCCAACCTCCCTTTTAAACTTTCGAACCGAAATTCTTCAGGGGAGAGGAGCAAAAAACCTTCGATACGAGAAAGGGGAAGGGGGATCCCTCGATAGCGGAGAAAAACCCTGTTCAGCCTGATCTCACCTTCTTTCAGAGAGGTGATCCAATTCTCCGTTCGTCCGAGCCATCTCATGCGAACCCCTGCCTCTCCAGTGAGTTCCTGAATTCCATCGATGGAGCTTCGAACCTGATCCGGGAAGAGAGGGGACTGGAGGAGGGAGGGTAGATAGCTCAAATCAATTAAACCGTTTGTAGAGAGTCGAACATTCCCTTCTTTTACAGACCCATCCAATGTCAGAAAGGAATTCCCGGTTTGGACTTTCATTCTCGTAAAACCTACGCCAAGGTTGGAAAATGAGAGAGTCCCGTCCCTAATGGTGAGCGGGGAGGAGACTCCTTTTAGAAGAAGGTTGGCCTCCTTAGGCATCAATTCCCCTTCATAGGAGAAAGGCTGATGACCTGTAAGTCTTCGCCCTTTGAATGAAAATGAGCCGGTCCCTGAGAGGCTTTCGATCCCTTTTGCTTTCAGCCGAATCTCTTCTGGAAAAAGCTGTCTTTGAGAGAGGATGAAGAGGTTTCTCAGACCAACCCTACCTCTCGCTATGATCTCGAGAGGACCAGTCTCCTCACTATGCCTCCATGAGCCATTGATGAGTAACGATGAATCTCCAAATTCTACCTTTGTTTCCGACCATTTAAGATCATCGTTGGAGAGGTCTATCCTCCCCTCTCCGATCGAGACCGGGAACGGAATTTGGCGATAAGCGAACCGAACTTTCGAAAGAAAATAAGATCCTTGATGTTGAAAACGGAGTGGGGACTTTAAGTCCCCTCTTGCGGTGAAACGATATTCAGCCCATCCTGAATGGATGGCGATGGGTGAAAAAACCTCAGAGAGATCGTCAGAGAATCCCTCTATTTTGGCAAGGGAGGGAAGGTCCATCAAATCCAATCGGCCTTCGCAAGAGACCTGAAGGGTGGGGACAAGGAGGAGTCGATAGAAGACTCCATTGCCTCGGTCAATTCGGGAATGGAAGATCTTTCCCCCCACCTCTTTTAGATGGAGATGCCCCTCTTTAAAGTGAAGATTTCCCTTGAGGTCTTCCAGGAAAGGGAGATCCCAAGGGAGCTTCAATCGGACCTTGTCCAACTTCATTTCTACAGATAAGGTATGGGCATGTTGAAGTTGGTCGCAATGCTCAATTTCAGACATCTTCCCTGCGAGCCTGACGGAGATGATCTGAACAGGCCCCTTTCCTTCCCCACGGAAAAGTGGACCCGCCACATCCGGAGTGATGATTCTATATGGAATGAGCTTTTTCGCCTCCGAAAGGTCGAAAGGACCGCTCTGGGCCTCGGCCTCTAGACCCATCCCCTTAGATCCGATCCCATAGATCTTTCCTTTCGCCTCTACCCATATTTCAGGGAGTTCAACTAAGGCTCGAGGGATCTTGATCTCTTTCAAATCATAATCGACATCGAGGTCGAGGTTCACCCACTTCGGGGCGAGAATATTAGTAAAGACCTGCGGATAGTCAAAGATCACGTCTCTTAATTTCATCTTGGCAGAGGCCTTAAAGGCCCCTGAAAAATTCCCCTGGTAACTTCCGCTCAGATCAAGATCTCCTGATATTCGGTTTATGGGTAGTAAGGTCTTGAGATAAGGCCAGAAATGAGAGATATCAATTCCTTTGATCTCCACCTTCGCCTCAATGTTTCCCCTTGAGAGGTCCATGTCCTCAGAAATATTTTGAAGGGCTCCGGAGATGGAAAAGAATCCTTCTTTTTCCGAATGGCCGATCTTCCCACTGAGTCGCAATGGAATGGGTTGACGATAGGCGACCTCTGAGAGAAAAAGATTGAAAGGCCGTATTTCCGTAACCAGAGGTGAGTCGCCAAGGCTTTCATCTGAAAAAGTGAGCCCTCCATCTCTGATGCTCAAGGAACCTCCAAAGAGGGTGGAGAGGGTCTGAAGCATCTTCTGCTGGGAGGCCTTCAATCCTTCTTTGGTCAGGGGGCCATCGAAAAAATTGAAGCGCCCATTTCCATCCTTGCGAAGACGGAAGACTGGCCCATCCAGAACGATGCGCTTCCATTTAACCTCTTTCTTGAAGAGAGGAAATAACTTCGCCTTCAAAATCACCCTTTTTGACTGAAGCAGATCGAATGCCTCAGAACGATCCCGTACCCGAAAGTCTTCAAAAGTGATACCGACGCCACCCCACAAACTTATCTTTGCCTTACCAATGGTGATTTCTCGACCAAGATTGAGGGTCAGCGATTTTTGAATGATATTCCGATAGAGGGTGGGGTTTATCAGATAATTGATCGATAAGAGAGAGAAGAGCCCTACGACGATGATAGGGATCAGTATCCAGAGAAAAGGCCACTTTCTATGACGAGCCATCTGATTTCTTAACTCCAAAACTTTGAAGGTAATTATTGACTAATAACCCATGCCAGAAGCGCATCCTCGAGCCATGAAAATCCTCGAGGTCTTTGGGTTAAGGTTACGGTTACGAGGCCCGTTTGGTTTAGGGCTACAGGGTTACGTGAACTTCTTAAGAGAAAAGACATAACCGAATGACGAAACGGGCATCTCATAGAGTCGAGTCTCCGACCTTACCGTTGCCGTGGGACTAAACCTAATACTGTTCAGTTAGGCTGCCACCATTCACCCTGAGCCCTTCGACTCACCGTTCGCCCTGAGCCTGTCGAAGGGGGAGCGGTTCGCTCAGGACAGGCTTGTCGAAGGGTGCGTTGCTAAGCCGTTCACGCTTCGACAAGCTCAGCATGAACGACTTAAATGAACACCATTTGGACTAAACCCTTATTTTCTAATGATAACTCCCAATTCCGAACTATCTATTAAGTTGTTTTGATAGCATGGGCCAACGTGAGAACATCCACTCTTTTTGCGCCCCCGGCGAGCAACACCCTCGTACATTCATTAACCGTGGCACCTGTCGTATAAACATCATCTACCAAAAGAATCGACTTCCCCTCCACTTCTTCTCTCACAATAATATGGAAGGTGCCTCGCACCCCCTTCTCCCTCTCTACGCCGCTGAGCTTGACTTGAGGGACCGTGGGTCTCTTCTTTCGAAGAACCCTCCTTCGGTAAGGGATCCCTGTCCGACGGCTCAACTCCTTTACGAGGAGGAGGGCTTGATTGAACCCCCGTTCTCTTAATCGCTCTTTGTGCAACGGGACAGGGATCAGGACGTCGAAAAGATCGGGGTCCCAATAGCGGTAGAGCCCTCCGGCCATCCATTCCGCAAAGAGAACGCTGAGGTGCTCTTTCCCTTCATATTTCCATCGATGGATCGCCTCCTGGAGAGATCCTTCGTAAGATCCTAAAGCCCTCGCCATGGTAAAATATATTCTCTTTGTCAGACATGCGCCACATGGATGGCTATCGACCTCCTCAGAGATAAAAGGGGTTCCACAAACGGAACAGAATGGAGGTTTGATCCAACGGATCTCCGAAAGGCAATCCGAACAGAGCCCCTGCTGTCCCTCCCTAAGAAATCTCTTGCAACAGGGGCATTGAGCAGGGATGAAGAACTGAAACAGTCTTTCAGCAAACCCCGTTAGAAAGGACAGAACTTTGCCCCCCTTCTATGAGGAACTGAAATTTTGTTTCTATCACTCCCGCCATGAATGACGGGTTTTTCTAACGGGGCAAAGAAGAGCATTCAGTTCAAATTTCAAGATCTGCCTTCATAAGGCATCAAGGGGGAAGGGGATCTGTCGGAAAAGGAGGAGGAAGATAAGGAGATCGTTTTCTCGCCCCCCCCGATCGTGTACGTGCTCCACCGATGACATTGGGGACAGTAGGCGACCCATTCTTTCGATTCCCTTTCACAGACGGTGCAGAAGAAGGAAAGGTAGGAACTCCCGCTCAATTCAAAAGTCTTCTCAAACTCCTGAGCTGCCCGACCAAAATCTTTTTTATGGAGGTAAATCTCCGCCAGAACCCGATGCAAAGCTGGGAAGTCCTTTCGCCTTAAACTGATCTCATCGATGACTTCAAGGGCTTCATCCAACATCTCCAATCTCAGACAGAGTTTGGCGTAGAAGAAGGCGATCATCCAATGGTCCGGGTTATCCTTAAGTTCCCTCTGATAAATACGAAGGAGGGTGCTTGGATCCTCCCGGCCGATGTAGAGCTCTTCCAATCGAAGGATGAAGATGATCGACTTGAATCGGGTGAAGCTCTTTTCCCAAACCTTGCCGGCAGAAGCCCATCTTCCTATTCGCAAGTAGATATCGCCCAACAAAACAAATCCGGGCTCGAAGTCCTTTCGTTCTCGAATGATCTCTTTGGCCTCCTTCAGAGCACTCTCCAGGTGGTCTTCGCCACCACGGTTTAAAAGGTCTTTCGCATGCTCATACTTCAATCCTAAATAGAAAAGGGTCTCCTCTTCCTCCGTCTGTTTTCCCTTTGTGAATTTGAGGATTGACTTTTGGATCTTGATCGCTTCCTCCCACCTTCGGCTATCCAAATAGATCTTCCTCAAACTTCCGAACGCCTTCTGATTCGTCTCATCCAAGCCAATTGCACGGTTCAGGATTCGGATAGCCTCATCAAATCGTTTCATCCGTTGGTATAGTCCTGCTTCGTGAAGAAGAATTTCCACATTTCTCATATCGATCAGCCGCGCCCTCTCCAACCAATGGAGGGCCGTTTCATCATTACCCTCCTTAAGGGCGATCTCCGAGAGCTTAAAATAGAGATCGATCTGTGACGGATCTTTCTTCAAAACCTCAGCGAAGTGGGTCTTGGCCTTGGGTAGATCCCCTCGGAGGAAGTCATCCATCCCTCGATTTAACTCTTCTTTGAGAGACTGACCCTTCTTCTTTTGACGGGATTTCCGATAGCCTTCGATGGCCCGCTTGGCGTCTCGAGTCAAATAACTGATGAAGACCAATATCACACCCAACACAAAGGAAGAGATCATGAGGTTAAAAAGGGTTGTTGGAACAACCTTGCCAAAAAAATGGAATTCCACATCCACGGGATTCTGATAGGCAAGAAAGATGAAAAGAGAGATCACGATCACAATAATGATAAATAACAACCGAACCAACATCTTCTATAACTTCCCTTTTTCAAGTTTGGTTAAACAAGGAACACAATACTTTGCCACCGGCCGAACCTCAAGTCGTTTCAAACTGATCGGCCCCCCGCACTCTTCACAGATACCATAAGTCCCGTTCTCAATGCGATCGAGCGATTCATCCACATCTTGAAGCCTCATCCGCTCATTCTCATTCAGGCTGAGCAAGATCTGTTTGTTATAGATATTGGCGGCCTCATCCCCAATGTCCTGAATCCCATCCTGCCCCATCTCCTTCGAGGATTCAAAGATCTGCTTGACCTCTCCGACGATCTGTTCCCGCTCCTTGAGAAGAATGTGCTTAAATCGCGCAAGGGTCTTCTTATCTAATACTTTTTTTTGATCCGTTGGGTCTTTCGCCAAAGTCCACTCCTTTTTGCAAATCGATCCGTGGGGCATCCATCCAGAGTCCCTCAAGGTCATAAAACTTTCTTACTGGTTCCAGAAAGATATGGACGACCACATCCTCAAAATCCATCAGGATCCACTTTCCCTCAAACGCTCCTTCTTGGCCAAGAGGCCGAATCCCTCCCTTTTTGAGCGTCTCCTCAATCGCCTGGGCAATGGCCTGGACCTGGCGATCCGACTTGCCGCTACAAAGGAAAAAATAGTCGGTGAAGGAGCTGAGTCCTTTCAACTCCAGAAGGACCGGGTCTTGGGCCTTCTTTTCAACGGCCGCCTTCAAGCAGAGCAGGGATTTCGTCTTCGAATCGGTGGCCATATCCTCCTAAAAAATGGTTTTAAGTTATGCATTATAACAGAAAAAATGGGGATAACAAACAAAAAATCACGACCTATGGTAACCCCTCAGTTACGATTGGAGATTCTATCCCTAGGATCGGGGTGGTCTCTCCGGAGAAAACTTGTCGATAAGACCCGACCACGGGAAGCGGCACATTTGAGCGATGAACCAAGGCGCAGATACCCTTTAAAACGGCCCTTTCAGCACCACCCGCCGA
>Ga0299912_10005833_pt1 | contig 10117 bp, 12 predicted proteins | sample RVTome_2_FD_207667 | JGI IMG/M metagenome (GOLD analysis project Ga0299912, IMG submission 207667) | Soil microbial communities from uranium-contaminated site in the Upper Colorado River Basin, Wyoming, United States - RVT95D214 (version 2) ...
GAACTTGCCGATTTCCCCGTTGGCGTGCCTAAAGAACGGTGCAATCTACCCGGAGTGTGGGGGTGGTTTTGTTTGTCCCTGCGTATGGTTCGCATGCGCCCGGACATCGTTCACATTCAGTGGATTGATCGGCCCTTTCTTGCCTACCTGTTTATCAAATTGGTTCAGATGCTTGGCGCCAAGGTGGTCTATACGCCGCACAATATCCTGCCGCATCGCCTGCGTTGGCTGAGCACGCCAATGTATCGCTGGGTCTATCACGCGGTGGACCGTGTGGTCGCTCGCGACACCAATATCGCCTGGGGGCTCGAAGAATTGATGGCGTTGCCTGAGCACCGCATTTGTCATGTGCCGGGCAGTCCCAATTTAATGGCGCATCCGGAAGTTCAGGGCGATGTGCTGCCTGACTTGCCCGCGCTCGTTGATGGCGAATTTAGGATGCTTTTTTTCGGTCACGGCTCGTCCCGTAAGGGATTGGCTCCGCTTCTTGACGCAGTAAACGCAACGGATTGGCCAGAGCAGGTCCATTTGGTGGTTGCCGGCGAAGGCGTGGCGCATGAAGTGTCAGAGCGCCTTGCCGGAACCGAAAATCGCATGAAGGTGACGGTCATAGATCAGTATGTTCCACCGCGCGCCGTTTCGACGTTGTTTAGAAGCGTGGATGCCTTGCTGTTGCCCTATCAAAAACAATGCAAAAGCCCACTATTGGATTTGGCGGCTGCTTTTTGCGTGCCTGTGCTGCGCACCGACAGAGTCGAAGGAAGCAGTTTCGTCGAGGGTCGGCACGGACGTACCATTGATCACGATCAATTTACCGCCTTTGTTCAAGCCATGAAAGAATGGTGCTGCAATCCTTGCCTTTTGGAGCCCATGCGCGATACCCTGGCTAAGGACGCCGCTTTGGAACAGACGTGCCGCGCCTTGGCGGAACGGCACGCGTCTATGTACGACGACGTGGTACAAAAAGCGCCGCACGACTTCGCCAAAAATGGTGAAGTCGGGGCGGCGGCAAAGTTGTAGGGTTCAATGCCGGGCGCACAAACGGTCATACTGATATCACACAAGCGCTATCTCAAAGCTTTGATCAAATTGATCGAGAAGCGGCGTGTGATTTTTGACGAATATCGTCTGCTTTCTACCAAGGAAACGGGCGGGGCGATTGAGGAGGCTTTGGATATAGAGGTCACGCACGTTTTTCCCGCCGCAAAGGGAGGAGAAACCCAGTTGGCCGGGTTGGTGTGTTCGAATGCAATCCGGGCGGTGATTTTCTTGCGCGATCCGTTTAACACGGATCTATCGGAAGCGGACATTGCGCCGTTCTACCGGGTGTGCGATCTCAATAACGTGCCGCTGGCAACCAATTTGGTTGCGGCCAATGCTATCGTCCAGTGGCTCGGTCGTCATGTTGAGGAAGAACAAGAACAAGAACAAGAACAAGAACAAGAATAGAGGAAATGATCATCCTGGTTCGGTTCAGGAAGGATCCAAGAATAAAAATAAGGACAAAAATGATGGGCTCTTTTCAAGATGCAGTGCAAATGTGGAGCGGCGCGGCGTTAAAACGTCGTGAAGAGTTGTGCGTCAATTTGCGCGCGCGCAGCGTCAAGTGTGAAATTTGTCGCGATGCATGTCCGGTTTCTGCTCTGGAGCTAACGGCGGATCATGTCGCTGTTGCCGAGGCCTGCACGGTGTGTGGAGCCTGTGTATCGTCCTGTCCCGGCGGGGTATTTTCCATCACGGGATTTTCAGCTGAAGCGGTGGTTGTGGCCGTTGCCGGGCAATCGGATGTTCGAATGCACTGTTCGGAAAGCAGCGAAATCGACGGCGGCGGCATGGTGGTTCCATGCCTACACGTTGTGGATGCGCGTATGCTTTCCGCCATGGCGGCGGAGGGGGCCGAGAGCATTTCCTTCGGCGGATTGGACGGTTGTGAGAAGTGTACGCGGGGCGATGCCCGTAAGGTTGTTGCAGATGCGGTGGCCAGGGCGGAGCGTTGGCTCGGAGATGCCGCTCCAACGTTTCGCGAGGGCATTGCGCCCGCAGAAAACAAAGGCGCGGGTAAGGTCGAGCGTCATGACCAGGTGAAAATGGATCGGCGCAGCTTTTTGCGGTTTGCCGGGGTGCGGGCCGCTGTCGGTGCCGCCGGTTGGTTAGCGCCTCAGGCTAAAGAACCGGCTGCTCCGGTTTCGATCTTTCAGCGCGATCCCTTCGCGCCGCGCGTTGTTGAATATCAGCAAGTCGTGGCGGATCGGGTGGATCGTATTTCGTGGGACGAAAAGGCACGACCGCCATTTTATTCACGCAGTTTTGAGGCTTCCTGCACCGTGTGCGAGGTGTGTGCGCAACGTTGTCCAACCGGAGCTCTGCACGTTGAAAAAGATGAGACGGGAAAAGGCATATCTTACGATTCTGCGTTGTGTACTAATTGTACGCTGTGCGCGCTGATCTGTCCGCAACAGGCTATTAAAGCGAGAGCTTTTAAGGTCGAGGATTTGACTGCGCGTGTGCGCAAGGAACTGATTCGGCTGGATACGGTCACCTGTTCCCAGTGCCGCGTGCAGTATGTTCCCGATGCTGAAACGCAGGCTGGATTATGCCCGTCTTGTCAGATCGAGGGCGAACTCGACAATGAATGGATGGGCATGCTGGGGGGCTGAGTGCGAAAGAGTTTAGTGGGAGTTTTCTTAGTGATGATCACGATCGGATGGTGGTGGTGGGAACAACCGAAGACACCTAAAGAGATATTTGAGGTGCGCTGTTCGACTTGCCACGAATTTCCAGATATTACACCGTTTGAAGATCATCAAATTCCGCTTTTGGTTAAAACGATGCGGGAAAAACACGGAGCGTCGGAAGTCATAGACGATCAAGAAGCCGAAATGATCGTCGATTATATCCTCGCTCAAAGGAGACAGAATGAACGAAGTCAAGAGAACAGATGATCTTATCGAAAAAGCAGTTCTCGCTCAGTTGAGCCGCGTCACCGTCGGCGAAAATGGCGAAAGCGTTGTGTCGGAAGGTCATGTGTATGATGTCGTATCCGTCGATGGCGTGGTTCGCGTTTTAATCGACTTAGACAAGGCCCCCCTTGACGATCTGGAAGAACTTGCGCCGCTGCTTGGCCGCCTCGCTAATGAAGTGGATGGCGTGAAGCGGGCGGTGGTTAAGCCCCGTCCGGTAGCTTCGAAGACGCGTCGCCCCATCCCCGGCGTTGCACGCATTGTCTTAGTGCATAGCGGCAAGGGTGGCGTTGGCAAGTCTACTGTGACGGCCAATCTTGCCCTCGCTCTGGCGGCGAAGGGATTGCGTGTCGGGGTTCTTGATGCCGATGTGTATGGTCCTTCACAGCCCGTTCTGTTCGGTCTTTCGGGGCGCGCCGAAATGACGGCCGCTGGCGACAAAATCGCGGCGATGGAAGCGTCGGGGGTCAAGGTCATGTCCCTCGGCTTCTTGATGGCGAACGATCAGGCCCTGGTGTGGCGCGGTTCCTTGGTGGATGAAGGCATCCCGCAGTTATTTTTCGATGTGGATTGGGGCGTGCTTGATCTTTTGCTTGTGGATATGCCGCCGGGAACTTCTGACGTGCATCTGGCGATTGCCCACCGGGTGGAGGTGGCGGGGGTCGTGACGGTGACGGCGCCTGGGCAGACTTCTGTGCAGGACGTTATGCGTGGTGTGGAAATGTTCGCCGACTTGGCTGTCCCGTGTCTCGGCGTGATCGAAAACATGGCTCAAGTCGTTTGTCCGAAGTGCGATGGCGCGAGCCATCCATTTGGTGCAGAGGGCGGGCGCATCTTGGCCCAATCTATTGGTGTCCCGTTGCTTGCGGTGTTGCCTTTTGAAACGATGCTGGCTAAGCGGGCGGATACCGGCAAACTCAGTGCCAACGATGACGCTATGATCTTGGGCGATGCCTTTGCCGATTTGGCGGCGCAGCTGATGGCTAAGATGGGCGAATCGAAGGAGACAAACTGATGGGCTTGGCTCAACAAACCGAAGATGCAGTGGGCGTATCCCTTCCCAACGTGCGCGACATCGTGTTGGTGGCGAGTGGCAAAGGCGGCGTCGGTAAATCCACGGTTACGGTGAATTTGGCTGCAGCGTTACGCAATCGCGGCCTTAAAGTCGGCGTCGTCGATGCGGACCTTTACGGGCCGTCTTTGGGTCTGATGTTAGGAACTGAGGATCAGTTTCTTGTGCCGACCGATGGCGGAAAGGTCGTCCCCTTTTTGACCCACGGTATTCATTCCATGTCCATCGCCAATACCACGCCTGCCGAATCCCCTATTGTGTGGAAAGGTAGCTTAGTCGCCCAGGGTCTTTTGCAGTTGTTTGTAGACGTGTCGTGGCCGGACTTGGACGTTCTGCTGGTCGATATGCCTCCGGGAACGGGGGATGTTCATTTGACACTTTTGGAACAACTTGATGTTTCCGGCGCCATCGTTGTGACGACGCCGCAGCGCCTAGCAGTTGCCGATGCTGAACGTGGCATCACCATGTTCCACGAACTCAATATTCCTGTGTTTGGATTGATCGAGAACATGGACGGTTATCTTTGTCCCTGTTGCGGGGAACGGATGGATCTGTTTCCCGGTGGTGCGGCCAAGACCCTGACGAAAATGAAGCATGTGACCCATCTGGGCAGTTTACCTTTGGATTCCGAGGGGCAAGCTTGCGCGGATGGTGGCGTGCCGTTGATCGACAAGAAGCCAGAAGGGGAAGTCGCCAAGGCGTTCGCCAGTTTAGGCGAAGCCCTTGTCAAAGCTTTGGCAAGAGAGCGTTCGGCGGCAGCGAGCCGCCAGGGACACGAAGAAGAAGACGCGGCATTCTGGAAAGAATTGCTGGGCGATGAAAAATGAAAAAATGACAGGAGAGCATCCATGACGACCATTTATACGGATATGCGGGATTTGTCGTGTAAGGCGGAGGATATTGCCTCTGCGGCAAGTGATGGGTTCGTTTTTTCTGCCGCTCAAGCGGACGCGGAGTTCTTGCGCCAGTGTATTCAGCAGGGTGTAAAGACGACGGTTATGGTGTCCAAGGGCGACGATCAGATTGTCTCTCAGTTGTGTGCGGCGCAATCGGACGAAGTCAGTTTCGTTTGTGATGCGGGGTTGACTGAAACCAATCGGCTGCGCGCTCTTGCACCGAATGCGCGCTGGATCGCCAAGACGGACGTGTATAAGGTTGAAGCCAGTTATTCTTTCGGGAACGATGAGTACGATTCCGGTTTTAAAACGTACAAACTTAATCCGGCAACGGTTGAAGAACGCCGTGTCAGCGACAGCAATTTGCTGTTGGACGATTGGCTTGGCCGCGCCAAACACTTGAATATCGATTTGGTTTGGCTTGAGTCTTCGGAAGCGCGAGGGGTTGGCAAAGGTTTCGATCTCATCGCGGCGAGACGGGCGGCCAAGGCCATGAACGGCGGGGTCTTGATTTCCGGCGGTGCAACGAATGAAAAACATGTTCGCAATTTGGCCAATGAATGCATGGTAAGCGGCGTGGTGTTGGACAAATGCCTGATTGATGAGGCTGGGATTTCCGCCCTGCGGGGTATCTGGAGGCCAGAAGAGGACAGAACCGACGACGCGTTGCCGTCGGGCAATGTGGATATGGCCAACGCTGGGGCGCAGGCCGCCACGGGAATCGTGTAGACGGTGATGAGATATGCTCTGCCCTTTATTGCAATTGTAATGGTGACGATAGTTAGTGCGGGAACTGGACTTGCGGGCGGGGCCGTTACTCCATTATCGGAGTTCGGGTTTTTAATCGAACAAGTGAAGAAAAATACGGGCGAGGTGTTTGTGATTGATGTGCGGGATCGTGTCGCATATCTGTATGGCACAGTGACGGGTGCGGTATATGCAGGCACAACGCCGGAGGGTTACATCGGTGATGGACGCGGAGGTCCGGTGTTGGTGATCACTCAGGGTGACGCCCCGGCTGAACTATTGGAACAGTGGGAAGAGCGCCTTGCCACCTTCGGTCACGATCCAATTTATTTTCTTGATGGCGGCTTTGCGTCTTGGGTTAAGGTCGATGGTCCAGTGCACTTACCCGAAGGAGCATTTGCCATACCAGGAACACTGCCTTTCGTTATTCCTAGGGGCCTGTGTGAATTGAATACTCCGGCCAAGGTTTATCCATGAAATGGCGTGCATGGCTAGCAGTGGTATTGTTCGGGTTGACCTGGAGCGGCGCTCTGGCGGGTGAAAGCGCCCAGCTCTCTTGCGAAGATTGTCATGTTGAGGCCGCTACCGCTTTTGGACGTTCGGCTATGTCGCGAGCAGCTTCGATGCCTACGTTTCTTGCGGAATGGAAACGCGAAGGTGAGGATGCGGCTTGTTTCGGTTGTCACGCCCCCTCGGGCGGGGCAGGGGTGCAGTGCCGAGACTGCCATGGTGAGGGTGATCACCCCTTTTCCAAATTGAGTGTCCCGGAAATTTGTGCGAGGTGCCATGACGCGCCAGGTGAATTGACGGTGCGCTCGTTTTTTCAGTCGCAGGCCTTTAAGGATGGGGCCAAGTGCTTAGATTGTCACACGAAAGACCAAAGCGGCGATCTTCACGGTTTTGCCGGACCCAGCCGCCGGGTGGGATTTTTGGCAGGGGTGGCGCGTTTGCGCGCATCCGTGGCGGCAAGGCCGCAAGGAGATGTCGCCGTCGTGAGCATTTCCCATTCGGCCGGGCATGCTTTGCCTGGGGGGACCAGTGGCCGCGCCGTCTGGCTGGTGGTTGAGGGAATTGATGATGCTGGTGGATCGGCCTGGCGTGTTTTGACCCGGTTTGGCTGGGAACATGCTCCGGATGAGGGGTGGACGAATAAAACGCTTCAGCCTGATCGTGTCGCTATTGTCGAGATCGGCGATCTTCACCGCGCGGGTGCGCAAAGGTTACGGGCATCGCTTGTCTATCAATTTACGGCGGGGGAATATGATGCACCCGAAGCGGTGCATGAACGCATGGATGAGGTGGAACTTTCCCTTACATCGAGGAAGCCGTGATTTCCAGTGCTATGTATTAGGTCATCCTAAAGTTGTTGGGGATTTCTGACATCGCCACTCTATCGTGTCTTGGATTGCGAACATGACCCGCAGAATTTCGGGAAATATTTGGGTTTTCTCTTAGGTTGGTAAACGTAAAAGTCATGGCATGCGAATTGCTTATGGCTAGTCGTCTACATCGAGTGAGAATTTGCCGACAGGTCGGACACCTGACTGTCTATTTCTCCCGGATAGAGGCGTCTCAGTTCTTTTTTCCCAAGTAAGGGGGCTTCCATCGTCAGCCCTCTTACATACCTAGCGGGAGTTTGGATGAGTACGTTCCATTTTGGATATAGGCATCCGGCTCCCGTTTTTTCTCGTTGCATGTAATGCTAGGGATGGCTGAATAATTTATTGTTGGACCGAGTTAATGAATAAAGCTGAAAACGATACGGTAAACGCTCAGGAGATTGACGATTTTATCAAAGTCGCTTCGCAACTTGCTGCGTTATTCCTTCGGCGTAAGGCTATCGCCAGAAATGAGTTGCCGGGATTGATGGAGGAAATTTACGCCATCCTGGTCCAAGCCCCTCAGCAAGATACAAGTGTCGAGCGGCTTCGTCCGGCTGTTCCGATTGAGCGATCCGTTATGCCGGATTACATCATCTGTCTGGAGGACGGAAAGAAACTTAAGATGCTCAAGCGGCATTTAAAGACTTATTACGGCCTGACTCCCGCTGAATACAAAAGGCGCTGGGGTCTACCCCCGGATTATCCGATCGTGGCGCCGAACTACGCCAAGCATCGCAGTGAAATTGCCAAGTCGATGGGACTGGGTTCTCGTAGCGCCGAACACACCGCTCAAGCGTCATATTGGAAAGAGCGTCAGGCCTTCGATCACGATGATCTAAAGAGCTTTGGCGCATAACTGTCTTGGGTCTGACGGCCTGAGGTCATTGAAGTATCCCATTAGATATATTAGTCCGCATTAATATTGTTCGGTATTCCGAACAACGGCGGTTAGCCCTGTCCGAATTGATGGACTGGCGATGGAAACGAACAAATAAAGACCTATGAAACCAATGTGTTAATCGTATGCGGGATGGCATGCGTTTTGCTAATCATTATGCGTCCGAGCTCGCTCGGGTGATGCGTTTGAGCGATCCGCCTATGACTTTGCGGTTTTTGTGGATTTGTGTGAAGGCGTTACCGCGGTGGTGAGATTGGGCGTGTAAGCGCGCCTCTTTGGTGTGTTCCGCACAGTGACGACCTGTAAGCAAAACTTTAGGTGGTGCCTTATGGCACCACCTCTTTTCCGGCTATCGGGAGAATACGGTGAATCTGAATATTCTCTATTTCGCATGGTGCAAGGAAAAGCTCGGGCGCGCCCATGAGGAAATCTTGTCTCCCCAAAGCGTTCAAACCGTGTCGGATTTGATGACTTGGCTGCGGGGGCAAGGCGGTGCGTATGAGGAGGTTTTCTCCAACACTGGCGTAATTCGTGTAGCTGTTAATTATGAGCATGTGGATGGCGCTTGGCGTTTGAATGCAGGTGACGAAGTCGCCTTTTTTCCACCGGTTACAGGAGGTTGAGATGAGCGGCGCAGATGAGGATCTGATTTTTGTGAGTTTTCGCAAGGTGGTTTGCGATCTCTATTTCGCGGGTTGGAAAGAAGGTAGCGACTGTGCCGGGTGTCAAAACGTGAACGATTGTTACCGCATGATCCGGGAGGCCATGCAATACGCGAAGACGCATAAACACCGATTTGCCGAATTACAGGAAGTTCGGCAGGTAAATTGAAGATAAGGCCTTTATCCATCGTGATGAAGGCTGGAAAAACTGCGCCATCGAGAGCGCATCGAATAAAGAACCAAGGGGGAAATGAAGATGGGGGCTTTTGGAATTTGGCATTGGTTGATCGTTCTGGCCATCGTGCTGATCTTGTTTGGAAAGGGAAAAATTTCCGGACTGATGGGGGAACTGGGCGGTGGAATCCGCGTCTTTAAAAAGGGGATGTCCGAGGAAACTTCAATAGACGGCGAGGCTGGGCAGTCTACGGATAAGAAGGCGGAACATGCCTGAGCCCGCGATGCGCGAGCCTTGTGGCGCGTGCGAATCCAGCGCCGGATCGCTTTCTTTGGAAGAAGCATGGTCTCAAATTGATGCGATGTTTCCGTGCGTGACGTCGGTCAGGGAAGTGCCATTGCTTGAAGCGTTGGATGCGGTGTTGGCGCAGCCTTTGGTATCGCCGATTAACCTTCCTCCCTTTGAAAATTCGGCGATGGACGGTTACGCGTTTTCTCATGCAAGCCTTGATGAAAAAAATGGTGGACGTTTGCGGTTGTCGAAAACGCGCTTGGCGGCGGGCGTTGCGCCTGTGGCCCCGCTGAGTGCGGGTGAAGCCGTGCGCATCTTCACCGGCGCTCCTCTTCCCCAAGGAGCGGACACCGTAGCTATGCAAGAACACTGCACGGCGGCAGATGGATTTGTGAACGTGCCTGGGGGCATTGCCCGGGGGGTAAATTGTCGGCCTGCTGGCGGCGATGTGCGGCAGGGGCAAGTGATACTAAATAAGGGCGCAAGATTGCGACCCCAGGACCTAGCCCTAGCCGCAGCCACCGGGCATGAACGGCTTTCGGTTTATCGGCCCTTGCGTGTCGCCGTTTTGTCAACCGGCGATGAATTGCATGAACCGGGGCAACCCCTTTCCCGTGGCGGCATATACGATTCCAATCGCTATGGGGTAATTTCGCTTTTGCAGTGGATGGGTTGCAAAATTATTGACAAGGGGATCATCCGTGATGATCTGGAAACCATCGTTTCCACCTTGCGCGAGGCTTCTCAGGAAGCCGATGCCATCATCACTTCAGGCGGAATGTCCGTCGGGGAAGAAGATCATGTTAAGGCCGCTATCGCCACTTTAGGCGAGCTGGCGTTTTGGCGCATCAATATTAAACCCGGCAAGCCGGTCGGCATTGCAAATGTCTTGGGCACGCCGCTGATCGGTCTGCCGGGCAATCCCGTATCGGCCGTGGTGACGTTTATGTTGATCGCCCGTCCAGCGTTATTGCGGTTGTCTGGATGCGTGCGCACGACGACTCCCGTGTCATTTTTTGTCGAAAGCGCATTTG
>Ga0299912_10005834_pt1 | contig 10116 bp, 9 predicted proteins | sample RVTome_2_FD_207667 | JGI IMG/M metagenome (GOLD analysis project Ga0299912, IMG submission 207667) | Soil microbial communities from uranium-contaminated site in the Upper Colorado River Basin, Wyoming, United States - RVT95D214 (version 2) ...
GTTGGCATCGGTGGGGATGTCGCCACGCTGCCTGGCCTCTTCGAGACAGACGGCCATGCGGCCGGCGATCTGGGAGAAGCACTCCTCGATCTTGCGCCGGAAGACGTCGCTCACGCCCGACAGCTCCTGGCCGAGACCGCCGAGCAGGCAACCCATGTAGCCATCCTTCCGATAGTGCTGCTGGGTCATCTCGAAGAAGTGGCGCACGCGATCGAGCGGAGCGCGTCCCTCGTCGCTGAGGCAGGCGTCAAGGCCGGCATGCACCGCCTGCATGTACTGGTCGATGACCTGGAGCGCGAAGTCCTCCTTGTCCTTGAAGTGGTGATAAAAGGAGCCCTTCGGAACCTCCGTGGCCGTCAATACGGCCTGGATGCCCAGGCCGTTGTAGCCATGCTCCAGCAGCATGGCCAGGCCCGCGTTGATCAGGCGTTGCTTGGTCTCATGTGTCGTCTGCATTCTCCCCCCCACCAGGGCGCCAGGCCGCTCGGCGCGCGCCGTGCCCGCCGCCCGAACCGACTTAGCCCTTCACCTTCTCGATCATGTGCTGGATGACGCGGCTGTGTTCGTGCTGGGGACTGAACATCACGATCTCCGCGTCGGCGTCGACCCTTACGTTGTGCCCGGGCGGCCAGTAGAACAGGTCATGCGCATTGACCGTCTCCCGCCCGCCGTCCGCATCGGTCGTGGTGATCTGCCCGCGCAGGACGAAGCCCCAATGCGGACACTGGCAGAGATTCCCTTCCAGTCCCTGGAAGAGCACGGTGGTGTCGACGCCCGCCGCCAGCGTGAAGAACTCGGCACTGATCGGGCCAAACCCTTCGACGCTGCCAAAGCCCAGGCGCTGACGGATCACTGCCCCGGGAATCTCCAGTTGAACATCGACCTTCTCTTTTGCCACCCGCATGCGCGGTCCTCCTTCTTGCGGTGTTCTCCCATGACTAGACCGTTCGGTCTAGTCCGGACTCTAGCGTGCCAGGCCGGCGATGTCAAGGCCGCGCGCACGACTGGCCCCAGGCGCCGGCACGCCTGGGCGCCCATTGACGGCGGGCGGCGGGAGGCGCAGCATGCTAGCCGAACCTCAACTGATAACGGCAGGACGGCCATGAACCACCCGCTTTCGCGCCCGTTGATCCTCGTCGCGGCGATCCTCGCCGTGGGCCTGGTCGTCGCGGCCTTTGTTTTCGGTTCCCACGTCAAGCACATCGGCAGCGGCCGCCAGAGCATTGTTGTGAAGGGACTCGCCGAAAAGCCGGTGCAGGCCGATCGCGCGGAGTGGACGGTGGCCATCGAGGAGACCGGCGCCACCTTCGCGGAGGCCCTGGCCAAGCTGCGCACCGCGCAGCCCACGGTGCGCGCCTTCTTGCTGGCGCAGGGATTCGAGGCGGCGGCGGTCAAGGACTCGGAAGAGTCCGTGCAGCCGCACATGGTCGAAGAAGAGGACCGCGAAGGTCGCACGCACTACGTGCAGAAGGGCTTCGAGGCGCGCCAGCGGCTCACCGTGAGCACGCCGGACCTGGCCAAGATCGAGGCGGCCAGCCGCGCGGTCATCCAGTTCGAGGCCGAAGGCGCGCCGGTTACGCACGAGCAACCGCTGTTCATGATCTCGAATCTGGAGGACGTGAAGATGTCGCTGATCGGCGCCGCGACGCAGAACGCCCTCGTGCGCGCCACGGAGTTCGCCAAGAATGGCAATGCCAGGGTGGGGTCGATGCGCAGCGCCTCGCAGGGGGCCTTCTAGATCCTCCCGGCCGGCGCGAGCATGGACGTGGACAGCTATGGTGGCCGCTACGACAAGAGCACCATCGACAAGATGGCGCGCGTCGTCGTCACCATCGAGTACAACATCGAGAAGTAGCCGCCGCCGCGCTTACCCAAATGGGGCGCGCCGGCCGGGGACCGCGTAGGGGCCCCCGGCCTAGCCGGCAAGGCTGACGATGGCCTCGCGCACGCCCTGCGCGCTGGCCTGTAGCGCGGCCGTCTCCTGCGGATCGAGCGACATCGGCAGCGTGGCGATGACGCCTTGGCCACAGAGCAGATGGGGCAGGGAGACGGTCACGTCCCGGACGCCCGCCACCTCCGCCTGCGGCGTGCAGATCGTCATGATCGCGCGCTGGTCGCGCACGATGACGTCCACGATCCGCGTCAGGGCGCTGCCAATGCCGTAGTAGGTCGCACCCTTGCCCGCGATGATCGAGCGGCCCGCGAAACGGACTCCGGCGTCGATCTCGGCCTGGATCGCGGCATTGAAGGGAATGCCCCGCATCCGGCAGTAGTCGTCGAGGTGGACGCCGCCGATGGTGACCTGCGACCAGGTGAGCACTTGGGCGTCGCCGTGCTCGCCGACGACGTACCCGTGCACGTGCCGCGGGTCGACACCGAGACGGTCGCTGAGCAGGGCACGGAAGCGGGCGGTGTCCAGCGTGGTCCCCGAGCCGACGATGCGGGTAGACGGCACGCCGGCCGCGGCCGCGAGCCTGGCGGTCAGGTGGGTCATTACATCAACCGGGTTCGTGGCGATGACCAGCACGGCCTCGGGCGCGTGCGCCAGCACCTGGGGTACGACCTCGCGGAAGATGACAGCGTTGCGCGCGAGGAGCTGCGTCCGCGACTCGTCAGGCTTGCGACTGACCCCAGCGGCGATCACCACGGCGCGGCTGCCCGCCAGGTCCGCGTAGTCCCCGGCATGGATGTCCAGCGGATGGGCGAAGGGGATCGCGTGCGAGATGTCGTCGGCCTGGGCCTGCGCGCGCTCGCGGCTCATGTCGACCATCACGATGTCGCGGCCCACGCCGTTCATCACCATTGCATAGGCGGCCGTGCTGCCGACCAACCCCACCCCGACGACGCCCACCTTCATCGCAGACCTCCCTGCCGTTTGGCCGCAGCCTAGCACAAAGCGCAGCCCCGAGGGGGCCGTTTGACCGTCGAACGAGGCCGGCGCCAACGACTCAGACCACGGCGACCTTCACGCAGTGGATCGGCGGCAGGGCGTCGAAGGCGCACTCCCACTCCTCGCCGCCCTCGTGGCCGATCCAGAGCTGCCCCGTCGTCGTGCCGAAGTAGAGCGCGGGGCTCTTCAGCGCGTCGATGTCCATCGCGTCCCGCTGCACGGTGAAGAAGCTCTCCTTCTTGGGCAGGCCCTTGGCGAGGCGTCGCCAGGAGTCGCCGCCGTTCTCGCTGCGCCAAACCGCGGGGGCGCCATCGGGGCAGGTGCGCGTCATCGGCGCGAGCGGCAGCACGTAGACCGTGTCCGCATCGTGCGGGTGCACAACGATCGGAAAGCCGAAGTCGGAGGGCAGACCCTTGGCGATGGAGCGCCAGGTCTTGCCGCAGTCGTCGCTGCGCAGCACGCCGATGTCCGGCCGCCGGCCTCCGGGGCCATCCCACTCGGACCAGCCGCCGTGGTTCTGCATGTAGAGGCGGCCGGGGGCATCGGGATGACCAGCGATCTTGTGCACGCACTGGCCGTACTCGGGGTAGGGATCAGGCGTGAAGCCCGCGCCGACGCCCTCGTTCGAGGGCGCGAAGGTTACGCCCCCATCCTCGCTCAGGTAGTGCCCGCCGGTGGAAATCCCTAAGTGCACGCGCTCGTCCTCGCGCAGGATCGTGTGCATGCACAGGCCGCCGGCGCCCGGCTGCCAGGTCCTGGCGTGAGGATGGTTGCTGATGCCCTCGACCATTATCCAGGAGTCGCCGCCGTCCTCGCTGCGGAAGAGCGCCGCCGGCTCAGTGCCGGCGAAGAGCTCCTTCTTCTGCGAGCCGGGCTCCAGCGCCCAGATGTTGGCGAGCGCGCGGCCGTCGTCCTTGGGGAACTCCGGGGCCGACTTCGTCTCCTGGAACTTGTGCCCCAGGTCCTTGGAGCGCAGCACCTTCATCCCGAAGAAGGGGTTGCAGGCCGAGGCGTAGAGCTTGGGCGTGCCGCGCGTGTCGATGAGGGCCGAGTAGACGGCGACGCCTTCGCCGAAGGGCCCGCGCAGCGCGAAGCGGCGGCGGCCCTTGCCTCCCTCCGCGACGAAAAGCCCCTTGCGGGTACCGATGCAGACGATGACGCGCTCGGCCATGCTCAACCTCCTGAGACCGCGGGCAAGATGGTGACGGCGTCGCCGGACGCGAGCGCCGTCTCCAGCCCGTCTAGGTCGCGGATGTGGGTAGTGTTCACGAAGACGCCGAGGTGGCGGCGCACGGCGTCGGTTTCGTCGCAGATGTTCCGGTAGAGCGCGGGGTGCATCCGCGCGATCTCCGCGAGCGCGGCGCGTACGCTGGGCGCTTCGACGCTCAGCGTTCGCGCGCCTTCGCAGTAGCCGCGCAGCAGGGAAGGAATGTGAACGGTGACTGCCATACCGCCGCCTCGCGCTCGGGCCGCCTAATGGTGGCCGGCGCCGAGAATAGCAGGAAGCAAGCGCTGGAAGAAGTGGCGGCCGCTGATAGACGCCGCCGACGGCTGCGATGCGGACAAGTGCACCGTTTCATCCGAAATCCTTTTGCAATCAACGCGGCGAGACACGACATCGCTCTGCCTAGCACCGCTCGGTGGAGCCTTACTTGTCGTGGCGCTCGAGCTGGGTATCAATGCCCCTGTGCTGCGGACGCTGCGGCGAGATCTGCAACCCACTACCGCGACCTGTTGCCCAACGACTTGCTCTCCTGCGGTTGATTCAGATCCAGGCGGAAGTCCGCATCCGCCAGTCCCGCCAGGCTCTCATCCGCTGTGAGATCTCGAACCAGCGCGAGCGTGACCTGCTGAGCTGGCTGGACTACCGTGTCCTCTTCGTTATCGAAGCGCTTCCACTCGCCGTCGACGTAGACTTCCACGCCGTCGATCCTGGCGGGCTTGCGAAGCGCGTTCGTGGAACTAGCCAGCGCGAAGAGAATGACTCGCGGCTTTCGAACCATGGCTGCGCGTTTGACCCCGCGGGAATTCACCAGCTCAGATCGAGTGTGGTAGTCCCCCGACTCCCACTCCACATCGTCGTAGCGGCCGATTCCCTGCACTTGGAGTTGGATGCTCACTTCATCCTCGGTATGCTCCGTGTGGATGAGTGGGGGATCGAATCGCTCGATCCGGGAGCCCTCGGCCATGTCCGCGCGGAAATCGATGCTCGGGTGCGTGTCGAACATGCCGGTACTATATGGCGCCCGGCTCGTGCTTTCGCTGTCATACTTAGACTTGCGCAGGATATTGGCCATCGCTGTCTTGCCTTCCTCGCCGTACTTGCGCTCCATGTAGCACGCGGCGAAGAAGTCAGCCTCTCGCTCGAGGTCCTTCGCATAACCGCTCCGGGCGATCATCAAGGCCGTACTTGCAACAAGACCCGCCACTTTCGATCCGATATCAAGGACCGCGGGTTCCTCCGTGACAATTGCCGCGGCCCCGACTGTGAGAACCACGAGCAGCGCAGCGATGCCGGAGTTCCTTGCTTCCCTTTGCAACTGCCGCAGCGAGTGACTCTGCTCGACATGGGCGATCTCGTGGGCGATTACCGCCTCCAACTCCAATGGGTTCTCACAGGCTTCTAGAAGTCCCGTAGTTGCGAACACAAAGCCTCCAGGACAGGCCCATGCGTTCAATCTGTCTGAGAGAAGCGTCCATGTACGGTAGCGAAAACCGCGCATGGGGAACGGCCAGTCTGCCGAAACGGCGTCCGCTGCAGACTGAAGCCGCCCCTGCTGTGGATCGTTGGCCAGGACGAGGTACTCCTGGAAGCAGAGCCGAGCGTACTGTTGGCCCAACTGCACCTCTTCATCAAATCCGGGGATCAATGACGGCTCGTCGAAGCAAAGCGGGCAGTCTTGTGCGCCCGCTGCTTTCGCAGAGGTCCGTGAACTGTAGTGGGCAGTATCTGCATGCGCCGGTGCATGATTACTGCCGCCGTAGTGGAGGACGCCGCTCCGGAGATCAGCAACGAACCTGTGACTTGAACCGGAGGTTATCAAGCTAAGCAACTGCTCGACCGCTGGTTCCGCCAACTGCGCAGGCGTTGTCGTCGCTGGAAAGATCCTGATCTCTGCGTTGCCGAAGTGCGTGAGGGCAATTTCTAGGTGCAGGCGGCTGCCGGAGTCACGGACCTCAGCAGATACGACCTGAGCATGCTCGTCCTCTCTCAGCGGAAAGCAATCGCCTTCGAGCTGCATGCACAGGACACCGTCAGCGAAGTTGCCGTAGACCAGGGGATTGGGATTGACGGCCGCCGCCAGGATGAACTCCTTCCCGATCAAGTCCGCAACCCAAGCCGGTGAGGAGGCGTGCGCGGTACCCATCGTCGCAGCGAGAAGAAACATAGCAACCAAGAAGGAACCCGGCCCCCGAGTGTTTGCAGGAACCATCCCTCAATCCTCCTTCGTCGACATCTACTGCTACCGCTACAGCCGCGGGCCGCGCCGGCGCTCGGACTCGCGGCGCTCGGTGTAGCCGAGCTTGTCGCACAATTCGAGCAGCGGCACCGAGTACTTGCGGCTGACGTCCAGGCGCTGGCCGACATCGCCCACGGCGATCACGTCCTTCTCAGCGAAGAGGCCGCGCAGGCCCTCGAGCAGGCACGCGAAAGCCTCGGCATGGACGAGCGTCTCCGTGTTCACGCGCAGCAGGCGGCCGCTGGCGATCAGGTAGTCGATGAGGTCCGGCACCTGGTCGGCCGGCACGCCGAGTTCGGCGAGGGTGGCGAGCGGCGGCGGCGTGAGGCCCGCGGCCAGCCAGGCGGCCTCGGCCTTTTCGACCCGGGCAGCCGCCGCGCCGGCGGGCGTGGGATCCGCTTCCCCCACGCGCACGCCCTCGCCGCGCAGGCGCAGGCTACCCACGCGTTCCAGATGCTCGAGCAGGAGTTGGAAGGAAGCCTGCGGCACCTCGGGGGCGAGCACCGCGCGCAGGCTCTGCCGCGCGGGGCCCCAGGCCAGGGGATGTTCGGCCTGGAAACGCGCCGCCCGTTCGGCGATGCCGCGGGCGAGGGCCGCCACCGCATCTGCATGGAATAGCCGCTTGCCGAGGGTCAGCACGCGGCCGGCCTCCAGCAGCGCGGGCAGAGGATGCTCCCCGGGGTACTTCTCAACCAGAAGGCCGGCCTCGCGGTCCGCGAGCCCGGCCGCGCCGGCATCCAGCACCGCGCGCTCGAGGATGACCGCCGCGTCGCCCCCCTCCTTCAACTTCACCGCCTCGAGGTCGCGCTCGCGGCCATGGCGGCGCTTGGGCGCCGTGGCCTCGATCACCTCGCCGCCCGCCACCGTGCGCATCGGCGAATAGAAGCGCACGATCACCCGGTCGCCCGGCGCGCAAACGGCCGGCGATTCCAGGCGCGCCTGGCCGAGGCATTCCTCCCCCGCGCGCAGGGCCTCGCGGTCGAGCAAGACCAGGCGGCCGATCAGCTCCTGCGTGCCGAAGTGGAAGCGCAGGCGCGTGCGGTGCTTGAGCGTCCAGGGGCAACTTGCCAGGCAGCGGAGCTTCAGGGTGACCATGTTGCCGGCCTGGAAGCGGCCAGGGCTGACGAGCACCTCACCGCGCGTCAGCTCGTCGTGTTTGACGCCGTGGATGGCCAGGGCCGTGCGCTGGCCGGCGTGCGCCTCCTCCACGGCGCGGTCGTGTACCTGCAGGCTGCGCACGCGCACGGTGAGCCCGCGGGGCATGAGCTCGAGCGCGTCGCCCACGCGCACGCTGCCGCTCCAACTCGTGCCGGTCACCACCGTGCCCATGCCGGCCAGGGTGAAGACGCGGTCGATGGGCAGGCGGTAGGGTCCCAGGCCCCCGCGCTCGGGCGTGGCCGCGGCGAGCTTCGCGAGCGCTTCCCTCAGCGCGGGGATGCCGGCGCCGGTCTCCGAGGACACGGGCACGATGGGCGCGCCGGCCAGGGTGGTGCCGGCCAGGTACTCGCGCACGTCCTCGGCGGCCAGCTCGACCAGCTCGGGGTCCACCATGTCGATCTTGGTGAGGGCGACCAGGCCATGCGTCACGCCGAGCAGCTCAAGCACCTCGACGTGCTCGCGGGTCTGGGGCATGACGCCCTCGTCGGCGGCAACCACGAGCATGGCCAGGTCCACGCCGCCCGCGCCGGCCACCATCGTGCGCACGAACTTCTCGTGGCCCGGGACGTCGACGATGCCGGCCTCGATCTCGCCGAGGGCCAGCCGCGCGAAGCCCAGCTCGATGCTGATACCGCGGAGCTGCTCTTCCTTGAGCCGGTCCGTGTTGGTGCCCGTGAGCACGCCCACCAGGCGCGTCTTGCCGTGGTCCACGTGCCCGGCCGTGCCGATGATGATGGACTTCACGGTTCGTCTTCGCGGCGGATCTTGGCACCGAGCGCGGCCAGCTTCTCCTCGATGCGCTCGTAGCCGCGGTCGATGTGGTAGATGCGGGAGAGCGTGGTGATCCCCTCCGCGCCGCAGCCGGCGAGGATCAGCGCCGCGCTGGCGCGCAGGTCGGTGGCCATCACGGGCGCGCCCGAGAGGCGCTCGACCCCGCGCACGACGGCCACGTTGCCGTCCAGGCGGACCTGCGCGCCCAGGCGGCGCAGCTCGGCCACGTGCGTGAAGCGGTCCAGGTAGATGGTCTCGGTGAGCGTGCTCACGCCCTCCGCGATGGCGCAGGCAGCCATGATCTGCGCCTGCATGTCCGTGGGAAAGCCCGGGTAGGGCGCCGTGATCACCTCGAGCCCGCGCAGGCGGCCGGCCGTGGCGTCCACCTCCACCCAGTTCTCGCCCTGGTTGATGCCGAGGCCGCCCTCGCGCAGCAGATCGAGCAGCGCGCGCTGCTCGCCCGGGATGCAGCCCTCCACGCGAACGCGGCCCCGCGTGATGGGCGCCGCGGCCAGGAAGGTGCCCACCTCGATACGGTCCGAGGGCACGCTCATGTGGAGGGGCGAGAGGGCTGCCACGCCGTCGATGGTGATGGCGTCCGTGCCCTGGCCGCTGATCTTCGCGCCCATGCGCACGAGTCCATTGGCGAGGGCCACCACGTCCGGCTCGCGGGCCGCATTGTGCAGCACCGTGCGGCCCTTGGCGAGCACGGCGGCCATCATCACGTTGGCGGTGGCGCCCACGCTCGAGATCTTGAAGGTGATCTCGTCGCCCTTGAGGCGCCCGCCGGGGGGCAACGAGGCGTGGATATAGCCGTGCTCCAGGTCGATGCGGGCGCCCAGGCGCTCCATGCCCATCAAGTGCAGGTCCACGGGGCGCGGACCCCAGGCGCAGCCGCCGGGCAGACTGACGCGCGCCTCGCCGAAGCGGGCGAGCAGGGGCCCCAGCACGTAGACAGAGGCGCGCATCGTCTTGACCAGCTCGTAGGGCGCCTCGCGGCCGGGGATGCTGGTGGCGTCGATGCTCAGCTCGTGGCCGTCGTGGACGCAGCGCGCGCCGAGGGTCTCCAGCACGCGGATCATGGTGCGGATGTCGCGCAGCCGCGGCATGTTGGTGAGGCGGCTCTCGCCCGGCGCCAGCAGGGCCGCGCAGAGCAGCGGCAGGGCCGTGTTCTTGGAACCGCCGGCGCGCACGCGGCCGGTGAGCTTGACCGGGCCTTCGATGACGAAGCGTTCCATAATGCCCCCGCGGGAGTCTTGTGGCGCCCCCTGTCCTATTTAGCACCTCGCTGACGGCTTTGGCGAGGGCAAAGCTTGCGAGCGTCCGGGCGACTTCCCGCTTGCCTCGGCGAAAGGCCAACTGGTATCCGTGATGAACGCCTGCAAATCCGGAGTCTTGCACCCGAATGGCGACCGCGAATTCCGACACCGCATCCCTGCCTGAGGTCCACGGCACCGTGCCGCTGTCGACCCACCGGAGCTGGTGGCGCCGCTTCCTCGCCTTCGCCGGGCCCGGCTACCTAGTCAGCGTCGGCTACATGGATCCCGGCAACTGGGCCACGGACCTGGCCGGTGGTGCCAAGTTCGGCTACGCGCTGATCTGGGTGATCCTGCTCTCCAACCTGATGGCGATGTTCCTGCAGTCGCTCTGCGTGAAGCTCGGCGTTGTCACCGGCCGCGACCTCGCCCAGGCCTGTCGCCGGCAGTACTCGAAGCCGGTCAGCATCGTCCTCTGGGTGCTCTGCGAAATTGCGATCGTCGCCTGCGATCTCGCGGAGGTGGTCGGTTCCGCGGTGGCGCTCAATCTGCTCTTCCACGTTCCCCTCGTCTGGGGCGT
>Ga0299912_10005835_pt1 | contig 10116 bp, 7 predicted proteins | sample RVTome_2_FD_207667 | JGI IMG/M metagenome (GOLD analysis project Ga0299912, IMG submission 207667) | Soil microbial communities from uranium-contaminated site in the Upper Colorado River Basin, Wyoming, United States - RVT95D214 (version 2) ...
TCTGGAAGGCTGGCCTCCTTGCTAAAACCTTTCTTCAAAGACTATTTTTCAAGAAGGGAAATTTTCCTTAGGACAGCGTTTGCGACTGGGGATTTCCCGGAAATCTTAATAAAAGCCTGATAGTTTTCTAATGCCTCCTTATTTTTCCCTAATTTTTCATAACATCGACCCATATTGAGATGGGCATTGGCCGTCTCAAAACTTTCACCCATTTCTAGGATCTTTTGATAGGCATGGAGGGCTTTTTCATAATCTTTCATCTCTTCATAAGCATATCCCATGCCCTCTGCTGCAAGTAATTGGTAAAGTTTTACCTTCCCAGCTTTTTGGAGAAATGCCTGAAACTCCTTTATTGCTCCCTCAAATTCGCCCAACTGAAGATAAATGTTTCCTTTATAAAGCAAAGAAAGCTTTCCTGCCGAGGTTCGTGGAAATTTTGCAATCACCTCATCAAATTTTTCTGAAACACTCTTATATTCCGAAGGCGATCCTTCTCGGTTTGCGGAAATGATCCCCTGATAGAGCTGAGTCGCTTCAGCAAACCTCTTTTCTGCATCAATTTCCTTCCTTTTTTCCCATTTCTGAAAAAGAATTATTACTAAAACAGCAACGAGAAGAATGATTCCCGCTGTAACTATTGGTCTGTAATATTGAACGAGAAAATGGTAAGCCTCGTCCGTGAAACTGAAAAACTCATCTGGTTCCCTTAACTTCTTTATTGTTATCTTTTTTCTCCTGGCCATGCCAAAACCCTTTCTCTTTGTGTTTGGACACTTAAAAATATTTTAAATTTGCTTAGGGTACATATCCAATCTTGACCTAAACCTTGTGTTGTTAGCTCTATATATCCCCTCTACCCTCTGATTGTCAACTTAATGCAAATCCTTTATCTCTGTACCCTGGGAGGCTGTTCTCAACACCCTCTTCTCTCCCAATCGGAGGGTTAATTTGATCTGGTCAAAATACTCCATCAAGGGAATCGCATATTTTCTCGATGTGCCAATAATCTCCTTGAGTTGAGATGTAGTGATCTCCTTATTGGATTTCATATAGGCAATCAACTTCTCTCTTAGATTGTTAAATTGAATTCGATGGAAATACATACCACTTTTGATCTTGACCAATACTCCTTCGTGAACAAGATGCTCAAGAATGGAGCGAACCTTCTCTTCATCTTCAGACCATTCTTCTGACAATTCCTTGGAGGAAGGTGGTTGTAAGCTCCCTTTCAAGATAGCCTCCTCGACCCGCTTCACCAAACCCTTCTCATCGATCGATGATATGAGGTGATCCGCTAACCTTAGTTTATCCTTTTCCAGGACTATTTCTTTGGATTGACCCAATTCGTTGAGAAGAATCTGAAACAGTCTTACATCCAGCTCTGCAGGGAGTTTCGTTCTCAGCTCTTCCTTGGCTAATCCAGATTTCATCGTGAATCGCTGATGAAATGATCTTAATTGAGCCAGGACCATCTCCTTTAGTCTTTGATATAGGTGGATATCGATCACTTTTATTTTTTCGGGATCTACTAAAAGAATTTCACCTCTTTCACCCATCTTTCTGAGAATGGTTTCGACTTCACGTGGAGGCACTGCGACCCGATTCAAAAGCTCCGCAAATGTGATGCCTCGCATCCCCGAACGAAGGATATGAAGGCCGATGGTCTGCTCACTGGTTCCGTCTTTGAGAAGGGTTAGGTCTTCAATCATTGTAGGAACAAATCTTCTATGCTTAATCGGATGGGCATCCAGGACCACCCCTCCTCCGAGTGTTTGGACAACACCGGAACCCCGAACCACAAAGCGATCCTGAGGCAGCGCAACCACTGGTTGCTCCAATCTCAACTGAACAAACCCTGCCTCTCCTGGGGCAAATTCCTCTCGATCCAGTAGGAATAATGATGCCATGGTGAGATGAGTACCCATGTGAAATCTCTGTTTAGTTCGGTGCCTTAATGGCCGTTGAGCGGTGGGCAAATATTCGAGATATACATCGATGAGTTGTGTGGAGGTGAGGGTATGAGAACGAACAAGGACATTTCCCCTCTCGATCGCAGAAGCTTCTATCCCTTGGAGGTTGACTGCCGTCCGTTGTCCCGCTACAGCCTTTTCCACCGGTCGGTTATATACCTGTAGATTTCGGACTTTTCCTTCTATGCCAGAGGGAAGAATCTCAACCGTTTCTCCCAGGGAAAGGCTTCCGGAAATCATGGTCCCTGTCACTACCGCACCGAACCCCTTCATGACGAAGACGCGATCAATTGGCATACGGAAAAGGCCATCAGAAGATCTTTCTTCGACCTCTTTTGCAAGAAGGTCCAATGTGGAAATCAGTTGTGGAATCCCTTCACCCGTTGTAGAAGATACGGAGAGGATGGGTGCGTCTCTTAAGAAAGTGTTCTTAGTAACATCTATCACCTCTTCTCTCACTAGCTCCAGAAGCTCACGATCAACTAGATCGATCTTCGTCAGGACGATCAATCCTTTTTTTACCTTCAGAAGTCTGCAAATATCTAAGTGTTCCTTTGTTTGAGGCATCACACCTTCATCAGCAGCGATAACAAGGGCAACAAGATCGATTCCCCAGACTCCTGCAACCATATGTTTGACAAATCTCTCATGGCCTGGCACATCGACTATCCCTAAACGAATACCGCTAGGAAGATCCAAGAAGGTGAAGCCTAATTCTATCGTAATTCCCCTTTCCTTCTCTTCCTTTAATCGATCGGTATTCACTCCAGTAAGTGCTTTCACAAGAGCAGTCTTTCCGTGATCGATGTGTCCAGCCGTTCCCAGAATCACATGTTTCATCGTTCTTCCCTGAAAGATATTCTTTTAACCTTCAGAACGATAACAGAAATTCCTCGATCTTTTCAACCACAATGATTTTTCTCTCGACAGAACCGGAATTCGAGGTCTTAAACTCTTTAATTTGAAAATCCCTCCCTCTCCGTGCTCGACATGTTCTATCATTGCTGTTCTTGAACCATTCTTTTATCGACTCTGCCTTCATCCCAATATGGGTGCCTGGGGAATCAATCTAAAATCAAAGGGAAGAGAAGGATACTGTCTTTGAAAATAGAAAAATCAAGGCCTGGAGAAGGGGTTTTCTCTTCTGTGCAAATCCTGTGGAAAAAGATGTTTTGAAGGAATCCACCTCTTTAATTCCCTTATGGAATTGAGATTCCCCATAAAACAGTGTTAGATAAAGCTATATGATTTCAATGAGTTAGCTGTTTGTGGCTTTTGGTCTTCAGGACACAATATCTTGTGGTTGTTGAAGCAACAAAATATATCTGATTGTTCATAACCTGTTTAAAGAGCTCCTATCCCATAAACAATAAGAAAGAATTGAGAAACTGTAACACGCTCCGTTACTTACAAGATTTTCATAGGTAGATTACATCAATTTCCTTGTTTTTTTAATGCACTTTGTATCTGTGTAATCGATCTATAATCGAAGTAATAAGAGATTTTTTTCTTTATTTAAAGATCTCTTTTAGGTCGCTCAATCAAAAAAGAGAGGGGAGGATTATTTTCTCCTCCCCTCTTATCAAGAAATTGATAAAGCTAGGCCGAATCTATGAAAAATTACTTTACTGCGCTCTTTAACAGATTGCCTGCTTTGAACTTCGCCACACGAGTGGCAGGAATCTTGATCTCTTTGCCTGTTTGAGGATTCCTCCCCATCCTCGCCTTCCTCTTCGCCACAGAGAATGTCCCAAATCCTGTTAAGGTCAACTTATCACCCTTCTTCAACGCCTTCATCACAGAACTAGCAAAGGCATTCAAGGCTTTCTCAGCTGACGCTTTTGAGATTTTGGCCTCCTTCCCGATGCTGGCGATCAACTCCGCCTTTGTCATCTAAATCACCTCCTTTTTTTGTTAAGTCTTCTCTTTATTTAGATTTCATCGACCCCCATGAAAATGATGCCCATCATAAACCATCGATGTTTTAAAAGTCAAGTCTTTTATTTTAAAAAAATTGTGTTTTCTTTTTTTCCTCATCGCATCACATGAACGGTTTCATTAAATCAGATAGCGCCTTTTCAATCCTATTGCATGCCCCTTTTTGATGTGCCCAACCCCTCTTCCACTAGGTGTTTGCACATCGAAGTGTCTACCTCGTCCTCAGCGGCTCCGTGAAGGGAGGCGTTACGGCACGAAGGCGCGGCCCTCCTGGTGCGATAATTGAAGGTTTCCAAGCTCGTCCGGATCCATATCTAGAATTGAGAAGATTTTATTCTCAATATCTAAAGTGGATTTCTCCAATTGCTCTAGTTGGTTCAGGGTCCATTTGCCCTTACTGTATCGATCCTTGAGATCAATGTACCTTTCTTCTAATGAGACGATTCGATCGTGTTGAACTCGTTTATCTGCGTAGTTGACTAACTCCTCTTCCGACACCCACAAGGGATCCTTTCCTGCAGACAGCTGAATATGCTCTGCCACCACCTCACCCACTCTGTCATATCCCATTTTTTTCAGGAGCTGGCCTCCTGTCACAGCATGGTCCTCCCTGGTTTTGAGACATTCTGTTTTTGTGAGGTCGTGTAACAACGAGGACGCTTCGACCAAATCATAGTCAATCCTTTGACCCTTCTTATTTAACTCCGCGGCGAGGAAAAGGGCGACCTTCGCTACTTTCAGGCTGTGGCTAACAATGTTCTCAAGCATCCCAAACTGATCCATTAGCTTGAGACAATCCTCTCGGCTTGGAATCATCATTGCCTTCTGCCTTCCCCGAAATTAGAGCTTATAAGGAGATTTGAACTTTGTTATTGTAATTTTACATCTCCTCTTTGCCTTCGATTCCCTTACCCTCTAATGGTAAAGCCGGTTGGTTCTCAATCTGTTCCAATTTAAAATTAAATTTGTCCAGCCGTCTTCTGGCCTCCTCAAACTTATTCAAGGCGTTGCAGAGATGTTTTCCCATCAATTGAAAATCCTCTTGAAAGCCTCCTATGTCTTTTTTCAGACCAGACAGCATGGCCTGTATTTTCAGAGCATCTTTCTCAATCTGTAATCCCTTTAACCCGAGAATAATCACCTGGAGATAGGCATAGAAGGAGTTCGGGGAAACAGGGATCACTTTCTTGGTCAAGGCATAATTCAGAACCCCTTTCTCCTCCCCGAACGAATCATCCTTGGTGATCGTTTCATAATAAACATTTTCCGCAGGAATATATAATAAGGCGAAATCATAGGTTCCTTCCTGGGGGAGAATATACTTGCTGGCAATATCGTCAATGTGCTTTTTCACATCTCTCGTGAAAGCCTTCTGGTATGTCTTTCTTTCTTCATCCGTTTTACATTCGACGATTCGTTTGAAATTATCGAGTGGGAACTTGGAATCGATGGGGACAAGTTTTCCACCTATTTTGACCACCGCATCAACCCTTTCTCCACTGGAATACGTGTACTGAAGGGTGAAGAACTCGGGGGGCAGAATCTGGGATAACAATTCCCCCAAAAATTGTTCCCCCAATCCCCCTCTCAATTTGGGTGGTTGAAGAATTTCCTGCAGAGTCGCAATATTTTTACCTACTTCGAAAATTTGCTTGCTCGCCTCAGAAAGTTCTCCAATATTTTTTTGAACATCACCGATCACTCTTGCTGCATTGTCAAGGCGCTTGCTGATCTCTCCGCTGGAGTTCTGAAGCTGTCGATTCATTTGCTCTGTGATACCTCTCAACTGTTCATTGACTGCTCTCTGTTGCTCGGTGAGGAGAGAGATGTTCTTATTGAGGCCATCACTGATCTGTCCCCTTAGTTGCTCCATCTGCTGTTGCATCAATGCCCACATCGGTAGGGATCGATCTGTCTTGATCTCTTCAAAGGCCTTCCTCCACCTCAACTCCATGAGTAAAGAAAAGACCACAAAAGCAACAATAACCAATCCAATGACGAGGTAAATTCCTTCCATCCCTACCCTCTGATCCAGCTTCTCCTAAACCCAGTAGACCCCTACCCTATTCTAAACCTGACTATCGATACCTGCCTCTCCCCTTTTTTTGCATTTCCTCGTTCACCTCATCCTTTACTTCTTTAATACCTCTTCCTTGCGCTTTCCTTTTTCATCAATTCGACTTCATCTTTTTTCAAAATGTTTTTAGTAACTTTAGATTCATGAAGAGGCACTGTCTCGGAAGAAGGCGGAAAAGGTTGATAGGCCATCTTGACTGTACAAGCGCAATGAAAAAGGCGAAAAAGCATATCGCCCCTTTAATCATGTATGAAACCAAACCTCCAGAAAAAAAATAGCCTATCGCACAGCGAAATGCAAGATATTTCCATAGCCAATAGCAATCTCTTAGTTATGATCGGAGATCCTATCTTCAGGATCGAGATTGTCTCTCCGTAGAAAACTTGAAGCAATACATTTTAGCGTTGAACCAAGGCTTAGATATCCTTAAAACAGCCCCTTCACTATCAACCCCCGGTTCCTCCCTTCTCTCTAATGACCCGCAATTCTAAGGTTTCAGAGAGGAAACCACTCCGATCCAACCTCGCCCGAGACTGGGGGTTTGCAGCTGATAAGCTTGACACTCATTCTATAAAATTGTATCTATTTTCATTATCCAGCGAGGCTTAAATTGGTTAAAGTTGCACTGGAGGAAACGTGAAAGATTTTATCGACCTCAGAAGCGATACAGTTACGAAACCTACGCCTGCTATGAGAAAGGTTATGGCAGAAGCGGAAGTGGGTGATGATGTCTTCGGCGAAGATCCCACAGTCAATGCCCTTCAGGAAAAGGTGGCTAGAATTCTTGGAAAAGAAAGTGCCATCTTCGTTCCATCGGGCACAATGGCCAATCAGTTGGCCATCAAATCCCATACGCAGCCTGGCGATGAGGTGATCATTGAAGCTACCTCTCATCCTTACAATTTTGAGGGCGGAGCTGCTGCAGCCCTATCAGGTATTCAATTTTACTGTCTCAAAGGTGTCCGCGGTATCCTCGATGCCTCTCAGATCGAAGAGGCGATCAGGCCCGAAGACCATCACTTCCCTGTTACACGACTGATCTGTCTCGAAAACACGCATAACCGAGGTGGGGGATCTGTTTATCCAATAGAAAAAATAGTTGCAATCCACCGATTGGCCAATTCAAAGCATCTTCAACTCCATCTCGATGGAGCCAGACTCTGGAACGCCTCCGTCGCCAAAGGAATCGATCCGAAAGAATATGCACAATGGGCAGACTCTGTATCGGTTTGCCTTTCTAAGGGTCTGGGAGCTCCAATTGGATCCCTGGTTGCAGGATCGAAGACATTTATCGATCGGGTTCACCGTTTTCGAAAGATGTTTGGAGGTGGAATGCGGCAGGTCGGAATAATTGCTGCTGCTGGAATTTATGCTTTAGACCACCACATTGAACGACTTAAGGAGGATCACAATAATGCAAAACGCCTGGCCTTGGGCTTACAAAGGCTTAAAGGAATCTCCATCGATCCCGAACACGTGGAAACAAACATCCTCCTATTGGATGTGGAGAATTCAACAATAACTGCTCCGCTGTTGGTAGAAGCGATGAAGAAAGAGAGGATTCTCATCCACGCCTTTGGAAGGACACAGATCCGTCTGGTCACCCATCTGGATGTATCAAGTGAGAATATTGAAGTAGCTCTGGAAGCTTTTGAGAAGGTTTTGGGCGAGAGATTATAAGCAAAATCTAGGTACCAAAGTTCGAGAATCCAAAAGCAATATTGAGCGCCATCTTTAAGTTGACGTTGGCGTGCTGTGAAAGAAGGTCCTTCGGCATGCAGGAATGTCACTACGCTCCTCGCAGCGACTATTCTATTAAGCTGTTCACCATGAATATCTGCTTCGGTGATATGGAGATCGGTTATAAGTGATTCTCATGGGAGGGGAAAATCATGTCTTGGAAGCTGGCTGTAGTGCCTGAACGATGCTCTGGATGCAAGATTTGCGAATTGGTCTGTTCCATTCAACGCTTCGGAGTAAACAATCCCAAAAAGAGTTCCATTCGTGTCATGGTGGTGTATCCCCATCCGATTATCCGAATGCCTATCGTCTGTCGACAATGCAAGGTTGCCAAATGTATGGAAAATTGCCCGACCGGGGCCATCGTCATGAAGGACGGTGTCTACGACATCGATGGGGAGAAGTGTATCTCCTGCCAGCAGTGCGTGATCTCCTGCCCCTTCGGTGCCATCTTCCTTCACGACGAGATAGAAACTCCCTTCAAATGTAACCTCTGCAATGGCATTCCTCACTGTGTGGACGCATGTCCCAAGAACGCCCTTCTCTTCCTACCTGAACATGTCCTTGGGCAAGCCCAGAGAATGGCCAGCGTCTTGAAGTATGTACATATGAAAGAAGTAGAATATGTTGAAAAGGGAGAAAGGAAGGTTCGGAGATATGCCGACATCGAAAAGGGAAAAGAGGAGGATTAAGGGCGGATATTTCTGGAAGATCCTCTGGTTCGATCTCGATCGAGAAGAGGGAAAACCAGTGGAATTTGATGAGGCCTTTGCCATCAAATATATCGGAGGAAGAGGATTTGGGGCAAAGCTGGTCTGGGACAATCTCCAGAAGGGCGCCATTGATCCACTTGGCTCAGAAAATCTATTGGTCATCTCCCCTGGCCCCCTAGCCGGTCTCTACCTTCCTGCTTCTGGGAAGACCCACTTTATATCTATCTCTCCCGAAACAGGGATTTACGGTGATTCCAGCATGGGAGGCTCTTTGGGTGCGGAACTCCGACAAGCCGGTATTGATGCCATAGCCATTTCAGGAAAGGCCCGAACTCTTTCCTATCTCTTGATCGATAACGGAGAGGCGAAGATCATTCCAAGCGAGAAATTAAAAGGAAAAGGTAGTTTGGAGACCGAAGGAATGATCAAAGAGGATCTAAAGGATGAGCATATTAAGGTCGCCACCATCGGTGTCGCAGGCGAGAATCTGGTTCGATTCGCCTGTGTCACTTCGGATTGGGGGAGAAACTCTGGAAGGACTGGTATTGGTGCGGTCATGGGGTCAAAAAATATAAAGGCCATTGCTGTCCGGGGCTCAAAAGACCTCCCTGTCTTCGATCTCCCTCGATTACAACGGGTTTCAGAAGCATCCTTCCGGAATCTAAGGGCAAACAAAAATTTCACCTTCTGGCAAGAACAGGGCCTGATGTCTGTCATCGACTATGTAAACGAGGCTGGGGTGATGCCGACCTTCAATTTTAAGGAGGGCGTCTTCGAACATGCCAAAAAGATCAACGGCTATGAGATGCTTTCGAAATATAAGATCGGCGACACCTCTTGCTTTGCCTGTCCCATGGCTTGTGGAAATGTCTGCTTAGTGAAAGAAGGGAAATATCGCGGAACAGTGGTGGAAGGGCCTGAGTATGAAACAGCCTGCATGCTCGGTTCCAATGTAGGAATCCAAAACTTCGCAGCCATTCTTAAAGGAAATCAACTCTGTGACGAACTCGGGATCGACACCATTACAGCAGGGAATCTGATTGGGGTTCTGATAGAGGCACAGGAAACAGGCCTTCTTTCCGAAAAGGATCTGGATGGCCTCAGCTTCAAATGGGGAGCTGAGGAGGCAATCTTGGAGACGATCCAACGGATCGCCCATCGAAGAGGGATCGGAAACATCCTTGCGGAAGGCAGCCTCGGTGTGATGAAACAGTGGCCTCAACTTCGGCCCATCATCTCTCAAGTGAAAGGACTGGAGCAATCCGCTTATGATGCAAGGATTGCTATCTCCATGGCATTGGGTTATGGCACTTCGGATATCGGCGCTCATCATGCTCGGGCCTGGACGATTGCCAAGGAGCTGGAGATGGGAATGGATTGGCCTTTGGAGAAGAAGGCTGACCTGGTGATCTATCACCAGACCCTTCGACCTCTCTTCGACATGTTAGGTGTTTGTCGCCTACCATGGATCGAGTTGGGCTTTGACGAACACCAATATGCTGAATTCTATTCGGCGGTTACTGGCATCGAGACCACGTTGAACGAACTCCTCCAACGCTCTATGGATATTTATGACCTCACCCGCGCAATAAACATTAGGCTGGGAGTCACCCGGAAGGATGACTACCCGCCTGAAAGGGTCTTCAACCTACCAATGACCGAGGGGCCTCATGCAGGA
>Ga0299912_10005837_pt1 | contig 10115 bp, 7 predicted proteins | sample RVTome_2_FD_207667 | JGI IMG/M metagenome (GOLD analysis project Ga0299912, IMG submission 207667) | Soil microbial communities from uranium-contaminated site in the Upper Colorado River Basin, Wyoming, United States - RVT95D214 (version 2) ...
AGTTGGCACTCCTTTTTCTCGGAGCATCTGTGCGATTCTCAGCGCCTCGCTTTTCAGCTCTTCCCTCACGGGAATCACCACAACGCTTCTGCTTCTCGTCTCGCCGAGCGGCGTCTTCTGCGCCTGCATGGCGAGGGCTATCCTGTCCAATCCATGCGCCACGCCTGTGGCCGGGGTTGGTTCGCCTCCGAACACTTCTATGAGTTTGTCGTATCGTCCGCCGCCGCCCAACGCGATGTCCAGTTCAGGTACATTCACCTCGAAAATCATGCCCGTATAGTATTCTAAGCCTCGGGCGAAGGCTGGGTCCACTGTTTTAACTTCGCATCCGGCGTCGCTGATGAGTTTCAGGATGTCGAGCAGATTTTCCGCAGCAGCTTCAGCGTTTGCGTAGTCTTTCACGTGCCTTTGCACTCTTTCAACGGTCGCGAACGCATCGCTGCCTTTCAGCTCCAGCAATCCCTGCAGGACCAGGCGGCATTCCGCTGACTCAACGAGCTTGAAGGCTTCGTCGTATTCTTTCTTGTCCATGTGCTGCAGAACCGCGTTTTGGGTCTTCTCGTCCACATTTTCCTGACTGAGGATTCCCCTTAACACGCCGATGTGTCCCAGTTTGAAAGCGTAGTTCCGCAAGCCCACGGCTTTCATCAAACTGTCGGTGAGCAGCACGAGTTCCGCGTCTGACTCAGGCTGACCCGTGCCTATTATTTCGAAGTCTGACTGGTAAAATTCTCTGTAACGCCCGCGCTGGGGCTCGTCGTAGCGGTAGACACTGCCCACGGAAAGCGTCCTCAACGGCTTCGGCTCGTTCTTAAGCGCCGACGTAGCTAAGCGCGCTATTGAGGCGGTGAATTCTGGCCGCAACGCCACTGTTCGGTTGCCCATGTCTTTGAAGGTGAACATGCGCTGGCGGATTTCTTCGCCTGCCTTGGCGCCGAGGAGCTCATAGGATTCCATGACGGGCGTTATGACCTCTTTGTATCCGTAGAGCTTCGCCGTTTCCCTGGCTTTGTTCATGACGTGATTCAGTGTCGCGGCGTCCTCGGGCAGTAGGTCCCTCATCCCTCGAACGGTCTGAAAGGCCGGCATTGCTGGTCCTCTATGCTATTAGGATAATGGCGACACTGAGTAGTGAAGAAGCTATATATCAACTTTTCAACTCTAAGCCACGGGCAAGGGTCTGGAATCTAACGTTTCTGTATTGCATAGTTTAGCCGCTTGCGAAGCTATTCATGTGAATTTTGTCCTGTCCTTCGGCTCCCGAAACTGCAGTTCTTTCTTCGAGTGCCTTTTCCGCAAATTCTTATATCCAACGGTTCGAATAGCAGTACAGAGAAATGGAGAGAATGAAAAAATGAAAACTGGAATAAGCAGAAATATAGTTACAATTGCTTTGATTCTAATGTTAACCACAGCTGCATTCATGGCTATTGTGCCCTTAGGCAACGCTCATACACCGCCGCTGACCTATCCGACTTTCGCCTATCTAGCCATTTCGCCTTCTCCTATAGGAGTCGGCCAAAGCGTGTACATCATAATGTGGGTTTCGCCCAATCCGCCGACAGCAGCCGGTTTCAGTGGTGACGTGTGGCGCGGTTTCAGACTGAAAATCACCAAGCCAGACGGCACGGTGGACATCAAAGGTCCGTTTAACTCTGACGCTACCGGATCAACATTTACCAGCTACGTCCCTACGCAAGCCGGCACCTACACGATTGAGTTCACCTACCCAGGCCAAGTGCTGTCTCTGTACAGCCCTAGCGGAATACCCGCTGACATAGCCTCGCTTCAACTCCTTTCTGCTAGGCTAGGTTTGCCTGACAAAACTCAGTACATCAACGACACTTTTCAACCGAGCAGCAGAACAGAAATCCTAACCGTACAGCAAGAGGCAATAGACAGAATCCCAGACACTCCTCTGCCGTCGAATTACTGGGCGCGGCCAATACACGGTCAAAACTCAATTTGGGCTGACATAGCCTCAAACTGGCTAAGCGGAGCCCAACTCGGCGGAACTGGTAGCCTCTGGCAAGGCGGCACTGGACCCAAGAGCCCACACATACTGTGGACAAAGCCAATAGAGGTAGGAGGCATCGTCGGAAACCAAAGAGCGCTTGGAGTTAACACCTACGCAATCCCAGATGTAGGCTTCTACTCAGGCGGCTCATACGAAGGCAGATTCGCAAACTCGATAATCATCGACGGAATACTCTTCTATGCTGAACCACTCGGCCACTCTGGCACTGGCGGAGGATACACCGCCGTTGACTTAAAAACAGGCGAGATTAAATGGCACAGCGATAGTATTGCCGTTACTACTGGAGCTCTGCCTGGCGTTGGACAAGTCACGCCTCTGGTACCCTCATTCGGGCAGATCTACGATTACGAATCGCAGAATCAGCACGGTGTTGTCGGCGCCTTATTGTGGGCAGTTACTGGCAGTACTTGGAGTGCTTACGATGCATGGACTGGAAAATGGGTATACAACATAACCAACGTACCTAACGGCTACACCGCGTTCACTGACATGGGATCAATAGTACGCTACGTGCTAAACTACAACAAAACAACGCGTCAAGGACGGCTAGCTTTGTGGAACAACACCCAGCACAACACAGGATTAGAACTGGCAGCTGGAGGCGGCAACATCAGCCAAGCAGCCACTACCGAAGCTTATCAGTGGAGACCAAACGGGAAATCCGTTGACATGGGCACACCATTTGCGTACAGCTGGAACGTGTCTATATCAGCTGATTTATCAGGACTAGGCAATCCAACCATCGTTAAAGTCCTCCCTGGCGACATAATACTGGGCACAAGCACGCACCAAATAGCTGGCTTCTTCTCAGTCGGAGTCGACATCACTCCAAACCCCTTCACAATATGGGCCATAAGTGACAAGCCGGCAACCAGAGGTCAGCTGCTGTGGATCAAAAACTACACGGCACCAACAGGCGTCAGCAGAACCTTCATGAATAGCCCAATAGACCAAGCAAACCGCATGTTCTTCACGCAGGACACGGAAACCTTCGAGTGGATAGGCTACAGCTTAGACTCGGGCGACGTAATTTGGGGTCCAGTTCGCGGAGCGACACGTGACTTTTCATACTATGGCAGTGGACTCGGAGGCGGTCAAATAGGCTACACCGCATACGGCAACCTTTACACACAAGGCTTCGGCGGAGAAATCTGCGCATTCTCGGGAAAGACAGGAGAATTGCTGTGGAAGTTCAACAACACCAACAGCGGCATTGACACCATCTGGGGCTACTATCCCATCTTCATAGGTGCTATTACCGATGGAAAAATCTACGCCTTCAACAACGAGCACTCCCCTAACTACCCGCTTTACAAGGGCGAGCAGATATACTGCATCGACGCGAACACGGGCCAAGAAATTTACCGGATGCTGAGCTGGGCTGGTCAAAGCGGAGGTCCAGGAACCTCAACCACTGTTCTGGCAGACGGAGTCTTAGCGTACTACAACTACTACGATAACTCAATCTATGCAGTCGGCAAAGGACCAAGCGCCACCACAGTGACAGTTCAAGACGACTCTGTTCCGAAGGGTGAAAGCGTGATGATCAAGGGCACTGTCATGGACGTATCAGCGGGCGCCAAAAAGAAAGTGGCAACTGGCGAATTCAACTTCGTGCCCGCCGTCGCTGACGAAAGCATGGCTTCATGGATGGAATACATCTACATGCAACAGCAGATTCCAGGAGACGCCAAAGGAGTTCCAGTGGTGCTGACGGCGACTTATCCTGATGGGACCTCACACGAGATCGGCTCTGTGACCACCGACATGAGCGGCATGTTCAAGAAGCTGTGGACTCCGCCAGCGGAAGGTGAATACACCTTAGTCGCTACCTTCGGCGGAACCGACGGCTACTGGCCTTCATACGCAGAAACAGCAATTGGCGTAGGAGCAGCACCGTCCCCGTCTATCCAGCCGACCGCTCCGCCAACGTCGCCGGCCGTCACAACGCCGCCGCCTACATCGCCTTCCGTTACAGTTGCGCCGACGCCGCCGGGAGCCATATCCGCTGAAACAGTCATCATCGCGGTCGCCGCAGTCGTTATCATCATAGCCGTCGCAGCAGCCGCAATCTACCTGAGAAGACGAAAGTAACCACCCAGAATCCCTAACAATCCTCTTTCCTTTTTTTGATACTCAAATACGCCACAGAAACTAGCCATCTAAGCCTCAATGAACCAGCGTCGGCTAGAAGCGCAACGGCGAAACCGAGTAGTAGACCACTTCTCCCCTGCGGTTCATCACCGCCAAAATCAACTCTTTCTTGAGGCTCTGGCACTGCAACATAGCGTTCGCCAACTCCTCCATGGCCATGGGCTTGCCCTCCTGAATGCTCACCACGAGGAACTGGGCTGAATCCTTGCCGAAGGCGCCCCGCTCGTAAATCCTGAAGTCAATCGCCGCGCCGAATCCTTCGCGGACGACGTAGCCTCGACTCCGCAGGTCGCGGTAAACCATGTAGTGTCCCCAAGCGTTCTCGTCAACCGCTTCGTAAGCCCGCAGGAGGTCTTGAAAACTCGCAAGTTTGCCCTTCTTGTCTTTGACCTCAAGCACCTGCTTATCTGCAAGATAGAGCGCTTCATAGAACGCAAGCGTAAGCGCGTCTTCCTCCGCAGTGCCGTAGCCGCGTTGAGAAAGCGCGTCGATACTGCTTTGCTCGTTTATTCTGACGCCTTTTTCCACAAGCACTCCGGTGGTCTTGATTTCCAGACCGCTTGTGCCATTCGCTTTTTCACTCAATGATTGTCAACCAGCACCTACATTTCAGATTAGCTAGCTCTTTAACGTTATACTTTTCTCTTTCTATGGTTGCGGATTGATGCGTTCCCAAGCGTTGAACAGAGTCACCTTATGCGCCGTCCGCAAGTGAATCAACGAGTTCAAGGCAGGACTCGCTACGTGGGATCTATGTCCCAAACGACGAAGAATTCCTTACCACATTTATCACAAAGCACCGGTACTGCATAAGCGCCTTCGCTGTCCTCTTGCGTGTAGTACGGAACCATCGGTCCGCGAGGCGGCGCCGGTATCCCTCTGTTAAAGTGGCCGCAAAGAGCGCAGGGGCATGGGATGAAGGAGGCATCGATGCCGTAAAACGCTTGGGCGATCTGTGCGGAAATCATGTCGTTCGAGCCCTTTGCGATTTTACGTCCAAGCACGCGCCCAGCAAGATTTGCACGCCTTGGGTCAGATGTCAGGCTTTCCTCATATATTGAAATCAGCTTGCGGACGGCTTCAGATGAATCTGCCAAGAGACGCGACGCTTGAGCGCGGGCATCTGGATCCTCATTCTTCAAATCTGCAAACAGACTTTCGAACGCTTCGTCGGCGTCAGGTCCGGTTCCCCAGAGCCTGTGCCCTTGCTGCTCCATAGCCTGGAACTTTGCGGCTTTCTCGCCTCCGCCCGCTTCTATTTCGGCGTTGCGTTTTCGTTCGCGGGTTTCCTCTATGATTTTTTGGCACTGCAAGACAGCAAGGTGGTCGCCTCGTCTCTGGCTGATTTCCAATTCCTTCATTAAATCTTCAAGGGCGGAATCATATTGTTTGAGGCTTCGGTAAGTTATTGCTCGGTTGCGGAGTATCGCGCATATGTTATGCACTGTCGAGTTTTCGTCCACCAAGCTCAGCAGTTCCGTGTACTTTGACAGCGCCTCTTGGAGCTGCGCATCTGACCCGCCAAAATACAGTTTCTTCGCGGTCTCCCAAAGATAGTTCATGTGTTCAACCGTTCTAATCGGACTCATTTGCCTATTGTGTAGGACGGACCCCCGATACTGCGCTGCACATAATGCACAGAGCTTCCTGCCTTTGAATTCAGGATGTGCTTCATAAATCTGCTCAAGATTCTTCTCAGGGTGACGGTTCCAGCCGAATTTCTTTCTGCAAGACGCGCACACTTTCTCGTCTGCAGCCGCAGCTTTCTTTTCTATCGCCCATTCGCCTCCTGTCCCCATTCTCACATCAGCGAGAATACTTGCAAAGAATTTCTTGCCCTGAACAAACTTATAATATTTGCGGGAGACAGATACGGCTCAAGGAGGATACGCTTGCGTTTCTTATTTTCGGATGGGCTGTTTCCTTTGAGTTAACAGCTTCCCATTTTTGAATTTGGCAAAATCTGCCTTTCCGTAAACTCCGGTTTCGCAGATTATGCCTGAAACGTACTTGAGTGGCGTGGCATCGAAAGCGGGATTGAAAACTTTGACGCCTGAGGGCGCGATTTGAACGCCGCCGACATGCGTGACTTCAGCGGGATTCCGCTCTTCAACAATGACATCCGCAGCCTTGCGCGTCAAGTCGAACGTGGACTTAGGCGCTGCCACGTAGAAAGGCACGTGGTGCTCCTTGGCCAAAACCGCAACGCTGTACGTGCCGATTTTGTTGAAGATGGCGTCTTGCACGATGCGGTCGGCACCCACAATCACCAAGTTGACGAGTCCTTTGCTCATAACGTAACCTGCCATATTGTCCGTGATCAGCGTGACCGGTATGCCGTCGCGCATAAGCTCATAAGCCGTAAGCCTAGCGCCTTGCAACAACGGGCGCGTCTCGTCCGCAATCACTTTGATTTTCTTGCCCTGCTGCCAAGCCGCGCGGATAACGCCGAGCGCCGTGCCGTACTCCACCGTTGCCAACTCGCCCGCGTTGCAGTGCGTCAAAATGGTGTCGCCGTCTTTGATGAGCGCGGCGCCGTGTCTGCCTATGGCGCGGTTGGCTTCCGCGTCCTCGTCCGCGATTTTCTGGGCTTCCCGCACCACAAGCTTCCTAAGCGCGTCCAACTCACCAGCCGCGTTTTGGGCTTTTTCGAGGATTCGGTCAGCCGCCCAGAAAAGGTTCACCGCCGTCGGTCTCGTGCGCTTGATCAATTCAGCGGCGTCTTCCAGCTCCGCCAAAAAGCTCTCCTTGCTGGCGGCTTTAGAATGGTAAGCCGTTAAGGCTATGCCGAAGGCTGCAGCTGCACCCAGCAGCGGCGCGCCTCTGACCCGCAGGTTTCTTATGGCTTCGGCCATCTGCTCGCACGTTTTGATTTCAAGAATCACCGTCTCCAAGGGGAGCTTCGTCTGGTCTGGTGTGAGAAACGTTCCGTTGCGCCATTCTATGGTTCGCATCTGGGGCTGCCTCATGCGGTTTTTGTAAGGCTTAAGCGTGGATGGCTCTGTTTAACATTTCGCTGAAAACCGAGGAATAAAGAAGGAAAACTGCCGTCTAAGCGTGGCTCTCTGCTTCAAAGGGCGACTTCAGGTACGTGACAACCTCGACCGGAGCGTCACCGCTAACTTTCAGCCTCTTCTTCCAGTCGTCCCCGACAGCGATGAGCGAGAAGATGCCTGAGACTTCCGCCTTCGCCTTCTTGACGAGGTTCACCAGCGCCTCCTGGGTTTCTCCGCTCTTTATCATGTCGTCCACTATGAGGACGCTGTCGCGTTTCTTGATGATTTCCTTGGGAATGTAGAGCGTCACGGTTACGCCTGAATCCTTGCCGAGAATGAAGGTTTCGTCCAGGAAGGCTTTGACGCCGACTTCCTTGTTTCTTTTCGCCACGATAAGGTTTACCCCAAGCGAGTTAGCCACCATCGTCGCCAGCGGGACGCCGTCCACTGCGGCAGTTAGGATTTTGGTGACGCGTTTCCCAGCGAAATTCGCCAGCGCGTGGTTGGCGGCTTGCTGCAGGATGTTGTAGTCGCCCACTATTTCGGTGTTGTCGAAGTAGCCTGTTTCGTCGAATTTTATTCTGTTCCGCAGCTCCGTCTCCAATCCGACGAGTTTGGTTAGGACTCGCCAGAGCTGCTTTGCGCGTGTGGTGTTCGGCAAGACGTGTCCTTTGGCGTATCTGCTGAGGACGGTTACGGGCAAGCCTGTTTTTGAGGCTAATTCGCGGTAAGTGATATTGCGTTTATACTTTGCAGTTCTTAAAAGCTCGATTGTCATTAGCCTGAGTTTCAGGTCTTCTGCGTGGGTGCTCATCCATTTTCCCCCTTACACACCGACAAGTCAAATACTAAAACGTTTATTCTCTATTGTGTCTTACAATTTATGTTTTCCGTTAAAAACCAGACTCTGGCTCGGAGTAACAGTGCCTTTGGTCAATTCTAATGGAAGAAAGGGAAAACGGTCTAGTGGAATTCGTGTCCAGTCTCGTGGGAACGGCGTTCGCGCCGTTTGGGTTCTTTGGCTTTTCTCTTGACTTTGCCAGCTGTTTTCTGCGCTGCGGCTTCTGCCTTTTGCTTCTTGCGCTTAGTCTGCTTTTCGCTTTCGGATTCTTCTTTACTCATAAAAACCGCCTAACACTAACTGGCGCAAACCTCCTAATAAGCAAATTCGTATCTCTGGCTTGTCAAGAACACGGTCTCTTCTGAAAAAACCAGAAGTCACCGCTCCGACTTGTTAGAAGTTCGGGGAGAAAAAGAGAATATGGCGACGGCTAAACCTAATTTAGTCTTGTGCCGCATTCGCCGCAGAAGCTGGTGCCCGCAGGATTTTTGGCTCCGCATTTCGGGCACACCTTCAGACCGAGAGGTGCCCCACAGTTGTTGCAGAATTTTCCCGTTCCGGCGGGTTTGCCACATACAGGACAGATAGTCTGCCTTTGAGTTACTTCGCCAGTGAAGACTTGTGTGGTTTCGGCTTTTTGCTTTATATCCGCAACCATTTTTTCGGCTCTGGCAGCTGCGACTTCAGTGCTTTCTCTTGGAGCGTCGTCGATGCAAAGGCCCTCTTGTTCATTCCAGTCGTTTTCGCAGACATACTTGTGGCATCTGGGGCATCGGTGAAAGTGACCCTTAGCTTCGTTTTGGGCAATTTCAAAAGCCGCTTCGTGCTCTTTGTGCCATTCAGGGGTCATACCTCGGAACCGTTCGCTCATGGCGTCGGTGCCTCGTTCTATAGTGTACCCGCCGCTGCGTCCGGCTAGTTCCGAACCGACGGACACTGCTCTGCCGAATCCTCTCCAGAGTCCTGCCTTCTTGTAGGTTTTCGATTGTATGAAATTTGTTTTGTAACCGTCGCCGCAAATGTCGCATTGGAATGTGAATTGGAATCCTGCTTCAGTGCTGTTGTCGTCGTAGTTTCTGGTGAAAGGTTGAAGTGGCATGCATTCATCTCCTCATTACATTTAGTGGCTTACCGCATTTTATGCATTTCTCTCCGATGGGCGGCTGCTCGGTCCCGCATTGGGGACAGAACACCGTGAGCCGCTGACCACAGTTTTGGCAGTAGTCACCGAAGAACGTAGCTTTGCCGCAGACAAAACAATTCATCTGCAGAGGCAAGCCACAACTACTACATCTCATTTGCCCCGCTTCGATGGGGTTGCGGCACTTCGGACACCGCAGGGGCCCGACTGGGTTGACTCTGCCGCAGTAGGGGCACACGTTGTCGTCTGAGGACACCAGTTTTCCACAGTATTTGCAGGGATGCTTGTATCCTGGCAATTTTTCATTCAGCTCCTTTTTTCCATTTTGCCGAGTTGTCCTTACTTTTAGCGTTGAAATCTAATAAACCAGTGACATCGCGTTTCCACTGGTCAAAGGATGAGTGTACTACTCTTCCGATGAGTTGATTCCTCAAGATTCGCAGTGAGGGCAACTTGGTCACTGCAAAGCGGTATTGAGCGTACTTGGGGCTGTCCAACTTTTCCTCGGGCAAGAATATTGGTTCTCGTCGGAAGTTTATGTCAACCATGCAACGATTTATGTCTCTCAAGAAATCCTCCAATTTGACACGAAGTTCCTCCTCCGTGGTCTGAGCATAGTCACGTCTGCCCATTATCCTGAAGAAGTAGGTTGCTTTTCCACTGGTGGTCGATTCGGTTTCCTCCATGCTTAGTTCAGCGTTGCTTCCCTCGGTTTCGGTGTTCTCATGCTCTGTCTCTGCTTTCTTCGTCTTGCTTTCATTTGTTGAGAACGCTTCCAGAGCAACAGCGTTGTCCAGCTTACCTGAATTTGTACGGCGCAGTGGAACAAGTAGCCAGAGGTAAGAGCCTGTTAAATCACCCATTAATCCACGTTTAACTCCGATACGAACCTGCTCTTTCAGCGCTATTGCATCGAGAAAACCATATTCTTTGCCCAAGCCGACA
>Ga0299912_10005838_pt1 | contig 10115 bp, 9 predicted proteins | sample RVTome_2_FD_207667 | JGI IMG/M metagenome (GOLD analysis project Ga0299912, IMG submission 207667) | Soil microbial communities from uranium-contaminated site in the Upper Colorado River Basin, Wyoming, United States - RVT95D214 (version 2) ...
AAGCGTTAGCTTCGACACAGAAAGGGTCGATACCTCCTATATCTAGTGTCCACCGTTTAGGGCGTGGACTACGCGGGTATCTAATCCGCTTCGCTCCCCACGCTTTCGAGCCTCAGCGTCAGAAACAACCTGGGAAACCGCCTTCGCCACTGGTGTTCTCCCCGATATCTACGCATTTCACCGCTACACCGGGGATTCCATTTCCCTCTGCTGCTCTCAAGTCCCTCAGTATCAAATGACGCCTTCTCATTGAGCTAGAAGATTTCACATCTGACTTAAGGAACCGCCTACGCTCTCTTTACGCCCAGTAAATCCGAATAACGTTCGCCTCCTACGTATTACCGCGGCTGCTGGCACGTAGTTGGCCGAGGCTTATTCCCTGGGTACCGTCAAAATTCTTCCCCAAGAAAAGAGGTTTACAACCCGAAGGCCTTCTTCCCTCACGCGGTGTCGCTGGGTCAGGCTTTCGCCCATTGCCCAAAATTCCTTGCTGCTGCCTCCCGTAGGAGTTGGGGCCGTGTCCCAGTCCCCATCTGGCTGGACATCCTCTCAGACCAGCTACTGATCATCGCTTTGGTAGGCCATTACCCTACCAACTGGCTAATCAGACGCAAGCCCCTCTTAGAGCGCTTTGCAGCTTTAATAATGAAACTTACGCTTCATTACCACATGGGACATTAACTCGCCTTTCGGCAAGTTATTTCTCACTCCAAGGCAGGTTACTTACGTGTTACTCAGCCGTTCGCCACTAGGTTACAATCCGAAGACCATAACCCCGTTCGACTTGCATGCATAAGGCGCACCGCCAACGTTTATTCTGAGCCAGGATCAAGCTCTCCACTCAAAACCTTCCTTCCACTATTCAATTGTTAAAGTACCAACACACCAATATTCTACAGGAATCCTTCTTTCTCTGTCAACTTTTTTTCTCGGCCCAAAGATAAAATACTACCTTAATCCACGGCGTTGAAGCAAGTTTGACATCAAAGAAATTTTCCATTATATTTCATTATAAATTCATTATGAGGCCCCGTGGTGTAGCGGTTTAACATGCCACCCTGTCACGGTGGAGATCAGGGGTTCAAATCCCCTCGGGGTCGTATTTTCAATACACGTTTCGACAGCCCCTCATACCGGGCATCAAAGAAAGGTCTAAATTCAAATATCCCCTGCAAACCATACTGAGGCGGACTCTGCTTTTGAAGACCGCTAATAGAAATCGTGTGTGCAGATTATGGCACGAGAGGGCACCTCAGCCTGCCTTGCCCCGTATTTATCGCATTCAGTTTCTACAAACTGAAGAGGCCTGAGATTTATAAAAGCAAATCGTTACTGAAAGAATCGCTTATTGTCGGCTTTTGCACCTGGCAGTTAGCCTTGGCATAGTCAAAAGCCTCTTCAATCATAACATCTGCAACTCCTGCAATATTATCGTATATATCAGCTTTGTTAGCTAACATTCCCTGGTCAACGAAGTAATAAGTAAACTGGCCGTTCCCCCACGAGTCATCCTCATAGGACACCCCACTTTCAGAGCAAGCCATGTTGATGACTCTTCCCGTAGCTTGCAGGTCGGTCATACCGCCGGCAAGGCAGCTATCAAATATGAAAATAATCCTAGAGGTACTGAAGCCAGCGAACCAATCCTTTAGCTGCCCATCCCATATGTAAATAAAGCTCCCGAAGGGATTACCATCATGACTGACAATCGCCTCATCAATTTTTTCCTTGTCTCCATCGTCTGCCCGGCCATTAGTGCCATGCCCGCTAAAGAAGAAGACAACTTCGTCGCCGGCTGCTGTTTGCGACTTTATGTCATTAATAGCATCTCGAATCGCAGTGAAACTGGCATCCATATCCAAAAGCAGGTAAATGTTATCCGGGCTATACCCATAGAGCGTAGTCAGGGCATTATATATGTCCTGTGCGTCGTCATCAGAATATTGAAGGTCATTTTCTTCACCCGGGTAATCAGAAATACCGACTATGATGGCATATTTATCTCCTGAGCATGGCTCACCCAGAACACCAGTGGCTGCCTGCTTGGCTGGCTTACCTCCCCCTCCACCACCAGGTTTGCCATGAAGGGTAATCTTCTTGACCAACTCGACATCAGTCGCTGGCAATGGCTTATCTGTATCGGGTTTAGCCAGCGCGGCTGGTGTCAAGAGCACCAATACCAACACTGCCGCTAAGACAGCAACCACTAATTTCTTCATCTCGGCACCTCCTACTTTGTTTGACACTTATACTTTTATTCTAGCAGCCGGACTTACCCTGTCAAGCATCTGTCGCTGGTTGGGAGTTGGAAAGTCAAGAGTCGCTATATTGTTGGATAACTTTCTACTATTATATTATTAATTATCACCCGTGGCTAATTGCCTAGGCGATTCCTGATCTCTATTTAGATAGCGGCTCTCCCGAAATAAATTAGTACGATGACAATGATAAGCAAAACCCAGTATAAAGTAGGGACCGGCCCCCACCATTGTTTGTGCCACCAGATTTTCCCTTTGCGGAAGTTTTTAATCCCGTAATTTGGATTTAAAACAAACCACAAGAAGTCTTCTAGAAAAACCATACCTACATAAAAGCCCAGCAGCAGACTTTCTAACCGCCAACTCCACGGGACGAAAAACAACGGCAGATGAACTATAGCAATCAGGAACAGCGTCATAAAAAAGTGGTAGCCGGTTATCGGGCGTCCATCCGTCAACTTGACAAGCCATCCCTTTTCTATACGCCAGCCAGGTAGCTTCGTTGCCCAGCCATCCTTACCCTCGATTTGGATTTCCCAGAAGGCAAGTAGAAAGGCCAGGAAAACCATAAAAGCGAGTAATCCTATAATCATTAATATCCTCCTCCGTATTTTGTGGCTAGTGTACCATTTTCCAATCCGTTTTGATGAAATGCGTTACAAGACGAGCATGATTAGTGTTGCGTTACGGAGGGCGCGTTAAATGGCTACCTCGTCAGTGATAGAGCGCATGCTGGAGGTGCCCGACGAATAGCGAACTAAAGCGCACACGTGCGATAGCTATTCATTTCGAACGTTGACTGGTCGGTCTAGTTGCTAATTGCCCGCTGACTCAAGTTCTTCCTCAGCGAAGCGCCTGACTGTCGTCAAGCCTCTGGACTCGACTCTCACAATATACCAGAAGCGAAAGGCATCACTAACAGGTTCTTTATCTACGACCCCGGTTTGGCTTCTATACGGTGAAATAGAATTGACACTGATTTTCACTTTGCTGCCTTGCTTGAACTTCGGCACTCTTCTACCATACCCCCGGGGAAGATCATACTCTCTTCGTTTAATCGGGTCAGACAGGATAGCATAGGCCTCGTTTATCTCTTGCATTTTTTTATTGGCTTCCTCGCTTTTCCGATTCCTGTCTGGGTGGCATTGAAAAGCTCGCCTGCGATACGCCTCTCCTATTTCTCCGGCGCTGACATCTGGCGCAATGCCCAAGACTTCGTAATAGTCCCGTTCACTTTGCATTTCGCTCATAATTATTTCCTATGTTCACTATATTTTAGCACTTCATAATCTTTAAGGGAATAGGTGGTAAAATGATCCATGGATATTATTATCGTTGGTGAGCTAGTCCTTCCATGATTCTTAGAGAAATCTACGCGAGATGTATTGTGTCCAAATCAAAGGTCTTTAACTACGCGATCAATCCGTACATTGGGTGCCAGCACGGTTGCACCTATTGCTACGCTCGTTTTATGAAGAGGTTCACCAGACATAAAGAGCCGTGGGGTGAATTTATTGACGTGAAGATTAATGCCCCGGCTCTATTGAAGCACGAGATAGATAAGATGTCGCCCGGTAGAGTATGGGTAAGTGGAGTGTGCGACCCCTATCAACCGCTGGAGACAGCATACGAATTGACAAGAAAGTGCTTGGAAATACTGGTCCAGCATGACTGGTCGATAACAGTCCAGACGAAATCTCCACTTGTGTTGCGTGACATAGACCTATTCAGGAGAAGCGATAAGATTGAGGTCGGGTTATCAGTTACTAGTGCCGACGATGGGATAAGAAAGTTGTTTGAACCAGGTGCGCCATCTATTAAGGAAAGACTCAAAGCACTCGAGGAGCTACATCTTGCCGGTATTAGAACCTATGCGATGATTGCGCCAATGCTCCCCGGGGCGGAGGAACTTGCTGCCCAACTTAACGGGAAAGTAGACTACGTACTGGTTGACAGAATGAACTACCATTATGGCGATTGGGTGTATAGAAAGCATAATTTAGAGAACGCCATGAGCAATGACTTTTTTTCACTAAAAGGCAGGGAACTTGCCTTCACCTTTGGAAAACAGGGCGTCGAGTGTCGAGTGCTATTTTAACGGCACTTGGTTAACGGCTTTATTTCTTAATTACATTGGGTAATGCGATGCTGGCAGCGTTCAGCGAGTAAAGCAATTCGCCCAAAAATGCGATGGTATTTACTTTAATATTAGCCGGTGCGTCTGGCACTGAACAAAATGAGTGAATGTGCAACAATCCAAGCTTTTGTTGCCCAACAAGTTACCAGGTTGTGATATTTCATCTCTTACCTTTCGGCTACATGAACTGCTCAAAGCGGTCTTTCTTTGCCTTACATATGGGGCACACTTCAGGCGGTTGTTCCCTGGCACAAAGGTAGCCGCAAATCTTACAACGCCATACTGGCAGTGAAAGTCCGGTTAGTCTCCTGCCTTTTTTCTGGGTTTCTCTTTTTCTCTCCGCTGGTGACGGTCTCCGCTCAGGTATGCTACTTGCCTTCTTTTCGCCTTTCCGCACAGTGTCGGAGACGTACAGTGCGCAGTAGCAGACATCATACTTATTTAGATCAGGATCTCGATAATCACACGGACAGATAATATCCAGATCATCCTTTTTCTTTCCCGAAGCGAGGCGGCACGGGCAGGCCCAATAGCCATATCTCCGTTCATTTATGATAAGGCTCTTTATCAGCCACTTTGTGAACTCCATATCGGGATTAAGATGATAGCCAGCGCCTTCGGCTTCCCTGAACAACCTCTCATGCAGCCGATCGATTTCAGCTATACTTACTTCCTGCTCATTCACTTTTGGAGCGCCTCCCTGATTTCGCGCTCATTATAGCCAACGATGCATTTTTCATTATCTAAGACAAGAGTGGGAAAACTACAACTGGGGTTCCACGCTGTCACCTTCCGAATCGCTTCTTCCTTTTCATCACCATGAAGCTGGTCAACATACTCGTAGTTGTACTCTACTCCTAAATCATCCAGCAGCTTCTTAGTCTTGTGACACCAGCCACATGTACTAAGAGCGTATAGCATGATGTGACGGGACTTCTTGCCTGGGATGTGAACTACAGTCATCTGTCTATACCTCCTCTTCGTGCTCTGGAATACTGAGTATTATAGCGTTTACTGCACCACTAATGAAAACGACTGGATCGAATAACATCCTTTCCTATCTCGAAACTCACTAACTAGAAAGACATTTGCTGTCCGCCTTAACAAGATGAGCAATTGTTGCCTGAGCTAAACAAAACGCCCGATTGTATAAGCATGCAACAATAGTCAAAATTGTTGGGTAACAAGACAAGCTTTTGTTGCCCGAGCTGAACAATATGGACTAATGTTCATCTCTTAAGCCTACTTTGGATAGCGTCACTCTCCAGTTCTCTGAGAGTATCAGAAGCAACCCAGCGAGCAGCCTTCGAGTCGAGTCGCCTGATTCCCTTTGCAGTATCTATTGCGGCTTTGTTCAAATTGAGGTTCCTTTTCCCGACGTTTCTAAGAGCCCAGTTCACTGCTTTCTTGACGAAGTTACGCTCGTCCGTAGCCCCTCGTATTATTACGGGAAGCAATTCGACGAATTTCTCATCGCTCGCCTTCTTATCATGCCATGCCAGACAAGCTATCAGCGAGAAGGCAGTCCTTTTGACGAATTCTTCTTCCCGCTCAGACCAATCGACAATTTTCTTCCAGGCTAATTGGTTCTTTTCAAAAAGATTCATGCACACCTGGTCGCAGACATCCCACGAATTAATATCTTTCACCCACTCCTCCATCTGCTCTTCAGTTAGCTTAGCAGGGTCACCAACCATCCCAGCCACGATCCTTGCTTCAGCTATTCCAGTTCTCCATAAGTCCAGTGCCAGCTTGTGGTCTCTCCCTATTTCTTTAGCCAGTTTTCTCATATCCGGAACCGAGACGCCTAATCTCTGTTCAACTGCCATCCCGTATTTAGCCATTCCTTTTAACTGCTCTGGCTGAGCCTTGCTCTGGAGTTTGTCCAGTGCATCTTTCACAGAAGCCATTGTTTCCTCCTATTCCATTACCTCAAAATGCGGAACACGTAATACTCATGGATACGCAAGCTCTTTGGACTGGGCAGAAAAGTAGAACGTGATGTATCCCCGCAGTTCACCTTCTTGCTGAACAAATCACTATAATCTTGTGTCACTAGATAATCAGTAATCCAACCAATGTAAAGGCAGCGATAGGTGGTAGAGCCGGCATCGGCTTCCCTTTTAAAAATATCGCCTGAATCGCATAGACGCTAATCAATCCCAATAATCCGAGTACTGCAATAATAGCCGCTGGCTTTAGGCCCTGGGCAAAATAAACGGAGGCTGTAAGCAGACAAGGGAAGGCAATGTCGCCACCACCCAGTATGGAGTATTCCCTCTCGGCGGGATTCACTTCTATCACCTTCTCTCCATATTTTTTCAAGTTTAAGTTCCACTCAGAATAGTTTTTGGGAATGATTAGTGCCGGCAAGGCGTTTATTTGCGATAACCTGTCTGCCATCCAGAGCATAAATTTGAAACGAACCGCCAAGAAGTCGTAGATGGCGAGTGCCAAAATAATAGCCATCGCGGTCCACGGCGTAATAAAGCGACCGAAAACTGCTCCCAAACTACTAACCGCCAGAATCAACACCAGGTTGTGTAACCAGACAAGTGGTATCAAGAACCAAAATGTTCCAAATGCGACAGCGATGGCAACAGCTAGTGGAAGGGGCACATAGAAGACAGTTGCGATAAAGGCGCCCCAACTAAACAGAAAGGCAAACAAGATTCTAAGAAGAACCTTCAAAGCTGTAAGCGGAATCTTGTAGAGCGTAAGCCCAAGCACGGCTGCTGCCGCAAAAATATAGATTAAAATTGGTCCTAACGCTGAATGGGCGGGGACGTCGATAACCTCTCCATTGGGTAATGTCACTTCCCCGGGCCACCAGGATATCGGCGCGGATGGCTGGGTCGGTATATCTATATCATTTTCCTCCAGGAATGGATCTATACGGGGAGCAACAAGAAGGATGAGCATTTGAGCGACGACAAAAAGAAGAAGGCCCCAATAGACCGTATTCAGTTTTATCGGCCTCTTTGTGCTCATATGGGGGGTATATTATATCAAAGAAGGCCCGATGTCGAAGTATACTGTGACCAGCAACCCAGCAAATTGAACGGTTTGAGTGAATGTGTAAGAATGCCAATCTGTTATGTACAAGGCGCTATATTTTGAACTGACAATAATTTCATGTTAGCTTCATCAGGTATTTCTCGTAATCCACAACCTGGTACTTCTTGCCCCGAGCAATGACTCTGAAATTCTCTCCCTCGAGTAGTCTTTTATGCGCTTCTTGTCCACCGGGGTATTTTTCATTCAAAAAACCATCTGCCTTGAGCGTCCGCCAGTACGGTATGTCTAATGACTTGCCCTCCTTGATTGCTTCTTCTACCGCATTGGCCGCCGTCATGATGAAAATTCCGGTGGTTAAAGAGCAGCAAGCTTTTACATCGTGATTCCTGGCTATTTGCCGGCATACTTCGACAATAGTGATGAGCCTTCCTTTGGGTACCTGCTTCATGATTGTCACTACTTCAGATGGACTCACCAGGACGACATTATCACCGACTTCGGCACCCATCTTGTGCACGGCATTGTAACAGGGAAACCCTTTCTCCAGCCTGAGCACCTTAGGGAAAGATGGTTTGTCCTCCAATTTCTCCTGCCAGGTTTTCTTCATTATTCCTCCCAGCGGTACTTGTGTTTCTTTTGGCGTAGCTTATCAAGATTGCATTTATAGCACAGCCCGTTATGGCAGCATATTACCCCACCACATTCGGGGCAGTGCCACTTTGCCACTTCTTTTTTCAAGAACCTCTCCATACCATACTTTTTTATGAATTCGAGGTTCTCTATCATACTCATATGATAAAAAGTGCGATAGCGCTTATCGAGGGCCTTTAATCGGCGGCAGGGGAAATCCCGGCATTCATAACAGAACCGCACAATTCCTTTCCCAAGCAGGTCGCATTGCTTTTTCATGAACGTACAGTTCATGCCGCGTGGCAAGCAGCCGGCGCAGTACGTCTTCCCAAACCCCTTCTTCTTCAGGTCGTTCTTCATCGCCAGATAGCTAGTGCACAAGCCGCAGTTCATCCCACAGGGAGCGATTAGTTCTTCATTCATGGCTTCCACAACAATAATATACAGGATTTGAAGCGATAGACACCAGTTCGATAAGAATCAATCTGTATCAGCGTCGGAGTGAGTAAATTGCACAAAATCCCGATTATATGCACCGGTAATATAGCACCCCTCCCGGTGTGCTAAGAGAAGCTAGGTAAATGGGTCAATGGAGTTTGCCCGCACAGTGAGTTGACTCTAACCCAATAAAAGGTTATTATTAATATGCAATGTTTTGCATTTATTATAACAACGAAATAGAGAGGGAATATGTTAGAGCAATATCTATACATCATAGTTGGCCTTGCTCTTGTTTTGGGCGTCGTTATTGGGTACTTTGTCAGGCAGTTAGTAGCCAATCGGGAGATCCAAAGAACAAGAAACGAGGCACAGAAGTTATTAGATGAGGCAACAACCAAGTATAATGAGCTACTCCGTGCAGCTAGAGAAGAAGCTATCAAGGTTGGCAACGCTGCCGAGGCGGAAAGCAAGGAACGTCGCCTTGAAATACAACGATTAGAAAAGCGTTCTAACCAGAAAGCAGAGGCGCTGGAGCGGAAGTTAGAGACTGTAGAGCGGCGTGAGCGTGATTTAGATAGCAAGAAAAAAGATGTTGAGAAGACAACAGCTGAACTTCAGACAATAAGAGAAAAACAGCTGGCAAAGTTAGAATCCATCTCCGGCACATCTAGTGCAGAAGCAAAAACTCTCCTGTTTCAAATGCTAAAACAAGAGGTTGAAGAAGAGGCCTCGCGACAAGTTAGGGTATGGGAGGCACAAATAAAGGAAGAGGCTGATGGGAGGGTTCGGGATATTCTGGCCACAGCTATTCAAAGGTGTGCTACCGATGTTGTTTCGGAAACTACAATATCCGCTGTTCCCCTGCCTAGTGACGAGATGAAGGGGCGGCTCATTGGGCGTGAAGGACGCAATATCCGAGCTCTAGAGCAAGCTACTGGCGTTGACCTTATCATCGACGATACTCCAGAGGCCGTTACCATCTCCAGCTTTGACCCCGTGAGGCGTGAAGTAGCTCGCCTTGCCTTAAGCAAACTTATCCTTGATGGGCGCATTCATCCCGCCCGGATTAAGGAAATAGTGGACAAAACCAAAGCAGAGGTTGAAGCTACTGTCCGTAGTGAAGGTGAACGAGCTGCTTACGAAGCTGGAGTGCCAGGCTTACATCCTGAGCTGATTAAGCTACTTGGCCAGCTTAAATTTCGCACAAGTTATGGTCAGAATGTTTTACTCCACAGTCTCGAAGTTTCTCATCTGGCAGGGATGTTGGCTAGCGAGATTGGGATTAATGTCAGTGCCGCCAGGAAAGCCGGCTTGCTTCATGATATTGGAAAGGCGATAGACCATCAAACGCAAGGTCCGCATGCTCTGATAGGTGCTGACCTGGTTAAGCAGTGGGATAGAAATCCAGATGTGGTTCAAGCCATTGCTGAACATCATGGCGAGGCAGAGACCAGTACTGTCATGGGCTTCATTGTTGCTGCTGCCGATGCCATAAGTGGTTCGCGGCCTGGTGCACGACGTGAGTCATTGGAACAATATCTGAAGCGTGTTAAGGACTTAGAGGACATCGCAGCCGATTTTCCTGGCGTAGAAAAGGCTTTTGCTATCCAAGCCGGGCGTGAAGTGCGTGT
>Ga0299912_10005839_pt1 | contig 10114 bp, 9 predicted proteins | sample RVTome_2_FD_207667 | JGI IMG/M metagenome (GOLD analysis project Ga0299912, IMG submission 207667) | Soil microbial communities from uranium-contaminated site in the Upper Colorado River Basin, Wyoming, United States - RVT95D214 (version 2) ...
GCCAATTTACGTGAGTGGTGCAACATACAGCGTTGGCATATCGAAACCTCGCTGGCAATTTGTGTCATCGTTGCTTCCGCGAGATGCTTTTTTTCTTCGTCCACTACCTGCCTCCTTGAAAATGTGGCGTAAGTATAAAGGATAACCGTCCATTTATTCAAAGCATATTTAAGATCTATATTTCTAGACGATTTAACCAATTAAGATATGGCAATCCCATCGGTTCGACAGTCATAATCAATGCATCTTCATTATTATCGCGATAATAGCGCGAGCGCTGACCAATAATGATAAAACCAAAGGAACGGTACAATTGTTGAGCAGTCTGGTTACTCTCTCGGACTTCAAGAGTTGCCAAGTGTGCACCCCGTTGGATAGACTGGCGTAATGTTTCAGTAAGCAGGTTTTTTCCATATCCAAAACAACGGAATTCTGGGTGAATGGCAATTGTGGCAATATGCGCTTCATCATTGATGATCCAAACAACTGACATTCCGATAATAACAGGGTCGCAATCCTTCGGAACAATCTCAACCACCAGAGCCAACGTAGAAGGGTTCTCGGTTAGTTCAAAGTGATAGGATTTTTCTGGCCATGGGAGCGAAAATGAAAGTGAATCGATCTCACGAACTCGGGGAATGTCCTCCAAACTCATTGGGCGATATTTCGGTTCCTGATACCCTTTTGGTAGTTTCGAATATGTCACGGATACTGCCTGATCATTACTACTTGGCCGGCATGATGGAGCACAGACAGGAACCATATCATCCTGGGATAGGTTCACCAATCGGGAGATAAGTTGGGGAGAGCGTGGCAGGATCGTCAATATCTCCAGCCTGCCAACGTTTCCAAGCCAACTCTGCTAGGAATGAAGGTCGTCGAATGGAATGAGCAGGTGAAGCGAGGATCACATTTTTATATTTCCTTGCCAGGATATGTTGTTGCTCTTCGGTTAACTCACCACATATTATGGTAGGTTCATGAATTTGGTGGGAAAGATTAAGAACATCCGTGACTTGTATGGGTGGATTTAACTTCCAGCGACCATCAGACGGGATATACCACCCAACAGCCAGCCGTCCACGCCCCACCTGGAGAATGGCTGCCAGAGAGAATCCAGGAGAAACTGGTTGTGATTCAGCCACAATATCTAAAGTAGGTATACCAATCACTGGTATATGCCGCGCCAGGGCAATACCTTTTGCTAAAGCCATACCAATACGTAAGCCAGTATAAGATCCAGGTCCAGTAGCAACTGCCAGAAGCTTTAGATCTTGGACCTCGATCCCTGCACGAGAGAGAGTTTCCGCTACTGCGGGGGCGAGCTCAACAGTGTGGTAATCATGGCTGGTCCATATATATTCGCAAAGGACCTGGATGCCATCGTATATGGCAATGCCCATATTTCGCGTGGAGGTATCAAACGCTAATAACACTCAGCCTCCATAAATTAATTTGCGAAAACGGGATAATAAATCTTCATAATACTGCCCACGACCTGAGAAGATAAGGTCTCGTTGGACATCATCAATATAATTCAATTGCACCCATAATCCCTGGTCAGGCAAAACCGACTGGACGCGCTCCGCCCACTCGACAATCATTGGACCCTGGTCAAGCATAGATTCCAAATCTAGATCAAGTGCTTCAGTTGAACCATTCAAGCGGTATGCGTCCAAGTGAAAAAGACGCAAACCACCTGTATGACGATATACATTGACAATTACAAAAGTCGGACTAGAGACTGTGTCGAGTGATCCCCAGCCGGCCGCGATACCTTGTACAAGTGTAGTCTTCCCAGAGCCAAGGTCACCTACCAATGCGACCATATCGCCAGGTTTGAGCAATGCCCCGAGCCGCATACCCACTCGCCGGGTTTGTTCAGTACTTCTGCTAATAATTTCCAGAGAGTGGGAATCAAGAATAGGCATGGGAGGATTATACAGCGGATTATAAAAAAAATATAATTATATCCACCCAACTTGACTTTCATTAAATTCTTTGAGGTAGCTATGACTTTCCTTTCGTTTTCAGGTTAGCTAGAGAGGCAGCTACACGTTTCATGCCTACATTCTCGAAAAATATATCTACAATTTCGTCATCATCCTGGATCCTACTATTCAACACCATTCCAACTCCCCAAACAGGGTGCTGAACATGTGCTCCTGGCTGATACTTTTGTGATATTACACGTGAAGTTCCGGGTCGTTTTAAATCCCATCGTGTGGCTTTTGGATCAAAACTGCCAAGCCTGGATGGACTTGCAGTGCGCATGGAGATGGTTTCATCGAGGAGGTGGTCGGGGATATCAGAAAGGAAACGAGAAGACTCGACTGGATCTGGATAGCCAAAGGCATTACGATTTTGGGCATATACCAGGTAAAGTCTATCTTTCGCACGGGTAATACCCACATACAATAAACGTCGCTCTTCCTGCATTGCTTCGAGATCGTCAAATGAGCGAGAGTGTGGAAGTGTGCCTTCATTCAACCCGGCGATAAAGACCACCGGGAATTCTAATCCCTTGGCAGCATGTAATGTAAGCAGGGTGGGCACATTAGCACTGGTTTCAATGGTGTCCTGATCGGAAACCAGAGCGACATCTTCAAGAAAATCACTTATCGTTCGATCTTGATATTCTGCAGCTAAACGACGCAGCTCCATTATGTTTTCCCAACGTTCGTTGCCTTCGTCGGTACCCTCATCAATATGGGCATGGTAATCCGTTTCATCGATGATTCGATCCATTATATATAGCGTAGGAAACTCAGCTGCCATGGATATCCAGTGGGATAACAATACTCCAAAACCAGCCAGGATTGTCAGGGCACGTTGAGGAAAGGAATCCTTGAATGGCTCGGAGTCGCGGCCCATTTGTAGTAAAAGATCACTAGGGCTAAGGTCAGATTTCTGAGCGTGGGTGCGTAATAATTGCAAGGTTTTATTCCCAACACCTCGTGGAGGTACATTGATGACTCGCATCAGACTCAACTCGTCATTTGGGTTATGCGCCAGCCGGATGTAAGCGATGAGGTCTTTCACCTCTCGACGACCATAAAAGCGCTGAGCACCAATAAGCTTGTAAGGTAAGCCCGCGTGAAGAAAGGCTTCTTCCAACAAACGGGACTGAGCGTTGGTGCGGTACATCACCGAAACATCACCGGGTTGAATTTGTTTTTTTCCAACCAGGCTAGCGATTGTATCCACAATAAATGCAGCCTCCTGACGGTCATCATAAGTCTCATGCAGGATAACCTTTGCGCCTTCGCTGCGATCAGTATAAAGCCTTTTTGGGGTGCGGTTAGGATTAGGATCGATGATTGCCATGGCTACATCCAGGATCTGTTGGGTGGAGCGGTAATTCTGCTCCAGCAGAATAACCTGAGCATCTGGATAATCCTGTTCGAAGCGTAAAACATTACGGTAATCTGCCCCACGCCAGCGGTAGATGGACTGATCAGCATCTCCAACGGCAAAGATATTATTATGGTAAGAGGATAATCTTCGTAGTAAAACATACTGAGCCAGGTTAGTATCCTGAAATTCATCCACCAATACATGCTCGTAACGACGGGCATACCGTTCACGAACCGAAGGGTTATCATCCAATAGGAATGCTGTATAGAGGAGTAGGTCATCAAAATCCAAAGCGTTGTTCGTCAGGAGCATTTGCTGGTAGCCTATGTATACCCGCTTGATAACTTCATCCCGATAGGTCTGCAGGGGGTATTCGTCAGGAAGGATTAATTCATTTTTTGCATTGGAGATGGAATTTAAAATAGCCAGCGGGCGATATTGCTTGTCATCCAGGTTCAAGTCAGCGATAACCCGCTTTACAAGACCCATCTGGTCATCTTCATCAAAGATAACAAAATTAGAATTAAATGGGAGATGCTCAGTTTCACGGCGGAGAATGCGAGCGCAGGTGGCATGAAAGGTACCCAAAGTCACTCCGCGGGCATTTTCACCCAATAAATTAATCACCCTGTTTTCCATCTCATGGGCGGCTTTATTGGTAAAAGTTACCGCCAGGATGTTATATGGTCGCACCCCCATCTTGCCTATTAGATATGCTATCCGCTGGGTAAGGACACGTGTCTTACCAGATCCAGGTCCCGCCATGACCAAGACGGGACCCAAGCCTGCCATTACTGCCTGTTGTTGTTGAGTATTTAGACCAGCAAGGAGGTCCATCCGGCAAATTCTACCATACTTACAAAATTGACATTTTTGGGTTGCTGGTTGTCAATATAGTCCCTATGGGCTAAAATCGAACCATGGATTGGGGCATGATTGGACATGAATGGGTAGTTAATTTACTTGCGAAGCACGTGGCTTTGGGTTGTGAACGGCATGCATATTTGTTCACTGGTCCATCGGGAATTGGACGGCGAACCCTTGCCTTGCGATTTGCACAAAGTTTGAATTGCCCTAAACCAACTGTACCGGGTCAACCTTGCCACACATGTTCAACCTGCAAACGCATTGAGCAGATGCACCATCCTGATCTTATTGTGGTGCAGGCTGAACAGGAAGGGAAAACGCTGAAGATCGATCAAGTGCGTGAGCTGCAGCATACCCTGTCATTAGCACCCTATGAAGCACGACATCGGGTTGCGTTAATCCTGCGCTTTGAAGAGGCCCATAGCGGTGCTGCCAATGCCATGTTGAAGACACTCGAAGAACCCCCAGATCATGTGGTTATCATTTTAACAGCAAATTGCGCCGAGAATTTACTGCCGACGATCGTTTCGCGTTGTGAGGTTCTTCGCTTACGCACGCTGTCAATGGACGAAACAGCTAGAGGTTTACAAGCGCTCAGAGGTGTGCCAGAAGAAATATCGGAAAGACTGGCGCATATTTCAGATGGGCGTCCAGGTTATGCCATCCGTCTGTTTGAGGAACCTAGTCTACTCGAACAGAGGCAATCGTGGTTGGATGACCTGATCCAATTACTTGCCACATCGCGGCGTGAACGTTTTGCATTTGTCAAGGGAGTTGTCGATGATAAAGAAGGCTTGCGGGATGAGCTGCAAGTTTGGCTAACATTTTGGCGGGATGTGCTTATTAGCGCCAGTGGAATGAGTGGCTCAATCACGAATGTAGATTATTCAGACCAGATCCAGAAACTGGTCGCTGTTACTGACTTGAATAAGGCTCATTTCCAAGTAAACGCCGTAGAACGCACGATTGAACATATTGACCACAACGTGAACGCGCGCCTGGCGCTTGAAGTGTTACTCATGGATTTCCCAAAGATGAATATCATCGCCTGAACGGGAACCATGCTATACTGAGATTGAGATCTAATTGGGATGAGTACATTTTTATCAGATCTTCAAGAAGATAATTCAACACGTTCCTCTTTGGAATTGCTCTACCATATCAGCCGCGAGTTGAGCTCAGCACTCGATTTAAGGACGGTGCTAGAGCGGATTTTGTTTTTATCCATGCAGAATGTAGGCGCAATCAATGGCTCCATCATAGTATTGGATGATAATGGAATTCCAGTTGATTCTGCGATTATAACTGGGGAGATGATACACGATCGTACGACTGAGCGTTTGAAAGAAACGCTTGAAAAAGGATTATCAGGGTGGGTAGTGCATGAGCGGCGGGTAGCAGTGGTGGAAAATACCAGCGAAGATGGTCGCTGGATGCCACGCCAGTATGAAGATGACGAGAAGCAATTACCCAAGTCAGCGGTGAGTGTACCTCTACTCACCCATGAAAAACTGGTTGGAGTCTTAACACTGGTACATCCTCGAACAAGTTTCTTCACATCAGATCAAGTTGCGCTGGTGCAGGCGATTGCAGACCAAGCCGGGATTGCAGTGCTTAATGCGCGGTTATATGCTGAAAGTCAGCGTAATGCTCAAGTTATGACATCCCTGGCAAAAAGTGCTTCAGGGATTTCTATCAGTTTAAATCTTGAGGATGTGTTTAAGGGTATCTTGGACCAAACTGTTCAAGCGGTAAATGTTCAAGTGGTTGCACTGACATTGGTCGACATCCAAAGTGGCAAATTAGAGCTTAGGGCAGCAAAAGGATGGCCGAAGGGCAAATCCAATAAAATGCCTCAGGAAATAAAAAGAGGTATTTCTTGTTGGGTTGTTGAGCATGATGAAGGTGTCATCATCCCGGAGGTGAGAAAAGACGATCGTTTCTACCCTATCACAGATCAAAGAAAAGGGAAAATCTCAAAAGCGATCCTATGCGCTCCAATCCATTACCGAGGGCAGGTTATCGGCACACTTGAAGCAATCAATCCAAAAGATGCAGATTTCGATCAAGATTCTCTATTGATCCTATCTGGCATTGCCAATTTAGCAGGTACCGCTATCCGTCATGCGCAATTATTTGAGCAGCTCCAGGCAGCTCATCAGAGTTACCAAGATCTATTTGAAGATAGCATCGATCTAATCTTGATCACAAACTGGGATGGAGAAATTTTAGAAGCAAACCGTAAAGCTGTTTTATCATCGGATTATAGTAAAAAGGACTTACGTTCAATGCAAATAGACCAAATCCATCAAATTGACATGAATTTGGTTGGGCAAGATTTTTTCCAGCTTCGTACTGGTAAAACAATGACCTATGAGTCACGATTAAGCACCGCCAGCGGTCATGAGGTTCCGATAAAAGTATATGTTCGTGAAATTCAATTGGATAATATCTCTCACTTGCAGTGGATATTGCGTGATATCACTGAGCAGAAAAAGCTTGATACATTACGGGGTGATCTAATCTCGATGATCTATCATGACTTGAGGTCACCTCTGGCCAATGTTGTCTCGAGCTTAGATCTATTGGATACGATGTTGCCATCAGATGATCCTGCATTGAAATCATTGTTAGATATATCCATGCGTTCAACAGAGCGGATCCAAAGGATGACAGAATCCCTGTTAGATTTGAGTATCCTGGAGGCGGGGCAGCCAATTGGAACGCGTAAGTTAACCAGTGTCCTCGCATTGGTTTATGAGGCTGTTGAAGCAATGGAATCATCAGTCCATGATAAAAGCCAGATCATTAGTTACAAAGTCCCTGATCGTCTTCCCAATGTATTGGCAGATCAAGATATGATCCGCAGGGTTGTAACCAATTTATTGGAAAACGCCAGTAAATACTCAGCTCAAGGAAGCAAAATTGAAATTGGTGCGCGGAAAGAGGGTGACCAAATCCTCGTCTGGGTTAAAGACAACGGTCCGGGGATTCCCGCCTCAGAACATGAACGAATCTTTAATAAATTTACCCGACTCAAAACGGAAAATGCTCCAAAAGGACTTGGTTTAGGCTTAGCATATTGCCAGCTGGCATTGCAAGCCCATGGCGGTAAAATTTGGGTTGAGAGTGAGGTCGGAGTTGGCTCTCGTTTTATCTTTTCCCTTCCAGTTGACAAATCCTGAATCATCAAATAAGGAATAATTAGAGAGAATTATGGAACAGATAGCACATGGAATTTATTACGAAAATTCATACCCCGGGGTTACGGTAGGCGCTATCCTTCTGCCCATGGGGACGATCATGATTGATGCTCCTCTGCGTACGGAGGATGCCCGGATATGGCTGAACCTGCTCTATAATCTAGGTGCAAAGCCTAACCGCATGCTGGTAAATCTTGATGCTCATCCGGACCGTACACTGGGAGCAAGGTCCATGGAATGTACGATTATCGCTCATCAGAAAACTGCACAGGTTTTTAGAAGTCGACCTTCCATATTTAAGGGACAAAATGCTGAAAGCGGTTCGGTTTGGGAGACGTTTGACGATGTAGTTGGAACCCGTTGGCAATTACCCGATATCACCTTTACCCACCAGATTTCACTCCATTGGGGGGAGCAGGAAGTATTAATTGAATACCATGCTGGTCCAGCGCCTGGTGGAACATGGGTATCTATTCCATCGGCTAAGGTGGTATTTGTTGGTGATGTTATCCTGCTTAATCAACCACCTTTTTTAACGAATGCCGATATTCCTGCCTGGATAGAGACCCTTGATTTCCTCATGTCCTCCTTTGGTGAATATACAGTGATTAGTGGAAGAGGTGGTCAAATTGGGCATGAGGAGATAAAGACTCAACAACGTCACCTCAAGAATATCCTTAAAGGTTTAGACCGGCTTGTCAAGCGTAATGCTCCGACGGCAGATGTCGAAAATTTAATCCCCAACCTACTCTCAGACTTAAGTTTTCCACCAGAATTACACGACCAATATTATCAAAGATACCATCATGGTTTGTTTCAATATTATGCTCGACGATACCGCCCCAGTGAATCCAGCGGTGAGTAATCAATACTGATGACGAATATACCCTACCAACCCATATTTCAATTAACTCGAGGTAGTATTGTTGAGTCGATACACTATGGAGCGATTGCGATAATGGACTCATCTGGAAAGCTGGTAGCCTGCTATGGAGACTCAAAGCTGGTGACATTTACGCGTTCATCGGCAAAGCCGCTGCAGGCGCTTCCATTTTTAGAAAATGGCGGTATGTCTTTTTATGGATTATCGCTGCAAGAAGTAGCGCTATTATGTGCTTCGCATTCAGGTACTGATGAGCAAGTAGGAATTGTTAAATCCATCCAAAATAAAACTGGGGTAAGCGAAAAGGATTTGATGTGTGGTGTGCATTCAGCTTATGATAGAGCGACTGCTGAAGCAATGCGGAAGCGAGGAGAGAAATCTACCCCCAACCGGCATAATTGCTCAGGTAAACATACCGGGATGTTAGCATTTTCACGAATGTTGGGTTATCCTGCTGATCCAAACGGAATGGCGTATATTGATCCAAATCATCCAGTGCAGCAGAAGATACTGGTTTCATTGGCAGAAATGAGTGACCTGCATCCTGAACAAATACAGGTAGGGATTGACGGTTGTTCAGCTCCAAATTTTGCTCTTCCATTGTGTAACGCAGCGCTTGCCTTTGCTCGATTATGCCAACCAGCAGGATTAACAGAGAAACGGGCTGAAACATGTCATTTGATCTCGAACGCCATGATCACTTACCCGGATATGATCGGGGGTCCGGATAACTTTGACACTGACCTCATGCAGGTTGCTGAAGGCAGGGTAATTTGCAAAGGTGGCGCAGAAGGTTTTCAAGCTTTTGGGATCATGCCTGGTGCCATCAAGCCGGGTTCACAAGGTTTGGGCGTTGCGTTCAAGATTTCTGATGGGGATTTAAAAGGACATAATCGTCCAGCTGGGGATCCGACAGGTCACGTCCGACCAGCTGTAACCCTGGAGATCTTGCGACAATTGGGAGTCTTCGACGCACAGGATTTGGAGAAGCTGGCAATCTATGGACCTGAATTTCCAGTGGAAAATTGGCGACAGCTGAAGGTAGGTTGGGCATCACCTTGTTTTAAATTAAAATACAACAGATGAACCTGAATGAGTGCGCCCAGGAAGTTCATCACCGGTTGCTTGAAAAGTATGGAGAGCCATCCTGGCGGGATCCCTTACCAATTCTAGACCAATTAATCCAAACAATCTTATCGCAAAACACAAACGATATTAACAGTGATCGTGCATTTGCGAAATTAAAAAGAGCTTATGATACATGGGGAGATGTGCGTAATGCTGATGAAGGTGCTGTAATCGAGGCAATCCGATCAGCAGGGCTAGCAAACCAAAAAGGTCCACGTATTCAAAAAATTCTACACCAAATAACCGCAGAGCGAGGCTCGCTCGAGCTTGAATTCCTGAGGGAGTTATCTGCTGACGAGGCAATGGACTGGCTGATGCAATTTAAAGGTGTCGGACCAAAAACAGCCTCGATCGTGTTATTGTTCTCCTTGGGGAAGTCCGCCTTTCCAGTGGATACACATATTCAAAGGGTAACTGGAAGGATTGGTCTGCGTCCAGAAGAAATGAGCAACAAGCAAGCACATCGTCACCTGGCGGAGTTATTTCCTCCAGACACTTACAAATCTGCCCATCTAAATATTATCCGGCTCGGGCGTGAAGTATGTCATCCCCGTCATCCAGCATGTGATATTTGCGTCTTACAATCATTATGTGATTATTTCCAAAAGTCACAAAATATATTGTGAGAGAAGTCACCAATAAATAATGACAGTTGACAATAAAAATAAAAAGCCTT
>Ga0299912_10005840_pt1 | contig 10113 bp, 8 predicted proteins | sample RVTome_2_FD_207667 | JGI IMG/M metagenome (GOLD analysis project Ga0299912, IMG submission 207667) | Soil microbial communities from uranium-contaminated site in the Upper Colorado River Basin, Wyoming, United States - RVT95D214 (version 2) ...
TTCATCCAGACGAAAGCCCGCAAACCACCGTATAGCCAGATTAACCTGAGCTTCACGCATCAATTTCCTGTCGTGAATTATATTCTGAAAATATCCTGCCAGCATCAGCCGAAGTGCTGCCTGCGGATCGATGCTGTGCCTGCCCATCGTCTGGCTATATGTGTCTGCAACTTCACTGCGTAGCCATGAAAGGTCCAGTATCTTATCTACTTGTTTAAGGATATGGTCGTCTGGAATCAATTGGGACAAAGGACCGGCGATAAATAAATCCTCTTGCCAGCGGTCTTGCTTACCTATCACGATTATGCCTCCATGCTTTTGATGAGTTTTATTTAGAATTCAGTGCCTGTTCGATGTACAATATCTTATCGGATAGATGGGACTTTTTCAACAGCCCCGCTGTCCCCCTTATCCACTTATCCATTTTGTTTTCAAAGAGACATCTTTTTCAACAGCCCCGCCGTCCCCCTTATCCTCTCCCTTATCCTCCCTCATAAATCATCTCATATTCAAGGTCTCCCTATTACTCTTTTATTTGCTCCATAACTGATTAACTAATTTTTGACCAATCGGTGTGTCCGTAGGTATCATTGTAGCTCTTTTTCCGCATCCAGGACAAATTTTACATTTCGTTACCAATCTCCAAATTGTGTAAATAATGCCAACTGGAGTGAGTACCAGCCAAAGAAAAATTTCAAAAAAATCAAGATTTTTGTTTTTTGGATGGCCGATATATCCACAATAAGTGCATATAAATTGTTCCTTGTTTTCACCGATAACGCCAGGTTCGTCATAAGGCTTTGCCTCAATACTTTTATAACATTTTCTGCATTTTATTGATTTATGGGCATAAATTTCAGGTATTTCCTGGATGTGATTACATAGAGGGCATTTTACCTTTATTTGACTCATAATCTCACCTTGCCTTTTTGATTTTCTTTTTTCTCAGTTCATAACCAAAATACTTTAGCAAAATATCAGCGGTTTGAGCTTTGCAGATTCCGCCCTGCATTATCCGGCATAGCGCTTCTTTGTCTATGTCTGTTTCTCTGTTGATTTGATTCATACTTTTGCCAGAAGTTTTTATTCTCTTTTGGTAAATAATGGTAAATAATGGGGACAGCGGGGGCGTTGAAAAACCTTAAATGGAACGTTTAGAGATTGCCACGGCCACCTTCGGTGGCCTCGCAATGACGCAAAAACCGGTTGTTCGTCATTGCGAGAAGCGAAGCGACGAAGCAATCTCGACTTTTTCAACAGCCCCACAGTAACCCGTTTTTGTTCTCCATTTTAATACGCCAAACGCCAAAGGCGTATTAACTTTTAGCACTCCCTCATCTTATTATTTTCCGGCGAGGGTGTCTGCGATGGCCTGGCCGAATGTAACTGCAGCTGGCGGGCCGCTGGCTGTTATTATAAATCTGTCTCTTTCGACAGGTGCACCGGTATATATGGCACCTGCATGCACAAGCCGGTCTCGTTCGGATGAAGAGCTGGTGGCTCGAACCCCTGTTAGCACGCCCGCATTAGCCAAAACCGTAGGTGCAATGCAAATTGCTGCAACGACTTTTCTCTTAGCCGCCGCCTCGCGGGCGATATTCAACGCAATCGGGTTATCAAAGTATTCAACTGCACCCGAGCCGCCTACAAAAATTATCGCATTGTAGTCATCAACTCTCAATTGGTTCAGGGGAATCTTCGCCTCGGCTGTGCCTCCGAGCATACCCCTTATAATGCCTATCCTTGAACTTGCTATAGCTGTCTCCACTCCCGCAGAATCAAGAATACGCTTTGTATCGAAAAGCTCCTCATCCCGGAAGTTCTCCCTGGCGATAATCAAAACCGCCTTTTTTATTCCTGCGCCGATTTGCTCCGGGCTTGTTGTCGTCGCTCCCTCCGGCGCCGGGTAACCAACGCAAATTATATAAACCGGCTCCAGGTCCCTCGCCAATCTGCAAATTCTATCGATGCCCCTTGTATCAAAATCGCCAATTGCAACAGAGCCCAAATCCAGACAGACCGCCTGAAGCTGAATATTTTGTGCGATGTGACCTGCTTCCAGTAACATAAATGTTCTGGCCTTATCGCGGAATTGAGTCGTAAGCATTCTTGCAGAGCCCGCAACGATAATGTCGCAGGCAGCGTTAGTCACCGCTTCCGGCGTCGAAGACGTCGCTGCTAATTTACTGCGGATGTCCTGCTCCGCAATTTGTTCAAGACTGTGTTGCTGTGGCTGATAAACAAACAATCCTTCTTCGGTGGCGAAATATAGCTCTATTGGATAAGTTGCTCCAGCCGACGGCGCCGTTCGCAAGCCCCCTTTCGGCTCTGTTATGCCCTGACCGGCCCAGGCCAATTGGCTTATCTGTGCCTGCTTCAGTGCCTGGCCGGTAAACTGGCGCACACTTCGCCGCTTGGCCAACGCTTCCTCAAAACTGACCGAACCTTGCAGCTTCGGCTCGGTAAGCTGAATCACTTTACGAAGCGGTGCTCGAGCATTTGTGCGTGGCGGAGCCACAGGCCTATACTGGCCAAGGCAAACCCCGTTAGAAATTCCCTCCCTTTGCACTATATCCCTACTTACTATAGAATTTCTAACGGGGCAAATGGCCGCAAAAACAGCTATTATTGAAAGAATTGTCAGACGTTTCATTTTTCAGACCTCCAAATTGTTTCAGAAATGGCAAATCACAAACTATTGCTGCTTCACAACTCAGCTGATGGGTGTCATTCCTGCGAAAGCAGGAATCCACAGCCAGATATGGTCTGGATTCCGCATCAAGTGCGGAATGACGACTCATCAAAGTATTTGTGACGGTTCACTATTTACATTATACTCCTAATTCGTTCCAAGATTAAACTTTATTTTTAGCATATAACTTTTATTTTATGGTTTTTAATTGCCGATTATAAATGGAAATTGGTAATCAGGAAACATAGCATATTGGGGCAATTTCGATGGCTTTATCACGGCAACGAAAGCTCACTATAGGAGCATTGATTTTTTATTGGCCGACTCTTTTTATTCTTGCACATATACCAATCCCACAATTGGTTCGCAGGGCCCACGTATCTGACAAAAGCCTTCACTTTATAGCTTATTTGATTCTGGTTTTTCTGCTCTGGTTTGCACTTAATCCTGACCGAAAGGTAAGCTGGCGCAAAGCTTCAGCCTGGTGGGTTCTTTTAGTAATGGCTGTTTATGGAATCGCTGACGAATTGCTTCAGCACTATATGGCAACACGTAGCTGTGATGTCAGGGATTACGCCGCAGATTTAGTGGGGTCGCTTACAGGCCTGATTTTGTTCTCGCTTTTAAACTTTTGGTTAGTCTTGCTTATAGTCGTTGGAATTACCATTTTTACTTTAACAAATATTGCACGAGCAAATCTGACGGACTTGGTGCCAATTACAAACGCAATGTTTCATTTTTTTGCCTATGGATTCTTCACTCTCGTATGGATTCAATACATACATCTTTATCTTTCATTAAAGGCCCGAGGGGGCAAATGGATTATAGCAAGCTTGGCGCTACCGATAGGTTTCCTGTTGAGTGTAAAATTATTTTCCAAAATTCTCGGTAGAGAGCTTGTGGTCCAGGATGTAGTTATTTCTGTTGCAGCAATAACAGTCACAGTTTTTATAGCTTACCTGATTGGCTTATTTCGCAGGCCGCGGGAGTAGTTTTAATTTTTTCCAACGGCTTTTTTGAAGGGTCTGTAGAGGGGGTCGCCAATTAAAACCAACTGCCACGAATTAAACGGATTTGTGCGATAATATGCCTCGACAAGACAGTTGCCCTTGTATAATTCCATGAAAAATTCTTCTGGCTGCGGAAATGCGTGAAGATACGGCTCGGCCACCGCACCGAGAGTCGCTGTTATGCCGTCGGTGAGCATCGCCGGACACCACTGGCTGCTATTTGGGTCGCGAATGTCAATCGCCTCCCAGCTCGATATGTGATACCCTATCGCACCATCGACGAAATCAAAGGCATCGACATATTTTTTCAAACTGTACCAACCGCAATAGATGGCTGCCTGAGGACACGCACTTGGCGGGAATAGTTTTTCCGTTTGTTCCTCTTCAACGGACATATCCGTTTGCAATCTTGTAATCACCGCCAGGTCCCGCAAAGATTGGTCAAAACGACCATACAAATCTTCTTTTACAATACCCCGCGAGTCAATGTAAGCAATGCCTTTTAATCCCGTTTTTTCAGCCGCTATCGCCTTATCGATAAGGCCCTTAACTATTTCATAGTTTGGCCCATCAAGCCGGCTGACCATAAGCGTATTAAGACTCAAACCCGGAATGTCACCCTTTAGCATATTCGGCTGCCACCGATACAGTTCATAGCTGCCGTTCAACACCATTGATAATTCGCTATCCACGGAAGCATCTGTTTCTTTACCTTCGATATAATCAATTTCGAATTGTGTCTTAGCCAGTTTATAGGTGCTTTGCTTGTGCTCAAGCGAGTTGGTTCGGCCGTTCTGCTCAAGCTGTTTGATTCTTTTTTTCTCCTGCTCAACTAATTCTTTTAATTCTTTCAATTTGCCTTGCAGCTCTTTTAAAGGCCCTCGCCTTCCGACCTTGTACGGTACACCATAGGTCGTAAGCAGACATCTGATTTTGCCGGGTTGCTGTTTAGTGAGCAGTTCTTTGCGAATCGGCTCGGCAAGCAATCTTTCGTAGTCGTTTCTGCTTATTGTGTTGTTAAGGTTTTTCCCTAAAGAAACCGCAAGGACATTATCCCTCGGGAGCTGCCTCTTTTCGCAATAATATTTTGCAATGTGCATAGATGCAGCGATGTCTTTGTTTGCTATTATCAGTATTTCATCCGGCTCTAACGCAAAAACAGCTATGTTCTGTAAAAATAGCAGCAATATTGCGGTGAGTAACCTATGCATGGTTAGATTTCTGGCCTCGGGTATATTCGGACTGCGAGTATCTTTTTTCATAAATATTTTTTCGAACAAATACTTGGGTGATAGTCGCCAAAATTACCCTCAAATCCAACCACAAGCTTTGCGTTTCTACATATTTAACATCGAGTTCGAGTTTTTCTTCGCGTGTTAGTTCTCCCCGTCCTGATATTTGCGCTAAACCTGTCAAGCCGGGTTTAACAAGCAGCCGTTTTTTCTGCCTGTTGTTCCATTCGGAAATTTGCGAAAGATACAAAGGCCGAGGCCCTACAATACTCATATCTCCTTTTAATACGTTAAACAATTGTGGCAGCTCGTCAAGTGAATATTCCCGCAGAAATCTCCCCACTCTTGTGAGCCTTTGGTCTTCGCTGGATTTTGGACTCGGCCCAAACGGCTCAACACCGAGCCGCATTGTTCGGAACTTATAAAACATAAACGGCCTGCCATTTTTCCCCCCTCGTTGCTGTTTGAATATTGTAGGCCCTTTGCTTGTTATCCTTATAGCTATTGCTATAACAGTAAAAACCGGCAACAATATTATTGCTGCTGGCACAGAAACCAACAAATCAAAAATTCGTTTAAGAAATTTTCTCATGGTGATTGATTAATGAATGGTGAGTACCTAATCTGTAAGCGAGGAATAACAACTTAATCATTTAACCAAGTTAGTCTTAGCTACATAGATGTTACTGAGCACCCCGTGGTTGTTAATTTGCCCGAGAAGCTCAAAACCGCACTTCGAGTATAATTTATTTGCCGGTTTATTGTCTGCTCCAACCAGCACTTTTACTTTTTCTATTCCTCTTCGTGAGCACTCGGCTAGACCTTTCTGTATTAATGCGGTGGCTAAGCCCTTGCCCTGCTCTTTTTCAGCAACTACTATAGAAAGTATCTCCGCGCAGGGTAAATCCATTTTCTTTATCCTGCTGGGATAAAAAAGTGTCTCGAACAGTCTTTTTATCCGCTTTAGCGAAAACATCTTAGCGGCCAACAGCAGGATAAGGCAGGAACCTTTTCTAAGAATAACTGATTTGTAAAGTCTATTCAGATTTGAGGTAAACGCTACAAAACCGACAGTCCTATCATTGTCTTCTGCTACAAAACCAAAGCTGGACTTACTTTGTGAAATTGCTTCATATAAAGAACTTACAAAATCAATGCCCAGTGAGCTTATAAATCCGGTACTGATACCGGATATGTGCAATCCTGTTACATCAGAAGCATGTTCAGGAGAAAGTTCTACGAACTTCAGATTGTTTGTCATATTTTGGCTCAAACCGACACAACTATTAATCTGCGATAGTCTTATTTATGACTTCACCGATAGTAGAAAACTTAAATTCCTTTAGAAGTTTAAACAGTTTGCTTGCAGTTGTATTTCTATTTCTTTGTTGAATTTTGTGAAATTTTATTACTCTGTTCCTTTCTTTACAAAAAAGATGCTCCATATCAAATGCTCTCGGCTCAGCATCAATTTCGTAAGGATGAATATATACTATCGCAGGCCTAACCTTCTGGATGCGTTTTATTGCCCATCTTGTAAAAGCGTAAGGAAAATGCCTGATATATCCTCCACCGGCTGCGGGTAGTGATTTGCCCAAGATGGTTACCGTTGACATTGGCACTTCGACAATAGTGCGACCAGAGGGAAGTTCGACTCTACATATATCCTTGCTAAAGCCCTCCCAGCCATAACGTTTGCCTGAAACAGGGAAAATGCTTGAGTCGTATTCAAAACCTTCCTGCAACAGCACTTCAAGAGCCCATTTTGTGCTGGGCATTACGGAAAATGCTGGTGCACGATAACCGAATACTGGACAGGAGGTAATATCTTCAAGTAGCTTCTTGCTATCAACAATTTCTTTACGGAACTGTTCTTTATTGAGTTTGAAAATCTGCGTGTGAGACCAGCCATGACTGGCAACTTCATGACCGGCTTGCGCAATCCGCGTTATCAAGCCGGGGAACTTCTTCGCCACCTCACCAAGTATAAAAAATGTGGCCTTAACATTGTGCTCTGCAAGCGTCTTCAAAAACCATTCAGTGTTCCTTACTACAGCATCACTCGGCTCAGCATCAATATGTAGCCAGTCGCGTGATAAAATGCTCCAATAATCTTCAACATCAATCGAAAGTCCGTTTACCATTTCTAAAAACTATCCGTACAGTCCGCTATAAATGATCAAACATTTCAGAGAAAGCATCAATTTATCAAACATAAATAAAGTTTGAATTGGACATTGTGACTGTAGTTACCAACAGAGCGTGTCTACAACCCCTCAAGCCAGTTATTACACAGGCTCATTAAATCTGACCAATCAATAATACCATTTTTATCAAAATCAGCAACATTGCCGGACTCAAGCCAATACTGAGAGAATATCGAAAAATCCTTCATGTCAACATCCCAATCATTATTAAGATCACCAACCGGCCTTAGGACATTCCAAATCTTCTCAATCTCAGATGAATCCAAAGCTCCATCCCAATGACGAACAGTCGCTATCAAACCACAACCGTAAGAGGAAAAAGATGAATCTGTACCAAATCTAACGCCGACCGGAGCTGCCAGAAGCGTGCCAGCAGAAACTACGTGTTCAGAACCAACCAGTGGGCTCTGCACAGATAAGGTAAAATAACCGTCGCTGTTTGTAAGAGCAAGTTTGATGCTATCCAAATGCTCCCACGTATAAAGTTTTGTCGTCCTACAGCTATAGGTGCCATCGCTGGCTACAAACGCAGCCATATCGATGTCATAATATAAATCAACACTATTGGGACCATCAGTCCAACTTGCTATGGTGATATCTCTATGCCATTCACGCGAGGACAACTCCGGGCGCCATTCAAAAGTCGTAGTAAACTGCTGACCCAAACCAGCCAGAGATTGATAGGCATATTCATCATCCCGAGGGATACCCCCTATCTGCCAACTGCCTGAATCATGCAAGGTAGGGCTGTATGCCACCTGTACGCAATCTATATAACATGTGGCATCCGAAAAATTTCCATCATAACCACTATCATCAAGAAAAATACGAAGTCCGACATACCCGGTAATCTGCGATGTGCATCTGCCCCATATCGTTACCTTTTGCCAATCATCAACAACTGTAAAATATGACTGATTGAATTCTATACTACCACCGCCTACGACATAGATATCCGCAAAAGATTTATATACCGCAGGCCAGGTAGGAGCGCCTTTAATCCAAAATGAAGCGCATATATAATCACCAACACAGGGATTACCATCCATATCAGACCATTTACCGCTATTGACCAGGGTAAAACCATAGCCTTTGTTAGAACAGACAACCTTAAGACTCGAAGAACCGTGCAGTCTGCATTCGGTACTTATGCCACTGCTAACATTATTAATATCGTATTGCATATACCATTTACCAATCGAATCTTCGAAACTACTGTCTGCGGGATTGTTAAATATGTTGTTTACACCTTTTTCAATCTGTAAGGCCTCCACGAAAGCCGTATTGACAGGCTCCATTCGAAAGAGCAGATTGGTTCCAGCAAGCCCCCAGTATGTACCCCAAAGATAACCATTTGCATAGCCAACTATCGTATAAAAACCCTGTGCACTTTGTCCCACGCGATAAGCAGCAACCCAGTGCTCACCATCGGCACTTACATATATGCCTCCTACCCTGAAGGTACTTTCTGCCTCTGATGCAACTGGAGCATAGTAAACTCCGTCGTGCAGGCACATGCTGCGTACTTCACCCCTTGGATTTGCCTGTCGATAAGGGCTATTATTAGAATCTCTATATTCAGGCCAATCCAATACGTTTTTTATCGTATCATCAATAGGGTCGAGCCGCCAGATTACAGGTTCTATGAATGAGCCGTCATGGCCCCAGTAAAGATATTTGCCATCGGAGAAACCACAAGCAGGATTCGAGATATATATTGGCGAATTTGATGTTTCAGACCAATTATTGGGATCCTTCTTGCCCCCTGGACCAGGGGTATATTGAAGTTTGATTACTTTGGCGGCGGGTTCACCATCTCCATAAGCAATATATAAAACATCTGTATTCCCAGGTTTGAAAGCTGCTAAATGAACGTGTTGTTCATTTGGTTCTGGCTCGTAAATCTTGGACCAGGTGGCTCCGTAATCATCACTATAATAAATGCGTCTGCAGCTATTTGGTTGGAACCGATAGCCATATTCCCCGATAGCAACCTCATTGTTAGCCACAGCATACCATTGTGAACCAATAGGAAAGCCTCTTTCAAATTGTTTAACCCATGTCCACGTTTGCCCTTTATCCGTGGAACGAAACAGGTTACCCTGCTGATTCGGTTCAGAGGGACAGCCCATCGCCAATATCCACGAGCCATCGGGTAAAACTTCTATACATGTGATAAAATCCTGAGGAATTCGATGAGAAACGAATGGCTCATCTGAGTATGTATTACAAAGAGTATTAAATTGTGTACCATCGGTTGTTGTTTGAACCTCTGCACCATAACCACACAGAACCTGATTGCCGTCTACGGCAAACGCTACTCTTCCAGGTTTATCACTATATATGGTAATCTTTGGTTTGGAAACAATACATATATTTTTATATCTGCCGTGGTTTGCAGGCACCTCTTGAAAATCAGAGTCAAATCCTATTGAATTGCGAACAATTTCAATAGCTTGCATGTCTGATTGGCCTGTCGCCTTAACCATTTTGAGGTTAACATTTGAAAGTAATACAAATGCTGCAACAAGCCCTGTAAAGACCGGACTTTGCTTCCTACCAGTCCTCCTCAATAATATCTTAGAGGCAGGTACCATCACCTTCTCCTAAAAAGTGGTCATTATCACTCAAGCCAGTTGTTACACAGTATCGCTAAATCCGACCAATCAACAATACCATTTTTATCAAAATCAACATCACTGCCAGACTCAAGCCAATTTTGAGAAAATATCGAAAAATCGGACCAATCAACAATACCATTTTCATCAAAATCAGCATCACTGCCAGGCTCAAGCCAATGCTGAGAAAATATCAAAAGATCCGACCAATCAACAGTACCATTTTTATCTAAATCAGCAACATTGCCGGACTCAAGCCAATACTGAGAGAATATCGAAAAATCCTTCATGTCAACATCCCAATCATTATTAAGATCACCAACCGGCCTTAGGACATTCCAAATCTTCTCAATC
>Ga0299912_10005841_pt1 | contig 10111 bp, 8 predicted proteins | sample RVTome_2_FD_207667 | JGI IMG/M metagenome (GOLD analysis project Ga0299912, IMG submission 207667) | Soil microbial communities from uranium-contaminated site in the Upper Colorado River Basin, Wyoming, United States - RVT95D214 (version 2) ...
CTCTTCACTTGAGAGGGCGGTAACGAGGGTACAGGTAGCAGAGAAATACAGATAAGAGAAACAAGAATTACAGTATAGTTCATAAATTCAGTAAAATAAAAAAGAGCCATGCTTAAATGTATGGCTCTTTTTTATGAATAGAATTGGAAGTTATAAAACTGGTATGATATAAAATATATATTTTTTCTTCAGGTGATACAAACACATGCCAAAAGAAAATATTCTTATAATAGATGATGAAGAGTTTATCCTCCAGCTTTCAAGAGATATACTCACCAAGATAGACTATCATGTGAAAACAGCCTCTGACGGAAGTGAAGGGCTGAAGTTTCTTGAAAGCGATAAGTTCGACCTGATCCTGACAGATATCAAGATGCCCGATATCAACGGTCTCGATGTCATCAGGCACGTACGTACCCATAATAAAGAAATACCGATCATCGTCATTACCGGTCACGGCACGCTCGATATCGCTATCAATGCACTCAGATTAGGGGCGCAGGGATTCATATTAAAGCCGTTCACTCCGGTTGAGCTCAGGGCCGCTGTTGCCGAGGCGCTCGAAAAGACAAGACTGCTCAGAGAGAACATAAGAATGCGGGCGTTAATGCCGCTCTTCGAGGTCAGCAAAGAGATAATCGGAGAAGTCGATCCGAAAAGATTGCTTAAACTGATAGTAGAAATTGTAGTTAAAGAAACCCATGCCGACAGGGTATGGCTTGCCCTGATCGATGAAAGTACAGGCAAACTAAATCTGAAAGAGCATTATGGGGTGTCACCCGATTTTGTTGAGAGAGCAGAGAAGGTTTTTGAGAAGAAAAATCCCCTGGTTATTACCAACGAAATTGATTTAAACAGGGAATTTTATGAGATCGACCAGATTCAGAGGACGTCTCCTGATATTTTTGTTCCCCTTTCGATCAGGGGAAATATCATCGGTCTCCTCTGGATAAGCAGGCTTGGCACTGAACATCCTTTTTCTCCGTCAGAGATTGAGCTCGTTTCAGTCCTGAGCGGCCAAGCTGCTGCTGCAATAGAAAATGCACGCCTCTATGAGAAGCTCGAGCAGTCTTACCTGTCAATGATTGTTACCCTATCAGGTGTCGTGGAGGCGAGAGATCTGTATACAGACAAGCACATGAAGGACATTTCTGAGTATTCAGTCGAGATTGCAAGGAAATTTAAACTCTCCGATAATGATATCGAAAACATCAGGAAAGCCGCACTTCTCCATGACCTGGGCAAGATATGCGTACCCGACAATATCCTGATGAAGGCAGATAAGCTGTCTGAGGAAGAAATGGATATTATCAAGAAACATCCCTCGGACGGTGCAAAGATCATCGAGTCTGTAGCGCCGATAAGAGAAGCCAGGGGAATAATAAGACATCATCATGAATATTTTGACGGTTCAGGCTATCCGGACGGACTAAGGGGAGAAAAGATTCCCCTGGGTGCCAGAATAATTGCGGTAGCAGATGCGTTCGGTGCAATGACAACAGACAGGCCTTACAGAAATGCGCTCTCGGTAGACGAAGCCCTAAAAGAGCTTAAGGAATTTTCAGGGATACAGTTCGACCCCCAGGTTGTAGAAATATTCATTTCACTGCTGCATGAGAAAGGTATTCTGGATAATGTGTAAAAAAGACTGCAACTCAGAACACAGCCGGTATGGATGTCACTCTTGACAGTATCCGTGACATACAATTGTACCAGTCAAAGATAGGATATCGTTTCTCAGTCGATGCCCTCCTGCTTTATAATTTTGTAAACCTTAATAAAGTCCATAAAATCGCTGACCTCGGTGCAGGTTCTGGGATCGTAGGGATTTTGCTTGCAAAAAAATATCATGGTGCATCTGTTGATCTCCTTGAAATTCAGGAAAGCCTTGTCACACTCGCAAAGAAAAATGTCCTCCTGAATGGTCTTGAAGACAGGGTGAAGGTCATCAGGCGCGATTTAAGAACACTTTCCTCATTGACGTCTTCCCCTTATAAATATGACCTTGTCGTGTCAAACCCTCCATTCAGAAAGTTCAGCAGCGGTCTGATAAGTATTGGGGAAGAAAAGGCTGTTGCAAGGCATGAAATAAAACTCAACCTTAATGAACTTATCCGGGCAGCCTCTTTCTGCTTGAGGGAGAAAGGCAGATTATGTATGATTTATCATCCCAACAGGATTTCGGAACTAATAGAAAAACTGAAGGGAAAAAACCTTGAGCCAAAAAGACTGAGATTTGTTTATTCAAACACATCAGCGGAGTCCAAGATTATTTTGCTGGAGGCTGTTAAAGGAGGGAGGACAGGATTAAAGGTGGAGAAGCCATTTTATGTCTACAAGGAAGACGGAAGGTATTCGGATGAAATGCATGCAATATATAATTCAGAATAGATAGCACGCAGCTTGCTGCGGGGTAGTTCATTTGCAATAAAATAATAACGTGGAGTTCTGATGGATTTGATACAAGATTTTCTCATATATCTATCAGCAGAAAAAGGACTCTCAAGAAATACTGTAGAGTCATATAATCTTGATCTCAGAAAATTTCAGGAATTTTTATCTTCAAGAGATAAGGAATTGGGTTCATTCTCAAGGGCAGATATCATTGATTTTATTGAGCAGCTCAGGAATAAAGGCTATTCCATATCGAGTATCTGCAGGTTCATATCCTCTATCAAGGGTTTATGCAGGTATCTTATCATCGAGAATATGGTAAAAGAGAACCCGTCGGAAAACCTCCAGTCCCCAAAGAAGTGGGAGCGGCTTCCGAAATCGCTCAGCATCTCGGAAATCAGAACACTCCTTGAATCAGGTTTCACCGGTGACATGTCTGCCCCAGCTGTAATGAGAGATTATGTGATGTTTGAACTCATGTATTCTTCGGGTCTCCGGGTCAGTGAACTGGTACTCCTTAAACTCGAGGATATCAATTTTGAGGCAGGGTTCCTGCGGGTTTTAGGAAAGGGCTCAAAAGAAAGGATTGTGCCGGTCAACATGAGAGCCGTTGAGATGCTGAAGAAATATATCAGCCGGCAGAGAGGAGAGATCTTAAAAAAGAAGCGTTCGCCGTATCTTTTTGTTACCAACAGGGGGAACCCGATGACACGGCAGCGTTTCTGGCAGACAATAAAAAAGATAGGGAAAAAAGTCGGCATAGAGATATCTCCTCATGCCATAAGACATTCCTTTGCAACGCATCTGCTGGAGGGAGGTGCTGACCTCCGGTCTCTCCAAAAGATGCTCGGACACTCGGATATATCAACAACGCAGATCTATACAAAGGTAACGGCTGACAGGCTGAAACAGGTTTACTCAAAGCACCATCCAAGGGCATAACAACAGTAGATAGTAAACAGTAAGCAATGACAAGATAAGAGTTTTTATTTTATACTTGTAACGCATAATTCATTACAGTTACTTTTAATGATGCGGAGGTATACATGCCTGAAAAATTAAGTTTTGACAAACTGTACAGATTTTGTGATCCCGATACCTTTACCTTCAATACAACAGATGACCTGCCGGAATTTAAAGAGACCATAGGCCAGGAAAGGGCCCTCCATGCCCTTGATTTCGGTCTCGGCCTCGAGAGTACCGGTTTTAATATATTTCTCCTTGGCGAGCATGGCACGGGCAAGATGACCACGGTACGCTCATTTCTGTCCGAAAAGGCCATGAATGAACCCGTACCAAAAGACTGGTGCTATGTCTACAATTTCAAGGATCCTGATATACCGGTGACGATCTCTCTCGAACCGGGACAGGCAGCGCTATTCCAGAAAGACATGGATGAAGTTATCAAGATATTGAGGGTTGAAATCCCAAAGGTCTTTGAATCCAAGGAATACGAAAAACAGAGGAACAAAATAATCGAAGAATCCCAGAGAAAACAGAAAGAAATATTCACGAGCCTTGAGGCAGAAGCACAGGATAAGGGCTTTTCCGTCCGCAAAACAATGAGCGGACTCATTATTGCACCCGTAAAAAAGACCGGGGAGCCACTGACCGAGGAGGAGTACGAATTACTTGATGAAAAGACAAAGAAGAGGATAGATGAGACAGGCAAGGCGCTGCAGGAGAAACTGAATGATGTTGTGCGCATGGTGAGGGAAGCCGAAAAAATGGTCAAGGAGGCGATCGGGAACTTCGAGAAAGAGGCTGCCCTCTCCGCCGTAGGCCATCTCATCGACGACCTGAAGGGCAAATACAGTGAGTATGAGAAGATCATTGCCTATCTTGAAGATGTAAAGGAAAACATTCTTGATCATCTTGATGATTTCAAGGTTCAGGAAGAACAGGCCCCTCAATTGCCATTCATGAAAATGCCCAGGGCAGAACCGACATTTGCGAGATATTCGGTGAATGTCCTTGTGAACAATAAGGACTGCAAGGGAGCCCCGTGTATTTTCGAAAGCAATCCGACATATTACAACCTCTTCGGAAGGATAGAGCATAAGATTCAGTATGGAATTGCGCTGACAGACTTCTCGATGATAAAAGCAGGATCGTTACACAAGGCAAATGGTGGCTATATCGTGATGAATGCGATTGACCTTCTGAGGAACCTGTTTGCCTATGATGCATTAAAGAGGGCTATTCGGAACAGGGAGCTAAAGATAGAGGATGTCTGGGAGCAATACCGGTTAATAACAACAACAACCCTCAAGCCGGAAGCGATACCATTGGACATCAAGGTTATACTCGTAGGGAATCCTTATCTTTATTACCTCCTCTATAACCTCGACGAAGAATACAGGGAACTTTTCAAGGTCAAAGCCGATTTTGAAAGCAGGATGAACCGAACTGATGACAACATGAAGAAATATGCTTCTTTTGTAGCTACTATCACCAGAGAAGAGAAACTCCTGCCTTTTGAAAGGAAAGGGGTTGCAAAGATAGTCGAGGTGGGTTCGAGGCTTGCAGAGCATCAGAACAAATTGTCTTCAAGATTCAGCGATATCTCCGACATTGTCAGGGAAGCAAGTTACTGGGCTTCAAAATCAGGGAGCAATGTAGTCAGCGATGTACATGTCCAGCAGGCAATCGATGAAAGGGTGTTCAGGACAAACAGGATCGAAGAGCACCTGAGGGAAATGATCCTCGAAGGCACAATTATCATCGATACTGCAGGAGAGAAAATAGGACAGATAAACGGTCTTGCCATCTTAGATCTCGGCGATTACAGCTTTGGAAAACCCTCAAGGATAACGGCAAGGACTTACGCTGGAAAGGCGGGCGTCGTGAATATAGAGCGTGAAACGAAGATGAGCGGCAAGATCCATGAAAAAGCGATACTGATAATCACGAACTACCTTGGCAGCAGATATGCAGCAAAAAAGCCGATAAGCCTGTCTGCATCAATCACCTTTGAGCAGCTGTATGATATGGTCGAGGGCGACAGCGCTTCGTGCGCTGAACTTTATGCGCTCCTGAGCAGTATCGCGAATATCCCCTTGAGGCAGAATATCGCTGTTACAGCATCTATGGATCAGAACGGAGATGTTCAACCCGTTGGTGGGATCAACGAAAAGATAGAAGGTTTTTTTGACCTTTGCAGGTTGATAGGGCTCGACGGAAGCCACGGAGTGATAATACCTGCGAGAAATGTAAAAAATCTCATGCTGAAAAAGGATGTTGTCGATGCGGTAAGGGACGGAAAGTTCTCCGTATACCCGATCGAGAAAGCTGATGAAGGGTTGGAAATCCTTACCGGCATGCAGGTTGGCGAACTCAGGGAAGACGGGACATACCCGGAAGGAACCGTTAATTACCTCGTTGTAAAACGTCTCACCGAAATATCGGAGTCCATGGAGAAGAAAAAGGAAAAGGAAGAGGAAGAGGAAAAAGAGGAAGAAAAAAAGAAACAAGAAAAGGATAATGAAAAAGGTCAATGACCCGTAGGGCAGTATGGCTGATTGAGGCCGGTTTATACATAATACTGTCCATACCAATAGCAATCCTGCCACTGAGATTGTCATTGAAGGTTGGGGAAATGCTCGGCCTTTTGCTTTTCTCTATGTGGAGGAGCAGAAGAAAGATTGCCATAGATAATCTGGCAAAATCTGTGTCTGCTCAGGCTATGACAATTCCTGTTCCAGTCGAAAAAATAATCAGGGATAATTTCAAAAACATCGGGAGATCATTCGCAGAAGTCATTAAAATCTATTATGGCCTTGGGAGAAAGATAATAGATTCAGTACAGCTAAAAGGCCTTGAAAACGTTGAGGCGGCGAAATCAAAGGGCAGGGGGATTCTGTTCATAGCAGGACACTGCGGGAACTGGGAGCTTCTGGCTGTTGCCACATCTGCAAAACTATCTGGTCTTTCCGTCGTTGCAAGACCAATAAATAACCCATATATCAATAATCTTGTTGAGCGCGTAAGGAGGAAATACGGTAACAGCGTAATCAACAAGAAAGGTGCTTTAAAGCCTGTCATTCGAACCCTCAAAAATAATGGTTGTGTCGGCATCCTGATGGACCAGGCGGTTATCAAAGACGAAGGATATGTGATAGATTTTCTCGGGAGGGGCGCATGGACAACGAAAATGCCTGCCCTCATAGCGAAGAAAACCGGTGCTGCAGTCCTGCCGGCCTTTATACACAGAACAGATGAAGGCCATGAGATAAACTTCTATCCCGAGGTAGAACTATCCCGAACTGTTGACAGGGAAAAAGCAGTAAAGGAAGATACGATCACATTCTCAGGTTTTATCGGACAATATATAAAAGAACATCCCACAGAATGGCTCTGGATCCACAGGAGATGGAAGAGGGTCAAACCCTAACCAGTTCCTTCCTCTACGAGTTGTAGCCCTGCCTCGTATGCCTCCTTGAGTGCCGTAGAATGCTTTGTGATGTCACCTTTTGCATCTACTCCTGTATAGCCCAGTGTTTTGTGTTCCGGGACGCTGACAGTCCTGAAAAAGGCCTTGGCGGTTTTTTCAGCACACTCTATACCGGTTGCGCCAATTTTTTCTTTCATCCCGGCAACAAGCAACAGCAAACCTTTCCGCTTATAAGGACCTTCAGGGATCGGTTTCTTGAGCAAGTATTTCTCGCACCAGAATGCCTGGCATCTGTCAATCATCATCTTTGCCTGTGCACTGACGCTGAAGAAGAAGATGGGAGAGGAGAGAATGATTCTGTCGGCTGTCCCGATGGCCTCGTAGACCTGGGACATATCGTCATCATAGACGCATGTCCCCGTTTCTTCACACCCTCCGCAATTCTGGCACGGCATGATATTCATCTGATTCAAGTTAAAGATCTGGACATTGAAACCTGATTCTTCTATACCCCTGATTGCCTCTTTCAGAAGCAGTTCAGTATTCCCGCCTTCTCGCGGGCTTCCGAGAAATGCTATAACTTTCATATCAGTCCTTGTCTTTCGCTTCTTTTTTAAATTCTATCCAGTCCTTCATATGCTGAAGGTTTTCATTAAGAGACCACCATCCGTTTTTGAAGGAGGTATAGTCAGGCGCGCCGGTCATTGCCGAAGAATACCGGATCGAGTTCGAATAGAAAAGCCACTGTCTTGTCCACATCTTTTCGATTGATTCATCAAACGGGTTTGTTTTGTCCTCAATCCCTTTGCCCCATGCATCCAGCATGAGTTTTGTTGCTGTAAGCGTCATCTCGTTCGTCTCTTTAATGGAATTATCGAGCTTTGCAAAATGCCCCCTGACCCAGTCTGTGCTATGACAGCTGTTGCAGACCCTGCTCATTATATTCAATCTCTTTTCCTGTTCGGATTTATCAATGAGGAATTCAGATGCAGGCTCATTGGTAAATGTAACAGGCAGCGGAAGGCCATCTTTATTTTTGATGATTGTCGTATCTCCTGATTTCGGCTGAGGACTGCTGTAGATCAGGCCGAACAGTCTAACCCATAAACGTGAACCAAAATCATGCGACCTTTCAGCAATTACGCTATCGTCATCTGATACGAGGAGGCTGTTATGGCATGCGGCACAGGTTGGAGCCTTAATGTCTTGTCCCACTTTCCAGGGAACATTGGTAAAGTTCCAGTCTTTCCCTTTGGATGCATAGATATTGCCATGCTTGCTTTCTTCATATATATTCCATGCAGGCACATCGGGTTCGTGATGGCATTGGCTGCAGGTGTATGGTTTCCTTGCAACCTCGATCAAAAAGCCGTGGCGTGCGTGACAGGCTGCGCAAGTGCCCAAACTGCCGTCAGGATTTATCCTTCCCACCCCCTGATTCGGCCAGTTCGTTAAATCAGGGAATTCTAAGGGGCCCAAAACAGTAGATACGTTCTTAACGCCTGTTGATTTTACCTCTGTGCCGTGACAACCAAGGCATGTTTCATGAAGAGTCATGTCAGAAGGTTTGATTGACGCAAGAGTTTTCTGTTCAACCCTCGCAATGCCGGTTGAGGTATCGACCAATGTCCGGTAGACAGGATTGTTCATGATATTCCTGAAGGCATAACCCATTTTACTTTCTGAAAATTGCCTTACCTCGACAGGATGACAGGTCTTGCAGTCATTCGGTGTGACGACGACGTTTATGCTATTTCCCATATGTCTGAAATTATCTTTATGATTATCAGCATTCAGACTATGGCATTCAAAACAGCCAACTGCATATCCCTGCAGTCCCTGAGGCAGACTTTCAGTTGATATCCTCCTTTCAAGAGCCGGTTTTTTCAAGGCCTCTGAAGGAGTGATCTTTGAATGCCTGCTTGTCAGCCAGTCTTTAACAATTCCGGGTGTGTACCTGCTGTGACAGCCGAGACACACCTGTGTTTGAGGACTCAATGAAGCTGTGGCTGTTACATCTTCTCCCTCTTCTGATGCTGACACTGCACTAACAGAAAAAAAAGACAGGATTACAAAAATGGATAGAATGTATTTAAACACGTTCATAAATAACTCCTTTTCTGTCATTCCGACTTGTTCGGTTGCCCCATAGACTTGCTGGGGCGAGAATCCTTCTTCCTTTTCATGTCATTCTGGCTTGTCGTTCGACTGAGCTCACGCCGAAGTCCAGAATCCTTCTTGAAGAAAGATTCCCGTCAAGCGGGAATGACAACAGAGATGTAAAGATCCCTAATCAACCTTTTTAAACATCTTTTTTGGTGCCCCGCAGATAGGACATTTATCAGGCGGCTCTCCTTCAGCAGTATTTCCGCATACCTGGCAAACGTGATAATCAACCTCAGAATTTTTGCCGAGGTTGTCGATTGCCTTTTTGTAAAGAGCTGCATGAATTTTCTCCACCTCATTGGCAAGATGGAAGCTTCTCATGGCAGCCTTTGCACCCTCGGCATTTGCTTCCTCGATCATCTGCGGATACATGCTCTGAAATTCATAACTCTCACCACTTATAGCTGCTTCGAGATTTTCTTTTGTACTTTTAATGCCACCGAGCTCCCTCAAATGGTTCAGGGCGTGAACAGTTTCGGCGTCTGCAGCAGCCCTGAAGAGTTTTGCGATCTGGCTGTGGCCTTCTGATTCAGCCTTTTTCGCAAATGCGATATATTTTCTGTTTGCCTGTGATTCACCGGCAAAAGCATCCTGAAGGTTTTTTTCTGTCTTTGACATCTTTACCTCCTTGCTAATTTTTGATCATATAGTTAATGCTTGGTTATATCAATTCAGTTACTAAGACGGCCATAAGTATGAATACATAACTATGACTCCAAACGTTGTACAAGACAATTATACACAACCGTCATTGCCCGACTCGATCGGGCAATCCAGAGAGGAACTGGATTCTCCGGTCAAGCCGGAGAATGACAAACAGGAGTTACTTTCAGTGAACATTAATAACGAAATCGCGTCTCCTTACTTATAGCTGTCTTAGTATGTAGCTAGTCCTCAGACCTGCCGCTTCTGTATAACGTCATCAGCCCAGCTCAGTGCAGCAGATACCGAAGGAAATCCAATGATGCTGGTGAGAAGTATTATTGCATGATATATTTCCTCTGTAGTTGCCCCAGCTTCCAAAGCCCTTCTCGTATGAGAATGCACCGAACCCTCGGATTTTGTTGCTGCGGCAGCGGCCAACTGAATCAGATGTGAAGTCTTCCTGTCGATAGGACCTACACTACGCGTAATCTTTCCAAGATTGTCAACGGCTGT
>Ga0299912_10005842_pt1 | contig 10111 bp, 8 predicted proteins | sample RVTome_2_FD_207667 | JGI IMG/M metagenome (GOLD analysis project Ga0299912, IMG submission 207667) | Soil microbial communities from uranium-contaminated site in the Upper Colorado River Basin, Wyoming, United States - RVT95D214 (version 2) ...
ATCCTTTTAAGGGGCAATGGGGAGGAGAGGTTGCCGCTGCTAAGCTTACCCAATATCTTCAACCGCAAATCATAACGATCTATACAGCACCTCAGGAGCTTGATCAATTGTTAATTAAAAACAGACTTAAAAGAGACCAAACCGGAGATGTCGAAATTCTAAAGAAATTTTGGAAGCCAGCTGAGATCTGGAAGTATGAAGATCTCGTCCATCCTATCCTCATTTACGCGGACCTCTTAGCAACAGGCAACGAGAGAAACATTGAGACCGCAAAAATGATTTATGGCCAGCATATTGTTCAACTTATCAGGGAAGATTGAAAAACCAGTAGTTGACACTCTTCAGATCTTGAAGAAGGTAGCAGACTCCTTAGGCATTCCCTTCTTTGTCATTGGCGCTTTCGCAAGAGATCTTATTCTCAAACACGGTTACGGTATTGAACCTCGAAGAAAAACTGGGGACATTGATTTAGGAGTGGAAGTTGCCAGCTGGGAACAATTCAAGACATTGTTCGAGTCATTGATTGCAACGGGCCAGTTCTGTCTTACTCCAGACGAGCAGAGATTACGCTGCGGAACTATTCTCATCGATATTCTCCCTTTTGGTCCTATTACTGACAAGGATAAGAAAATCAGTTGGCCTCCTGAACATGAGATCATTATGAGTATGGTTGGATTTGAAGAGGCATATGAATATTCAATAACCTTCAGATTAAGTTCTGATCCTGAACTCGATATCAAATTGGCCTCTCTGCCTGGATTGGCAATCATGAAGCTTATTTCTTGGAAAGAAAAATACCCGAACCGGAAAAGGGATGCTGAGGATTTACTGCTCATTATGAATAAGTATGAGGAAGCTGGGAATTCCGAGCGACTGTATGAGGAAGACTTACCCTTGCTTCAGGAAGAGGGTTTTGACACAAAATTAGCTGGTACTCGGTTGCTAGGCCGCGACATGGTGAAAATATCCGATCCGGAAACATCCCGGACTATCAAAGGGATCTTAGATGCTGAAACTGAGGAGATGGGTCAATATAAATTGCTTACAAATATGATTAGGGAAACCGGTATGTCTCATACAAGGTTTGATGAATTACTGGCCCAACTAATGAAGCTTAGACAAGGATTCGTCGAGATTGGAGAAAAACCATAAATCACAATATCAAAGCCACAAAAAATGGTGCCGGAGGTCGGAATCGAACCGACACGGGGTGGAAGCCCCGCGGGATTTTGAGTTTTGACCGGGATCAGGGTTCTTTTAAATCACTTTTCCTTTGCTTCAATAATAGCTTTTCATGAGTTAACCATTCCTTCCCCCTCTTAACTGCGATAAATTTCCCTCTGGATATAAGAGTCCTTATGCTGTCCGGAGAATAGTTAAGAACCTCCCCCACTTCTTTTGCGGGCTTGAGTTTCATCCCCTCTTTTTCCTCCAGAAGTCGCGTCAAAATCCTGTCGATGCCGACTCTTAAGCTCTCCAACATAAGATCCTCTAACAAAGATGTATCCATATGCTCCAAGGCATTTTGGACATCTTGTCGAGAGAAGGGTATTTCAGTCAACCTTCTCAATACAGAATCACCTTGCTCAAGCGATTTGTAATACTTCTTCTTGTTCTCATCATCACCCTTTAGAATGATTGGAGGATATCCTGCAGATATGAGAAGGTAGTTAAGGATTATCCTTCCAGTTCTTCCATTCCCATCATCAAAAGGATGGATCGTTTCAAATATAACGTGTTGCTTTGCCAGAAACCCGAGAAAATCTTCCGATGAAAAACTTTGACTTATATACTCCTCAAAAAAAGCCATCCAGTCATTGACGAACAACCCAGGCGGCGGGACAATCTTCGCTCCAGTTATTCTTAAATCTCCCCTTCTGTATTCCCCTTTTGCTCCGATCGCTTTGCTCGTCTGACTTATGAGTGGAGTTCCAAAAATGAATTTCCCGCTCCTGTAATTTTCATAAGCGAGGCCATACAAGAACCTCGCTGCTCTGTAATAATTGAGAGCTTCTTCTTGATTTTTCTTTAGTGGTTTTCCGCTTGCGAGAACCTCTTCAAGTTCCTTATCGGAGACAAAAAAACCCTCGATCAAGATGGAGTTACGGGTTTCTTCCTTGAGGATATAAAGCCATTCCTCGATTATCACCTCAGGTTCAGGTAACCCACCGAATTGTTTCAAAATATCGAATCTTTCAGAAATACTGTTTCGCATAATCTCCAAAAATATTGAAAAGTAAATGATAACAACGTGTTTTATCTGTTGCGTTTGAACGAAAAATCTGAGACGCAACAAAACTTAGTTCAAATCTGTTTCGTATATTCTAACCATATTACAAAACCTTAAGAATGTCAATATGTTTTGACTGTTGCGTCCGATTTAAAAATAATAAACGCAACAACCACAAAATCAGAAGCGCATTTGATCGGTATAACATCGCGAACGATCAGAATATGAAGGAAGCTGCCAGAAAGAAGAAACCCTACTATGAAAAGCAGGAAGCTATAGCCGAAGAGACCAAGAGACAACAGATTCTACTTTTAGAAAGGGCCCCGAGGCAATGACTAAACTTTTTATAAAAGATAAGACTTGAATTTACGAAGCTGTGAGATTTTGTGGGGATTTCTTTCTGTAATAAACGATTGAGAAGTCCCATTCTAAGGTGTAGGTCTATTACTAAAAGTAATAATTGTGAGCTTGCTTTTATGTTTGGCATATCTTGTGATCGAATCCTTCTTGACGCAATAGAGCATTTCATATATAGTTTATGCAGATTTTATGAATAATTAAAGAGAGCGCGAAAAGAGGTTTTTTATGGGTCAAACAATTCCTAATTCGTCTTCGACGGGCGGTCTTCCAAGTTATAAGAAGCCCCCGGTTAACGAAGTTGTTTGTGGGATGAGATTTCATACTCCTGATAAGCTCTTTATACCCCATGTCGGTCTCCTCTGGGATAAATTTCGCCAGGAGTATCCAACTATCCAACATGCTCCACCGATAGTGACAGCTAAAGGTGAAATTCCAATTGATAAGGCAACAGGACTACCATTACAAAGAGTCTGGTTTATAAATAAATCAGACAATCAATTGATACAATTTCAGTTTGATCGGTTCTATTTCAATTGGCGACGCAGACAAGACGTTTATCCTCGATATCCCCATGTCATCAAGAATTTTGAGATTGTGCTGAATACTGTAGTAAATTTTTTCAATGAATTTGAGCTTGGCGAATTTAAGCCAATCGAATATGAACTTAGTTATATTAACCATATCCCAAAGGGCCAAGAATGGAATTCGATTGACGACCTCCCGAGAATATTTTCGGATTTTGTTTGGAGGCAAACAAGGGGACGTTTCTTGCCGAGCCCTGAAAACGTTGCATGGCAGACAACTTTCCCACTTCCAGGAAAAAGGGGGCATCTGATTGTTAATCTAAAACAATCTATACGAATGGAGGACAAAGTTCCTTTATTTGTTCTTGACTTGACGGCGCGAGGGCTCGGCGAATCAACTGACAAAAATACTACTCGTGAATGGTTCGACGTAGCACATGAATGGATAGTCCGAGGGTTTACTGATCTAACAACCCACGAAGTTCAAAAGGAATTTTGGGAGCGAGAAGAAAATGCCTGAGTTGGACTTACAGAAAGCTGATGAAAGGTTTGAGGTAGCACGGAAAGCCAGCATAGCATATGGGAATGAATTTCTTATTGACATTTCACCCAGTAAGCAATCATATCCTGGAGCGTCGGAAATTATCATATCTCAAGCATTTTCGGCTCCATTGGTTAATCATATACGTTTCTTTACCACGGCAGCCGTAAACCAGGAAGGTCGCCAGGTTTCCATAAGTGGTTGGCTTGAGAAAAAGGACCCATTTACACAAGTGGACTTGGTGGATAGCGAAGAAGATCAGGTGCAACAACTAATTTACCAGATTAAAACGTCACTTTCTATTCCCAATCGGGAAAGTCTGGCTAATAGGCTTGTTGCATTACTCAATGATGCAAAGGAAGAAGAGGATTTTGTCGGGGTCGGAATAGCTGCTGATTCTCTTCGTAATTTTTATTATTTTTTCCAATTATATACCGATCTAAAATGCCCTACTATCTCCTTGACGCCTGATAATGATATTTATGCTTCATGGAGGGTCGAATCGAATCGACTGTTTAGCGTTCATTTCTCGCCAAACGGGGATGCTCGTTTTGTTATCTTTAAGCCGAATGATTTGCATCCGGAACGACAAATTCGGATTTACGGAACAGCGACAACTGATATTCTCAAAAAAACGGTAGAAACCCATGGGGTTTGGGATTGGATCTCAGAATGAGAGGTGAGAAGATACCTGACCAGCACCACATTGCTCGGTTATGCAATCCTAAGCATATATCTGAAGAGCAAATTCAGGCCACCGCGTTCATGTTGAGAAAGAACGAGAAAAGTTTATCTGTAAATTGGACGGAATTTCTTAACTGCTCCAGCAGAAGGAGCGAGATCATTGAACTTCAAAATATTTATTCCAGAGAACTGAAGGTGGCGGCGAGTGCAATAATTGCTGTCCTAAACGTTGGGGAAGTCCGGGAAAAAGTATTGACAGAAAGCCTGGATAGAAGAAATCTTGAAATCCTCCACGACCCCCAATTCAATGACACATCTCATAGCGGAATATACAACTTAAAAGACGATGATATACTGATTGCTGAATTGATTCTGAAAATAGTTTGCGAGACCTACTCCGCCCATCAATAACGCAAAGAATACCGTATTTTAGCTCAAAATTAGCACTTTTGGAATTTTCTAAACCTGTATGTTTTTAGGTGTACTTGTTAATCCGGTCTTTGTCTGACATGACCTGTCAAGTCCAATAGTGGTCAGGGCGGTAACCGGTAATCAGAAATTGATTTGACGCGGCCTCCAAAGCCAGATTTTGGTTTCTGCAGACCAATGGTTCACTTCCTAGTCCAGCTTCCGTATTGATCTTGGATCCACCAACCTTTCTTGGCTGAATCTCGCCTGATGGCTGCAAATTGTTCTGTTGCCTGAGGCATCACTTGCCTAAGATTTTGTTCATTTTCAGGCGCTCTGTTTATCCGTATAATGGCTTTAGACATGCCATTGATGATCGTTCTTCTGTTTTCATTTACCAAGGCTACGAGCTTCGTCGCCTCAGGGGTCATTAATTTTTCATCCCGTACAACGAGCATTCCATTATTTCCTTCGCCGACAGCCCCACTGTCCCTCAGCTTATCAATCTCCGGAATTCGCGCTCCGATTTGTTTGTAGGCATTCACTACATCCGGCATCTTTCTTACACTTTCGGCAATCCTTTCCGAAAGTGTCCTTTCCTGAGCATATGCAGATGAAATGAACTCCATTTTCAAGGAACCTTCTGGCTTTCCTTCTGGTTTGGACTTCGGCTCCTGACCCGGCCTCTCAGGAGTCATCAATTCTTTTTCCAGCTCCTTGTAGGCCTCCTTTACTTCTTTTTCAGGAAAGTAGATGTTCACCGTGATGATGGCACATGACACCAGTATGAAAAATACTACCCCCACCATTCCCTTTACCCTCTTATCCATGACTCTTCCTCCTTTTCCTAATATCCTATTGCTACTTTTTCTCCTTGGGCCTTTGAGCCGCCTCCGTTACCGACCATAAGAACTTGTCCAGCGCAATCCTGTTATTAAAAGGCACTACCTTCACAGACAAATCCGTCACGCCGAAAAAGTTCCGGTTTGACATCTCAAGCTCTTTAAAGATCAGGTCTCCTTTTTGAAGGTATAGACTCATGATCCCTTTATTAAAACGACGGTTCCCGAGATAGGTTTTGAGAGAGGGACCACCAATCTTCTGCAGGAACTCTTTGCTGATCATTGTCTTTTCATTTCCAGATGAGTAAGTCCAGAAATCCGCCATCCCGATGAGATGGGAGAGTCCCGCCCCAGATCCCTTGAAATTTGCTACGCCGTCAACCTTCCCCGATATGAATCCCCTGATAGGCTCAATTCGTTCACAGAGTGTTGCCATGCTCAGTCCCTGTATGATAAAACCTGCCCGGTAGTCCAGTCCTTTCGACAGATCCAGGAAAGCGGAACCCTCAAGCTTTCCTCCGAATATGTTAGCACCAAAACGTCCGATGTTCAAAACGCTTCCTCTCTGCTTTACCAGAAGGTGGATGTCTTTCAAAAGGGGAAACCCATAATCCAGAGATCCAATGGTGATCTTTTTGAAATCTTTCTCCCCCTCCTCCTTGGCATAATACTTCGTCAGTGAGTCAAATTGAGATTTCTCAAAAGAAGGAAGACTTACCGCTTCTCCTCCATCTCTGACCCATCCATAGGCTATGGGGACTTGCCCATTGATCGGCCCAATCGAATACTCCCCAAATTCTCCCCTAAGAAAACAATCCTTCAGTTGCACTCCCCCAAAGACGTCCAAGCCGTCCTTGCCGTAATCGATCGAGAATTCTGATGAGACAGACCCTTCCAATCCTGCGTAAAGGAGGCTGTCCGGGAAGACATCCCAGAAAGAGTTTCTGATCTCTTCCAGGCTAACTTCAGGAAGGATTCCTTTTATCTGCAGACTTCTCTCTTTTTCTAAGAAATCTTTGACTGTGCCGGAGAATCGGGGCAGTATACTCCCCGCAGCGGCATCCCCCTTAAAGCTGAGATCTTTTCCTTTGAACTCAAGCTCTGCCTTCAAAGAGCCATCCTTAACAATGTTCTTCCCCGTGTTTGAGGCCGAAAAAGAGACCTTCCCTGCCTGCAGTAGGGCGGAGCCGACAACGTTGGTTTGAGAATTCAAGATACCCTGAAACGTAGCTTTCTTCATATTACCTGCCACGCTATAAGGGATCTTGATCGATTTTGAGAGCAACTTCGATAAAACAGTGAGGTCTATGTCCTCTGCCACAACATTGGTCTTGATTGGGAAAAGATTTTCCGAAAGGTTTCCCTCTGCTGTCAGTTTCAACCTACCGCCAAACATCTCCGCATTTTCAATATCGAGAAAGAAATTCTTTTCGTCAAACCTTCCAACCCCGGATAAATTTCGAGAGCCAATGCCCTTAAATAGAATGTTTCTGACAGAGAAACGAAGATCTCCTGAGACTGGTCTTTGGTTGGGTTGAAGCGTTAGGTACAAATCACATTCTTCAAGCAAGACTCCCCCTGTTTTATAAGCAACATTCATATCCTTTACGTCGATCTTATATCCGGTTTTATCAAGGGGGGGAGTTAGGCTCAGGATGGCTGCAGAGGAGGTTGCACCCTCGGTTTCAATTCTAAGGTTCGTCAAAAGGACACCGTCCCTTAAATATTCAAGGCCGGAGTTACCCTTAAGCCTAGGGATCTTGTGGCCAGCAAACCGGAGACCCGTCATGTTAAGGGCGCCTTTACCCTCAAAAGTATTGTCTTTGAACGTTCCCTCTACACTGACGTCGCTCTTCTCCACGGAAGCGGTCATGTTATCTTTCACTTGTACTTCAAGGGGAGAGAGATGGAGGGAAGATAATCCATCGATTCGCTCTGGGAGGACTTGCAGGGTTGTCGTTATCTTCACATCAACAGGTTTCTTAAGAGCGTATTCCCTCAATTTCATGATCGTGGCTGAAGCCTTTCCTTGGATCGCGATCTCTTTGGCCGATGAGAAAATGATGTCAGCATCTATCTTTTGAGCGATTGCATCAGAGGATTCGATTCCACCCTCTCTTAACCGGAGTCCGCCCGAAACTTCCGGAGTCTTTGATCCAAAGTCGCCAGCGACGCGGATGTTCTCCGAAGAGAGCATCCCGCTCACTTTCATATCTTTTATGAAATGGAGTCTCGAAAGGTCAAGTCGGTCCAATTTGATGTCACCCACATAGGAAGGGCTTTCGTTCAATCTTGTAATTTTACCTCTGAATGTGGCTGCTGAGGTACCGTTCATCAATAAAGATCCATGATTGAGGGCGAGAGAATAATCCTTCAGGCTGAAGATGCCATCGGTGTGTAGCTGGATGTCCCTTAGGTCCTTGGCGAAGGAAATGGATCGAAATCCTTTTAGGAAAAGGCTTGATGTGATGTGAAATCCCCTTTTTGTGTCTCCCTTAGCTTGGACGTGGAAGCTTAAGCGCATTTTTTGAGTATCTATCCCGTATCCTTCAAACAGCCCTCCAAGTTGAGAGAGAACAAAATCCTTCGACGAGATTGAGAGGTTGACTTTCACCAGCGTCTCATTGAAAGATGTCCATCCGTCGATGTCTACTCTGCTCCCGGCATACCCGATCGTGCCTTTTATCCCGGTCCGGGTTCCTGGCCCAGAAGATATGTCTTTGAAGAGAAGATTGATACGATCACTCCTGAATCTTGGGTCCCTGTTGAGCTCGAAGGCTCCTGTGTCTATTCCTAATTCGTCAATCTTGTATTTCGTGGCAGATCTTGTGGATAAAAGACGTAACAGAACGTCGGAGATATTCCATTCACCTTTCCCATTTGTGACCAGCGAGAGCTCTGGAGAATAGAGCACAATCCTTTTAATTGAGATTTCCCCCTTAAGAAGCCGTCCAAGCCGGACATCCATCTGGACTTTTTTTACCCGAAGAAGCTCTTCAGGTGCAAAACCTTCCGGATTCTTGATCGCAATATCATAAAGATTGGCAGACAGAAAGGAGCTGATGGAAAAATCCTCAATGTGAACGCCCTGCCCAATGAGTAATGTAGCTTTTTCTGACACCTTTTGGAGGAATACTTTTCTTAAGTCAAGATAGTGTAGATAGGCCACCAAGAGAGATAGAGCGAGCAATGCTGTCAGAATCCAGAAGGTGATTTTTACGGTTCTTTTTCTGTTAAATTCCATACTTTATTATATCTTATCGCAAAATGAGAAAAACAGACAGTAGACTTTCTACTACGTATCCCAGTTGATTTCAAACCCTAATTGTTTCTGCCCGCTCATGATTCATAGATCCAACTTTCCTCCACCATGCGTAGCCCAGAAATAACATTCGTCGCCTCGAGCTCCCAAGCACCGAATGACCTGCTCAAGAACGAACCTTGAAAACTCGGCTATGTCAACCGAAATTTCAATGTATTTTTTTTACGAGTTTACAAGAAAAAAATAGGGAATTTATTTGGAGAGATCAAGAAAATGATGTCGGAGGTCCGAGGCCCTTCGGTGGACCCAGGGCAGGTTCTTCAATTGACGAGCTGGTCGTCCTTCTCGCTACTCAGGACAAGTTCCCTGTGCAAACGAGGGCAGGCTCACCGACATGGGGTTAAAGTCAGGCTAAATTCTTACCCCTTTCCCTTTTGTCGGGGAATCCTTTGAGTTCTCGATGAGTGGTTCCACCTCCTTAAAAAACTGATTTACGATTTCAATCGCATTCTCTTGTTCAATAAGGAGGAAGTTGACGATCTGACCCATCTTCGCCTCAACGAATTGGAAATCTCCTTTCAAACCATAGGCGATTCCCCAACCGTAGCTACCAGAATCGGTTCGCTGACCACAACCAATCGATTCGTCACTCGGGGAATAGACCATCCAATATTCAACATTCTCCACGGTCTTCTCCCACATGAAAGCGCCATCATCATTCTGTTGACCCTGTGCAAGGGCTACCGCCTTGATTCGATCAAAGGGAATCGGGAAATCCTGGCCGTAGGTCACCGCTGAAGAATTAGCAAGTAAGAGAGATACGAAAAGAACGATTTTGAATATCATCTTTAGGGCTTTCATCTGTATCACCTCCTTTCTCTGTTTAATTGTTTTGCATAATTGATGCCACTGCAGGATAAAGCTATCCAACTCTTAGATTATTAAAGTACTTTTCCAATTTGGAATTTTCACAAAGCTCCAACAAAATGACCTTTTTTGTCACAACGATACAACAAATTTCTGTAGAATAACTCGAACAGGATTAAGAGAAACCGCTTGACAGAAGAAGGGGCTCTCGGGGATAAACCAGGTGAGCAGGGTTAGAAGCAATTAGATTGGCGGGGAAAGTCGAGGCGGATTACTTGTTGAAATTCTGGTGCCGGAGGTCGGAATCGAACCGACACGAGCTTGCGGCTCGCGGGATTTTGAGTCAATAACCTAAATCAGGCGATTTCCCATCATTTTCGAACACTTAAATAT
>Ga0299912_10005843_pt1 | contig 10111 bp, 8 predicted proteins | sample RVTome_2_FD_207667 | JGI IMG/M metagenome (GOLD analysis project Ga0299912, IMG submission 207667) | Soil microbial communities from uranium-contaminated site in the Upper Colorado River Basin, Wyoming, United States - RVT95D214 (version 2) ...
AGGATGTTTCTGGAGATGAGTTTCTATTTCCTTGATCGACTCTAAATATCGCCCCAGGTGGTAAAGGCAGTATCCCGACCAGAAGAGAGAGGACTGGGCAATGGAGAGAGTGGGATTCTTTTCGTAAGCCAGACGGAAGAATCGACTTCCCTCCTCATAGACTCCCTTCATCAGTTGAATCCACCCGCAGGAATAGAGGGCATAGGGGCTGAATTCGCTGTCAGGATATTCTTCGACCACCTTCTTAAATAAGGAGAAAGCTTCTTCTGTCTTTTCCTGATGAAACTTTGCCTCTCCCATCCAGTATATCGCAGAGCCTTTCAATAAGCTCTCCGGGTGTTCATCGACCAACCGCCGAAAAAGTTGTATGGCATCCTCATAATTCCCCTGGAGATAGTGATACCTTCCCCTTTCGTAAAAGGCCCTATCTCCGCTGGTCATCCCTCTCGTGAGCCTGCTCGTGTAAGCACAGCCGGGTTGGGTGGTGGAGGGACTCATCTTCTTCATCGGCCCGATCTGGTCTTCTCTCAGATCGAACGAGCCTGCGGAAGGCTCCTCTTTAATCCCCTGGGCCGAAATGATGGGAAGAGAAACTTCTCTCTCTTCTGTCCATTTCGTCTCCTCTTTGCCTAAAAAAATAATTTCAGGCGTTCGAATCCGCCCCCGGCCCTGATCCTGGCCCTTGAGGATAGAGAAAGAGAAGGTGATGGAGAGGAGAAGAAGGAGGCTGAGAATCTTCGCTAACTTATTGAACATGGTATCACTCTATTTTTTAACCTATCAGAAAGATTGAAGGATTGTCAACCCTTCGGTTCCTGTCGGCCAAAGATCAGAAGGCTTACTCAGGGTTGACCCTGAGCGCGATTTCATTTCTTCCACCTTCGTCTTTCCTATGTTGAGCAGGATTTCGATTTTGTCGAAGGGGCAAGAATTGACCGCAATTCAGACACTGGACTTCAGACTTTAGACACCAGACTTTTTTATATAGGAAATTAAGCCTTGCAGTCTTCTCAAACGTTCTTGAGCTTTTGTCCATAATTCTTCATGTCTATTGGGGGCTAAGTATTCAAATTTCTTTATAAACCCTTTTGTGTAATCTCTGGCCATTTTCTCCCCTTCGGTCTGATGTCTGGAGTTCCTGCCTGCGGTAGGCAGGTATGGTCTAATGTCTGAATCACAGAGAATTGACAAGAATTTTATGAATATGATAACCTTTTTTTGGTGAAGACAAAAGTCTATTTCATATTCGTATGGATTATATTTTTTGCTTTTTCTGCCGGATGTGGCGCAGACAGCAGGAGTTCAAAACCGGACTCCGGAAGGGATTTTAAAACCATGCGTGAAAAGATGGTTGAAACACAGATTAAAGACCGTGGAGTGAAGGATGGGCGGGTGCTCTCTGCGATGCTCAAGGTAGAACGCCATCGCTTCGTCCCGAAAGAATATCAGGCCAAAGCCTATGCGGATCAACCCCTGCCTATCGGAGAGGGGCAGACCATCTCCCAGCCCTACATCGTGGCCTTGATGACAGAGCTTCTCGAACTCAAAGGAGAAGAAAAGGTATTGGAGGTCGGAACAGGATCAGGCTACCAGGCTGCCATTTTAGCGGAACTGGCCAAGGAGGTTTATACGATCGAGATTATCGAGCCCCTTGCTTCCACTGCAAAGAATCTGCTCTTCGAACAGGGGTATCGGAATATCCAGGTGAAGGCAGGAGATGGCTATTTGGGGTGGCCTGAAGTTGCTCCATTTGATGCGATCATCGTCACTTGTGCGCCTGACCACATCCCCAAACCTCTTCTGGAGCAATTAAAGGACGGCGGACGGTTGGTCGTCCCTGTGGGAGCTCATTCTCAGGAATTAAAAAGGATTGTCAAAAGATCCGGAAAGATCGACACGACAGATGTCATCTCCGTCATCTTCGTCCCCATGACCGGCGAAAGCATCAAACAGAAAAAATAACTTTTGTAACTAAGGGATTGTATTTAGTTCTTCCTGAAAGCGTGATTTGACAAAGGCAACCGAAATGCGTAGATTACATTTGGTAATAGCGGGGGTGTCCTGGACAGGCCATTTAAACCCTCGTGGGGTGGTTCAAGCGACCCGCTGCGCCAGCGCGAGCGCGGCGAGAGCTGATCCACCATCCCCAAGAGACATGAGCCAATATCGCCGCCTTTATCAACCTGCAGGTTGTTATTTCTTTACCTTTATAACACACCAACGTCTTAATCTCCTATGTCTGTCGGTAATATTGTCCGTCTCCAATCTCTCCCGTTCCAGAGCACTCCCGTTCCAGAGCCCGTTCCAGAGCCCTTGACTTGTACCCCACTATTCACTACAATTCAGTTAAGAACCTGACTCTGCTGCAAGATACGGATCAATTCTCTCCAAGAATCATTCGATACGATAGAGAGGAGAGCTTATGCTTATGGCCAATTCTGGAGAAACTCCTTTACCCGACTATGAACAGCCGCCAGTGATAGAAGTAGTGTGCGGGATCCAATTTGAACCGATGGCGAACTTTCAGGCGACTACATTTGGGTTGTTCTGGCAGACGATCCGCGATGAATATATTCAAGCTCAGGAAATGGCACCGTTACCACAGGTAATTGAACAATTTCCGCCCGTCGCCAAGATAAGCCAATCTCGATTAGAAATCCTTAGTACGCTCCCACTCCCTCGTATATTTTTTGTGAATAAGATACCATCGTGGCTTATCCAGTTGCAGCGTGATAGGTTCTTACACAACTGGCGAAAAGAAAAGGATGATGATATTTACCCACGATACCCAGTAGTCCTTGATAAGTTTTGGAAAGCGTGGGAGAAATTTTCTAAATTCTGCAAAGATGAAAATTTGGGAGAACCTACCGTCAATCAATTAGAAATCACATATATCAATCACATACCCGTTGACCATGGTTGGAAAACCCTTGGTGACTTAGGAAAAGTTTTTCCCGATGTTGGCTGGCGTTGTGAAGAACGTTTTCTTCCATTTCCGGAGTCGATAGGTTTAGGGTTATCTTTCATCCTTCCAGAATCGCAAGGACGACTTCATGTTTCGTTAAAGCATGCCATTCGAGTCGCCGATAGTCAGCCTGTCCTCCTATGTGAGCTTACTGCAAGAGGAATGTCTGCCAGCAAGAATTCCTCCGCAATAAGAGCCTGGTTTGACCTCGGTCGAGAATGGATTGTGCGTGGTTTTGCAGACTTTATTGATAAAAAGATTCAAAAGGAACAATGGGGAAGGAAGGTTTAAGGTATGCCAGTACAAGCTACTGTCTATGAAAACTATCGTGATGTCGATGAAACGACCTCGAGACATAGGCGTGCGGCAACCACCATAGAATGTTTTGACCAGCAAACACCTTTAACAGAAATAAAACAGATGTGGAGTAAACAAAAGCGTGCTCTTCAATATATCTTCGATGTGGGAGAAATTACAGAATTAGCCACCGGCATAAAAGAATATGCTTTTACAACAGCTGTTACCGAACCCGGTGTGACTTATATTTTAGCAAGTTCCGTACTACCCGCTATAGCATACGACCTAGAGCAAGAAATAGAGGTTGTTGTTAGGATGTCTCCAAAAGCTGTGCGTAACACAATTGTGAGAATTACCGCTCGTAATAAAGGAATACCTAACCCTATTCTATGAACGTTCTAGACTCGATGCAGGAAAACGAAAAAGAATACCCTTGGTATAAAATTATCGAAGGTGACTCACTTTACCAAGGGGACTTTTTACATGACTTTGAAGTTCTCATTCCGGCGAAAGTGTCTACCCAAAGCGATCAAGTTCCCGCACAGTGCGAAAAGTTAGATGTCGTCATAATGACTCAAACGTGTGATATCGTTCAGGGTAAAGTAAAAAGCTTACTGCTTTGCCCTTGCTGGGATCTATGGGAATTTATTACTGAGGCAAAAAAGGGTTTTAACTGGGGAGAGGATCAACGAGAAGCTCTCAGGCGCGGAAATCTGCCCGGCTATTATCTATCCAATGAAGCCGATCAAGGCGGACTCAAGATGGGTTTGACTATTGTAGATTTTCACGAAGTTTACACAGCACCGACGAACGTGGTAAGGGAATTCGCTTTGCGGACCGGTAAGCGTCTTCGGTTACTCCCCCCGTATCGTGAGCACCTTGCTCAGGCATTCGCGCGCTTCTTCATGCGCGTCGGACTACCCGTGGATATAGCGGCAGAAAAACTTAAAACTCGGCCTACTTGAAATGCTATTCTGAACCTTCTTCACCCCAGACCTTCTTGCTTCAAATATTTCTCTGATAACACCATTTGGTGCCAGGCAACGGTAATTAGGTATGGGAGCCTCCCATCACGACAATATTCTTCTCGTTCCATTCTTTGATGATCCGGGCAACCTTTAGAGCTTCTCCCCAATCTCTCCCCAGCCCATTCCAAAGTGGTAATACCCTGTATAGAGTTTGAAAGGACTTCGGTCACCCAAGGGGGGATATGGATCGAAAAATCAACTCCTCGTATCGCCGAGTACTTCCTGTAGTCCTCAAAGTGAGAACCCTTGTCGCTATACCAGCTTTCCAATGATAATTCTCAAAAAGATAATTTCCACAAGGAATTTTATTGCTTGACTTGTTCAAAATATATTGATACTTATTTCATGAAATATAACCCGCCTTAGGATCAGTTAACCTAACAACCTAACCCCTAACCCTTTGGAGTGAGTTATGCGGGGGAAAATCCAGAAGTTGCCAATATGAAGCCTCAAGGAGGGCATGATGCCCTTTTGGAGGCTTTTGTCTATTGGTCTTCGATAAATCCAAACAAATTATACCGTAAAGGGAGGTGATGAAGTATGGTAAAGAAAACCTTCTTGGTGTTGATATGCCTCATTGGCTTAACAATTTTTATATCTACACTTCATGGCCAAGGGTCAAAGAAGACCATAACACTCCCCAGTGGTGAGGTGGTTTGGGATTTGAACGGGGAATGGGATACTATTATAGAGAACTATGGACCATTTACCTCGGGTCAGAAGTATCCACAAATCAACAAGATAACACAAACGGGTAGTTCTTTTGTAGCTATTAGAATGATAGACGATCCGTGGAATAAAAAAGGTAGCCAATCATTACAAGGTGAGGTAGATAAAAATGGTATTATGAAAGTAACGATATTTACAGCCGTGGTTCCCGAAGAGTCCAAGGGGCAAATCAGTAATGATGGGAAAAAGATAGTAATTGACGATGGTGAGCGGCGCAGATTGACGCTTACCAGAAAATAAGATATTTCCTCTCCTTTAAGAAGTAGGATAAATTGTTCCCGAAAAAGTCCGTCTACCCACAACTAAAACAACTTTTAAAGGCAGGGGCATTTCAGCCCTGCCTTTGTTTTTGCAAGCTCTCTTCACGCTTGCTTTCTTTCCGTAATCACCAAGGTTGGAGATTAGCTTGCTTCGCAGATTCGTAGGTGCTACTTATTGGTCAAGAGTTGAAAGGATTTGTCACCCCAGAATATAGCCAATTGTAACTTTTGTTAATCCAAAGGGATTGCCCGATTCCGCCTCCGAGGGATCCGCTAATGTCTGAATTGCAGGTTGGGATGGAACCATGCCTCCCTCAATTCCTCTTAAACCGTTCTTTTACCATGCTTGTCCTTTCAGCCTGGGAATACAACATTTTTCATGTTTTGTTAATCCCCCCAAGTTCAATATTTCTTTCATGTTCATCAACGCTTATGTGATATTAACTAAGCCTCTCAGCTTCTCCCTCCAGGAAGTATATAAAAATGAAGTTTTGTTAATCCTCGCCCAACTATACAATTCTTAATGATTATAAAGGCTTGCTTTATATATCAATATCAGGGAAATGTACTCAAAAACCTTGGCTACTTCAATATGCCAATTTAATATATTAAAGATATAAGATTTGCCATAAATTTCAAAGAGTTATTATTTATTCCTGCTTCAAAATGGATAGTAGCTTTGGATAGGAATAAGTGACTGAATTATGTCGGAATACCATTTGGTTAAGTTAATATGAAACCTATATTTTTCAAGGGTATTCGGAGCTATTTCAAAGTTAGACAATAATGTATCATAACCTATTAAAACATTTGGTAATTATCTAATTTCTTGTATGCTAATTTAATATAGAAATATTATTTAGGTATTACGAGGAGTTCTTCCTGAAATCAAGTTTTCTTAATCACCCTGCCCAATAGAAGATTACAACCCAAAATCAATAAAAATAGGGGAAATCGTCGGAAAACTCTACAACTTTAGAAATTGGCATTTCCTTAATGAAATCAAACTGGTTAGGCCATCAGCGTAAAACTCCTGTCGGGAAACTTTACAATTTCCACTTTTTTGGAAAATCAATGTTTTTTGAAAACGAAGTAATTTTATGGACTTATGATGATAGCGAAACTTGGCATGCAAAATGCTCAAAATAATATGAAAAGATCTATACAAATCCCGATAAAGCCAAACCCTCCGTGAGGAGGGGACGGAAAGCGGCGGGTCTTTTAGGGGAAAAAGATGGCCGAGCTGCCGAAGGATTAATCCTTGGTATGCTCGGCCTTTTGTTTTTGAGATAACTATTGGTAAAAGGACAGCAATCACTTTTCTCGATTAAAGGAGGGAACGAAAATGAAAAAAGGTATTTTATTTATTTTTTCAGTCATTATCGTATTGGGCCTGATATCTAATGTAGGGGCTGTTCAGATCTCCTATTATCTCTCTGATTTAGGGAGTGGATATTGGGCATATTCTTACACGATAACAAATAACACAGTTACCTCCGGACTTTATTTGTTCGATATCTATTTCCCATCAGTTTTTTCACCGGAGGCTCTCAATTATTCAAGCATCACAGAAATTGCGAATCCGGATCCCACGAACTGGAGCACGACGGTTTTTCCCCCTTCTCCACTTGACCTCGGTGGAATTTATGATGCTCAAGCTCTATATACTCCAATAGCTCTAGATGCTTCTTTGGGTGGATTCGGGGTGAGTTTTAACTATGCAGGAATTGCGGCATTAGGGCCACAATATTTCGAAATTTATGATACCGCGTTTAATCTTCTTGAAAGCGGAAATACGTCCCCCGCCGTGCCTGAACCTGGGACAATGATGCTGTTGGGATCTGGACTTCTTGGTCTTATTGGTTTCCGCCGGTGGGCAAAGAAATGGAGCTGATTCCTTCATCCCTTTCTCTTTTCCTCAATAGGGGGTATCGAAGGAAAACTAATTACACGAGATTTTCCTTGGAAATTTAGGTAAACCAAATCATTTTGGGCATCTGTAACTCGGCAGATTTTAACAACTCAGAAAGGAGGGTAAAAATGAGCAAGAAATCTGACAGGTCAATCTCTATCTCAGTTATTTTATCCGTTGTTTTATTACTTTCTTTTCTCCTTCTTTTTTCTCCACCTCTCCATGCGCAATCTCTGAATTTGACAATCGGGAATTATCAATTAGTCAGCTCCAAAAGGATAAGCAGTACCGTTTGGGAATACACTTACAGGGCAAATATCACTAACGGAAGTTCGATGGCCGCAATGGGGGTTACCGCAACGGTTAGAAGTTTATTGCCAACTGCGAAGCTAATTGATAGTGTGCTGAATTTTGGAAATGTGGCAGCGAATACAACCCAAACCAGTACCGATACCTTTATTCTGCAGATAGATCGACGTTACCCTCTGAATCTTTCAGATTTAAGCTGGACGATAAATAACGTCGTTTGCGCCCCTTTGGATAAGTGCCACGTTGCCGGCACGTACGACCCGACCACGGGGCTGTGCTCGAACCCGCCAGCGGCCGACGGAACTCCCTGCAATGATGGCAACCCCTCCACCCATACCGACACCTGCCAAGCTGGGGTTTGTGCGGGTTCAGCTGTAGTTATCCTTAATCCTTACAGAAACCAGGTTTACTTTTACAAAGGCCAAACGCATGCTCACAGCGACCGGAGCGATGGAGAAGACCCTCCAGGTTGGGTCATGGCGGAATATGGCAGCCTTGGCTATCAGTTCGTTGCTCTAACAGACCACGATATACGCAAGGGTAGTATTTGGGATCTATGGCAACAGGAGCCACTCCCGTGCAATGAAATCTTTAGCGATCCTGGCTTTCCTGGGGTGACATACATTCCCAGTGAAGAAGGAGGAATGCATACAAGAACCCACTTAATTGAACTCGGTTTGACTAAGGAAAATCCGTGCCGTCCCGAACAATTTAGTGATGGCCATTGGGTGAATTTTGACCTCAAGAGACGTATAGAGTGGGTTGAATACGTTCAACATGGGGTTGCAGTTGCCGCGCATCCTGGGGGTCCATGTCCCGAGATTCCAGATGGAGGCCACGCATGGATAGACGAGGAAGTTTTCAACATCCCTTGGCTGAGAGGAATCGAGATTACCCACAAATCTCCATGGGTTATTTTTCGCTGGGATTTGTTGCTGCGGGCTGACAGACCTCGATGGGGATTGGCCTCGGATGATTCTCATCATTATGAATACATGAACCAGGGGTTCGTGGTCGTCAACTCCGAGTTCTATCCTGCTTTAGCGGGAGACATTATTTTCAACATCAAGCATGGCAACTTTTATTCGGTATATCTGGCCTATCAACCTCAGACATTTCCTCAAATAAATCGGATTTACTCGAATACGAAATTAGGGCAAGAAAGCATCACTGTGGAGTTTACTGGTGCCGTCCAGGTCGACTTTATCGATCGATACGGACATTCCTGCGGTGGCGACTGGGTGTTAGAGGGGCCCTTCCATACCGACAAGTGTAGATTGTTTGATGATGACGGTCAAACCCATTCCATTACTTATCCCATTACTGGTTCAGAGGGCTACGTAAGGTTCGAACTCCTGGGCTCCAATGGTGCAGTGACCTTCTCACAACCGCTGTTTGTTCATGGACCCACTTGGGAGGATTGTTTGTATTTCGACTATAAGAATGCAACGGTTGTGAATGTAAGTATATACCCGTTCAATATCTGGGCTGTAGTCGCGAATGACCAATATATCTCTTTTTTCTGGGGTGAGGCAGCCGCTAGGCAAGCCTTGTCCATTATTCAAGACTATAAGATCGACAAAAAATGCTCTGTTGGCGGGGCATTTGGCAAAATGACGTACTTCCTCTCTGGCGACCAGTCACCGATAGGTCCTCAACCTAATGAAGACTGTATCTCCATCGGCCCTGAAGACCTGAGTGTCAGGCTTGACTGGAGGCCAAACGAGGGCGAGTGGGGGCAGAGGAGCTGGCAGGTCTTTTCCGGCCTGGCCGATTGGGTTCTTGATTTTGCGGACAGCGAGATTCTAGCAAGGCGGGCCTTTGAAATAATCAATAGGTATCAGTTTAGCCAGCAGTGCTTCGTGGGGGGACGTCAAGGCATGATGTACATGACGTACTTTCGTAAATGAAGCTCATACACACAAGCGCTATCCGCGCAAAGGGAGCAGTAGTATCAGGGTTTGCTATGCCTGGCATACGACTAGCAAGGGGGACGTTGTTGACTGAGTTGAATAACTATGGTAAAAAAGTGATGGTTCCAACCCCCAAAACCCTAAATGAAAGTCTACGAAACGGTTATAGGGAGTGGCCCTTGACATGGGACAAGCAATAATCTGGGAGCAGTTCTCAAAGCACATCTATGAACAGTTTATTACAAAACATCTATCCGGAAAACATGACATAGATTGATAAAGAATAATTATTGGGAGTCTATAGTTGAGAAGACATATCGTTGTGAAAAAGACTTCTTTAAATTCCTCCCAACCGTCCGGCGCCAAAGTCCCAATGCTTTGTTTGGCGTGAGCAGTGCGGCTCTGGACGGCGGCGCCTCCCTTTGCCCTCCGGGGCAGAGACCGCTCTCTCCGAGCCAGAGGCTCTTCCCTCCGGGGCAGAAGCCCCTCTGGGGCGGAGCCTGAGCCGGAGACTGGGTCGGAGGGCAAAGAGGGGTGATTCCTCTCTTTTGTAAACACTGCCTGCGCGAAGCCCCGCCTGCCGAAGCCTCGTGCGGTGGGCAGGGCTCCGGTGAAGGTAGGGGAGGTGAGGAGGGATTTGGTTGCCAGTGTCCATCCAATTATTGACTGACAAGTAACCTCAACCTTAACCTCAACCT
>Ga0299912_10005844_pt1 | contig 10109 bp, 8 predicted proteins | sample RVTome_2_FD_207667 | JGI IMG/M metagenome (GOLD analysis project Ga0299912, IMG submission 207667) | Soil microbial communities from uranium-contaminated site in the Upper Colorado River Basin, Wyoming, United States - RVT95D214 (version 2) ...
AATGCCGTCGGCAAGAACAAATGTTTGCCGGATTTGCCGCGGTGCGTTATAATATCATTCCATGAAGATCGATTATCTTACCTGGTACAAAAATCTCGAGAGGACCCTCCATAATGCGCCAGTTTCCTTTCAGCTGCAATCGAGCGCCATTGCGGAGCCGATCGAGTTACTGGTCAAAGACCTCGAATCATTCGCCGAAAATTTTGAAACTTTGATCAAAGTTCCGAATTCCTGGGGATACCCTGAGTTGATAGAAAACATCGCCAATCGCTACGGCTTCTCACCCGAAAACATCCTGCCGACTAATGGCGCTTCCAATGGAATTTATCTAACCTGCCGCGCCCTGCTTAAACCGGGTGATCGCGTCATCATCGAATCGCCAGTGTATGAACCGCTCGTGGCTACGCCAGATTTTATTGGGACGAACATCGATATATTGAAAAGACGACCGTTTGAATACGCAATTGATCCGGATGAACTGGCCGATAAAATCGATTCAGCCACCAAGCTCGTGATAATCTCGAATCTTCATAATCCGAGCGGCGCCTTTATCGATAACGATCATCTGCTTGATCTGCTTGAAGCCGCGAAAAACCAAAATCCGCATATTAAAATTTTGGTCGATGAAATCTATCGCGACTGCGTGCCCGATTCCGGCAGACCGGCCGCTGCTCTCGATGACGCCTTTATTTCATTGAACAGCCTGACCAAAGTCTATGGCCTGGGTGCGCTCCATTGTGGCTGGATTATCGCCGATAGTGAGACGATTGATGGCATAAGGCGGCTGCAGGTTTTGGTTGAGGGTTCGGGTGCGCGATTCAACGAGGCATTCGCCGCCTGCGTTATCGAAAATCTCGATAAATATCTGAATCGTTCGCTTGAGATTTTATCTCAAAACCGTGCAATTGTCAAGCAACTTATTGAGCCACTTATAAAAAGCAATATTATCAGGGGCCAAATTCCTGCGCATGGCTGCGTTTACCTTCCAAAAATCGAGGGCATTGCCGATAGTGAACCGCTCGTCAGTCATCTCGCCAATAAGCATAATCTATTCGTGGTTCCCGGCCGCTTTTTTGGCGAACCATCGCATATTAGAATCGGCTTCGGCGGCGAAACCAGCAATCTTGAACGCAGCCTGCGCATCTTTGCCGAAGCGATCATAGAATATATGAAATAATGCAAGGGCCGATCACTGATCGGCTCGAAAACGGGCCACCTTAATCAGCGATCAATATAGGCAAATCCGAAAGTGGGCTTGACCTGCCGAATTCGGTAAATTGGGCTATGAAGAAAAAAATATATGTTTCACCGGCTAATCGAGCCCAACCTTGTGGGGAGATGCATATGAAAATCATCGGCTATTTCAATGAACGGTCAAGAAGGCTTAATATATTCGACATCAAACTTCTTCAGGTCAGCGCCATGGCCGTGGCCCTTATCGTTGTAAAACTGGTGCCAGGTATTATGGATATCGGAATTACCTGGTTCGTTGCTATTTTGATCGTCTGCTCCCTAAGGCCATTATACGTTTTTTTCATTCGAGCGTAGCCGCTTATAGATGCGTGGTCAACCCATTTGTCGAGCCGGGGTGCCCTACCCCGCTATTGGGCTTGTTGAAAAAGGCAGAAGTGCAAAGAGCACGTAAAGATTTTATCACCATGTCATTTTGCTGAGCAGTAGGGGCGTATTGCTATACGCCCCTACGAATGGCAATAGCGATATTTTCCAAAATTATGACATAAGGTTTTTCAACCGGCCCTATTGGGCGGTGGGGTTTTTTGAAGGGGTCGATCACTGATCGACCTGCAAACGAACCGGTCTGAAACCAGCCCCTACTCTGACCCGCCTTTTTATCTTCGAAACCCGAAACTGATCGCGTTCTCCGGGCAAACATTAAGGCATTCACCACATGACGTGCAATCCGGCACGAATCTCGCCTTTTGGTCTTTAAGCTTCGAGATGGTCGGACACGGGCTCTTGGCCTCACAATCACCGCAATCGCTGCATTTATCGTGATCGACCCTGATCCGGCCGGGCGCGATTTTTTCCAATAGCCAACTTATAGCCCCTACCGGGCAGATGGCATAGCAATAGGGTCGATATAAAATAAGGCTGGCCAGAACCAGGATGATCATCATGACTACAAATAGCACGTCGATCTGCCAGTGGAGCAGTTCGAAAAAGTTAATCGGATCATACACGCTGTAGGCGGAAAATATTTGCCAGATCGGCGTGGCGACGTCGGCCTGAACCCTGCCGCCCAGCATGGCGATCTGGTCCTTGACGAAGAAGAAAGTCAGGAAAAACATCAACAGCAGCGCCAGCCGCAAAGAATTGAAGGCCGCAAAATTGATCTTTTTGATCTTGGGCTTGAAGGGGATTTTATTCAGTAAATCCTGAAGCGCCCCCAACGGACAAACCCAGCCGCAGAATAATTTTCTACCTAATAAACTGGGCACAAATATCGCCAGAAATATGGCGATGAACACGGCGAAAAATTCACCCTGAGTGAATCTGAACATAAATAGCTTGGTCACCGCGCACATCGGGCTGGGGTGAAGTGGGAAGAAGTAATCGAGACCGAATAATACGAAAGCTATCGCCATTATGCCTACACGCACCCAGATATTGATCCACTTGCCCAGCAATAAAATCACACCGGCAAGCATCAGGATAAAAAACGCGATATATTTGGCAGAGAAAAGATAATCGATTATCCCCGGTGCCTGCGGCGCTTCCTCCGGCGCTACTTCCGCAGGCGTTTCCGTTTGCAGGCTTTGCTGTGCCGTTAAAGAACCAGCCTGTCCGGCGGAATCAACCTGCCCCTGCGCCTGCGCGCTGAAAATTACAATCGATGAAATTACGATAGCTGCCGCGAACAATGCACGCTGAAGCTGAAAAACACTCCATCCTCTGTCGAATCCATTCTTCAAAACTCCCACGATGACTCTCCTCTGCTGCTAATCATAAAACACAACATATTCCTACTACCTGGATCAAAATTCATTGCCTATTCTTGCCAGATATTATTTCGTCACGATCCTTTCGACCTGCAATCCCTGCAATGCTGACCTATGACAAACAGCGAGAAATCCACCTTCAGGCAACGCGGGCACCCACAGCAAGCAGACTGTTTTAAATTTAAATGCCTCCAGGTCAAAGCCGGGCAGCGACTGCCTCAGCCATCTCCAGAGTCGAATTGGCACCGCCCATATCGTAAGTCCGGAATTTCCCCTCGGCTATTACCCCGGCGATGGCCGTTTCCAGCGCCGCGGCTTTAGTCGTTTCTCCGAGGTAATCGAGCATCATCTTTGTCGAAAGCAGCGTCGCGATCGGGTTAACTTTGTACATGCCGGCATATTTGGGCGCCGAACCATGCGTCGGTTCGAAAACTGCATATTTGTCCCCGATATTGCCGCTGCAGGCGAATCCTAATCCGCCCACAAGCTGCGCCGCCAGGTCCGATATGATATCGCCGAACATGTTGGTGGTGACCAGCACCGAATAATCCTGCGGATTTTTCACCAGCCACATGCACATGGCGTCAATATTGGTTTCCCAGAATTGAATATCGGGATATTTCCTGGCGACCTCCCGGGCGGTTCGCACCATCAAGCCGGACGTTTCCCGGATTACGTTCGGTTTTTCGACCACCGTAACCGATTTTTTGCCATACTTCCGCGCGTACTCGAAAGCGTCGGTGACGATATTGCGGCAGGCCTTTTTAGTTACCACGCGCAATGACACGGCCATTTCATCATCCGGCGTGGCGCTGAAGCGTTTCATTTTAGAATGGAGTTTTTCCACGTTGCGCCGGAATTCAGCCGGCGTGGGGAAGAATTCTATTCCTGAATAAAGGTCTTCTGTATTTTCTCTGAATACCGTTATGTCGATATCGTCGCGGTAGTTCAGCGGGTTGCCTTTGTAGGCTTTGCAGGGGCGCAGATTGGTGCGCAAATTAAACTGCTGCCTCATCCGCACGATCGGGCTTGAATAGACGAGACTTTTGCCCTGCAGAGACGGTTTCAGCTCGGCCTCTGCCTCCTGTTTTGGCTTGGATGTAATCGCTCCGAACAGCGCGCAATCGGTGTTGTTTAACAAATCCACCGTCCGCTGCGGCAGCGGGTCGCCCTCATTGCACCAGAATTCCCAGCCGATATCGCCCTGGATATATTCCGCATCGAGTTTTATTTTATCAAGAACTATCCTGGCCGCGTCCATCACGTCTTTGCCTACCCCATCACCGGGAAGCCAGGCGATCCGCTTTTTAGCCATTATTTTTCTCCATCAATTCGTTTTTTTCGTACGTTCGCAGTCGGATCCGCGCCATCCCCACACCCTGAATTTGCCGAGCGGAATTTATTCAATTCAAGCTGATAAGACAATCGAAATCGGCCATAAATCGATCACGCCGGTCGGATTTCGGCAGCAAATATAATGGCAGCTGGTTCGAAACCTTTAAGGTTTCGAAATCCTTTTGCCGCGGGGCCGTGGAAAATGTAGGGACAGCTCACCAGAGCTGTCCAATTCTAATCGGACAAATCAGGTGATTTGTCCCCACACGAGTCAACATAGCCAAATTCTAATTGCATCAGATTCCGTGCATGGCAGACGTCCTTGTCTGCCATGAATATATCGCGATATCAATTAGCAGTAAAAAATTCGTGAGTAGGGGCGTATTGCATACGCCCATTTTGAGCTATGGCTTGTTCGAATTTTCTTAAAACGTTGCTATGACGGTAAAGCGATGGGCGTTCCCGATATCGTTTTTATAAGCCACGAAGGCATAATCAAACACGAATTTCCTGTAAAATATCCCGCCGCCCAAAGATACGCCTCGCGAATCATACCCCGTGCCGTAGCCGCCTCTGAGAGCGAAATATCGCTGGTAATTATATTCAACGCCGAAATTCAGCTTGCTATCGAGATCGCTATAGGCCACGCCGTCCGCCACGAAAGTCACGTTTTGCTGCAGGTAGAGCGGGCGATAGGCCACACCCAAACGGTATTCGCGAGAAAGCGGGTAGTTTCTGTCGCCAAAGCGCGGTTCGCCGCCGACATTCTTGATTGCCGCCCCGCCGGTTAACTCGTCGGTAATTGCGGCCGATAATCCGGCATCGAACATCGGCGCGCTGGCGGAAGCATAGTCGATTTTTTCGTACGCATATTTCAAGTTCATGCCGGCATTCACGCTGCCGAAATCGTAAGCCAGGCTGGCCGCCGCAACAAAATTATCCTCGCCAAACTCGCCGCTGGGGATCGTATCGGGATGATCTCGCCTTTCGAACCCACCCACTCCCCCGAGGGCCAGGTAACCGCCTATCGTGAAACGGTCCCGCTTACCGGCAAAGGCCAGATAATCGAGAGTAACATCGCTGAAATATTGATTGTGCATGAAAGCGATTTGATTATTTCCCCGGAATCCGCCTAACAGCGCCGGATTATAAAAGGCGGATGTTACATCGCCTGCCGAAGCGGTAACGGCCTCAGCCAACGCCGCCGGCCGGGAACCGTTGCCAATGCGCAAAAAAGCAAAAGTCGAACGGCCGGCATCGGCAAAAACCGACGCGGGCAAGCCGATTAAAACCGCCAGAGCTAAACTGCTCAGCTTTAAATTCAAAATGCTATCCTTACCGTGAATATTTGGTTCGACCCCTCGCTTCTTTTGCCGGAAACGAAAGCATAATCAAATCCTATTTGGTTTTTTTCTATCGGGATATAAATACTCAGACCAAAATTCAGTGAACCGTCCCCGTAGCCGGCTCGCAGCCCAAGCAAGCGTTTGTCCAACTCTACTTCCCGGAATTCATCTTCGACGTCTTCATCGGGCATCACCAACTTCACTTTTTTTAAAATCCAGTACTCGGCTCCGCCATGAAATTTCGTGCCGAGCTGCTGTATATATTCTACGTCCACGGAAGGTATCAGAGTTCCGTTCAACGCCGAGGCCGAAGCCCCGCCCCGCAGCCGGAAAGGAAACTTGTCGCCATAGGAGGTGCCGCCCGAGGACCAGTAATTGCCGGAATCCCAGCGCAGATCCGATCCCAGGTCGCTGATAGCCGCGCCCAGCGCTATTGCTTCATTGGGCTTGTAAATGCCGCCGAAATCGACGCCCACGGTATAAGCCGAAAGGTAATCGAGCTTGGCCTGAATATAACGAATATTGGCGCCGCCGCCGAATTTGTCGGTAAACTTTTTGGCGAACGAAAGACTGAATAAATTATAGCTGTTCGTAAATTCCCCGATTACATTTCGATCCGAATCTCGCATCTGAACGTTGCCAACGGATGAATTGATCCAGGCTGCCCCCATAACGGCCTCGTTGCGCACCGGCAGAATAACCGACGCACTATTTAGATTCCGATCGAGCGTCAGACTATGGTAGTTGAAGGCGGCCTGTTTGCCGGACGAAAAGGCCAGGCCGGCAGGATTATAAAATATCGCGCTCTGGTCATCGGCGATACTGCAAAACGCGCCCCCCAATCCCAGCGCCCTTGCCCCCTGCCCGACTTTCAAAAACGCCCCCGCCTGACCGGCCTTGCCGGATTGCGCGATTGCCTGCGGGACGGCGGCCGCCAGCATCGATAAAAGAACGACTGCGCAAGCTTTCTTCATTTTACCACGGCCACCTTTCCCCACCAGTCTTCACCGGTACCGAGCTTGATATTATAAAAATAAACGCCGTTGGCCACGAATTCCCCTTTGTCGTTTTTGCCGAACCAGACGTCGTTATCGGCCTCAACCCCGCCGGTTCTCGTTGCGCCATCGACGAGGGTGCGAACGAGGTCCAGGTTGAAATCATAAATTTTAATCGTCACCTCGGTAGTTTGCGGAGGCATATAATGAATCGTGGTCCCTTTTCTGGTGGAAGCCATCGGCGAAAAAGGCGACGGGTAAGCGAAATGATCGTCGGCATAAAGCTCCGAACGATAGACGGTCCAGTTTTCTCCGCCATCTGTGGTGCGCACAGTGCCGTCAGCGCCGCCAGCCCAGATTACCGATCCGACTGTCTCCACAGTATAAAAATCGCTGGCATAATAGCGCCGTTCACCGGAAATATCCTCCATCTCCCTCAGAACGCTCCAGTTTTGATAGTCATCGCTTAGATACAGGCCATCGTCGGTGGCAACGATAACCGTATCACCGATAAACGCAAAATCCCAGGCCGGCTGTTCGAACGCCGTGGTCCAGGTCTTGCCATAATTATGCGAATAGGCGACGGCATATCGCTGACCGGCATTGCCGGCACCGATCCGACAGGCCGCCCATAAATATTCCTTGCTTACGGTCTCAAAGGTGCCGGTCGGAGTAATATCACCCGGATCGCTGACATCGACGATCTGAAGTCCTTCATAATTGTCTGCTATGTAAGCGTGATTGGAGGCAATTACCACATCAAGGGCGGTGCCCGGCGTATCATAGCCGCCAACGTAGATCAGCGAATCGGCGCCATCCGTTGAAAGCTGGAATACCCGAAGCGCAATTTTATCGGTGACATAGATATTAGGAGCAGCGTAATAAACACCTGTGGCTGAACCGGGAACGGCGCTCCGATCGACCAGCACAGGATTCGCCGGATCGGATATGTTGACCACGACCAGCCCCGAATCGGCATCGGCCACAAACGCCAGACTCTCGGCCACGACCACGCCGATTGCATTGCCCGGAGTGTCGTAGATTCCCAGAAAGGCTGAATCAGGAGTAGTGAATATATCGGCAATCACCAAACCATCGCCGCCCGCTGCCAGATATGCGAGACTATCGACGATATAGACATCGCTAATTGTGCGCAGCGGCTCGAATGTCGTTATTGAGTCGAGATTTGGAATATTTATTTTTTGGAGGCCTGCGTCGCTGGCGGCCAGATAGGCATAATTGCCGGAGACATACACATTGACCGCCCTGCCCAGGGTATTGATACTGTCGCTGAGCACAGGACCAGACGGGTCGCTGATATCGATTATCTGCAGGCCGCGATCATAATCGGCTACATAGGCGTAATTACCCTCAACGAATACCCCAAAGGCACGGCCGGCGGTATTCAGGCCGCCAATCGCCGCCGGTGCCTCAGGATCGCCGATATCGACAAGCCACAATCCCTGAATGTCATGTGCCACATAAGCGATATCGCCAACAACCATGCTGCGATAGATCCGGCCGGGCTGACCATTGAATCCGAGTGCCACGACATGATTGCCCGGCAGGCTGCTTTCAAGGTCATCAGCGTCGAATGCGATCTGCGTGGCCGCGTTTTGCTTGGCGCCCGAAACGTAATCAGTAAAAATAAATCTATTGAGGCCGTACGCCGTACCGGCAAATACCGAAATCGTATCCGGGGCCAGCGACAAATCGACTTTCACCGAAAAATACCTGTTCGTATAGCTTTGATATGTGCTATCGACAAAATCACTGCTGTCGCTGCTGTTCAAGTACAGGTTTTCCCAATTATACCCGCCGTCCAGCGATCGTATCAAACCTCCATAGAAACAGGCGCTGTAAATATCATCCTGGTGCATATCGAGGTCATAGGAAAGCATGCCGTACCAGGTCGCCTGGCGGGGCTGAGAGACCGAATCGGGCAGCCAGGTGGCTCCGCCATCGGTCGTGATCGAAAATCCGTTGCCAACCGGAATGGACTGCCCGCTCTGAGTCTCGGTGTGCAATGTGGCGATGCAGGTGCGTCGGACGGCCCCAGAGTAGGAGGCTGCGACCGCTGAAACCTCGTCGGAATGCAAACCGGAATTGGCCCGGAAAGTCCGCCATGATAGACCATCATCGGTGCTGTACGAAGCGCCCCCGCCCGTCCCCAGCCAGATGCCGAGCGAATCGTAGACGATTTCGATCACCGAATTGGAAGTAATACCCTCGTAAGGCTCGTCCAGGGAATAATTCATCAACGCCCATGCCGGCAACGACAATAGCACAAGCAGCGTCAGCGCTTTTTTCATCAACACCTCTTTTTCAAATTGCCGGCGGCTCCACGATGATCGTCAGAAAGACCGGCGCCGCCTGGTGGCTGTCATAATCGACCGACCCGAATTGCAGTTGATAATTTCCCGCCTGAAATATGCTGTCGGGGGCTGCCCCGATTTCTCCGGAATAAATCTTATCATAGGCCGTGCTGTCGCCATAGAAACCAAGATCGTTTAAAATATAAGATCCGACCAGGCTTGATTCATCCAGATAGGTAATTTCCACCCAGGCGCTGTCGATATCGGCCTGACCCTGAACGTCGACGACCCGTACCGACATAAACATTCTTTGCCTCTGCATATCATACTGATTGGCGAACGGCCGCGAAAGAACCGGGTTGGGGGAATCATAAGCCGTAATGATTTTATCGATATTATTGGAGTAATTACTGGAAAAATCCTTCGCGCGAAAGTGGAAAGTGTAATCGCCGAGTTGACTTTGCAGCGTTGGGGATTGGATGCCCTGGGTAAAAACGCTGTCACCGGAAATCGAATCGCCACCGTTCTGGCCGTCATCGAACATCAAAAAAATTATGCCGTTGGACGTGCCATCCGGCCTGGTGACTGTGAAGAATACCGAATCAATATCTACCACCCCTTGCGGATCTTTGACGCTGATATGGATGACAGTCGTGTCGGGCAGCCCTCTGATAAGTGAATCGGGCGCAATCAGGCTGTAGAGGTCCGGCGCCTCAGGATCCGGGCCGTCATGATTCGTGGGATTGCCATCGCAACTTATTAAAAGTGCAGAGGCCGTTCCGACGAATATAATCATTATTGAAAATAAGATTGCCGATTTAAGCCTGAGGATTTCCGACAAAAGGGCGCCTTTCCGACCGAACAATTAAACGAATCCGTCAACAAACATCGAAATTACTTCTCAATCGTTAGCTATAGTCTCAGGCAACCTCCTGCCGCTGGAAATAAAATATCAGCGCTCCACCTATTGTCAAGCATTTAATGGCCGAAAAGTTCCCATAAAAGTCCATGACGCAGACCGTAAGTTGAAACTCTGATTGCCTCGATTTCGAACAATTCCAGGAATGCCCATAAAATCGCTCCGCCGCTGACTATTATATCAGACCGCTGCGGATCGAACGCCATGGCTTCTATTCGCTGTTCCAGCGACATCTCGCT
>Ga0299912_10005845_pt1 | contig 10108 bp, 2 predicted proteins | sample RVTome_2_FD_207667 | JGI IMG/M metagenome (GOLD analysis project Ga0299912, IMG submission 207667) | Soil microbial communities from uranium-contaminated site in the Upper Colorado River Basin, Wyoming, United States - RVT95D214 (version 2) ...
GCCGTCGAAGTACATCGTCTGCCCCACATATTGGTCCCCGAAAATGTTCATGATGGGTATCGGAGGCTCGTTCGGGAACGGGCCCAGAGACAGCGTGAGGTTGTACATCCGGATCTCGCCCGACTGATCATACGATTCGACCCTCACCCAGTACTGCCCTGCTGACAGGTTCATCGTTATCCTCGACCAGTAGAGGTAGTTGTAGTCATCGTTGAAGGCGATCTCCGAGTACGGTACACCCGCGGCGTCGTAGAGCCAGAGGACCGTATCAACCCACTCAGACACCGGCCCGCAGGTCTCCATCCGGACATCTATCTGGGACTCGACGGTGAATGTGACCCAGTCGACATCAGTCCCCGCGCTATCGATGCTGTGGAACTGCAGTTCGCCAGGAGCTATCACGTTCGCGTCCGTCCAGACGTCATCATCCTCGTACTCGTCTGGCTCTGCGGGATAGCCGACGAGAATCTCCAGAGTTGCACTTCCCTGGGCGCCGTCATCATCGGTCACCCAGAGGGTCACGTTGAAGAGTCCGGCCGACAAGAAAGTGTGCTCCACGGTCATGCCGGAGGCGTTGGTCCCGTCCCCGAAGTACCAATCGTAAGCCACTATGTATCCATCAGGGTCCCACGAGAACGATCCGTTGAATGTGGCAGGGACGCCGACAATGGGCATCACGTCCAGGAACCAGCCCGCGTATGGCGGCTGGTTCGGGTAGAATCCGGATGACACCATGAGATAGTATATCGGTATCTCGCTCAAGGAGTAGAACGATGTCACCAGGATGTAGTAGTAGCCTGCGCTCGGCAGGGTCGCCTGAATGATCGACCAAGTCCCATTGGCGTCATCGCTGTACGCGATCGGGGTATACGGCACGCCGGCTGAATCGTAAAGCCACAGCTCCGTGTCATAGTAGACGCCCCACGGTCCGAACGTCTCGACGCGCACGTCCGTCGGGCCGCTGACATAGAACATCGCCCAGTCTACGTCCGCTCCGCCATCGTGTATCGAGTGCGCCTGGGCCTGTCCCGGCAGGATCGTGCTAGCCAGGTAGTATTCGTTGTCCGGCTCGAAGGCGTCGGGATTCGAGGCACCAGAGGACTGCAGGAAGTCGTCCCACAGAAGGTCCGCAGCGAAATCCAGCGTATCATAGACCGAGTAGTATCCGGATACTGGATAGTAGATGGACACGCCGTGCGCCTGCGGGTGATAATCCCCATGAGCCTCTGCGATGACCGCGGAGGTCAATGCCGACATCAGGTCTTGAGCGGCAGCAAGAAGGTCCCCATCAGGTATCCTCAGGGAGAGCTCGTAAGCGAAATCGTATAGGTCCACGTATTCCCAGCCGAAGATTTCGGTCGCCCATCGGGCGTCGGTGATCTGAGCGCTGTAGTTCTCTAAATCCATGATCAGCTGTAATGCGAACGTGTCAATTGCGGAGAACACAGAGACCATGCCATTCGTCGAGACCGCGGAGAGTTCGTCCATGCCCCAGCTGCCGAAGTACTCGATGTACCTCTGCACGATGACCGCTCCAAGGTCACTGGCAGTCATGCCAGGGGTCGAGACCAGGTCGTTGAGCACGGTGTGGTACGGGAACCCTTCCCACGGGATGGTCTCCTCGGAGGCGACCATGACGTCCATGTACTCCCAGAACTCATAGGCGACCTCCGCCATGCCCATCAGACAGGCATCGAAGCCCAACAGGTTCATCTTGGCCCCGGTCGCGGACGATGCCGTGGCCAGCGCCAGCTCGACCTCGTCGAGCGTCAGACTGTCGCCTAGACTGGTGTCGTCCCAGCAGACCGCGCCGTCCCAACCGCCGCCATGGTCCCACAGGATGAGAGCGTAGTTGTCGGCGGGGTAGCTGTTGACGCCCCATGCGATGAAATCAGAGAGAGTCGCCCAGTCGCCCATGTTGACCTCGCCGATGTCCTCCAGAGCGCTGTCAGGATACGGTTCCATGCCCAACTCGACCAGGAACCTCTTGGTCGTGGCCCATCCTCCGTAGGTCTCATCGTCTCCCGATATCCTGTCGAACTGAACGAGGATGTTGAGATCGATGTTGGACCCGACGATGGCCATCTCCTGGAAGTCCCATATTCCCGCAGTCTCGAGGTTGTTGTCCGCGTCCATGTAGACCAGGAACGTCCAGCTCGAAGCCCCGGAGCTCAGCTCGAGGCTGAGGTAGTAGACCGGTATCTCATATGACATGTTCGTGGACCACACCTTGACATAGTACGTCCCGGGGTCCAGGGTCATCCTGATCATCGCCCAATAGTGCCCACCCGAATCGTCATCTGACGCGATCGGCGTTACGGGCACACCCGCGGAATCGTATAGCTCCATCATGGTGTCCGTCCATTGCTCCAGAGGTCCGGAGGTTCGGACCCTCAATGTGGTCGTCTCTGTCAGGGTGAACATCGCCCAATCGACGTCCAAGCCGTCGTGGTGGATGCTCCTGAGCTGAGACTCGCCCATCGTGATCGTGCTGGCCAGATCGTATGAGTCGTCCGGCTCATAGGCGTCCGGCTCGGCAGGCATGTAGACGAGTATATCGTATCCGATCCATGACCACGCCCAGTCATCGTCCATGACGCCCAGCTGAACCCATGTCCAGCCGGCGTTCGCGAACGTGTGAGTGACTATCGGCTCCGAGGAGCTCACGTTTCCATCCTCGAAGTACCAAGAGTACTGCACGATGTAACCATCAGGGTCCGAGGATCCCGTCGCATCGAACACCATCGGGACCCCGACCGTCGGAGTGCCCTCCCAGGCGAAGAACGCCACCGGGGCAAAGTTGGGGCCGCCGCCCAGTTCGAGGGTGATGTAGTATTCCGCGATGTCCATGTTGGAGTACGGCCTGACCATCGCATAGTACGTGCCCGGACTGAGGACGATCTCGATGCGCGAGTACATGTTTCCGCCGGAGTCGTCATCCATGACGATGTAACTGTACGGGACGCCGTACACATCATACAAGAACAGCATCGTGTCGTGGTAGGTGAGAATCGTCCCGGACGTGTATATCGTAGCATAGGCACTCTCGTTGACCCAGAACGTCAACCAATCGACGTCAGTGCCAGCATTGTGTATGCTGTGCAGCTGCGTCTCTCCAGGCGTTATCGGGGTCGCGTCGGTATAGACATCGTCAGGCTCGTAGACGTCCGCGTCGCCGCCTCCAGAGACTTCAACGGCATAAGTGACGTAGGCACCAAGGCCGCTGTTGTCCACGACTGACAGCGTGACCAGGTACATTCCGGGATAGTAGAAGGCATGCGAAACGACCGGGCCGAATGCGTATCCTCCATCGCCGAAGTACCACTCAAAGGCTGCGATGTAGCCGTCATAGTCATAGGAGGCGAGGCCGTCGAAGGTCACCCACTCCCCAGTAGCGGGGGTGACCGGGTACCAGTAGAACTGGGCCACGGGTTCCCCAGTGATGTCGAGGACTTCCACGAACACGACCGATGAGGAGATATCGCCCTCATCGTCGGTCACGGCCACCGTCGCATTGTACCAACCGGCGGTAGTGTAGGTGTGCACAACCGACGGGTCGATTGTCAGCTCTGAAGTCTCGTCTCCGAAACTCCACATGTAGTCTGAGATGATTCCGCCATCGACATCCGAAGCTTCAACGACGAACGTCACGGGCGAGTTCAGCAGTGCTGGGTTCGGCCAGAAATCGAAGGATGTGATGATCGGAGGGCCTGCGACCGAGACCGTCGTCCATGCGAGACCGAACTCACCTAGTGAATCCGTTGCTCGGAGTGTGATGGAGTAGTAGCCGGGACTGGCGTAGATGTGTTTGATGCGGGACCCAGTGCCGCTGGTACCGTCTCCGAAGTTCCATTCGAAGGTGTACGGCCTATCGCCACCCGACGCTGTTCCGCGGAATGTGAACTCGCTGGGATCGCGGTTCGATACGCGGTAGGTGATCTCAGCAGTTAGAGTGGGGAGCCTCGTGTCGATTACCCCGAACCACGCCTGGTAACCCACGGATGGGTCGTAGTTGTCCAGAAGCGCGTCAGGATCAGTAACTGCCAGCGGGAGGTTGGCCAACGCCAAGTTGAGAGGCAACCATGAGACCGAGTCAATCGTCCAGTAATTCTCAAGCGGGGTGACCTGGACTCCGGAGATTGGGACGCCCGAAAGGCTTACTGGCCCCCAAGATCCACCGGATATTACCACGCCGACTCCCGGAACCGAGGCTGCGTCATTGAATTCGAGAGCTCCACCAGTTGTTGTCTGCGGATAGTAGGTCGCGTCCAGCACCGCTCCGGACTGGTCGATCTGGAAGACGGATGGACCAGAGGTGTCGTTGGACGAATCGATAACCCTTCCTATCGCGTAGAGGCTTCCGTCCGGCTGGGGAATCAGACAAGTCTGCTCCTGATAGATCAGCGGATTCCCGATGAGTTCTGCCCATACATGCTCGAAAGCGGGGGACAGCTTGAGCATAAGGATCAGACCTTCACTGTAGGCACAACCCAGGAGGTAGACGTTCCCATCAGCTCCCCTGGCGATGTCCCAGGAGTACTCGTACGTATATGGAATGTCGAACAGCAGCTGCGTCGTTATGGAGCCCAGTGGGTCAAAGACAACGAGTCCCACGTCCGTTCCATCTTCTCTGTCCATGAAAGCGTACAAGTTACCCGAGGAATCGAACACCGCGCCCCACGGATCCGCCGCGTACCAGCCGTCAGCCACATTCGCCCACTTCACGGTCCCGTCATCGTTCACGACGATGACCATGCCAGACCAGTACTGATCGTGACCTACGATTGCGAACACGCCCATCTCTGGGCTGTACACGACCCTGACGGCCTCGAAGTACGTTCCCATCGACTCTGCATAGACAAGCATGCCGTCCGAGGTGATCTTCGCGTAGAAGCCCGTGCCGTTGTCTAGCCCGTCTGAGTAACCTCCTGCGACGTAGACATCGCCAATCGGACTGACTGCAATGTCGATGGCAACAACTGTCACACCATTGCTGAGCAAGAGGTCCCAAACAAGCACCCCGCTCGGGTCATACTTGGCCACGAACGCGCTTGTCTCGTCTGTCAACGGATCGTTGGTCTCACCGGCAATGTATATGTTCCCCGACGCGTCTGCATCAACGGTATAAGAGTAATCATATCCGGCCATTCCCCAAGTGTGCCCGTAAGAAACCGTCACCGAGGACGTAGCGGGTAGCACTGCACACAACATCGCGAACGCAATCACTGTAGCTATGAGTGTTCTCCTCACGTCGAACCCTCCCCCTTGAGGCTGAATCTACGATTCGGGGCATAGCTATATATGATTTTGCTGAGAAATCCTATACTGACTAGGGTTCGGTTTAAGGGGGGTGGTTCTGGTGCCTTGTGCCCTCTCGGGCACCCCGCGGTGCCGATTTCGGCCTTTGATAAGAAACTGTTTAATCGAAGGCATCAGCTTTGGGACCGAGTGAGCGAGAAAGTGCGAACACGGGGTCGTAGCCGAGACAGGGAGGCCGTCAAGAAGGGAGACTTCCTAATTCCCCTCTCAAATGCCGCGGGCAAGGCCGCTGCCTTGGGAAGCAAGGCTGCTAACCTGGGTGTCATGATGTCTAAGGGGGTGCCCGTGCCCCCGGGCGTGGTCGTATCAACGATGGCGTACTCCGAATTCCTACAGGAGAACCAGCTTAATGCGAAAATTGACACGTTGCTGGAGAGGGCGGACTTCTCCGATGAGATGGCTTTGGCTGAGTGCTCGAGACTCATCCAAAGCGCGATAAGTGCCGCGAGTCTTGACCCGCTACTCTCTTCCAGTATTCTGGAGATGCTCGAGGATCTAGACAAAGATGCGAGCTGGGCAGTACGGTCATCGGCCCTTGCCGAGGACCTCGAAGAATCCTCGTTCGCCGGCCAGCAGGACACGTTCCTTGGAATTGCGGCGCGCGATGTCCCAGAGCATGTGAGGAAGTGCTGGGCGTCTTACTGGAACGCGCGGGCGATGAAGTACAGGAATGATGCCGGCGTTGGACTGGAAGGACATGGCATGGCGGTCCTGATCCAGAAGATGGTCGACGCCAGCGCTTCAGGGATACTGTTCACGACGGATCCAACAACGAACGAAAGCAACAGGATTGTGGTGGAATCGAGCTGGGGATTGGGAGAGGCGCTCGCATCTGGCTTGGTCAGCCCCGACAGGTTCGTCATCGACAGGAACACTCTGGAGGTACTGGACCGGAAGATCAGTGACAAGGAGTCCGGAATCTTCCTCTCAAGCAAGAATGATAGCCCATCAAGAATCAACGATTCGATGCGTAACGCGCCATCACTCGATGACCGCAGCCTCCGCGCCCTATGTGAGTTGGGCAAAAGGATTGACGGACTGTTTCAGACCCCGCAGGACATAGAATGGGCAATCGCAGACAACACAATCCACGTTCTGCAGTCCCGGCCGATAACCACGCTACAGGGCGAAAGGGGGACGCTCTGGACCAGGGCATACGGGGACGAGTACTGGGCCGATGTGACTTCGCCACTGTTCTACTCACTCCTGGGCCACTACCTCTCCAAGTATGTCACCGCTGAGGGCTCTAAGATACTCGGATACAAGGGAATAATCGGGAAGGAACTGCTCAGAGTCCACAAGGGCCACATATACTTCAACACGGACGTTCTTGAGGAGGTGTTCAGCTACAATCCCAGATTCTCCAGAACCAAGGAGCTCCTGAACTACTTCCCCGTGAAGGACCAGGAGCGCATCGCGAACGCCCGGACGAGGATGCTCAGCAGGGTCTGGGCCGAAATCCGAGTGATGTTCCTCGACCCGGACGGAATGATGATCCGGACGGACAAGGCGTACAAGGTCTGGGCTGACCAGTTCCTCATAGACATGAGGAGGTTCGACGGGCTCGACCTCGGAAGGCTCTCGACCGACGACCTTGAAAGAGAGTTCAGGAGCATGGAGAGGGCGTACCTCAAGCACTACAGGCTCATCAGGTACGGGATGGTAACGCACAGCATCGGGACGAACCTGATGGTGAAACGCTGGCTGACCGATTGGCTCGATGACAGAAACGGAGTACTGTACTCCAGGCTGATGTCAGGGCTGCCGGACAACAAGACCATCAAGACAAACATAGCGCTCGCGAGGCTAGCGAAGGCGGCACGGGAAGATGATTCGGTCCTGGAAGCCCTCCATGGGGGGTCCTCCGGGGAATTCCTTGCCAGACTCGGAGGGGACGATAGGCTAGGCCCGTTTAGGACGGCGCTTGAGGAGTTTCTCAAAGAATATGGTCACAGATCACACACAAGGGAGATCTTCTTCCCCCGCTGGAGAGACGATCCCACCCTGGTGGTTGACATCGTGAAGGCGCTTGCGTCCTCAGAACGCTTGTATCTGGAGGAACTCGAGAAGGTGAAGGAGACTGAAAGGAATGAGGCAGAGAAGGACGTTCTGCGCAGAATATCGCAGCAGAAGTTCGGGTTCGTCAAGAAGAGGCTTTTCAAGGTCGTTCTCAGACTCGCCCAGACCTACCTCATATTCAGAGAGAATCAGCGGTTCTACCTTGACCATCAGATAATGCGTCAGAGGAGGCTCTTCGTAGAGTATGGAAAGAGGCTCGCAGCGACTAGGGCGTTGGGAAGGCCGGATGACGTATTCTTCTTGAGCAAGGAGGAGGTATTCGAGATTGCCAAGGGGAACGCGAAGGCCGACAAGAGCGCTATATCACTGAGACGAAAGGAGTTCGACGACTACCGGAGCGTACTCCCACCTAAGTTCGTGCAAGGGAATCGCGAATTCGACGACACATGCGTCAGAGCCGCAGGGACCCCCAAGATCACGGGCACATCTGCTAGCCCCGGGACGTTCACTGGGAAGGTCAGAGTGGTTTACTCCATCGAGCATCTATCGCAGGTGCAGCAGAACGAGATACTCGTGACGTCCAACACCGACCCCGGCTGGACCGCCGTGTTCTCCAAACTGGGCGGATTTGTGACGGAGACTGGAGGGATTCTGTCCCATGGCGCGGTGGTATCGAGGGAGTACGGGATTCCCGCGGTCACGGCCGTAACTGGCGCTACATCGATATTGAAGACCGGACAGGTCGTCACACTGGATGGGGGAGAAGGGGTCGTCTACATCGAGAAAGGGGTCCGAGCAACGGACTCTGATGTCATCCACGAATTCAAGGACCACGTCGATTGGAACGAGAGTTACTACTTCAACTTCTACGACCAGAGGAACGCGATATGCGGCTTCATGCGGATCGGGCTGAAGCCAAACAGGGACGAGAAGAGCATGTTCTGCTTCCTCATGATGCCCGACGGTACAGTGATAGGTTCCAGGGAGGAGGAGGCCTTCAAGAACGCCGAGCTGAGAGTGAAAGGCCTGCGGTTCGAGAAGATCATCCCGGAGAGGACCTGGAGGCTCGTCTTCACAGGCACGATGTTGAAATCCACGGGGAAGGACACAACGGCATGCGAGGTGTTCTTCAGCCTCGAGTTCGAGGGACTCAACAGGATCTTCGACTACAGGGACAGTGTCCCGCTTGAGAAGGTCAAGATGTCACGGATTGCAGCGGCCGAGCACATGGAACAGTTCGGTCGTGTCAAAGGCAAGCTCGTGATCGACAGGAAGGAATACGCAATCGAAGGCCTTGGCGAGAGGGACCATTCGTGGGGAGTCAGAGACTGGCTCGCCCCCACGATGTGGGTCTGGTTGACTGCCCAGTTCGGAGAGGATCGCGCCTTCAATTTGACCAAGCTGCTCGTGAAGGAAGGTGAGGTCGATGCTGGCTTCATCTATATCGATGGAGAGAACAGAGCGCTCGTGAGAGCTGAGATACAGTCAGAGTTTGGGGAGGATGGCGGGCCCAAATCTCTCAAACTGATCCTGCATGACAAAGAGGGAGAAGAGCACATCATCTCCGGCTCGGTCATGATGGGGACGAAGCTGCCGTTCGCCGGACCAGACGGCAGGAGCCTAGCGATAATGCACGAGACCCTGGCGAGATACGAGTATCGAGGAACAACAGGCTACGGTATAGCTGAGTACCTTACAAGGGTCAAGGAGTAGCGAGCAGATGCCCGAGGGAGGGCGGACGCGATACAGGACATGAGGGGGAGAAGAGATGGCACCGGAGGAATCGCACGCGAATATCGACACGCCGCTCACGGACATGCCGGAGGAGGCGGTGCGCATCGTAGACCGCGCGCGCGATCGGAACGTGCAGCTTAGGCTCATGGGAGGCCTCGCTGTCCGGATGCACTGCAGCAGCCCCGAATTCTGTGAGAGAAAGTATTCCGACATCGACCTGATCGGCCTGAGCACTCAGGCTGGAATGATTGAGGAGGTGTTCGCAGAACTCGGCTATGTCCCAGACAGTGAGTTCAACGTGCTCCACGGCGGTCAGCGGCTCAAGTACGAGGATCACGTCAACAACAGGCACGCTGAGGTCTTCCTAGACAAGTTCCGCATGGATCAGACTCTCGATTTCAGAGGAAGGCTCGACATCCATCCATACACAATCTCCTTGAGCGACCTTTTCATCACAAAGATACAACTCATCAAGATGGACGAGAAGGACTTCCACGACCTCTTCTCGCTGTTCAGGGACAACAAGATCGGCGTGGATGACCGTGAGGGAGTGATAAACGCGCGCTACGTCGCGCAGATGTGCGCGCACGATTGGGGGCTCTATCACACAGTCCTCAGGAATCTCGGAAGGCTCACAGAATTCTACGATCACTTCAAGTTGGACAACCAAGAGCGAGAATCGATGGACAGGAAGATATGGATCCTTAGACTGATGATAATCGAGGAACCAAAGGGTCCTATCTGGAAGGCGAGGGACAGGGTCGGCGAGAGGCTCCCATACTTCGACGAGGTCGAGAGGGAGGGCGGAGAGGACTAGGCTGCAGCCCTCTTCACAGAGTTGAGGTTCTCGAGTGCCAGCGCATAGGTTTGCTTGTCCCCCGAAACGTCTGCAAGCCTCATTGCCTCCTGATAGTGTCTAGCCGCGGTTGCAAAGTCCCCCCTCTTCTCCTCCACGGTGCCCCTTCGGATGTGCACCGCAATAAGGCCTTCGCTGTTGCCCGTGGTCAACAAGCGCCTCTCGGCATTTTCAAGGGAT